>Ga0181581_10000374_pt1 | contig 33100 bp, 35 predicted proteins | sample 071ome_22_FD_132433 | JGI IMG/M metagenome (GOLD analysis project Ga0181581, IMG submission 132433) | Coastal salt marsh microbial communities from the Groves Creek Marsh, Skidaway Island, Georgia - 071404AT metaG (megahit assembly) | ecosystem: Environmental > Aquatic > Marine > Intertidal... | reverse complement strand
CTGCAGGGCATCGGGTGCTGTTGGCCGGAGGGCTTCATGTGGGCAACGTCGAAGATGCCATCGAACGCGTACAACCCTGGGGAGTGGACGTCGCCACCGGGGTGGAGTCGGCGCCAGGACGCAAGGACGCAGTCAAGATGCGCGAGTTCATCGCCACCGCAAAAGCGGCCGGCGAGCGACTGCGTCCAGCGGATGATGACGCCTCGTATTCCCCACAGGGCCCGTACGACTGGGAAGAGGACTTCTTGTCATGACCATGACCGATCCGACGGCAACGGGGCGCTTCGGCGACTTCGGGGGGATGTACGTCCCTGAGACGCTCATTCCGGCGTGCATCGAGCTCGACAAGGCCTTTCGTGAGGCATGGGCAGATCCGACGTTTCGGTCCGAGCTCGATCATCTCCTGACGACGTATGCCGGGCGCCCGTCCCCACTGACCGAGTGTGCCAACCTCAGCGAGGAACTGGGTTGCCGGATCCTGCTCAAGCGGGAAGATCTCAATCACACGGGCAGCCACAAGATCAACAACGTGCTCGGCCAGGCGCTTCTTGCGAAGCGAATGGGAAAGACGAGGCTCGTCGCCGAGACCGGTGCCGGCCAGCACGGGGTCGCCACAGCAACCGCGGCGGCACTGTTCGACATGGAGTGCGTGGTCTACATGGGCACGGTCGACATCGAACGCCAAAAGCTCAATGTGTTCCGGATGAAGCTGCTCGGTTCCGAGGTTGTTGCCGCCGAGAGCGGATCACAGACACTCAAAGATGCGGTGAACGAGGCCATGCGGTACTGGGTTTCCGCGGTAGAAGACACCCACTACTGCCTCGGCTCGGTCATGGGTCCGCACCCCTACCCCTGGATGGTGCGCGAATTTCATCGGGTCATCGGAGACGAAGCGCGTGAACAGTGCCAGGAGCTTCTCGGTGGCGCACCCGACGTCGTGGTCGCCTGTGTGGGTGGCGGGTCCAATGCCGCAGGCATTTTCGCCGGTTTCGCCGACACCGACGCTGTCCTGGTCGGGGCCGAGCCGGCCGGTGGCGCAGCCGTCGGGAGAGCGGTCCCTGGGATCGTGCACGGCTCGAAGAGTTATCTGATGCAGGACGAGTGGGGGCAGGTACTCGAAGCAGAGTCGATCTCTGCCGGACTCGACTACCCCGGTATCGGCCCGGAACATGCGCATCTCGCAGCCAGCGGACGGGCCCGCTACGAACCGGTCAGCGATGCCGAGGTCGTCGAGGCGTTCCAACTCCTCTCGCGCACGGAGGGGATCATTCCGGCACTCGAGTCGGCCCACGCCATTGCATGGATCGCAAAGGCAAAAGACGAATTCCAAGGCAAGTCCGTGCTGATCAACCTCAGTGGTCGCGGCGACAAAGATGTGAATCAGATGATGGACATCCTCCAGTGACAGGTGCCATCGAGACGGCACTGCGTGCCCGTCGCAACGATGGCGGCAAGTGCCTTGTGCCGTACCTCACCGGTGGGCTGGGCGATGACTGGCTCGAGACCGTCATGGCTGTGGCCGATGCGGGTGCCGACGCAATCGAGATCGGTATCCCGTTCAGCGACCCTGTGATGGATGGTCCCACGATCCAAGCAGCCAACGATCGATCGCTCGAGTCGGGCACGACACCTCAACTGATTCTCGACACACTTCGGGACGCCGATATCGGTGTCCCGATGGCGGTCATGACCTACGCAAACGTTGCCTACCGAATGGGGTGGGAGCGGTTCATGAACGAACTCAGTGCCTCGGGTGTCAGTGGTTGCATCCTTCCCGACATCCCGCTCGAGGAAGCCGACGAGTGGACCCAGGCGGCGGATGAAGCAGCGGTCGAGACGGTGATGTTCGCCGCTCCGACCTCCCCAGACGACCGTCTGCCTCGGATTGCGGCGCGGGCCGGCGGATTTGTCTATGCGGTCGGACTGCTCGGCATCACCGGTGTACGGGCCGATCTCGCTGCATCGGCCCTCGAGATCGCGGCGCGGGTGAAGGCCATCACCGAGAAGCCGGTACTCGTCGGTGTCGGGGTTGGTACACCAGCGCAGGCAGTCGAGGTCAGCGCGGTTGCCGATGGCGCAGTTGTCGGCTCTGCGATCGTCCAGCGGATGCTCGATGGTGCCGGGCCCGAGGGTGTCGCCGAACTGGTGCACGACTTTCGTGTTGCGCTCGACGCCTGACACGCACGTCAACCCACGGTCTGCCAGCATGGTCACGGAAAGGCTTGACCTGGTGGCTGGGCTGTGGATCACGATCTGATCATCATCGGTGGGGGTGCGGCCGGGCTGGGTGCTGCGCGGGCCGGGCAGTGGAGCAACGCCGACACGTTGCTGATCACCGACGGCCCCCCAGGCGGCGATTGCACATTCACCGGCTGCATTCCGTCGAAGACGTTGCTCAGTGCTGCTCGCGACGGCATGGGATTCGTGGACGCCATGGCTCGCGTGCGTTCGACGGTCGAGCGCATCGCTGCAACCGAGACGAGCGATGTCCTTCGCTCCTCGGGTATCGAGGTCATCGAGGGTCGGGCCTCACTCGCCACTCACGACACCGTCGTCGTGGGGCAGCAGCGGATCACTGCTCCTCGCATCGTGATCGCGACGGGTGGGCGCCCGTATCTCCCGCCGATCCCCGGGATCGACACCGTCGACGCGCAGACCAGCGAGACACTGTTTGCGCTCGATCGGCAGCCTGCGACACTTGGAATCATCGGTGGGGGTCCGGTCGGATGCGAGATGGCTGAGGCATTCGCCCGCCTCGGGACCTCGGTCACGCTGTTCGAGGCGTCAACCCGGCTGCTTCCCCGCGAGGAGGCCGAGGCGTCATCGATCATCGAGTCCGCACTGGGATCGCTGGGTGTCGATGTGCGAACGGCGACGTCGGTCGAGCGGGTCGACAGCGCAATCCGTGTGCATACGGCGACCGACTCGGTGGAGGTCGAGGCGCTCTTGGTGGCCGTGGGACGGGTTGCCAACACCGGGGGCCTCGCACTCGACGAACTCGGAGTGGCTGTCGACGACCGCGGGTTCATTGCAACCGATGCCCGGCTCCGGACCTCGCTACGAGGGGTGTACGCGGCTGGAGATGTCACTGGGACGTTGTTGTTCACCCATGCTGCCGACGAGATGGGACGCATGGCCGCCAGTAATGCGCTCGGGAAGGGCTACGGCGGTCGCTACCGGACCGATCGCACACCCTGGGTCACGTTCACGGCACCCGAGGTCGCTCGCATCGGGGTGACCGAGGCCGAAGCGGCGGCGATGGGTGGCCGGGTGGCGTACCTTCCGTTGCGCGAGATGGACCGAGCGATCACCGACGGTGCCGAGGAGGGTTTCATCAAGCTGATCGCCGGCCCGAAGCTCGTCTCGCGTCGCGTCTTCGGTGGACGGATCATCGGCGCAACGATCGTGGCGCCCCGAGCTGGTGAGATGATCAACGAGGTGGCGCTCCTCATGCGCATGGGCGGCTTCACCGGTCGTCTGGCGCAAACGGTGCATGCGTACCCGACGTGGGGATATGGCATCCAGAAAGCGGCTGGGCAGTTCTTCGGCCCAGTAGACGGCCGTGAGGCGGCTCCGGCTCGAGCCTCGTGACGGCCACCGACACAGGGTGGTTCGGCCTCTGTGCCAGGTCGTCCCGAGACGCCCACGTCGTTTGGTAGGGCCCATCGCAGAGGCATACCGTCCATGCATGCCTGATCTTCTCGTCGAGCAGCGCGGTCACGTGATGATCGCCACCATGAACCGACCGCAGCGCAAGAACGCCATGACCTTGCCGATGTTCGGCCGAATGCGCGATGCATGGCGAGAGGCGAGCAGCGACGACTCCATCAGGTGCATCGTCTTGACAGGTGCCGGTGGTGACTTCAGTGCGGGAATGGATCTCAGGAGCCTTGCCGGTGACAGTGACGATAGGGACGACTGGGATGTCGCCGGTGCAATGGCCGAGCACGGAGCAGCCTGGATCTATGAAGGCCTGACCAAGACCTATCGTCCGACGAAGCCGATCATCGCCGCCGTCGAAGGGGTGGCGATTGCCGGTGGTACCGAGATTCTCCAGGGTACCGACATCCGGGTTGCAGCTGAGTCGGCCACGTTCGGGGTGTCGGAAGTCCGCTGGTCGCTGTATCCGGGGGGTGGGTCACCGGTCCGGCTTCCACGCCAGATCGGGTATGCGGAAGCAGCCGACATCCTCCTCACCGGAAAACACATCACCGCCACCGAGGCGAAGGCGATGGGCCTGATCAGTCGGATCGTGCCCGACGGGACTGCATTCGACCATGCGATGGAGGTCGCGCAGATCGTCGCATCGAATGGTCCACTCGCCGTCGAAGCGGTCCTTCGAACCATGCACGAGACATCTGGGATGACCGAGGCGGAGGCGTGGGCGCATGAGGCCCACTACGCGGACGAGGTCATGCGTTCCGAGGATGCCAAAGAAGGACCCCGCGCATTCACCGAGAAACGCGCCCCGAACTTCCAGCGGAAGTGACGTGCTCAACCAGTGTTGCGAAGTCCTGCCGCCACCCCGTTGATCGTCAAGAGCAGGGCCCGCTGCAACCGCGCCTGCTCGGCGTCGTCGGCCGAACCGGCCCGGCTTCTGGCCAGGAGATCGACCTGGAGGAGGTTGATCGGGTCGAGATAGATGTCGCGGACGGCGAGGGTTCGTCGCAGGATGGGTAAATCGTCGAGCAACACGCCCCCCGTGAGTAGGTGCAGTTGGTCGACCGTGGTGGTGTGTTCGGTGACGACCTGATCGAAAATCCCACGCCACGATGGCGCGACGAGCTTCGTCACATAGTGCCGTGCGATTGCCAGGTCGGTCTTCGCAAGTGTCATCTCCACATTCGAGATGAACGTGCGGAAGAACTGCCACTGCTCGTACATCTGGGAGAGATCATCGCCATGCCCGGCATCCACTGCGCTACGCAGGGCTGTACCGACACCGAACCAGCCAGGGATGATCTGGCGTGACTGGGTCCAGCCGAACACCCAGGGGATGGCGCGAAGATCCGAAAGCTGGTTGCTGCCGTGTCGTCGAGAGGGCCGCGAGCCGATGTTCATCGCCCCGAGCTCCTCGACCGGCGTGGACGTCGTGAAGTAGTCCACCAGACCGTCCTGTTCGACGAAGGCGCGATAGCGGTCGAATGCGGCGTTCGACATCGTCTCCATGACCTCGTTCCAGCGAGCGACGTCGGTGGGAGAGCTCCGCGGCTTTCGGTGGGCGATCGATGCTTCGACCACCGCAGAGAAGGCAAGGTCGAGATTCCGATTGGCGATTTCGGGAAGTCCGTACTTGTCGGCGATGACCTCACCCTGCTCGGTGATCTTCACTGCCCCTCGAACAGCGCCAGCCGGCTGGGAAAGAATCGAGGCGTGGGTTGGTCCACCTCCGCGGCCGACCGTGCCGCCGCGTCCGTGAAAGACGGTGATGGCGATACCGAACTCGTCACTGATGTCGGCGATCGTGCGGAGTGCCTTGTGGATCTCCCACTGCGACGTCGTGATACCGCCGTCCTTGTTCGAGTCGCTGTAACCGACCATCACCTCTTGCACATCGCCGCGCAGCGCAACGAGTGTGCGGTAGGACGGCAGCGTGAACAATTGGCGAAGCACGCCACCGACGGCCCGAAGGTCGTCGATGGTCTCGAAGAGTGGAACGAAGCCCAGACGTGCCACACCGGCCGACAGGTCGACGAGGCCGACGTCGCGAGCAAGCACCGCCGGCGCGAGGATGTCGTCGACGCCTTGGGTCATGGAGATGATGTAACTCTCGATGATGTTGTCGCCGAAGAGATCCATGCGTTCGCGCATGACTTCGAAGAGCAGTCGGGTCTCGTCGGGGTCGCCCATCTGGGGTGCTGCAAGCGGACGGGGTGACGCCAATTCCTCGTCGAGCAGCGCGGCTCGGCTGGATCTGTCGAGCGATGCGTAGTCGGTCCCGATTGCTGCGAACAGTCGGGCCAGTGCCGCATGGTGCGCATCACTGTGTTGACGGATGTCGAGGGTTGCGAGGTGGAAGCCGATCAGGCCGACAAGGCGGCGCACGCGCGCCACGCGCCCTCGGGAGAGAAGTTCACCGCCTCCAGCCTCGAGCGAGCGAGCGATGATGCCGAGGTCGTCGGCGAGTTCGTCGGGTCGGGTGTAGGCCTGAGGGCCGGGTGGATGTTCGGCAGCGGACCGCAGTCGCTCGTGCATCACTGAGAGACGCTGACGGTACGGCTCTCCGGCAGAGAGTGCCCGAAAACGCTCGCGAACCTCGGGGAACGCTTCGTCGTCGGCATCGAGCTGCGCCTGAAGTTCGTCGGAGATCCCGCGCACGGCGGTGGAAACACTGAGTTCGGCAGACAGGGCTTCGATCTCGCTGATCAAGAGCCGTAGCGCTCGTGCTCGTTGGAACGCAAGGACGTCGCACGTCGTTTCGGCGGTCACGTTCGGGTTGCCGTCGCGATCGCCCCCGACCCAAGAGCCGAAGCGCACAGGTTGACTCTGCGGTTCCAGCTCGTAGCCGTGCGCCATCAGTGCTGCATCGATGTCGTCCAGGAGCTCGGGTACGCCGGCCTCGAGCATTTCGCCGAGGAAGTAGAGGATGGACCGGGCCTCGTCGACAGGATCGGGTTTCTCCCGTCGGAGCTCGTCGGTCTGCCAGATCGTGTCGAGGAGCTCGTCAACCCGTCGATCGATGCGCGCGACCACCGACGCCTCTCGTTCGGTCTCACGCTGCTCGATGAGCGTTGCGATCTCTGCGAGTTTGTCGAGGATGCTGCGGCGCGAGGCTTCGGTCGGATGGGCCGTGAACACCGGGTAGAGCTGGACGCGGTTGGCCACCGCCGCAATCTCCTTCGGCCCGAAACCGTCTGCTACCAGGCGGTTGACGGTCTCGGCGAAGCGTTGGGAGCGCGCCGTGCGATTCTCGGCCAAGTCGTCGATGCGGTGGACTTGCTCTGCGGTGTTGGCCAGGTGGAAGTAAGTCGTGAAGGCCCGAACGAGCTCGATCGCACGAACGACCGGCGTGTTGCGAAGCGAGTCGGTGAGCGCATCGCCAACGTGGTCGTCGCCGTGCCGGAGGGCACGGGCCAAGGCTCGGATCTCTTCGACTTGTTCGAGCAGATCCGGACCGACCTGGCGGACCAACGCCTCGCCCAGTTGGCCACCCAGGCGCCGGATGTCGCGTCTGATCGCAGAGTCGAGAAGCTCGAGGTCATCGGGCACCCGACGACCCTACCGTGCGTCGGTTGGACGCCGTCCGAACAATCGATCGCCTGCGGTGACGCCGGGAAGGGTCGGTTGCACACCGTGGATTCCGGACCATGCGGCAACGCGATCGAGCACGATCTCCTCGATCTGGGCCCAGGTCGATGCCCTCGGCCCGTCCATCGTTCGGTTGTAAGGCTGATCGAAGACGATCACCTCGTTACCGGCCCGCCGCAGCGCCGAGACGTTCCCGGGCGAGTCGTCGATGTAGAGGTCGGCCTCCACTTGGGGCTTTGCTCCGAGAAAGCACAGATCTCGATAGGGGATGTGGGCGGCGTCGAGCCACTCGACGGTATCGGTCACCGCCGTTTGGTGGCCCCAGTTGACATAGAGCCGATGCGTGATGATTCGGATCCATACGCCGGCGTCACTCAAGCGCCAGAGGACCTCGGCGGCGTCGTCGATGACCGCAAGATCGCGAAACATCCGCTTTTCGATGACGGCATATCGATGGTGATCTTCGAATTCGCCGGGACCGAACCCCCATTCGGCGAAGTCCCAGCCCCGTTCGAGCGGCAGTGAGCTCTCGTCGACACCGAGGCGATCGGCGACGATTGCTCTGAAGCCGAGAGTGTGTTCGGCGCAGACTCCGTCGAGATCGACGCCGAGGACGAACGCGTCGAGCTCCGCCATCTCAGGCTGCGGTCAATCCGCCATCGGCGCTGAGAATGCTGCCGTGAATGTTGGCCGCCTCGTCACTGGCGAGGAAGGCGAAGAATGCCGCAATCTGATCGGGAGAACTCGGGGTCCGATAGCCGATGTGGTTCTGCATCAGGTTGAAGTCGATGTTGTCGGCAAGTTCGAAGTTGTGGACAAGGGGTGTGTCGATGCCTCCGGGTGCAATGGCATTGACCCGCACACCGGTTTTGACGAACTCCATCGCAAGGGCTCTCGTGAGGTTCACGATGCCGCCCTTCGTGGCGCAGTACGGAACGGTGTAGGCCTGTCCCATCAGTCCTGCATTGGATGCGATGTTGATGAGCGTGCCCGAACGTTCGATCAGGTGTGGCATCGTCGCTTGGGCGACGAAGAACGGACCCTTCAGGTTGACGGCGTTCAGGAGGTCCCACTCGGCCTCGCTGACATCGGCAACATGGTGTTGCTTGGCAATACCGGCGATGTTGCCGACGATGTCGATCCCACCGAATCGGGCGACACAGTCGGCCACCGCTGCTTTGATCTGATCGACGTCGGCAACGTCGACGACCTGGGTCGTCATCGACCCGTCGGTGTCGGCGATGGTCGAGCGTGTCTCGTCCATCCCTTGTTCGTCGATGTCGACACCGAACACCGATGCGCCCTCGCGGGCGAGGCGAATCGCCGTGGATCGGCCGACGCCGCTGGCAACACCGGTGAGGAAGGCAACCCTGTCGGAGAAACGAGTCATCGACGCGGATCGTACCCCTGGGGGCTGCGCCCTGCGATTCGTGCAGCCATTGCCGGTTGGCCTACCGTCCGGGGCCGTGACCGAGCCGACCGATATGATGGCCGCCCTGCGGCGGGTGATCCGCGCCGCCCGCGTCGCCGACCTCGACGCAGTGTCAGAGGAAGATCTGGCCTCCAGCGTTGTCTCGTTGGAGGCGGTCGCCGAACGACTCGAGCTCGAAGCCGTGGACGATGTTCGGATGCAGAGCGCACTCCGCACCGGCGAGCTGCAGGAACGATTTGGCGCGGTGAACAGCGAGCGTCGGTCGCATGTGATGGAGTTCGGTCTCGAGAACTTCTTTCCTTTCAGCCCATACATCGGAGCGCTGAACCCGGTCGCTCCTCCGATCGAGTTCCGAACCGTGCCTGGGAAGGCGTGGGTGGAGATCGAGGCCGAGCACGTCTTCGGCGCGGTCTACAACGGCCCTCCCGGCGCAGTGCACGGCGGAGTCATCAGCGGTGTCATCGACGAGCTCCTGGGATCGGTGTGTGTGATCAACGAAGTGAGCGGATTCACCGGCACGCTGACGATTCGCTACCGAGCGCCTACGCCCCTCGATCAACCGATTCGCATGCGTGGATGGATCGAGCACGTCGAGGGGCGCAAGGCATTCGCTGCTGCGACCTTTCATCACGGCGACACGTTGTGTGCGGAAGCCGAGGGAGTCTTCATCAGGTTCCCGGCCGACGTCCTGCCTTGATGTCGAGGAGCGAGCTGACGGTGTCGACCACCGATTCGAGCGGCGCTGTCGCCGCAACAGACCACACGTCGGTCTCGTCCGGATCGGGCCGTTCGAGCGTGGCGAGTTGGTCCTCGAGCAAGCTGGTCGGCATGAAATGATCGGCTCGTTCGCAAAGTCGCCGCTCCAGCACGTGGCTCGGGACTTCGAGCAACACGAAACCGACCTCGATGTCGCCGTCACCACGAAGCTGATCTCGATAGGCGCGCTTCAGCGCAGAGCAGGCGATCACGGCACCGCCGGATCCCCGGAGGGCGTGGGCGACCCTCTCGAGCCACGGAGCCCGGTCGGTATCGGTCAGGGGTTCACCGGCAGTCATCTTGGCGAGATTGGACGCAGGATGAAGATCGTCAGCATCGACGAACGGAACCCCGAGGCGTTTGGCGAGCTCCGTGCCGACGGAGGTCTTGCCGGCCGCCGAGACCCCCATCACCACGACTCGAGGAGTGGTCGTGGCCACCGTCAGCCGTAGATGCCGACCGGGGAATCCCACTCGGCAAGATCGGGTTCCACTCCCAACCCACAACCACTCGGAATCGGGATCATTCCGTCGCCTGGTTGCACTGCAGGGGTGAGGCAGCTGTAGGCCGGGTTCTGGTACGGATACGAGATCCAGGTCCCCTCGTAGAACGGATCAGGAACTGTGGCGCCCATGTGGACGGTGGCGGCAGCGGTCAGATCACCACCCCAGGTGTCATCGATCGTCAGAGGGATCCCGTGAGCGACGCAGAGATCGCGAACCGTCCGTAGGGGAGTGAGGCCACCCACGCGCGACAGCTTCATGCCGAAGCCCTGTGCCACGCCGTCGACGATCGCCTTGGTGATGACGTCGAGATCGGTGGTGCACTCATCGAGAAAGAGCGGGTGATTCAGTTTTTCGGCGATGGCGCGATGCTCGTCGTAGGTGCGGCAGGGGTTTTCGATCGAAAGACGAACATCACGACAGGCGAGGCTGAACTCGATCGTGTCGCGCATCGTCCAGCCCCGGTTGGCGTCGACGAGCAGTTTGGTTGTCGGGGAGACGGCGTCGGCGACTGCCCGGGTTGCTTCGATGTCATGGGCCAAGGGTCGTCCGCCGACCTTGATCTGGAGTCGGGTGTACCCCGCAGCCTCTCGCTGGCGGGCTGCGTCTGCGGTTCGTGAGGTGGTGTCGGGCATCACCCCGAAATAGGAGCCGACGGCGCTGCGATCGGTTCCACCGAGGAGGTCGCACACGCGCTCACCACGGACTTTGCCGAGCAGGTCCCAACAGGCCACGTCGATGGCGGACTTGGCGTAATTGTGCCCGGTGAGTGCGCGGTCCATGGCACGTCGGATCAAGCCGGTGCGGAGGGGATTGACACCGAGGAGTGTCGGTGCCATCTCGGCGATGGCGGCTCGGGCACCGAGCGCATGCTGGGGCTGGTAGGTGGGGCCGAGCGGTGTGGTCTCGCCGAAACCCGACAGGCCCTCGTCGGTCACCAACTCGACGACGGTGCTGTCCAGTGTCGATACTTCGGATATGGCCATCTGATAGCGGCCGTCGGCGACCTCGATGCCGTGCCGATAGACCCGGATCTGGGTGATCTTCATCGGCGTACTCTGCCGCACTGATGGCGAGGCTGCTACCCCCGGGAGTCGCGGTCGACCGCCTCGGACCACCAGGCGCGCTCTGGACTGTCATCGACGCAGCGGTAGGTCAAACTCATCCGGGGTGGAGCGTGGCGCATTTTCGGAATCGAGTGCTCCCAGTGGTGCTGGCAGGCACCGCCCATGACGAGGAGGTCACCGGAGTGCAGGACGATGCGCCGGCCTTGGCCGCCATACATGGGGCGGAGTCCGAACCGACGCGGTCCGCCGAGGCTGACGATCGCAACGATGGGATCGACCGGCCGGGTTCCGACGCGATCGGCGTGCCACGCAACACTGTCCGAGCCGGCGCGGTAGTAGTTGACAACGCCGGGTCGAAGTCCGGGCCCGTAGCGACGCTGGAGTGCATCAACGATGTCGCTGAGCGCTGGACGAGCGGCGACGAGGTCGACATCGAGGTGGGCATGGAGACGAGGCTCGTCGACGATCCGCCCGTACATCGGACGGCTCCCGGTGCGCCAGCGGAGCGTGGTCGCCAGATCGGCCAGCAGCATGTCGGCGCCGTGGAGCCATCCATGAGCGTGGTCGATCCAGCTGTGCTCGTCGAGGTGTTGACGCTCGACCGCAACGGTGCCGGACACCCCGGGCGGGCCGCTTCCGAACAACGATCCCTGATAGGCGAGCATGACTGGAGTCTACCGAACATACGTTCGTCAGGTCGACCGAGATGATCGGCCTGGGCCGAATCCGAGGGAGAAGTGCTTCCGCCGGCTAGTTCAGCCAGGGCTCCTCGGGATAGTGCCGTAGCAGCCTGACCGCACCGGGCTGACGGCCGACGACCTCCCACCAGAGCGTTTCGGGTTGGGGATGCAAGATGTCGTGGGGGCGGGCCTCGACGACGAGCCATGCATCGCCGTGCAGTTCGGCCTCGAGTTGGCCGGACGACCAGCCGGCGTAGCCACCGAACGCTCGCAGGCCCTGGAGGCCGAGAATGTCGGAGGGCTCTGCATCGAGGTCGATCGTCCCGATCCGACCGCTGACGGGGCTGAATGCGGTCGGTGTCACGGTGCCGTTCGCCACTGCGAGTGAGATGACCGACGACGGTGATACGGGCCCGCCACGATGAACAACGGCTGGCACGGCGGCGTGTGCGCCCCATTGGTCGAACAACTCGGCCATCGGCAGTTCCGAGGGCCGGGTCAACACGACCCCGAGCGCACCCTCGGGGTCGTGTTCGAGCATGAAGATGACCGTGAAGGCAAAGTTCGGATCGGTCATGGTCGGGCTCGCGACCAGAAGGTGGCCTCGGGTTGTCACCAAGTCATCTTCGCGTGTGGGAGCATCATTTCCATGGCTGCCAGCCCACCGGTCGTCCTGACCATCTCCGCGCACGATCCCCTTGGCGGTGCGGGCATCGCCGCCGATCTCGCGACGTTTGCTGCACTCGGGGTGCACGGCACGGTTGCTGTCACGGCGGTCACGGCACAGCGACTCGGATCGGTGGACCGGGTGGAGCCGACTGCGCCTGATCTCCTCGAGGCACAGCTCGACGGCATCATCTCGAGTTTGCCGCTCGCCGCGGTCAAGGTCGGTCTGCTCGGATCGGTCGAGGCTGTGATGTTGATCGCCGACCGCATCCTGTCCGGCCGTCTGCCCGCGCCGGTGGTCGATCCGGTGCTGGTCGACGGCCGGGGCGCCCGGTTGGGTGATACCGGCCTCGAGGTCGCACTGCGGGATCGCCTCTTTCCGCTTGCTGCGGTCGTGACACCGAATCTGCGCGAGGTTGCGGTCCTGGCCGGAACCGATGTGCAATCGCCGGCAGATGTGGCCTCGGTAGCTCACGGGTTGGCAGCCCTCGGTGCTGGCCTCGTGGTCGCAACTGGCGGAGCCGTCCCCGGTGAACTCGCGGTCGACGTCGCCGTCACGGCCGATGCTGGGGTCCATCGCATCGAGGCGCCGTGGATCGACACGCCGCACGTTCGGGGTTCCGGCTGTACCTTCGCGGCGGCGACGGCCGCCGGCCTCGCCCTCGGTGACGAGCCGTTGCAGGCGGTCTCTCGAGCCAAGCAGTTCGTTTCGCAGCGACTCGCTGTCTCGAGGTGGCCGGGTCTCGATGGTGTTGGACCCGTCGCCCACTGGTTCGATTCTCAGTCGATGCCTTCCCACCCGTCGCCGTAGTGGAATGTGAGTTCTTCTGTCGGCTCGATGTCGCGGAGGGCAAAGAGCTTCGGTCCGTCGAACTCGACGTTCGGCGTACTGCTGTGGTTGAGCCAACGGAGGACTCCGTCGCCGTCAATGCCGGAGAAGGTCCCGTTGTCGCCCTCGACCCACAGGACGTAGGTGCCGTCGACGTCCGTCGCCCGGCCCGTGTACGTGCCGATGAATGCACCGGCTGGGATGAACCGAGTCGCGAAGCACCCTCTGCCGTGAATGGTCGAGTCCTTGACCTCGACCGGTGTTGGTTCATCCGTCATGGCGGGGGAGGTGGTGCAGCGTGGCGGGCTCCTGGGGGTCGATGCGGGTCCGGCCGTCGGTGATGGCGGACCGGGCAACCGCGGTCTCGGCGAGCTCTTCCAGGTCGCTACGGGCCGGGTCGCGAAGAAAGCTGTCGATGGTGGAAGCGCTGGGAAAGCTCATCACGAGGACGGCGTCGGGCTCGGTGGTTCGGCCGGCAAGTGGTTCGATGCGTCGCACCAGGTGGGCCCGGTGACGGGGGAGGAGTGCCACCAAGGCGGTGAGGTACTCCTCGAACCGGGTCGATGCGGTGGCCCAGAGGTACACCGTGAGTTCGATCCGTGCTGCGCCGCTCACGGAGTCACCGTAGCGCCGTCCACGCGAGGAGCTGGGCCGCCCCCGTCAGGCGTCCACTCGGGCGAGCACTGCCTTCAAATAGGCGCCTTCCGGGAACCCGATCGGATGGTCGAGGTCATGGTCCGGGCGGGCCTCGATGTCGAGGTGGCGCGCGGCGCGCTCTGCGGCAGCTTCGATCGTTGCCTCGAAGCGACTGCGGTCGACTCGGCTCGAGCAACTGGCTTGAAACAGCACACCCCCGGGTTCGACGAGACCGAGGGCGAGGTGAGTGAGGCGGGCGTAGGCCCGGAGAGCGCCAGGGACTGCGCTGCTTCGGGATGCGAACGACGGGGGATCGACGACAACCACGTCGTAGCGCTCTTGTTGGGCGGTCAACGCTTCCATCACCTGGAACGCATCCCCGGTCGTGATCCGGTGCTCGACCGGTGCGTTGCCCGCGACATGCCGCCTCGCTGCCTCCGTTGCGTGAGGGGACAGATCGACCGAGTGGACCTGACGAGCGCCGCCGATCGCCGCGTGCACGCTGAACCCGCCGTGGCAACAGAAGACGTCCAGCACCCGTGCATCGGCTGCGTGGGCGCCGACCAAAAGGCGATTCGCACGCTGGTCGAGGAAATAGCCGGTTTTCTGCCCGCCGATCGGGTCCGCACTCATCGCAGCACCTGCCTCGAGGAACGGCGTCGGCGCGGGCGGCGCCTCACCGGCGATGACTGCGCCGTCGTGGTACCCGGAGGGTGTGGTGTCCTGGAGCGTTCGGGCCAGGCGCAGCACGACGCTCGCCGGTTCCCAACAGCTCCTGATTGCGTCGACGACAGCTGTCAGGTGTGCGAACCAGGCTCCGCTGTAGAGCTTGACCACGCACACATCGCCGTACCGATCGATGACGAGCCCCGGAAGGCCGTCGTTCTCGCCGTGGACCAGGCGACAGCCAGTGACCGCCTCATCGTCGAGCAGCGGACGACGCCGCTCTGCAGCGAGTTCGAACCGACTGCGCCAGAACGCGTCATCGATGGTGAGCGGCCGTCCGTGATGGAGTACTCGGATCCGAATCGGCGACGCCGGGTCCCAGAGCCCGATGGCGACGAAGTTTCTTCGTTCGTCGAAGATGACCGCCAAATCTCCAGGCGCGCCATCATGGGACACCGACGTGATCGACGCATCGAACACCCAGGGGTGACCACGTCGGACGTGTTTGAGTGCATCTTTCGTGACTCGAACGGCCAGGCGCTTCTCGCCGGGGGAAGAACGTCCGTCGCTCATGGGGGGAGGATAGGGCGCCATCTCCACACCGAAGGTGGGTGGGGCTCCTTCGAGTCCACAACCCGACCAGAGGTGATATGTAGCTTTACATAACGATTATTTCCGGCGGTCTTGAGCCGGGGACGCTCACCTGTGTTGGGTTGACCCGCTGCCCGGCAGCTAGAACCAGGGGTATGACCGAACAGATGCCCCCGACCGATGCTGACATCGCAGCGGCGGTTGAACGGTGCCGGCCCCTGATCCGCCGTACGCCGGTCGTCGAGCCCGCCAGTGGAGACCTCGGGCTGGATGGTGGGGTTGCCATCAAGTTGGAGTCGATGCAGTACGCCGGTTCGTTCAAGGCCCGAGGGAGCCTCAACAACGCACTGGCATCCGACATCCCTGCATCGGGGCTGATCGCTGCGTCGGGAGGCAATCATGGCATCGCGGTTGCCCGAACGGCCCGTGTGCTTGGGGTGCCTGCGGAAATCTTCGTCCCGAGCGTCTCGGCGAAGGTGAAGGTCGAGCGGATTCGGGCCCAGGGAGCGACGGTGCACGTCACCGGTGCGCTCTACGACGATGCACAAGCGGCGTGCGATGCCCGGGCGGCCGAGTCTGGTGCCCTCAACATCCATCCGTACGATGCGACACACACCGTGGCCGGGCAGGCCACCTTGGGAGTCGAACTGGGTGAGCAAGTGCCCGATGTCGACACGGTTGTGGTTGCGGTCGGCGGCGGTGGGCTTGTTTCCGGGATACGTCTCGCCCTCCCCCGCACCCGCATCGTTGCGGTCGAGACCCCGACGTGCAACGCGCTCCATGCTGCGCTGGTCGCCGGCAGGCGGGTGAGCGTCGCCCCTGCCGGTGTCGCCGCTGACGCACTCGGCGCGAAGACGGTCGGGTCTCTCCCGTGGGCGGTGCTCGTCGGAAACGTCGACAGTGTGCTCGTGTCGGACGCAGAGGCGATGGGCGCTCGACAGGCGCTGTGGGACGAACTGCAGGTCGCTGTCGAACCTGCGGCGGCAGTTGCGCTGGCTGCGGTTCGTTCGGGGAGATACGTACCGGCCGCTGGGGAACGGGTTGCGGTGATCGTGTGCGGCGGCAACGTCGACCCCAGCGACCTCGTTACCGGGTGACGATCGCCGACTGGAAGGTCGCCGCACCGTCGCCTGGACGATACCGTCTTCGTCGTGGCACGACGGCTTGACATCGAACTCACCTCCGACCGCGGCGACGGTCAGTGGACTTGGCGCGCAGCGGGGGCAAAAATGCCCAAGGGGATCGTCGAGGCGGCACTGCTCCCCGACGGGGCTGCCGTTGGGGATGTGCTCAAGGTCGAGGCGGAAGCCGACCTCGACGGTCTGTCGATCGCGACGGTGTTCGCCCCGAAGGGCCCCCGCAAGGAGGCCGAGCGGCTCGAATTGCTCGGCAGCACTCGCGACGAGCCCCTCGTCACCCAGGTGCTTGCACCGAAGGGTCGCGGCCGCGGCCGCGAGCGGAACTCCGAGGATCGTGGTCGTGGTCGCGGGCGCAACCGGAACGAACGTGGTCGTGATCGCAATGAGCGTGGTCGTGAGCGCGGTGGTCGCAGCGATGATCGGCGGGGTGGTTCCGATCGTCCCCGGCGCGAGCGCCCAAAGCCTCCGGCTCGCCCGAAGGCCCCTCGCCTTCGACCCGCTCGCAACCATCGCAAGGCCGCGATCGACGCGTTGCCCAAGATGCAGCAGCAACTCGCCGAGGAGGTGCTCCGTGGCGGTGTCCCTGGAGTTCGCCAAACCATCGACCGGATGAACGAGCTGGCAACGGCGGAAGGCATGCCGAAGATCAAGCGAGACCCACTCATCGCCCTCGCAGAGCGGCTTTCGCCGGCACTTAGGGCTGCTGAATGGCGCGATCGGGCTGAGGCAGCGGTGGCCGGGATCGAGACCATCGATCTTCGCGACATCCGAAGTGTCGTTGCAGCGGCCGACAGCGCCGCTCGCGACGAGGAGTCCCGCACACTTGCCGAGCAACTCCGTGCCGGGCTGAATGTGCGGACCGAGGCGGATCATCAGGCTTGGCGTGATGAGCTTGCGAAGAATCTTGCGGAAGGGCGCACCGTTCGCGCTCTGCGTCTGAGTTCTCGCCCACCGAAGGCGGGAGCGCCACTGCCGACCGACATGGCTGAGCGGCTTGCCGTAGCGGCGTCTGAAGCGCTCACGAGCGAGGTGACGTCGGATCGTTGGGCCCTCGTGGTGGATTCCGTCGCATTTTCCCCGGTGCGATCGCAGGTCATCGCCCAGGGAATTCCTGCGTCTCCGAGTGAGGAACTCTTGAAGTCGATGAAGAAGCTGGCGGGTCGGGTGCCCCAGCTTGCCGCCCTCTTCGGCATCGAAGCCCCGGCTCCCAAGTCCCGGGGTCAGCGACGGCCGACTCCCCCACCGCCGCCAGCCGAGGCGCCGGCTGCTGTGTCGGAAACGACACCGCCGGAGACGGTGTCGGCTGACGTTGGTGTCGACGAAGAGGAATGATCCACTTCGACGTGCAGGGCCGGGTTGGGGTGATCACGCTCGATCGGCCCGAGGCTCGCAATGCGATCAACGCCGAGATGGCCGCGGCGATGGAGGCGGCCATCGATCGCCTCGAACACGACGACGAGCTCTGGGCGGGGATCTTGACGCACAACGGTCCAGCGTTTTGTGCGGGTGCCGATCTCAAGGAGATCGCTGCCGGTAACGCAGACGGCCTGTGGACGAAGCGGGGCGGGTTCGGCGGGATCGTTCTGCGGGATCGCGTGAAGCCGCTGATTGCAGCCGTCGATGGTCACGCAGTCGCAGGCGGAACCGAGATCGCTTTGGCGTGTGATCTTCGGGTTGCGTCGACCGAAACCATGTTTGGGATCCCCGAAGTGAAGCGGTCACTCGTGGCAGCGGCCGGTGGTTTGGTCCGCCTCCCGCGCGTGCTGCCCCCGGCGATCGCCATGGAGTTGGCCATCACCGGAGACACGATCTCCGCCGAACGTGCCTACCACTTCGGCATGATCAACCAGCTTTGTGAGCCGGGTGAGGCTGTCGACAGCGCACTGACGTTGGCCGGTCGCGTGCTGGCCAATGCGCCGTTGGCAGTGCAGGCCAGCCGGCGACTGATTCTCGAAGCACCCGAACAAACCGACGCAGAGGGGATGCGGGCTGCGTCGGCAGCGATGGCAGCCCTTTCTTCCACAGAGGATTATGCAGAGGGGCCACGAGCGTTCATCGAAAAGCGGAGCCCTCGCTGGAAGGGCCGCTGATCATCGAGTGATGCCATTGGCACGCAAGTACTCCAGCAGGCCGGGTACCAGCTCGACCTGTTCGAGGTGCTCGAGCGGTACCCACGCAACATCGGCTGCGTCGTCGCCTGCTGTGGGGTTGGTCGATCCGATGATCTCGACGAAGTGGTTCGCAATCAGCAAGTGATGGGCCGAGCTGATCCGCTCGGCGATGGCGATCAAGGAGCCGGCGACCGCGTTGAGTCCGGTCTCCTCGGCGACTTCTCGCACGACCGCCTCTGCAAGCGTTTCTCCCGGCTCGACTCGGCCCCCCGGAATCGACCAGCAGCCCGCTGAGGGTTCGGTCCCTCGCTCGATCAACAGGATCGCATCATCGACCACGGCGACAGCACCGACAGCCACGGTGATGAGGCCTGTCACGGTTCGAGGGAGCGATGGACCTCGATCGCCCGGGCCACAAGGCCGAACGATTCGAAGAAATTCTTCGTGTTGCGATCGCCGGGCAGTGCCAGAGAATCAAGACCGGTGTGTCCCCTCCCCCGGGCCCACTCTTCGATGGTGATCAGGAGCTGCTCCCCTACCCCGACACCTCGGGCATCGGGGAGGACGTAGAGGTCGGTGATGCGTGAGATCGCCGCATGGCTTCGGAGGTTGAGTTCGTGCGCTGCGGCGTACCCCACGACCGTCCTGTCGATCGTTCCCACGAGGACGAGGCGTTCGGTTGCGACGAACTCGCGGGCGAAGGCGACCGCCAGGGGTTCATCTCTCGTCTCGAGCTCGGCCCAGATCCGGCCGCCCCGCAGAGGTCGAAGTTCTTCGGTGGCTGCTCGGGCGAGGGCAACGACGACGTCCAGATCCGACTCGGCCGCTGGGCGTGCGCCGAGTTCCATCTCAACCCCGACGTTGACGGATGCGGTTCAAGACCGTGCTCCGATTTCGGTGTTCTCGCTCGAAGGACTCGATGACGTCGAGTTCGTGGTCGTCGAGTTCAGCGATGAGACGAACGATCTCGACTGCGGTGAGTTCGGCGTAGTCGGCGATGGGGAGGTCATAGCTCTCGGTCTCGCTGGACACAGGGTCCGCACCAGCCGGCTGACCCCCGAGAAAGGTTGCGAGTGCGTCGCTGATCTCGTCGATCAATTTGCTGGCCTCGGCCTGCCCGCGCTGTGCAGCGACGGTACCCGCCAGTCTGGTCAGGGCGACCTGACCTCTCCCCCGCTCGGCAAGCTTGGGGATCATCTCCTTGGCCTCGAGCGCCAACCCGAGCGGTGCATAGACGAAGAGATCGAGAAGCCGCTCGGCCAGTTCGTCGTCGTCGGCGTGTGTCATGACGTTGGCTCAGACCGGACCGCCGCAGTGCGGGCACTCACCGTCGTTCACCGCAGTGCTGTTGACGAGCAGGAAGCAGTTCGGGCACGAGAATTCATTGTCCTGTCGTGCTTGCACCGGCTCGGCGTCCCCCGACGCAGCCGTCGGTTTTTTCGCTGGGCCAGACGCCTCGTCCTCGTCTTCTTCGTCTTCGTCGTCACCGGCGGCAATTCGATCCTTCAAGATGGCATCGAGATCAGCTTCGACATCGTCGTCGTCTTCGTCGTCGTCATCGTCGTTGGACGGTCGCGGCGGTGTGGCGTCATCGTCGTCGTCGTCGTCGTCGTCATCGACATCATCGTCATCAGCAAACTCGTCGTCGAGTTCGTCATCGAGTTCGTCGTCGAGTTCGTCGTCGTCGAGTTCGTCATCGAGTTCGTCGTCGGTGGTTTCGTCGTCAGCCATCGTGCACCTGAGTTCGGGGGATGCGGCGGAGCATAGACATTTTCGGCTCCGGAGCAACGTCTCGTGGACGAAACTCCGGAGAACGCGTTGCCGGGACCCGGCACCGGGCATCTCAGATCGAACTCAATCCCCTCCGCTTTGCCTCCGACGCGAGCTCAGCATCGAGGCGTCCGAGTACGGGTTCGACCGAGTGATCTACGAAGTTCATCGCCTCCGCCACAGCTGCGTGGCCGGCGACATCGCGTATGGCGGTATGCATGCGCTGACAGACTCGACGGTACGCCTCGTGGCCTTGGGGCCCCGTGCGCAGTTCGAGCATGTGCATTGCCTCGCGAGCATTGAACTGCATCGAATAGCGGACCCGGTATGCCAAGGACACGGCGTACGAGGCCTGGTCGGGGTGCTCGTCGAGCAGGGCATCGTGGAGCTCGGCCGATCGACTCATGACTGCGTCGAACTCCGATGCGAGTCCCGCAGCGTCGACGGCTGCGGGACGAACGTACCCGTGGCGTGGTGACAGCGGTTGCCAGTCGATGGTGAGCATGCGGTGACGCTGGAGGTCACGAAAGGCCCCGTAGTCACTCAACACGTCGAAGCGATAGTCGGTTCGCTCGAAGGCGCGACCGGGCCGGTGGCGGCGGTTTTCCCGATTGCCGACGTAGGCCTTGATGACATCCATGCGCTCATCGACGGTCATACGACGGACTCGAGCTTCGATGGAGGCTTCGGACAGCGACGTGTGGGGGTACAACATCGCCGTGACCATCTTGATCTCACCGTCTGGATCGAAATCGACCAGCTCCACCATGTCGTCGGCGACTGGCCCCCCGGTTTCGTCACCGAAGAACCGGTCGGCAAGGGCGTCCATCGAGTCTCGAACATCGACCATGTGGCCACTTGTCCGGACGCCCCGCTCGGGAAGATCCACCCGTTTGAGAAATGACGGTACGACCTTGCGCAGCTCGGTGAGCATCAGATCGGCATAGGCGCGCGCCTCGGGCAGTGGGTGGGCTCGCATCCGCAGGAGCAGTGCCTCATAGGCCTGGCCGGTGCCGTAGATGCCGACATTGGAAAGTGAGGAGGACGGCAACATTCCTCGGATGGAGTCGAGGGCCCGAGCCTTGATCGCAGTGCGATACGCGAAGTCGCTGTCGCCGGGTTGCTTGGGTTGGGCCGCTCGGAAGAATTCCTGCATCTGAGGGATGAGATCCGAGTACGAATCGAACATTCGATCCATATCGGCGATGTACCGAGCGCCAAGGGCGTTGGAGAGAATGTCGGGATCCCGGTAGTAGCGGTAGCGGCCGCCGAGGCGTTGATCGTACGCGATGTAGCGGGTCGACTGCTCGAGATAGGACATGAGCCGGCCCCATTCGAGCACCTTGGTGAGGACGTTCGATGCCTGTTCGCATGCGAGGTGTACGCCACCAAGCTGCGCAACGGAGTCGTCGCCGTACTCGAAGAAGACTTTGTCGTAGAGCTCTTCGGCCCGCCGCAAGCCGATGGTGGCATCGATCGACTGGTCGCCCTCGATGTCCAGTTCTCCCACAAACTCCTTCAGGAAGAGCCGACGGAGGCTGAGTGCCGTGCGTGAGTACCGGGCGAACAGTGCACCTTTGACAACTTCGGGCAGGTTCACCAGCGCGAAGACTGGCTGATCGAGGTTCGTGAAGTACCGGCGGAGGATGTCGGCCTCGTCGGCGGTGAACTCTTCGGCGATGTAGACCGTCATCGGTCGATGACTCTACGGCGTGCGAACGGAGCCATCGCGGATTGGGTCGAGCCGAACGCGGAGAGATGGCGTCTGGTTGGTCGGGCGGCCATCACCTCGGCTACGGGACGTTGCACGGGTCCGCGCAAGGGTTGCGAATGATTGCCAGTGATCACACCCAAAGGTCGATGGCATCGGGTTCGACCCGAATGCTCAGTGAGCGCGCTGATGCGGTCAACCGCCCGTCCAGATGGATGTTCGTCGGTCGCTCGAACTCGAACTGTGCGGCTCGTACGCGGCGCACCGCGATGTCGGGATGGGGAATGTGAGTGCCACTCGCCATGCGTCGTCTCGCCTTGATGCGGTCGGTGACCGCCATGCCGACCACCTCGACGGTATCGAGTCGACCATCACCGGGGTGCGCTCGAGGGGCAACGTTCCAGCTTCCGACAAACGCCGCATTTGCGGCGACGACGATCCGCCCGCGAAGCCACGAGCGCCGGGCTACGAGGTGGGACAGGAACCAGTGGAGCGTGCCGTCGATCAGAACCGCTCCGAGATCCACCTTGACATGGAGTGCCTCGTCTGCAGCCTTGAGGTCCGATGATGTCGAGCCGCCGAGGGTTCGGACGAGATCACCTCTGGTGAGTCCGAGTGGCGGAGTGTCAGCACCGGTTCGACGCGTTCTGCTGATGAAGTCGAGTGCTTCGAGCGGATCGTCGAACACCCGCAAGTCATCGGGCGGTCTCGCCCGTTCTCCCCAGTCGCCACCTCGCTCGACGGTCATGCGACTGCTACCGATCCGGAGAGGGCAACGACACCACGGTGAATGCTGTCGGCCGCTTGGCGAGCGCAGGTGCGGGTCGCTGCTGTCGGTGCAACTGCGGCGACCTGACGCAGGAGGTCGATCAGGAGCTTGACATTGCGTACGAAGTCTCCCGCCGTCATGTCGGGCTCGCTGTCGAGGAGGATCTCGAGCGTTTCGCCGGCTGCCCAGGCATGGGCGACAGGCGCAAACCCGGCATCGGGTCGTCGGGTCTCGGTCACGCCGGCGTGCTGCTCGGCCCGGCCGACGGTGTCCGACAGGTGCTCGAGCTGCCGCCAGCGCGCACGGGCGTCACGAGATGGCAACCATGGCTCGGGCGCTGGTGTTGGGCTGCGGTGCTCGTAGGTGAGGCATGAGACGAGTGATGCGAGTGCCGCCGGTTCGAGATCGTCGAAGAGACCGGTCGTGACCGCCTCGGCGATGAGCAGATCGGTTTCGTGGTAGATCGAGGAAAGGATGCGGCCCTTGTCGGTGACGGTCCAGTCCTCGAGGTAGCCGAGATCGCGGAGCACATCGCAAATCGAATCGAACTGGTTGGCGATCGACGCTTTATCACTGCTGGCACGTTCTTCGAGCTTCACCAGTTCCTGGCGGGCTCGCTTAAGGCGCGTACGGTGATCAGGCTGACGGCGGAGATGGCGGGTCTTCGGGCGCGACGACGTGTTGCGTCGGATGCGTCGTGCAACGTCGTGGCGGTAGTCGATGCGCTCGGGAGCCATCGGAAATGGGAGATCGATGCGGCCGATCGTGTCGGGGGCGCTCTCCAAGTCGGCGAGATCCCAGCGCATCTCCCGACCCTCCTCGCTGACGAGCCGAATTCGGGCCCGGCCTCCCTTTCGCCAACTGACACCGAGGACGGCACAGCGGTCACCGCGATCGTCGACGACCACGTCGCCCGGCCGGAGTTTGCTGACCGCATCGGCGATCGTCTCGGGGGTTCCCGGTGAACGCACCTCGAATTCCTCTTCGGGCTCTTCGGCCTCGAGCGACGCAACGAGCGAACGCGCTCGGGCGAGGCGCACTTCGAGCCGCACCGTCCCCGCATTGGTCTGGTATTGAGCGAAGGATGTCCCTAGGAGTGCCCGGGCGTCCTGTGGGCTGCGACGTTGCAACAGGTTGGCCGCCATGTTGTAGGTCGGGCGGAAGGCGGAGCGAAGACGAAAGCTTCTGCTTCCCGCGAGCGAGGCAACCTGCTCGAAGCGAGTGAACGGGGACCACGGCACGACCGCATGGCCCACGGTATCGATACCGCGACGGCCGGCCCGCCCGGTGAGTTGCGTGAATTGCGCGGCGGTCAGAACCTCGTGGCCCTCGCCGGTGAACTTCGTGAGTTTGTCGATCACCACGCAACGGGCGGGAAGGTTCACGCCGAGGGCCAGGGTTTCTGTGGCGAAGACGACTCGCACCAGCCCCTCCGCGAATGCGAGTTCTACCGACTCCTTGAAGGCCGGCACCAGTCCGGCGTGATGGCTTGCGATTCCCCGCTCGAGACGGTCGAGCCATCCGGCTGTGTCGAGCGCAGCAAGATCGGCCGCTGCCAGTCCCGCAAGTCGGTCCTCGGCGATCGCTCGTATCCGAATCGCTTCCTCTCGGTCGGTGTAGCGGGCGCCCGCTCGTTCCAGCGCAGCTGCCGCCTGATCACAGCCCTTGCGACTGAAGACGAACCAGATCGCCGGGAGCAGATCATGTTCCTCGAGGTGATCGAGCACCTCCAACTGGCTCGGGCTGGCCCACGGAGTGTTGTTCCCTGATCGATGCCGACCTCGATCCTGGCGACTGCGACGGAGGTCAGGGTCGAATCGGTGCCCTTCGCTGTTGGGTTCCCCGTCGACGAGCGTCGGGAGCACGTGGAGGCGATGCCCACGCTTGTCGCCGATCATGTACAGGTGCTCGAGGGCCACCGGCCGCTTGTGTTCGACGACACACCCGGTCTCCCCTCGTATCGACTCGATCCATCCGGTGAGCTCGTCGGTGTTCGAGACTGTCGCCGAGAGTGCGACAAGCCGCACGTGGGGCGGTAGGTGGAGGATGACCTCTTCCCAGACCGGACCTCGGAACGAGTCTTCGAGGTAGTGGACTTCGTCGAGCACGACAAAGTCGAGGTCATCGAGCTCGCGTCCCTCGTACAGCATGTTGCGGAGGACCTCGGTGGTCATCACCACAATGTCGGCATCCGGATTGATTGCGTTGTCTCCGGTGAGCAACCCAACTCGATTCGATCCAACTCGTGCCGCGAGGTCGCGGTACTTCTGGTTCGACAGCGCCTTGATCGGCGCGGTGTAGAAGGCCCGCCTGCGCTGTGACAGCGCCAGATCGATGGCGTGCTCTGCGATTACGGTTTTGCCGCTGCCCGTGGGAGCGGCAACGAGTACCGAACGTCCTGCGTCGAGATGCTCGATCGCGTCGAGCTGAAATCGGTCGAGCTCGAATTCGTGGGTCGGACTGCTCACGCCAGTGGTGCGGCGCGCTTACGAGCTCGTCGCGTGCGGATCCAGCCGAACGCAATGGAGGTCTCGTAGAAGAGGTACATGGGGACCGAGAGGACCATCAACGTGAACGGGTCTCCTGACGGCGTGATGACGGCGACGAGTACCACGATGCCGACGATCGCATACTGGCGTCCCTTGGTGAGGGTCCGGTACTGCACGATGCCAAGGAGTTGCAGGAAGATCAGCAGAATCGGGAATTCGAAGCCGATGCCGAATGCAACGATCATCTTGATCACGAAGCCGAGGTAGTCCCCAGGCGCAAACAGTTCGGTGAAATCGTCACCTCCGACCTCACCCAGGAATGTGAGCGCTCGCGGAATGCTCCAGTATGCAAGTCCGGCGCCGAGGAAGAACAGCAGGACGCCACCCATGATGAAAGGAACGGCATACCGCTTTTCGTGGGCGTAGAGCCCGGGAGCGATGAAACGCCAGACCTGCCACAGGATGATCGGAAGTGCAGCGATGACGCCGCCATACCCTGCGACGGTGAGTCGGACGCTGAACGGCTCGAGCGGGTTGCGAACATAGAGTTGGCACTCCTCGCCGGTCTCGAGGGTGTCACAGTACGGCTCGAGAAGAATGGCGATGATCTCGGGGTAGAGAACCCATGCTGCGATCGCACCGACCCCGATCGACACGAAACTGATGATCAGTCGCCGCCGAAGCTCCGCCAGGTGCTCCATCATGGTCATCTGGCCTGCTTCGCCATCGCCCCCAGCTTCAGGCATCGAGCTCACCGGTATCCGGCGGGTCGGTGCTGCCGGCTGTGTTGTCGGTGTCATCAGCGGTGCTCGCTACCGCCTCGTCTCGGTGGTTGTGGGCCGGCTTCACGGGCCCGTCCCCTGTCGGCGTCATGTCGAACGGCCCGTTGGTTGTCCTTCGGAGGTCGTCGATGGCCTCGATCGGCTCCTTCATGGCCTCCCGCATCTCCCGCTGGAAGCCTCCGGACACACGGCGGACTTCGTTGATCGCCCGCCCGATCTGTCGAGCTGCTTCGGGGAGCTTGGTTGGCCCGAGAACGATCAGGGCGACGAAGAAGATGACGAGGAGCTCACCCGAGCCGAGGTTTCCCATCGAGGAGCATGCTATCGATCGATCGAGCGCTGCCGGGTCCACCCGCTGCGCACCCGAAGCGACGCACGCTCGTGCAGCTCGGTGGCTCGATCAGCCATCTGCTGGGCCGACCGCTCGACATCGTCGATGGCGACGGCAGCGGCCTGCGAGCGACGCAGCACCCTGCGTACCGCCGCCAGTTCGGCGCCGACGCGCTGGAGACCGATCGTCAACACGACCAACGATGCCACCACTGCCAGCGCGGGACTCAGACTCAGCCAGGTCACACCGGGTGACCGTAGTCCGTCAGGTGCTGAGAAGAGCGTCGAGGGCCTCGTCCCACGCCGCCGTGTCGTTGATCCTGGCGTGGAATTCGAGCAGGTCATCGTGGTTGATCGGCCGGCCGACCTTGATCTCATCCATTTCAGCCGGAAGGCTCCAGGTGTCCATCTCCACGCCGCTGGCGACGAGGAGATCGATCGTTCGGGGCTCAGCGCCCTTCACGACGGTCATCGCACAGTCGGGGCACCGGAAGCTGTACTCGCCTCGGTTGTCGCTGTCACAGACGCGGACACGAACGTCAGCTGTGGTGAGCTCGATATCTCCACATGTCTCGCAGCTCGCCCGGATGGTCGCCATGATGATCAAACCTCGTTGTCGTGACTCCGAAGGTCTTCGGCGTGTTGGCTGCAGTACTTGAGGACTGATTTCTCTGTGAACGCATTCTTTTCGGCTGCGTCGACGGGGATGAGCCGCCAGCTGTGTTTCTGGCGAACGGAAGTGCCACGATGACGCCCATGACGACTCGGATCGGCGCACTGTGGTCACCGCCCGTGCTCTTCGCACACCGAGGCGCCCGAGCCAATGCCCCCGAGAACACGATCGAGGCATTCGAGCTTGCCAAGCGCCTGGGGGCAACTGGCATCGAGACCGACGCCTGGATCACACGCGATGGAGAGGTCGTGCTCGACCATGACGGTCATGCCCGCCGCTTTCCCCGCCGATGGATCGCCGACGTGGATCGAGCAGACCTCAAAACGCACATCCCCACCCTCGACGAGTATTACGGCGTGGTCGGAACCTCCTTGCCCCTCAGCATCGACATCAAGAATCCGGCAGCGTTCGACGCCGTGGTTGCCACCGCTCGCCGGCACGGGGCGATCGATCATCTCTGGATCTGTCATTCCGAGCTGGACTGTCTTGTCGACTGGCGTGATCGTGCTCCTGAGTGCCATCTGGTCAACTCCACGTCGCTCGAGAAGCTGCCGGTGAGCGCAGAGAAGCGAGCGGCGGAACTTGCGGCGAACCGGATCGAAGCAATCAATCTGCGTCACGGTGAGTGGACCGGTGGGCTCACGACGCTCTTTCACCGCTTCGATGTGTTGTGTTTCGGCTGGGATGCGCAACATGAGCGCCAGATCGCCCGGTTGATCGATCAGGGCATCGATGCGGTGTACAGCGACTACGTCGATCGCCTCGTCGCCGTCGAGGCCACCTTTCGGTGACCGCTGTGCCTACAGCAAACCGAAATCGTCGAGCGGCCAGACCTTCAAAAAGGCGCGACCGATGATCGTGTCCTCGTGCACCGGACCGAAATCTCGACTGTCCGTGGAGTTCCGCCGGTTGTCCCCCATCATGAAGTAGTAGCCCTCTGCGAGGGTGCAGGTGTCGGTGGCGGGCGGGTTGATGCAACCTTCGGCCTCGATGGGAATCGCGCGGCTCGCGGTGTCTGCACCGCCGACATAAGGTTCCTCGAGACGGCGGCCGTCGATGTAGACCGCACCGTCGGCGAAGGTGACCGTCTCTCCGGGTGTGGCGATGACCCGCTTGATGAACTCGTCGATGGGGCCACGGGCTTGAGCAGGTCGATCGAACACGACGATGTCCCCCCGATCCACCTCTCCGGTGGCGTAGCTCAGCTTGTACACGAGCACGCGGTCGTTGATGTCGAGTGTGTCCTGCATGGATCCCGACGGAATGAAGAACGCCTGCATCAGAAACGCCTTGATCAGGAGGGCCACAGCCAGTGCACCGACTGCGACGGCGGTCCATTCGACCAGGGAGCGAAGCGCCTCGTTGATGCGCTGACCCAGTGTTGCCTCAGCTCGCGCCGATGTCGGGGACTCGAGGGCGTCTCGTTCGAGGGACGATGATGCATTGGCCGTCGAACGAGGTGAGCCGCCGTCAGTCACGGGGGGACCCTACCGGGAGCTGGACTCGAGAACGTGGCACGAAGGATCAGCGGTACCGTTCCAGGACTCTGTTGGCGGCCTTGCGCCGAAGATCGAGGTCCAGCGGCGGACCAACGGCAAGGAGCTCGGCCGCGTCGCCGAGTCGCAGCAACAGACGCTCGAGCCACGGCGATGCCGTGACGACCATCTCGACCACAAGAGCATCGCCTGTGTCATCGACCCGTTCGGTCGGGTACTGCTCGATCACCCAGCGTTCGCTGGGTTCGAGTCGCAGCTCCACCCGCGGGTCATCATCGGACGGCGTGAAGATGTGGCCCCCCGGCGTCATGTGTTCGATCGGCTGTGGGGTCACGGCCATGGACTTGATCCGATCGACGCGGAACGTTCGTTCTCCTTCGGCTGTGTGACACCAGCCGCTGAGGTACCAGTTGCCCTGGTCCGAGAAGATCTGCCCCGGGTCAACCCGCCGCCGACTCAGGTTGTCACGTCCGTAGGCGTAGTACTCCAGCTCGACCTGGCGGCCCGCTGCGATGGCGTTCCGCAGCTGTTCGAGCGTGTCGGCGGGTGCCGAGCCGAGGTGAACATCCACCGCCCCACGCCCCTTGTCCCCGAGGGCAAGTTCGAGTTTGGTGAGTGCGCGAAGCAATGGGGAGGCAGCCTCCTCATCGGATCCCTCGCTCTCCGTGAGTGCAAGAACCGAGCGCCCGGCTGTCAGGAGCCGGGTCTGGTCCTCCACGGAGAGTCGCAACGGACGGGAGAACCAGTCTGCGTAGCGGATGTGGACGCGATCGTTGCTGAGTTCGACCTCGATCAAACAGTCGGGGGTGAAGGGATGCACCCCCACGAAGAACACGATGTCTTGCAGGTCGGCGAGAAGCTGCTCTCGGGGGTAGGCGTATCGCTCGACGATGTCGTCGATGTGGGCGCCAGCAGCTTGTTCGGCGACCCAGGGGATGACCGACAGCAACCGTGCGAGCCGCTCGCGGGCGGTCAGCCTGTCACTCATGTCTGCGCCTCCAGCCACGCAACGAATTCGGCCCGCATCTGGGGCGGCCCGATCACCTCGGCGTGTTCGAGGAACGACAGCACGAAGCTGCGGAACGCTTCGACGTTGCGAACCTGAAGGGTCGCCGTGATCGACCCGTCGTCACCAAGCTCCACATCGCCAAGCAAGAACCGTGCGTACGCAGCCTGGTCGGGGTCGACCCGCACGGTCGCTTCGGTCGCAGGTCCGTCTCCGAGCTCCCAACCGCGAAGATCGAGCGGGTCGGCAACGGTGCCGACCGGCTCGATCGCCTTGCCGGCAAGGCGAACATCGCTGCCCAAGCGGTCGACGCGGTAGAGCCGATCGGCGGCTCGGCTTCGATCCCACCCGTGCAGGTACCAGTGTCCGCGCGAGAACGAGACCCGCCATGGCTCGACCGTCCGCTCCTCTCCGTTGTAGACGAACGAGACGGCCTGTCGATCCGCTGCCGCACTGATGAGGGTCGAGAGCGCATCGGGGAACGGCACCCGACCAAGCTGTTCGCCCGTTGTGGAGCCGCCTGCTGCCCCGATCTTGATCGGTCCCGTCTCGTCGCCCTCGACTTGCACAAGGTTTGTGGCGAAATTCAATGCTGCGAGCTCGTCCGGCTCGAAGTGGAGTCCCGATCCGGCGTACTCGTCTCGGTCGATCCGGTAGCCGTCGATCGGGGGATCCTCACCGGGCACGGTCTCGACTCGAAGCGGCACTCCCAAGCTCCGCAGATCGTCCTTGTCGCGCTCAAAGGTTCGTCGAAAGCTTTCTTTCGCCTCGGGGTACCCGCCGATGCGGACACGAAGTTGATCGGCGGTGAGGGGCCGATCTGCATCGAGAAGGGCGGCAGTGAGATTGAGGAGGCGTTCGAGCTTGTCCATCAGGGTTGCTTCACAGTGAGGCGATCAGTTTCTCCACCCGTTCGTCGTGCGCCTTGAACGGGTCCTTGCACAGGACGGTTCGCTGGGCCTGATCGTTGAGCTTCAGGTGTACCCAGTCGACGGTGTAGTCACGCTTTCGATCCTTGGCCCGCTTGATGAACTCACCACGCAGTCGCGCTCGTGTCGTCTGGGGCGGAGTCTCCACTGCCTCGGCAATCTCTGTGTCGGTCACGATGCGCTCGACCATACCTTTTTGTTGCATCCGGTAGAACAGGCCGCGCTTCTGGTTCACGTCGTGGTACTGAAGATCGACAAGCGACACACGGGCATCACTCAGTGCAAGATCGTGACGCTCGCGGTACGCCTCGATCAGCTTGTATTTGATGACCCAATCGAGTTCTTTGTCCAGGGTCAGCGGGTCGTCCTCGATCGCGGTCAGACAGTGCTCCCACATGTCCAGCGCCATCTTCTCTTCGGCATCGAGCTCGTGGTGCTCGGCGAACCGGAGAGCACGGTTGAGGTACTCGGACTGAATGTCGAGTGCCGAGACCTCACGTCCATTGGCGAGACGCACCCGTCGCCTGCAGGTCATGTCGTGGCTGATTTCGCGGATTGCTCGGATCGGATTCTCGAGCGTCATGTCCCGCAGAACGACCTGCGGTTCCTCGAGCATCCGAAGCATCAACGAGCACGCACCGACCTTCAGGTAGTTGGTGTACTCGCTCATGTTCGAGTCGCCGACGATCACGTGGAGGCGTCGATAGCGCTCCGCATCGGCATGAGGCTCATCACGTGTGTTGATGATTGGGCGGCTTCGGGTGGTCGCCGACGAGACGCCCTCCCAGATGTGCTCGGCCCGCTGGCTCACGCAATACATCGATCCACGCGCCGTCTGGAGCACTTTGCCGGCGCCGGCGTAGATCTGACGGCTCACCAGGAATGGGATCAAGACCTCTGCGTAGGACGCAAAGTCATCCCGGCGGCTTGTGCAGTAGTTCTCGTGGCACCCATAGCTGTTGCCCGCAGAATCGGTGTTGTTCTTGAACAGGTAGACGTCGCCGTGCACACCTTCGTCGTCGAGTCGCTGCTCGGCGTTGTTGAGCAACGACTCGAGGATGCGCTCCCCCGCCTTGTCGTGTACGACGAGTTCGCGGACGCTGTCGCATTCAGGGGTTGCGTACTCGGGATGACTCCCGACGTCGAGGTACAGGCGAGCACCATTGGCAAGGAACACGTTGCTGCTTCGGCCCCACGACACGACCCGCCGGAAGAGATACCGCGCCACCTCGTCAGGGCTGAGCCGACGCTGGCCGCGCAGCGTGCAGGTGACGCCGTATTCGTTCTCGATTCCGAAGATTCGACGCTGCACCCTGTCAACCTAACCGGACAGAGCCGACTGCGGGGTATCAGCTGAGAGCCTCGTGTCCGGCGCAATGCGCGCTGGTCGCACTGGATTCAACCGGCGATGAGTTCGGCAATTTCAGGATCGAAGAGGCGTCGGAAGGCGCGTCGCTGTTCACCCCGTTCCAGCACTGCCACCTCGAGGGACGCTGGCTCGAGCGTGCGGTCGGGGCCGGCAAGCGCATGCACCGCTCGCTGGAGCCCGTCGGCGAGGCTGACGCCAGGCTCGAAGGTGCCGAGCCGTTCGCTGATGGCCTCGGTCTCCCCGCCGAGGACCACCGCCATGTCTTCGTCGACAACGGTGCCGTCGTAGAGGATGTGAAAGAGCTGATCGTCAGCGCCGTCGGCAGCATGGCCGATTTCGGCCACCAGGATCTCGACCTCCATCGGCTTCATCTCGTGGGTGAAGATCTGGCCGAGGCTCTGGGCGTACTGGTTGGCGAGGCTCCTGGCGTCGACGTCCTCACGGCTGAAGGCGTAGCCCTTCATATCGGCGTGACGCACCCCTGCGATGCGGAGCTGGTCGAACTCGTTGTACTTGCCAACACCGGCGAATGCGATTCGGTCGTAGATCTCACTCACTTTGCGCAGCGTCGAGGAGGTGTTCTCGGCACAGATCGCGATGCCGTGCTCGAACCGGAAGGCGACGAGGCTCCGACCACGGGCGATGCCTTTTCGTGCGTAGTCGGCTCGGTCCTTCATGACTTGTTCGGGCGCGACGTAGAAGGGCATGTTCATCTCGGTCAACCTCCCCGTCGACGTTCGATCAGCGCCTGTGTGCGCTCGGCAAGGTCACCGTCCCCGATTCGGTTGTAGCCGTCGGCGGTGATCGTGGCGACCACCGGATAAATGCCACGGATCAGGTCGGGCCCGCCGGTGGCCGAGTCTTCGTCGGCGGCTTCGAAGAGGGCCTCGATCGCGAGATCGATCACCCGGTCGATGCTCATGTCACTGCTGTAGCCGAGCTTGACGACGGTGCCGGCGTGCAGGCTGCCGCTTCCGGTACTGGCATGGTCGGCTTCTTCGTACCGGCCACCGGTGATGTCGAACTCGTAGAGCCGACCTTCATGTCGCGAGAGGTCGAATCCGGCGAACAGCGGCACGACTGCCATGCCCTGCATGGCCATCGGCAGATTGCTGCGGATCATCTGGCTGAGTTGGTTGGCCTTGCCGTCGAGGCTGAGCGCAGTGCCCTCCACCTTTTCGTAGTGTTCGAGTTGCAGCTGGAAAAGCTTGACCATCTCGATCGCCGGGCCGGCTGCACCGGCGATGGCAACCCCGCTGTGGCGGTCGGCGGGAAAGACTTTCTCCATGGTGCGTTGGCTGATGAGGTGGCCGGAGGTGGCCCTCCGGTCGCCGGCCATGAGGACACCATCTGCATATCGGATGGCCACACATGTGGTGCCGTGGCGGTAATCCTCGGGGGCAAGGCCCCCCGGAGACGAGGGCGGGGCGAACCCACTGCGCCGCAGCAACT
>Ga0181581_10000367_pt1 | contig 33451 bp, 31 predicted proteins | sample 071ome_22_FD_132433 | JGI IMG/M metagenome (GOLD analysis project Ga0181581, IMG submission 132433) | Coastal salt marsh microbial communities from the Groves Creek Marsh, Skidaway Island, Georgia - 071404AT metaG (megahit assembly) | ecosystem: Environmental > Aquatic > Marine > Intertidal... | reverse complement strand
GCGATGCGGCGCAGAATTGCTGAAATTCTCGAACTCTCCGCTGACCGGATATCTGTCAAGGCCACGACTTCGGAAGGGCTTGGTTTTACCGGCCGGCGTGAAGGCATTGCGGTGATGGCAAATATCTCCGCCCATTTCCCCGGACCTGATGATGACTGACCGGATACTGGCCTTTATTGCAACCCTCGGCCCGATAGGCCGCCTGCCCGCCCCCGGCACGGCAGGATCCCTTGCCGCGCTACCGCTTGGCCTTGTTTGCCTTCACGCATTCGGGCCGGGCTGGTTTGCCCTTACAACAGCGATTGCATTTCTCCTCGGGCTTTCCGCCGCCGGAGCGCATTACAGGCTCACAGGGAAAAAAGATGCGGGGGAAGTGATCATTGATGAGGTGGTCGGCCAGTGGCTTGCCATCATGGCCATCCCTCTTCCGCCTGACTTTTCCGCCCCGTACCTTCTCGCCGTTGCCGGAGCTTTCGTGTTGTTTCGTCTCTTTGATATCCTGAAACCCGGGCCTGTCCGCATGGCGGAACAACTGCCCGGCTCTTTAGGGGTGATGGCCGATGACGTCCTGGCGGGTGTCGCCGCCGGAATTGCTGTTATCCTGGCCGTTTACCTGTGGGGGGTGATGACATGATCACGGACAGCGCACGTAAGGTACTGAATGCGGCTGAATCCCTGGGCATCATGATCGCCACCGCTGAATCCTGTACCGGCGGAATGGTCATCGCCGCCCTGACCGATATCGCCGGATCGTCTGCCGTGGTGGACCGCGGTTTCATCACCTATTCCAACGAAGCCAAGGCAACCATGCTCGGGGTGAGCAAGGAAGTGATCTCAACTTATGGTGCTGTCAGCGAAAACGTCGTTCTTGAAATGGCCGAAGGCGCCCTTGGCAAGGTCAGTCATGATGGAAAAATGGCGCTCGCCATCAGCGGCATTGCCGGCCCCGGTGGCGGATCGGCGGATAAACCCGTTGGGCTGGTATGGTTCGGGCTGGCATCTGAAATGGATGGGTCCAAAAACCTGATCGCTGAACATAGGGTGTTTTCAGGTAACCGGGCTGAGGTCAGACAAGCCGCAACACTCCATGCCCTTGGGATGATGCTTGATCAGCTGGCTTCGAGATCAAGCCGGGGATAAAGTTCATCAGCGCGGTCTTCAAATGCCCGCACCATTCTCCGCACCGCTTCCGAAAACAACGTCTCAATCACCGACTGAAAGAGCCGTGACTGAAACTCGAAATCGACATAAAACTCGATCCGGCAACCATTTTCATGGGGATGGAAAGACCAGGAATTCTGAAGATACTTGAAAGGCCCCTCAGCATATTCAACTTTTATTTCAAGTGTTTCTGGATTGCAATCAACGTAAGATGTGAACTTTTCACGATAAAGCCGGAAGCCGATGATGAGGTCAGCAACAAGCCGGATATCAGATTTCTCCCTGATCCGGGCCGCCATACACCAGGGCAGAAATTCCGGATAGGATTTGACATCGGTCACCAATGCGTAGAGGTCAGCCGGGCGATGAGGGATAATGCGTGTTTCCTGATGAACGGTCATTTTGCGGATGAAATCGTCTGATGCAGCTTTTCCATACGGGCAGATTTGAGGGCGGCGAAATCTTCATCGGCATGATACGAAGATCGCGTCAATGGCGTTGCGGAAATCAACAAAAATCCCTTGCTTTTGCCAAGCTTGCTCAGCCCGTCGAATTCATCCGGTGTCCAGAACCGGTGCAGAGGATGATGTTTCGGTGTCGGCTGGAGATATTGACCGACAGTCATGAAATCAATGTCAGCTGATCTCATATCATCCATCACCTGCACAACCTCTTCCCTTTCTTCCCCGAGCCCGACCATGATACCTGATTTGGTGAAAATCGTCGGGTCCAGTGTCTTGACATCATTAAGAAGCCGCAAGGAGGCAAAATATCGCGCCCCGGGTCTTACCGCGGGATAAAGACGTGGGACAGTTTCGAGGTTATGGTTAAAGACATCGGGCCGTGCCTCAACAACCTGTTCAAGGGCACCGTCCTTTTTCAGAAAATCCGGTGTCAGCACTTCAACCGTGGTATCCGGTGAGTTCTCGCGGATAGCCCTGATTGTCCGGGCGAAATGCCCGGCGCCACCGTCGGGAAGATCATCACGGTCCACCGAGGTGATCACCACATGTGCAAGAGACAGCGTGGCAACCGCATCCGCCACCCTGTTCGGTTCATCCTCATCCAGCCGGTCCGGCCGCCCCGTCGCGACGTTGCAGAAAGCGCAAGCCCTGGTGCAGACAGAACCGAGGATCATCATAGTTGCGTGTTTTTTCTGCCAGCATTCCCCGATATTCGGGCAGGCGGCTTCTTCGCAAACCGTGACAAGATGATTGTCACGGATGATGTTTCGCGTTTCAAGATACCCTTTGGTCACCGGAGCCTTTACGCGCAGCCATTCCGGGCGACGTGGCTGTGGCCTGTCTTCGTTTCGTGCTTTTTCAGGATGACGCGCCGCGCCCTTCAGCCCCTGACCACGAAATTCGACCATATCATCCGGTTGCGATGTCATATGCTGGTTTTCCTCTGGTTACACCCTAGAAATGGAGGGCCTTGCCATAGGCGTCAAGCACAGATTCATGCATTGCCTCAGATAATGTCGGATGAGCGAAAACCGTCTGCATCAATTCCTCTTCCGTTGTTTCAAGTTTCCGGGCAATGGCATATCCCTGAATAAGCTCCGTGACTTCAGGCCCGATCATATGCGCCCCGAGCAGTGCTCCGGTTTGCGCATCGAACACCGTCTTGATCATCCCGTCATCATCACCAAGGGCTATCGCCTTGCCATTGGCCTTGAACGGAAAGCGGCCCACCTTGACGTCATAACCTGCATCAATGGCCGCCTGTTCCGTCAACCCGACGCTTGCCACCTGGGGGCGGCAATAGGTGCATCCGGGAATGTCTTCACGGCTGATCCCATGGCCCGCAGGCTGTCCTGCGATATGTTCGGCGGCGATTATCCCTTCATGGCTCGCTTTATGTGCAAGCCAGGGGGCACCGGTCATATCGCCGATGGCATAAACCCCTGCCTCACCTGTCCGCATCACTTCGTCGGTGACAACATGCCCGCGATCCAGCTCAATCGCCGTGCCCTCAAGTCCCAGGCCTTCGGTATTGGCGACAATCCCGACAGCAAGGATAAGCCGTTCCGCTTTAAGGGTATCGGTTTGGCCCTCACTCCCGATCACCACTTCAACCCCGCCTGATACGGCGTTCACTGAATTGACTGTGACGCCAACCTTCAGATTTATCCCCCTGCGGCTGAGAATTTTTCCGGCCATGGCGGAAATCTCGCTGTCTTCCGCCGGCAGAATGCGATCCACGGCTTCAAGCACCGTCACTTCCGCCCCCATATCGCGGTAAAAAGAGGCAAATTCAATACCGATGGCACCAGACCCGACAACAATGAGTGATTTCGGCATCGTTTCAGGGGTCATGGCATCACGATAGGTGACAACAGATTTGCCATCGACGTCTATGCCGGGCAGCTCCCGCGCCCTTGCTCCCGTCGCCAGAATGACTGCACCGCCGGTGATCACCTCACCTGTATCCAGCACGATCTGCCTGCCTTCGCTGCCCGCGTCACCCAGACGTGCTGAGGCTGCATACACCGTGATGGAATTCTTCTTCATCAGGTGCTTCACCCCGGCTGAAAGTTTGGCGGCAACTTTACGTGATCTCTTGACCACGTCACCGATATCAGCCGTGACCGAACCAACCGTGAGGCCGAAATCTTTGGCGTTTTCGATGAGATGCTTTACCTCAGCCGTACGAAGAAGCGCTTTGGTGGGAATACATCCCCAGTTAAGGCAGATCCCGCCCATATTTTCTCGCTCGATCACCGCCGTGCTGAGACCGAGCTGACTTGCCCTTATCGCGGCAACATAGCCTCCGGGGCCGCCGCCGATGACAACAACATCATAGCGTGGATTGGTCATAGTCTTTTCCTTTATCCAAGAGCCAAAACCGGATTTTCGACAACCTGCTTGAATGCTGCCAGCCATTCTGCCCCGATGGCGCCGTCCACAACCCGATGGTCACAGGACATTGTGGCGGTCATCATGGTGGCTATTTTTATCTCGCCATTACGCGCAACAGGGCGTTCCTCCCCGGCGCCGATGGCAAGAATAGCGCCCTGGGGCGGGTTTATCACGGCTGAAAACGATGTGATCCCGTACATGCCCAGATTTGATATGGTGAATGTCCCGCCGTTGAATTCTTCGGGCAGAAGCCTGCCTTCCCGGGCCCGTGCCGCCAGATCAACCATCTCTCTTGAGATAGCATAAAGGCCCTTTTCTTCCGCCCTTGAAACAATCGGCGTCACCAGCCCGCCCTCAACGGCAACGGCAACCGCAATATCCGCATGGCTGTAAAGCCGTGTATGTGTTCTCTCCCAGCTCGCATTGGCCCCGGGAACCATCTTCAGGGCAACAGCGGCGGCCTTGATTATCATATCATTGACCGAAACTTTCACGCCTTCAGGTGCGTTGGCATTCAGCGCCTTGCGGGCCGCAAGCATGGCATCGATTTCGATATCCATATTCAGATAGAAATGAGGCGCCTCAACCTTCGACTGCTGGAGCCGTTCGGCGATGATCCGGCGCATCTGGCTGTTTTCAACCAGCGTTGACTCCCCTTCCCCGGATGGCACAGGTGATGGAATGGCCGGTGCTTTCGTCGCGGGTTGCCCGGAGCCAGCTGTGCTGACTGCATCGATATCGGCACGGATAATCCTTCCGTTGGGGCCACTGCCGCGGATACCTGAAAGATCTAAGCCGCGTTCCGATGCAAGCCGACGCGCAAGCGGACTTGCCTTGATGCGTCCCTGCCCCGCAGATACCTGATCCTTCCCGTCTGTCTTGACACCATCAGCAGATGGTGCGACTGCTGGCACGACTGCAGGCGGGGTATTCTTACCTTCAGGCGCATTCTCCGATGGTGCCGGCGGAGGATTGCTCCCCCCCTCATTACCCCACTGGCTTTCCTCGCCCTCGGCCAGAATTTCAGCAATGGCCGCGCCAACCTTCACACCTTCCGTGCCTTCAGCAACCCCGATGCGGGCCAGAACACCATCATCAAGGGCTTCCACCTCCATCACCGCCTTATCGGTTTCAATCTCGGCGATCACGTCACCTGAACGCACGTTATCACCTTCACGGGCAAGCCATTTCGAAAGCTTGCCTTCGGTCATGGTCGGCGACAGCGCCGGCATGGTTATAATAGCCATGATCAGGACTCCTTCACGCGATAGCAGACTTTCCGTGCGGCCTCTACGATATCCTGCACCTGAGGAAGCGCCATCGCTTCAAGATTGGCGGCGTAAGGCATCGGCACATCTTTGCCCGTTACCCGCGCCACCGGCGCATCAAGGTCATCGAAAGCCTGCTCGTTCACCTGTGCGATCAGCTCAGCCCCGATGCCCGCAAACGGAAACCCCTCTTCACAGGACACCATACGATTGGTCTTGCGGACCGATTGCATGATCGTTTCATGGTCAAGAGGACGTAGCGATCGCAGATCAATCACTTCGGCATCAATGCCTTCTCCGGCAAGAATTTCCGCCGCTTCAAGGGCTTTGCCCACCATGATGGAGAACGCCGTTATCGTGACATCAGCCCCGGGGCGGACAATATTTGCCTTCCCGATGGGGATGAGCCAGTCTTCGTCATCCGGCACATCAAAACTCTGTCCATACAGAACCTCGTTCTCAAGGAAGATCACGGGGTTGGGGTCACGAATGGCTGATTTGAGCAATCCCTTGGCGTCAGCGGCAGACCAGGGTGATACCACTTTGAGCCCCGGGCAATGCGCATACCAGCTGGCATAACATTGCGAATGCTGCGCCGCCACTCTCGACGCTGCCCCGTTCGGCCCCCTGAAGACAATCGGGCATCCCATCTGGCCACCTGACATATAAAGTGTCTTGGCGGCGGAATTGATGATCTGGTCAATCGCCTGCATGGCAAAATTGAAGGTCATGAATTCAATGACCGGACGCAACTCACCAAACGCGGCACCAACACCAAGTCCGGCAAATCCCATTTCGGTAATCGGTGTATCCACCACACGTCGCGAGCCGAATTCGTCCAGAAGACCCTGGGTTACTTTATAAGCACCCTGATATTCCCCGACTTCTTCCCCCATGACGAAAACACGATCATCACGGCGCATTTCCTCCGCCATGGCATCACGGAGGCTCTCACGTACTGTCATCGGCCTGACATTGCCATGAATTTGCGGCTCTTCCGGCCGGATTATCTGCGGCGGGTTTGCTACTGGCTTGAGCCTTTCCGGTGCGGATGGTTCAGCCTTTGCCGGGGTGCCCGTGCCTGAAGACTTTTGCGGCTGCTCGGACGCAATCTGGTCATCTGCCTCACCATCAGCGGAAATAATGGCAATGACTGTGCCGACCGCCACACCTTCCGTGCCTTCCGGCACCGCTATCGATGTCAGTTTCCCGTCATCAAGGGCCTCCACCTCCATCACCGCCTTATCGGTTTCGATTTCAGCGATCACGTCACCTGAACGGACGTCATCCCCTTCACGGACAAGCCATTTCGCGAGTTTGCCTTCGGTCATGGTCGGCGACAGCGCCGGCATAGTGACTTGACTGCTCATTCCGCCGCTCCTTCAATCAGAATATCCGTCCAGAGTTCAGCCGGATCAGGTTCAGGGCTGTTCATCGCAAAATCAGCGGATTCCGTAACCACGGCCTTGACCTTCGCGTCAAGTTCACGGAGTTTTTCGTCGCTGACGCCATCTTTGATAAGCCTTTCCTTAAGTTGATCAAGGGGATCACGCTGCTTTCGCATCGCGTCGACCTCTTCTCTGGTGCGATATTTGGCCGGGTCACTCATGGAATGGCCACGGTAACGGTAGGTCTGCATTTCCAGAATGTAAGGGCCCTTTCCCTCACGGCAATGGGCTATCGCCTCAGCCCCGGCGGTCCGAACCGCCAGCACATCCATACCGTCAACCTGCATGCCCGGTATTCCATACGCCTTGCCGCGATCCGACAATGTCCGACCAGCCGCGGCACGTGCCACCGAGGTACCCATGCCGTACTGGTTGTTTTCAATCACGAAAATAACAGGCAGCTGCCAGAGCGCCGCCATATTGAAACTTTCATACACCTGGCCCTGGTTGATCGCCCCGTCACCAAGATAGGTCATCGACACCGCATCACTGTTGCGATAGCGATGGGCAAAGGCAAGGCCAATGCCGATAGGGACCTGAGCTCCGACGATCCCATGGCCGCCAAAAAAGTTTTTCTCACGGCTGAACATGTGCATCGAACCACCCTTGCCGCGGGAATAACCGCCTTCCCTGCCGGTTAATTCCGCCATCACGCCGTTGGCGTCCATCCCGCAGGCCAGCATATGTCCGTGATCGCGATATGAAGTGACGACCGTATCTTTTGGTTCCGCCACCGACTGCATGCCGACAACAACCGCTTCCTGACCAATATAGAGGTGACAGAAACCACCAATCTGCCCCATGCCGTAAAGCTGGCCGGCTTTTTCCTCAAACCGGCGGATCAGGAGCATTTGTTCATAAAGTTCAAGCAGTGTCGCCTGATCAGGTTCAGGCAAGAGCGATGCCTTGGCCGGACGCCCGGGCCTCCGCTTGATCGCTTTCTTGGCTGTCGCCTTTGCTGAAGACGGTGATCGCACCATGATTAGGCCTCCTTCTGGAATTCACCGCCATCAGGATGCCTGAAATTCAAAAATTTACAATATTTTAATAACGTTTAAAAACAGATAGTTAATAACTATTAACCGAAATCAGTTAAATTCTATGATGATTTCATCCGGGGCGTATAGGCCGCCTTCTTTACGGGCCAACTCTCCCAGAATGTCGGCGTCGATCTGATCCTGTGAAACAAGTTTGACCTTATGCTCAAGCCCCTGGCGTTCAAGGACAAGTGCGGCCAGTTCTGCTCTGGCATCAATAATGTCATCATTCAGACGGTCGATGGTGAGAATTCCGCGTTCATTACCAAGCCCGAGCCCGTGCACCGTGAAATATCCGGCAATGAAAAAGGTGGCAACCCAGAAGCAGAAAACTCTCAATCGGGTGGAAGCGGCACGCCCCATGATAACCTCCATAAACATGCGAATCGTTAATTCATCGCGATTCGGATGATTAAGTGAATCACAGGGCATTAAAGTGGTCAAGTGCTTTGATCACGATGATCAGGAAAAACCTGTCTACCGGAACTCCCCCTGATAGACGGCGTTCCGGCCGAGAGTTTCTTCTATGCGGAGCAATTGGTTGTATTTTGCCATTCTGTCCGAGCGAGACATGGAACCTGTCTTGATCTGCCCGGCATTGGTCGCCACCGCGAGATCAGCGATGAAATTGTCTTCGGTTTCCCCCGAACGATGGGAAATCACCACCCCGAAACCGGCTTTCTGCGCCATGGCAATCGCGTCAAGGGTTTCGGTCAGTGTCCCGATCTGATTGACCTTGATCAGGATGGCATTGCCGGCTTTCTCCTTAATGCCGCGGGCAAGTCGTTGCGGATTGGTGACGAACAGGTCATCTCCGACCAGTTGTACGGCACCCCCCATTTCAGATGTCAGGCTTGAAAAACCCTGCCAGTCGTCTTCATCAAGCGGATCTTCAATCGACCTGATGGGATACCGGCCAACAAGGTCCTGCCAGTAGGAAATCATGGCATTGGTATCCAATGACTTCCCCTCACCTTCAAGGTGGTATTTACCATCACGGCAAAATTCGGTTGAAGCGGCATCAAGGGCAAGGATCACATCATCCCCCGGTTTGCGTCCGGCAACCTCAATCGCTTTCATCACATAGTCCAGCGCTTCAGAAGTACTGCCGATGGCCGGGGCAAATCCCCCTTCATCCCCGACAGCAGTAGACAGGCCGGCATCATGAAGAAGCCCTTTCAGCGCGTGGAAAACCTCCGCCCCGGTGCGCAGGGCTTCGGTAAAGCTCGGCGCACCGACAGGCATGATCATGACTTCCTGAATATCCAGCGCGTTATCCGCATGGGCACCACCATTGAGAATATTCATCATCGGTGTAGGCAACAGATGGGCATGAACGCCGCCAATATACCGCCACAGAGGCTGACCAAGGGAAAGCGCGGCGGCACGCGCCACGGCAAGACTCACCCCAAGGATTGCGTTCGCACCGAGACGGGCTTTATTGCCGGTGCCGTCAAGATCGATCATGTCATGATCAAGACCTTTCTGGTCGGTGGCATCCCGCCCGGAAAGAATGGAATAAATCTCCGTGTTGACGGCATCAACCGCAGCCGTAACACCCTTACCGTTATACGCCTCGCCGCCATCACGACGCTCTACGGCCTCGTACGCTGCGGTGGACGCGCCCGAAGGCACCGCCGCACGGCCGACAGAGGCGTTGTGCAGAACAAGATCGACCTCAACCGTCGGGTTACCGCGGGAGTCAAAAATCTGCCTTGCTTTCACATCTCTGATTATTGTCATGATCTTTCCTCAAATTTCTCAATGGCTATCAGCCGGTATGTTTCACCACCTGATCCAGCGCAGCAAGCGATGACAGAAGATCTCTCATCTGGCCAAGCGGCACCATGTTGGGGCCATCAGAAGGGGCTGTGTCCGGGTTTTCATGCGTTTCGATGAACAGCCCGGCCACACCAACCGCGACAGCGGCCCGCGCCAGCACAGGAACATATTCACGCTGGCCTCCCGATGCACCGCCCAGACCACCCGGCTGTTGCACCGAATGCGTGGCATCAAAGATAACCGGCCAGCCGGTTTCCGCCAGACGGGGAAGGCTCCGCATATCCGAGACGAGCGTATTATAACCGAAACTGGTTCCGCGCTCCGTCAGCATGATATTGCTGTTCCCCGCCTCTTCCACCTTTGCCGCCACGTGATCCATATCCCAGGGCGCAAGGAACTGGCCTTTCTTGATATTGACCGCACGTCCGGTTTCCGCCGCCGCAACCAGAAGATCTGTTTGCCGGCATAAAAAAGCCGGTATCTGAAGCACATCCACCACAGAGCCTACCTCACCGCATTGTTCCGGCAGGTGAACATCGGTGAGCACGGGAACAGAAAGCTCATTCCGCACCGCCTCAAGCACTTTGAGGCCGTCATCAAGGCCAACCCCACGACGTGAACGGATCGATGTCCGGTTAGCCTTGTCAAAGGAAGATTTATAGATAAACCCGATCTTCAGATCATTGCAGATCTCAACAAGGGTTGAGGCCACATCTATCGCATGATCACGACTTTCGATCGAACAAGGCCCCGCAATCAGCATCATGCGGGCTTCATTTCCACAGACAACAGGGCCGATTTTGAGGGTCTTTTGCTGAACCATGATCAGGATTTTCTTTATGTATTAATGTTTCAGACGAGACGCGACCGATCTCTCGCAGCGTTGATAAACCCTTTGAAAATCGGGTGCGGATCAAACGGCTTTGACTTTAACTCGGGATGAAACTGAACTCCAATAAAAAACGGGTGATCTTGCCGCTCAACGATTTCAGGCAGAACCCCATCAGGAGAAAGGCCGCTGAACCTGAGCCCGGAAGCTTCCAGCTGATCACGGTAATTGATGTTCACTTCATACCGATGGCGGTGACGTTCCTGAATGTATCTCTCCTCATAAAGAGACAGGGCCAGCGTGTCGTCACCCAGAACACAGTCATATGAACCAAGGCGCATCGTGCCGCCGAGGTCATCATCCTGGCCCCGGGTTTCGCGCTCATTGCCGCGTGTCCATTCGGTCATGAGCCCCACCAGCGGTTCATCCGTCGGGCCGAATTCCGTTGAACTTGCCTCCGGCAATCCCGCAAGGTTGCGCGCCGCTTCAATAACCGCCATCTGCATGCCGAAACAGATCCCCAGGAAAGGGAGTTTCTTTTCACGGGCATAGGTTATGGCCTTGATTTTTCCTTCCGAGCCACGTTCGCCAAAGCCTCCCGGCACCAGAATTCCGTCAGCATTTTCAATCAGATGCATGGGGTTTTCTGCGGTTTCGAACAATTCACTGTCCACCCATTCCAGATTGACCTTCACATGGTTGTGCAACCCGCCATGAACAAGGGCTTCGGCCAGTGATTTATAACTATCAAGAAGGCTTGTGTATTTGCCGACAACAGCAATATTAACCTCACCTTCCGGGCTCTGTATCCGGTCAGCGATATCCCGCCACACGCTGAGATCAGGTTCATTGAGCGGCAAATCAAAATGCCGGCAGATCTCCATATCAAGGCCTTCCTTATGATACATCAGCGGCACATGATAGATGCTTTCAGCATCACAACCATTGATGACCGCTTCAGGCCGGACATTACAGAAAAGGGCAATTTTCTCCCGCTGTTCACGGGGGATTTCCTGCTGCGTTCTGCACAAAAGAATATCCGGCTGGATACCGACAGACTGAAGCTCCTTTACCGAATGCTGCGTCGGTTTGGTTTTCAGTTCAGCCGCAACAGCAATATACGGCAAAAGGGTCACGTGCAGAAAGCATGTCTTGGACCGGCCGAGCTCATTTCCCAACTGGCGGATCGCTTCAAGGAACGGAAGGGATTCAATATCACCTACGGTACCGCCGATTTCACAAAGGACAAAATCCTCGTCTTCCACATCAGCAAGAACAAATTCCTTGATGGCATTTGTGACATGAGGAATGACCTGAATGGTCGCCCCCAGATAATCCCCCCGTCTTTCCCGTGCCAACACGTCGGAATAGATCCTTCCCGTGGTCACGTTATCTGTCTTACGGGCATGGACACCGGTAAACCGTTCATAATGGCCAAGATCAAGATCCGTTTCCGCACCGTCATCGGTCACAAAGACCTCACCATGCTGCGTTGGCGACATAGTTCCCGGATCAACATTGAGATAGGGATCAAGTTTACGGAGACGAACCTTGTATCCACGTGCCTGAAGCAGGGATCCAAGGGCAGCGGATGCAAGCCCCTTACCAAGAGAGGAAACCACACCGCCGGTAATAAAAACAAAACGAGGCATGGACGTATCCTATATCAGAGGAACACACAAACGGGGAGATAAAATTTTAAGTTTTTTTATTGATCTGTCGGAACGCTTGGTACAGCAGGGATTGCAGGCGCACCTGAATTTTCCTGAATCACTTCATCAACAACAGATGGAGCATTGCGATCACCGCCAGAAAGAATCGCAAGAACGATCGATGTTGCGAAAAAGCATGCCGCGAGGATGGCTGTCAGCCGGGTCAGCATATTGGCGGTACCACGTGCCGTCATGAAACCGCCGCCCTGTCCTCCGCCACCAATACCAAGGCCGCCGCCTTCACTGCGCTGAAGCAATACAATTGCCACAAGAGCAACAGCAATGATGATATGAATGGTCAGCATGATCGTCATCATGATGGAAACTCCTCAGTAACTTCGGCGGTTATAGCCAATCGACTTCATCAATGCCAGTAAAATCAGCGGCCTTCTCCAGCCAGGGCACCCGCCCGGGCAATGGCAATGAAATCCGCTGCCTTAAGGCTGGCCCCGCCAACGAGCGCACCACCGACTTCAGGCAGGCCCAGAATATCCCGGGCATTATCCGGCTTGACCGATCCGCCATAGAGTATGGGCACTACAGCATAATCCGACGTGATGGATACCAACACATCACGAATATGCGAATGCATGGCCTGGATATCTTCAGGGCTCGCGACCTTGCCTGTGCCTATCGCCCAGACAGGCTCATAAGCTACAGCAATCGATGCCGCCGGTGCATCTTCGGGGACCGACTCCCTGATTTGTGTTCCGACAACCTGTTGAGCAGTGTCATTTTCCCTGTCCTCAAGGGTTTCGCCAACACAGATCATGGCTTTCAGGCCGGATGAAATCGCCTGTTTTGCCTTGGCGGCAACATCGGCATTACTCTCACCATGATCCGCCCGTCTTTCGGAATGCCCGCTGAGCACCCAGCTGCATCCGGCCTCCACCAGCATGGGCGCGGATATATCACCTGTATGGGCACCGGATACCTGCGAATGACAATCCTGCCCGCCAAGGGCGATCTGGCTTGTCCCTGTTGCCGCCCGTACGGTATCGATCAGCACCGCAGGGGGGAAAACAATCATTTCCACCGATGTGCTTGCTGATGATTGATACGCACCCAGCTCAGACATAAGTGATCCGCAGCCCTCACGGTTCATGTTCATTTTCCAGTTGCCGGCGATAATCATGACTGACCTCTTATAATACGTTCATTTTTCCTAGCAAAAATTGACAGATAACGCCACCCGTACATAAAACCTGAACTGCTTATGGGCAATTTCAGGTTAGTCATGACGGATAGTTTAAACAAATCGCGTTTTGCCGCTCCCTTGGGCGTGACTTGAGGGCAAAGCCATGCTAGGAAAGTTGAAGAAATATTCTGCATTAAATCCAAGGAACCACAACGGGTTACTCCATGCTTAATTCTCTCCGAACCGGTGCAAAATCCCTGCCTATGCGCATTTTCCTGATCGCCCTTGCTGTTGGCTTTGCCATGTGGGGGATCGGTGATGTTTTCCGTGCTGTTTCAACAAATGACAGCGCAATCAGGATCGGCAATGTTGAAGTTACCCCGCTGCAAGTCGCCGAAGAATTTGACCGTTCGCGTCGCACCTATTTTCCCGGCGCCAATAATAGCGAGGCTATTGCTTCGGGCCTTCTTAACAACATTGTCTCCGAAATGGCGCGTCGTGCGCTCTTTGTTGCCGAAGGTGAGCGTATAGGCCTTGCCGTTACCCGTGAGATGCAGAAAGACGTCATCGGACGTGAAACGGCTTTTCTGGACGATACCGGGCAGTTCAGTGCCATCCGATTTCAGGATGCGCTCAATCGCGCCGGACTGACGGAAGCCCGTTACCTTGAATATGTCAATGACGCCATGATGCGTGATCAGGTGCTGTCGGCGCTCAATATAGGCATCGCTTATCCTGCGTCTATATCTGAGGCACTGGCACGCTGGCGGCTTGAGCATCGTGTTGTTGCCGTGGGAAATATTGCGGTTGATATCGACGCGGTTGCCATGCCGGGTGAGGCTGAACTGGCCGCCTGGTACCAGGACAACAGCTCAGCCTTTGACAGCCCTGACCTCAGGTATGTCACCGCCGCCGTGCTGTCCCCTGATGTGCTGATGGAAAACATTTCCATTAGCGAAGAGCGCCTTACCGAGACCTATGAGAACAGGCTGGACACCTACAGGACACCTGAACAGCGAAATCTCCGTCAGATGATTTTCACTGAGGCGGGTGATGCTGAAACAGCACGCTCACGGCTTGAGGCCGGCGAAGACTTTGTGCAAATCGCCAAAGATATGCTGGGACTTGAAGAGAACGACACCGATCTCGGTCTTCTCACCCGGGACGACCTGACCGAAGAGCTCGCTCAAGCGGCATTTTCAGTCAATGAAGGGGAATGGGCCGGGCCGGTCACTACAGCCCTCGGGCAGCATATTATTCTGGTGGACAGCGTTTCTCCTGAAACGCTACTTTCTCTTGATGATGTCCGCAGTGAGCTGGAAGAAGAACTTAAGCGCGATGAAGCTATTGATCTTGTCTATGCCCGTGTTGCAAGCCTTGAAGATGCCCTCGCCAGCGGCGCCACCATCGAAGAGGCCGCCAAAGCTTCGGAAGCGAAACTTGTGATCATTGACGGAATGGATCGTAACGGCCGCGACATTGACGGAAACAGGCTTGATGGCATAGCCGGAGACACCCTTTTCCGTCAGGCCGTATGGACTGCAGTAGCAGGCGAAGACGGGCTGGTGGAAGAAGCCAATGCAGATACGTTCTTTGTCCTGCGACTTGATCGCGAAGAAGAAAAGCGGTCCCGTGATCTCGCTGAGGTTCGCACCCGTGCCGCTGAAGCCATGCGTCTTGAAAAAGCCATCGCTGACGCACGCGAAAAAGCTGAGATGATCGCAGGCGCGTCTGATCCGAAAGACGCCGCAGCAAAAGCTGGTGTCCCGCTTGTTTCTAGCACCCCGATGCGACGGGATGGGGTCGGCTTTGATAACGCGGATGCTCGCCTGATCGCAACTGAAGCCTTTTCCCTTGAGTTGAAAGAAACCAGTTACATTGAAACGGGCGAGGCGGCGATAATCATCATGGTGGAAGAAATCACTCCGGCCGAAGACGACACGGTGAAAACCGAAGCCGAACGTTTTCAGGTCAATCTGGGTGAGTCCGTCGCGCAAGGGGTTGAGTTCACCCTCGCCAATGGCCTTAACGCCATGCATGAAATCGAAGTCAACACCACCAGCGTGCAACAGCTTCTGCTCGGGTCAGGAAACTGATGCAGGTTTCGCCCGGTCGTGACCAGATCTCCCATGTGCTGAATGAAACCAGCCATGGGACAATTATGTACACGCAACTGGTAGCCGATCTTGAGACACCTGTTTCCGCGATGATAAAACTGGGGGCAGAACAGCCCTATTCCTGCCTTTTGGAATCGGTGGAGGGCGGCAATGTCCGCGGCAGGTTTTCCGTCATCGCGCTGGACCCTGATCTGATCTGGACCTGTGATGATAAGCACGCCTTCAGAACACAGCCCGGTGGGGAGCAGATAGGCCCGACCTCGAGTGATCCCTTCACATCTTTGAGGGAATTGATCGAAGAATCTTCTCTTGATATTCCGGATAATCTGCCGCCCATGTCCGCCGGGCTCTTTGGCTATTTCGGGTATGAGATGATTCAGTTCATGGAACGCATCCCCGTCAGCAATATCGATACCACCAATGCGCCCAACGCGATGCTGATGCGCCCGCAGATTGTGGTGATTTTTGACCGCCTCAAGGATGAGATGACAATCTGCACACCCATAAGAAAAGAGGAAGACGGATCAGCAGAAGATGCCTGGGACAGAGCTCATGATCGCCTTGCTGAAACGGTAACCGCGCTCAACAAGCCCCTCAGCCAGGAAGAAAAAATAGAAACCGAGGGCCCCCTGCCCGAATACACCTCCAATATGGAGAAAACGTCCTTTCTCGGCATGGTCAGGAAAGCGGTCGATTACATCAAGGCCGGGGATATTTTTCAGGTTGTGCTGTCCCAGCGGTTTTCTGTTCCCTTCAACCTGCCGCCAATCAGCCTTTATCGCGCGTTGAGACGGCTCAACCCCTCTCCGTTCCTTATCCTTTTTAATATGAAAGATATGTCGCTGGTGGGATCGAGCCCCGAAATTCTGGTGCGTCTTCGAGACGGCAAGGTCACCATCCGGCCGATTGCGGGTACCCGCCCCCGCGGGGCCACACCGGAAGAAGATGCAAATTACGCATCTGATCTCATTGCCGATATCAAGGAACGGGCCGAACATCTGATGCTTCTTGATCTGGGCCGCAATGATACGGGGCGAGTGTCCAAGCCTGGCACCGTCAGGTTGGTCGACAGTTTCGCCATCGAACGTTACAGCCATGTTATGCATATAGCATCAGAGGTCGAAGGAGAGATCAGGGACGATCTGGATGTGGTGGATGCTCTCAAAGCAGGCTTTCCTGCAGGAACCGTCTCCGGTGCCCCGAAAATAAGGGCCATGGAAATCATTGATGAGCTTGAACCCTGCCGGCGCGGACCTTACGGGGGTGCCGCCGGATATATTTCCGCCGATGGCGATATGGACACCTGCATTGTCCTGCGCACAGCCATCCTCAAAGATGGAATGATGCACGCCCAGGCTGGTGCCGGAATTGTCTATGACAGCAAACCTGATATGGAATTTGAAGAAACCGTCAATAAGGCGATGGCCCTGATACGTGCGGCAGCCGAAGCCAACAACATGCACCGGAACACCTCGAACGGTTAACCGGGCAGAGCTGCTCACCCACAAAATCCAGCCAAAAAGATATTTCAGGTACCGGAAAGATTAGTGATGACCTGAAGTCGTAAAAGGTTGTATTATTCACACAGTCCTCATGTATTGGTCTTGAGAAAGTCTCTGTTATGCTGGAAACGTGGGTGTTCGTTACAATTATAGCGGCCGTTGCCCAGACCTTCCGCAGCGCTATCCAGAAACGAATGAAACCGGTGATCGGCGATAGCGGCGCAAGCTATATCCGGTTTTCCTATGCCGTCCCCTTCGCCTGGATCTGGGTGATGGGGTATAAATCCTTTACCGGGCTCAGCCTTCCGGTCCCCAATGCTGGTTTCTGGTTCTGGGTCGTGCTGGCAAGCCTGATGCAAGTCCTTTTTACTGTTCTGCTTATCCGGCTTTTTTCCCACCGGTCGTTCGCCGCGGGAACAGCTTTCTCAAAAACAGAAGTCCTGCAGGCGGCGATATACGAAGCGGTTCTGCTTGGGGTGGTCGTCTCTGTCCTTACCGGAACAGCCATTATACTGGGGGCGGTTGCAGTGGTGATGCTTTCCCTTGCCAAAGCTGATTTTCGTGAAAAGGGCCTTGTTGCCACCCTGTTTTCATCCCAGACCCTGATCGGCCTTGCCTGCGGCTCATTCCTTGGCTTGTCCACGGTCTTCTTCAAGGCCGCGGTACTCGAACTGGATGGCGGTGACTGGCTTCTGAACGCCGGATATACAGGCGCAATGGCGGTGGTGGTCCAGACCATCGGCATGGGGCTCTGGATGCTCACAACCTCCCGCCAAGAGCTCGTTGCCAGTTTCACCCATTGGAAGCAATCCTTCGGAGCTGGGTTCTTTGGCGCGGTGGCTACAGCCGCCTGGTTTACCGCCTTTACGCTCCATGCGGTCGCCCCTGTGCGTGCTGTCGGGCAGGTCGAGCTGCTCATCACCATCGGCGTGTCGATACTCTATTTCAAGGAAAATGTCAGCCGGATTGAGTTGCTGGCCATATTGATGCTGGCTGTCTCGATCATTATGGTGTTGCTGGGCTGATGATGGCAATTTTACGGACATTCCGCTTCTGGCTGTTGATGCTGGCCTGGCTTTCCGCTCTCCTGCAAATCGGGCTTGGCCACTATTTTGAACCCGTCTCTGTCATCGGCGTGATGATATTCGCCACTTATATTATCTTGACCCTGCCCTTCCTTAAAAAAGACAGCGTGGTCATTATCAGCTTTCTCATTCTGCTGGGGTTTCTGATCATTCCATCGCTACCCGATAACGAAACCCTTCTCGGGGCCGGGCGTTTCATGCTGATCTTTGCCGGGCTGGTCCCGACAATGTCCCTGGTCAAACATACGGCGATGACCATGCCATCGGTCCGAAAAACGCAAGCCAGCCTTGGCAGGTTACCGGCGGAGTCTTCTGCCGCTGGCCTACAGTTGGCCGGGCACGCCTTTGGCGGTGTCATCAATACCGGCACATTTGCCATGCTCTCCGCCGCCCTTCCGGAAAAGAGCAGTCTGAACCGTCGCAAGACAGCCGCGCTGGCGGCGCTGAGGGGGATGAATTCGTCGGCGGTATGGTCGCCCTTTTTCGTGGCTTTCGCGATAGGACAAAGCTTTATCGATGCGCATTCATCATGGGTTGCGATTGGCTATGGCGTTCTCATATCCGCGATCTTCACGTTAAGTTGTCTTTTCCTGTTCACGCCCGGATTTAACCTTTCGATACTGAGATCATCGCTGATATGCCTCAAACCCGTTTCGCTACGACTGTTGATCGTGTTGCTGGCCGTGCTTGGCGCTGCCCTTACGTTCAAACTGACCGCTCTTTCCGCTGTTGTATCGGTGATGCCGGCCCTCATCCTTATTCAGTTCATTCGTCACCCCCGTAATGTCCCGGTAATAATTGAGAACACGAAGACTTCACTTCGGTCCACGGCTGATGATATTGTCGTTATTTCTTCGGCCATGCTGCTCGGGTATCTGGTCACGCGGACAGGTGGTGTTGCCGTGATCCTTGAATATTTCACCAGCGGCGCCTCACCGGCCTGGGTCGCGCTTATCACCACACCTGTTGCCATGATGCTGGCCTCGGTGATAGGGATACATCCGGTTATTTCAAGCACCATCCTTTTATCGATATTCAGCGGCAGTGGCTCCGATGCCGATCCGGCACTACTTATGCAATCTCACCTGATCGGATGGGCCGCCGGCACCATGAGTTCGGTGGCCTCTCTTTCTGTTATCACCTGCACGACGCTCTACGATGTGTCCTCGCGCGAACTTGCGATGGGCGTCAATCTCTATGCCGCATTCGGGCTCGCGCTGGGAGGTGGCGTGGTGCTCACGCTGATCAATATGGTGATAGGATAAAGCTCTTACCCGCCGAGGAACAGACGGCCCACTTCAGGGTTACTCAAGAGATCATTGCCATCATCCGCCATGGCTGTTTCACCTGACACCAGCACATAGCCGATATCAGCAAACTCAAGCCCTTTTTTGGCGTTCTGCTCAACCATGATGATGGTTTTTCCGTCTTTACGCTGCAGGTCATCAAGAATCTCAAAGACCATGTCGATAAACCTCGGCTCAAGGCCGATCGAAGGCTCATCCACCAGAAGAACACTTGGCTCCATCACAAGGGCACGTGATATTTCAAGCAGACGCCGCTCACCACCGGAAAGGACCCCGGCAGGTTTGTCACGGCGCTCCGCAAGACGGCTGTATTTATCGAACACCATTTCAGCCGCGGCTTTGGCCTCGGCAGGTTTGTTTTTGAGAAACCCGCCCATGAGCAGGTTTTCTTCCACCGTCATACCGGGGAATACAGATTTGTCCTGAAGAATATAGGCGATACCTGCCTGCGCAAGTTTCTGTGACGAGGTCAGGTTTGTCACATCTTTCCCATCAACAACAATGCTGCCGGAGAAAATGTTGGTGAAGCCGAAAATAGAATGCAGCACGGTGGATTTTCCCGCACCGTTGGGGCCGATCAGGCATAAAGACTGCCCTTTACCGATCTTCAGGGTAAAGTCATGCAGGATCTGCATTTTCCCGTAGCCGGCGCAGAGCTTATCTATAGTCAGGTACACATCGTTCTTGGTGAGAGCTTCCAGCTCGGCAATCGTGGGGGCGTTGGCGGCGATACTGGCCGCTTCTTTTGCCACCTGGTCAACGGACATAACCACATCGACCTTGCCCATCCCGTAGCCGCTGATAGATTTGCCAGCGGCTTTTCTAGCTGACTTCTTGGCCGCCTTTTTGGCCTTAGGCGCTACCTTGGCCTTGGCGGCGGCTTTCCTGGATGTTTTCTTGGCCATTTTTTTCTTTGATTCAGCCATTAATGGCCTCCCAGATACGCATCGATAACACGTTGATCATTCTGCAGGTCATCGGGCTTACCATTAGCAAGCATGTGACCATTCGACAGACAGTAAATATGTTCGGCAAGGTTCATGATGACCCGCATATTATGCTCAATCACGCATAGGGTAATGCCGAGCTCTTCATTCGCCCGCTTGAGCCGGTCAATAAGACCGTTGATAAGGGTCGGGTTAATTCCTGCTGTCGGTTCATCGAGCAGCAGAACTTTAGGCTCGTTCATCAGTGCCATGGCAAACTCAAGCAGTTTCTGCTGGCCAAACGACAAATCACCTGAGATGAGATTGCGCTTTGAATAAAGGCCGACAAATTCAAGCAGGTTTTCCGCACGATCAAGGATTTCCCCTTTACGGCTGGCAAAGAGACCATCACGGGCATCTTTCCGGTGGGAGACCGAGATCTGCATGTTATCAACGCAGTTCATCTCAGAATAAATCCTTGTCTGCTGGAAGGTCCGCAACAAGCCGAGACGGGCAATCGGGCCAACACGAAGCTTGGAAATTTCCTGCCCGTCAAACCTGATGTTTCCGCTGTCAATCGGATGATACCCGACGATAGAGTTGAACAGGGTGGACTTCCCGCAGCCATTGGGGCCGATGATACCAGTGATCGATCCTTCCTTGACCGTCATGGAGATATCGACATTCGCCCGGACACCGCCGAAGGATTTCGAAACATTATTTACTTCAATAATATCGCGGGTCATTGCTCATCCCCCCTTAACATTGTCGCGTGAAGATGAATCCACCGTTATCCCGAACATTTCAGGGAATTTGGTCTGCAACCAGCCCATAATGCCCTGCTGGAAATACACGATGTTGACAATCAGGATCAAACCGAGCGCAACCCACTGCAGGTTAAGCAGATATGTCCAGGTGGCCTCCTTGACCACATGGAAGAGGATAGCGCCGATGACCGGCCCCCAAAGGGTCCCCTTACCACCAAGAAGCGCCATGGCCACCATGAAGATACCGAAAGTCGGAATGGGATAGGCCACTTCCTTGTCTATAAAGCCAGCCATGTTCCCGGCCACGGCCCCGATCATCCCCATGAATACGGCGGCGATGCACCAGCCGATCCTTTTATAGGTCAGGGTCGGGATACCCATGGCTTCTGCCTTGTCTTCATCGTCACGGATAGCATTGATGGCGAGACCGAACTGTGTGGAATATATCCAGCGCAGAAGGAAATGAGCCACGATGGTGAACACAAAACAGATAATATAGAAGAACGTTGACCTGAATTCGATTTCACCCGGGAAAAGCGGCATCTGGATACCCGATGCGCCACCAACATAATCAATGGTGATGGTCAATTCCGCAGCGGCAATCGCAAGCCCTAACGATCCGATGGCAAAATACGGCCCCCGTAACCCGAACATGAATGACGAGAAAATCAGACACAATACAAGCGAGGCTATCCCGGCGGCGATTACCCCCCAGAATAATCCGGCAAAGTATTCATAATCGGTGAACACGGGTTTGATCGACCCCATGGCTGAGGTGTATTCGCCGACGCCGCCTTCATAAAAGAAGGAAATCTGCACAATGGCGGAAACATACATCCCCACACCGAAAAAGGTGATATTCCCCAAGGAATTATACCCCATCTGCCCGCCAAGCAGATCCCAGGTTGATGCCATCAGGATCATCATCCAGAGATACGCGATCGACAGCGTATAATTCGGAAACAGAATGGGACCGAAGATACCAAGCAGACCAAGCAGGATATAGGGCAAGAATTTTTTCTGTGTATCACTCATTTCACGACCTGCCTGTTTCTTTTCATCTGAATCTGGCGCCATATCAGAACCATCAGCAGAATGCTGACTGGTGCGGCCACCTCATAGGCAGTGCCGATGATAACGCCGACATATTTTTCAAAAAGACCGATGCCGAAGCCAGCCGCAATAACGCCCGGCATGTTTCCGAGCCCTGCCGCGGTCACAATAGCAAAGGACCTGACCGAATACGTAATTCCGTAAAAGGGTTGGATCACCCAGATAATCGACACCAGCACGCCTGCCGCGCCACACAAGGCCGCATTAAAGGCAAAGGTGAACGCATAGACACGATCCGTGTTGATCCCGAGAACCCTGGCGGCGCGGGGATCCTGCGCCGTTGCCCTGATTGACTGGCCGAGCCGGGATTTCTTCATGAACACGATCACCGCAAAAGCCATGATACCAGCCATTACCAGTGAAATAATTTTCGATGCCGGGATGGTGACAAATCCGTCAAACGCATCGTAAACTGGCAATTCCATATCAATGGTCTGCACTTCCGGACCATAGAAAATATTCATCACCTGCTGCATCAGCAAAGACAGACCGAACGTGGCCAGAAGCGATACAAACATATCCTGATCAATGATCCGCCGTATCATCACAACGTAAATGATCCATCCGAAAATGAACATGGTCGGCACAACCAGCACCAAGATCAACGGCAAGGGGACATGCATCGAATGAAGGCTGAAGGCCATATACCCGCCCATGATCACAAAATCACCCTGGGCAAGGTTTTTGATATTCATCACACCCCATACCAGCGCGAGACCATAGGCGCTTAAAGCAAAAACAGCGCCGACAAATATGCCTTCAAGAATAACTTGAACATTAATGATTGGCGCCCAAACAAAGAGCAATTGCAGATTATCTAACATGATATCCCCTAAAACAGAGAAGGAGAGTTGCCTCTCCTTCTCGTAAGATTCTGGAAGTCGTTAGTAGCTGACTTTCCGTGGGAAGGCCATCTGGTCAGCACTCTCAACAAGAGCGTAGGAACCATCTGCACCGATCTGACGCATGAACATTGGCTTGGCAATGTTGTTCCCGGCTGAAGAGAATTTGATGTCGCCGTAGAATGTTTCCATTTCAACAGCGGCAATCGCATCACGGACCTTGTCCTTGTCGAAGCTGTTGGCTGCCTCAAATGCCTTGGCAAACACCAGAACAGCGGCAGATGCCTGGGCTGACTGATACGGAACCGAAGTATAGGACGGATAATCCGCCTTGAACCCGGCGTTCCATTCAGCGGCAGAACCGAACAGTGCGTCAGACTTGGACAGCGACTCAACCCACTGGGTCGGGCACAGGAAGCCGGTTGAAGCATTCGGGAATTTCTCCTGAACCTTGGCCGCTTCACAATGTGTCAGCGCAATCATATCGACATTGATTTTCATCTCATCGATCTGACGTGCGGCTGTTGCCGCGCCCTTGGAGTGACCGGACACAACCAGAATGTCAGGCTTGAGCGCCTTGACCTTGGTCAGGGTGGTGGACATGTCGGACAGATCAGCAGGAAGCTGGTCGTCAATGACAACCTTCATGCCGTATTCGTTGATCTTGTCAACAACACCAGCGCGCACGTCCATGGAGAAAGGATCACCTTCGAAGGCCATGGCGACACGGACATCGGAAGCGTTGCCTGCCTTTGCCGCGGCAAAGTCAATGGCAGTTGCCAGGTACTGTTCAGATGTGGACAGAACGGCGAACAGATACTTGTAGCCCTGGGTAAAGAGCGAACGGGAAGCACCTTCGGCCTCAACCATCGGAACCCCGAACTTTTCCGAAACCGGCGCGATCGCCTTGGTCATCCCGGAAGAATACGGGCCAAGCATATATTCAACACCATCCTGCTGGATCAGACGTTCAGCAAGCTGTGCACCACGGGCAGGTGTGGATTCATCATCGTAGTATTTGACGGCAAGCTTGTAGGATTTGCCACCTACTTTAACGCCGCCGGCGGCGTTGATAATCTTGACCGCATAGTCATAGCCACGCTGGGTGTGCAGACCGTTCGTTGCGTATTTGCCTGTCAGGGAAATAGAGGATCCAAGGATAATGGTATCCCCCTCCACCTTGGCAAGAGCCGAACCAGCAAATGCAAGCGATGCTGCAACAGCAGCGCCAGCCACCATTGTTTTGATCGTAATATGTTTCATTATATCCTCCAGTTGATTTATTCAGACTTTAGAACAATTTTACGTTCTGTCCAGCATAAACGGGCAAAAAATTTTAATATCCGAGCGCCATTCCGTCTTTTCGCGGGTCAGACCCGGCAATATAGAGCCCTGTTTTGGGATCTTTGAGAATAGCCTGCCCGCCACCTATCGGTGATGCCGGGTAATCGAGCACATGTCCTCTTTCCTCCAGCGCCCGCGCGATTTCAGGACCATGTCCGTCTTCAAGCTGAAGAACGCCGTCGATCGCAAAACTTCTTGGCGCATCGAGGGCTTCCTGCGGGTTGAGTCCGAGAGCAAAAAGATTTGACAGAAGCATGGCATGACCACAGGCCTGATACTGCCCGCCCATCACCCCGAACGGGCCGATCAGTGTATCACCTTGGGTGATCATGCCCGGAATGATGGTATGCAGCGGTCTCTTGCCGCCCTTAATGACATTGGGATGCGAATCATCAAGACGGAATGCCCGGCCGCGGGACTGGAAGAGTATCCCGAATTCCGGCGTTGAAATGCCTGAGCCGAAGTCATCAAAAATTGAGTTGATGAATGAGACCGCCATGCCGTTCTCGTCCACAGCGGCGAGATAGATTGTATGCGGATGATCAGGAAAATCAGATGGCGTAACCGGCTTTGCCTGCTGAAGATCAATCTGCTTCACAAAAGAGCTGATCTGCGCATCATCAAGAAGCCAGTCCACCGGAACGTCTGCATCTTCAGGGTCGGCCACATAGGTATTGCGGATATGATAGGCAATCTTAGATGCTTCGGCCAGAACATGAATACGGTCCACCTCATTGAGACCGGCAAGATCAAAATGCTCCATCATCCGGGTCAGGACAAGAGCCGCGACCCCCTGCCCGTTGGGCGGGCACTCCCAGATGGTATAGCCTTTGTATTCGGCGCTGACCGGCCGGACGAATTCGGCATCGGCACCGGCAAAATCGTCCTCATGGTGAAAGCCGCCCATCCGCTGCAGCTTGGACAGCATGTCTTCCATGACAGGACCCTTGTAAAAGCCGTCTCGGCCATGTTGCTGAATGAGTTTCAGCGCTTCTGCAAGACGTGGCTGGGTGAAGATATCTCCTGCTCCGAAGGCTTTTCCGCCTTTAAGATATTGCGCGGCGGCATCGCTGTCTTCGGCAACGTTATCCACATGCGCGGCCCAGTCACTTGCGACACGGTCATGCACCGCAATCCCGTTTTGGGCGTAATCAATGGCAGGGGCAAACAGCCTGTCCCAGTCCAGTTTGCCATATTTTTCATGCAGGCGGCTCCAGGCCGCGACTGATCCCGGTACGGTCACCGCATGGGGGCTGTGCCGTGGTATTTCAGCCAGCCCCTGTTCCCTCAAGGCTTGGGCCGTGATGGATACTGGCGCGCGTCCCGAACCGTTGAGCGCCTCAATTTTAGCAGACCCATCCGCAGATATGAGGGCAAAACAATCACCGCCAATACCGGTCATATGCGGTTCAGCCACCGACAACAGCGCCGCAGCGGTGATCGCCGCATCCACGGCACTCCCCCCCTCGGAAAGGATTCTCAATCCTGCTGCAGTGGCCATGGGATGCGACGTTGATATCGCACAATGTTGCGCACGGACAGCGGAACGGCCAGGGGATGAAAAATTTCGCATCTTGAGTTTCCCGTAGTAAAGCTTGAGTACCAGTAATCAGCATCAGCGCAGGCTTCAGGAAGACTGGCACAAGGTATAGATGGTGCGGATGGAGGGACTTGAACCCCCACGCCTCTCGGCACTAGAACCTAAATCTAGCGTGTCTACCAATTTCACCACATCCGCAGGCATGCCCTTTTAGCCCGAATTCATCCTCTTTATCAAGCCCCGGAAGTCACCTGCCCTGAAGCGGTGCTCGCAAGGTTAAGGACGTGGCGGGATTTCCTCCGGAAAAACATGCTCACCAGATGGTGCCAGCGGCAATGGGAGAACATTTTCAACATACTCGAAAGAGAGCGCTGCATAAAGATGCGGAAAGGACTGCCCGCCGCGGGATTCTTCCCATTTCACCGGCAGGCCATCGACCCGCACCTTCACAAGCACGAGATCTTCAATGCCGTTGAAATGGAGCCAGGCTGTTTCTGCCACCTGTTCAGCGGTGGAAAAGTGAATATACCCGTCTTCAAGGTCAATTCCGGCACCATCGAAACGTCCTTTTGCCGTCGCCTCATCCCATATCGCCTGACGGCATATTTTGTAAATATAATCTGACATGCCCTGACCCTAGAAGAAGATGACATCTCCTGCAAGCAAGGCATTGCGAAATCAGGGCCAAGCCGCTAAGAACGGTAAGGATAATACATACGGAGAAAACCATGCCCCTGAAACTTGAATCCGCCAACAAGATGATTGCCGCCTCACTGTCCCATGCCCGGGCGCAATCGCTCAAACCTCTCAGCGTCATTGTGCTTGATGCGCGCGCCTCTCTTGTTGCCGCGCAATCCGAAGACGGCGTCAGCATCATGCGGGCGAATATTGCCCATGGGAAAGCCAACGGAGCCATCCAGCTTGGCATGGGGTCAAGGGCACTGATGACACGTGCCGAACAACAGGCCTATTTTGTCAGCGCGATCAACGGGGTTGCAGGTGGAAATCTGGTCCCTGTTCCGGGCGGTGTGCTCATCATGGATGGGGATGAGCTTATTGGTGCTGTCGGCATTTCAGGTGATACATCTGATAATGACGAAGCCGCCGCTGTTGCCGGCATTGAGGCCGCCGGCTTTACGCCCGTCACCGGGTGATGCAGGAAAAAGCTTCACCAACAGCTCTCATTCTGGGCTGGGGCGGCGTTATCCCCTTTGTTGCGGCCGCGCTGGCCTTTCATTTTGGCCCGGTACATCTCGCCATCACCGCACTTGAGGCAGGGACCATATACGGGGCGGTGATCATCACCTTTATCGGGGCCGTTCACTGGGGGGTTGCACTGCAACGTGATCATGGCCATCCGTTTTTTCATTTCTGGTCGGTGATCCCGTCCTTGCTGATGGTTGGCGTGCTGATGCTGGCCCCGGTCTTCCGCCCTGCCCTTCTTGTTCTCGGGCTCATCCTTGTCTGGGGTATTGATATTATGGCGATGCGGGTGGGGGTTCTTCCGTGCTGGTATATGAAACTCCGGCATGGTCTTACAGCCGTGGCCGTCATATCTCTTTTGTCGTTCTATTTCGGGATTTAGCGGATTCTGGCCATGATGATATTGCCGCCGGCAACAAGTGCGATGCCGGCCAGTGCCATCAGTGACCAGTCATAGCTTTCCATGACCGACGATATCAGCAGTGCAAACACCGGAAAGACGACCGTGGCATAACCGGCACGACCCGGACCAATGCGCCCGACCAGCATAAGATAAGCGGTGAACGAAATCACCGTTGATATGACAATCAGCCAGATCAGGCCGCCGATATAGGTCAGTGTCGGCTCCATGATAAATTCATCACCGCGGACAAGTCCGGTAAGGCCAAGATAACTCGCCCCATAAACCATACCCCAGCAGTTCGTTGCCATCACGGGCAATCCGCTACGCTGGGCTGAGGCAGACAGAATATTCCCGACAGAAAACACAAGTGTCCCCATCAGGCAGAGAATAAAGCTGAACACAATATCTTCATTGACCTGAAGTTCAGGCGCATAGAGCAGACCAACGCCGCAAAACCCCATCAGCGCGGCGATAAGATGCTCATGCCTTGGCCAGGACCTGCTGATGGCGGCAACCATCAGCATGATTATGATCGAGGCCATCGAAAACACCACGGCAAGAAGACCGGATGTGTTATTCAGCCCGCCATAGTAAAAAAGCGTGAAATTCAGACTGAACAGGCACAGGCCCAGCCCGGCCACCCTCCAGTGCTGGTTGAGCGGTATCCAGATCCGCTTGCCGAGAGCGCGGGTGATGACAAACATCAACACGGCCGCCGCTGCGAAACGCCAGAACAAGGATACTTCCGGCGCGACCACGCCAAGTTGCCATTTAAGCGCAAGCCAGCTGGTGGACCAGCCAAAGATGGTTAAACCATAAAGCAGATAATCAAGTGGTTTCATCTCAGGACCTGTTCATCAGGTCACGATGACCCATGGAGGCAAGCGGTTGGTTTATTCAGGATAGAAAAAAGGTTGGTGACACAAACGGAACCTTTAATCTGCTCAGTCAAAAAGATTGGTGTCATTCTTATACACCGCAATGGCTTTCCACGCCAATCTATTTGGCACAAGCAACCCGGCATCGTATCAATTACCGATGGCAACACCTTCACGGCGCGGATCCGCCCCGCCTTCAAGCCCGTGTTCCGTAACGGCAATCGCGTGAAGACCTGAATTGAGGGATCGCGACCTGACCTTGAAACCTTTCGCGGAAAGCTCATCTGCCATGGCCTCAGCCTTTGTGCTTTTTTCCAGATCAAAGGTTCCGAACCTGTTCACCAGATGTGGCATGGACACGGCCTGCTGAACATCCATCCCCCAATCCACATGCGCAATAATCGCTTGCGCCACATAACCGATAATTCTGCTGCCGCCGGGTGAGCCGATCACCAGAACAGGCTTTCCGTCCTTGAGCAGAATGGTCGGCGCCATGGAAGAACGCGGCCTTTTCCCCGGCTCAACCCTGTTGGCGACAGGCACACCATCCTTATGGGATCGAAACGAGAAATCCGTCATCTCGTTGTTGAGAAGAAATCCGCCTTTGGTCATCAGCCTTGAGCCAAAGACATTTTCGATAGTGGTGGTCATGGATAACGCATTGCCATACTGATCGATGATGGAAAAATGTGACGTCGATGGCATCTCAATGCTCTCGTCATCCGCCAAGAGGGACGCGGCATCAAAAGAAGGTGATCCGGGCTGGGCATCTTCAAGGGCATTTTCACGATCCAGCAACGAGGAACGAGCCTTGAGATACCCCTTGTTAAGGAGTCCATCCACCGGCACGGGAACATAATCACTATCGGCCATATATCTTCCACGATCCGCAAAAGCCAGACGCGACGCATCGCCGATCAGGCGCCAGGCTTCGGCTGATGCAGGGCCCATTCGGGAAAGATCATAGCTTTCAAGCATTCCCAATATCTGACCAACGGTGAGCCCGCCGGAAGATGGGGGGCCCATGCCACAAACCTCAAAGCCTCGATAATCCATGCAGACAGCCGGCCTTTCCTTGACCTGATAGGCCGCAAGGTCGATGAGATCCAGCCTCCCGGGGTTTCCCTCAGCGGACCGGACCGTCGCGACAATATCTTCCGCTATGGGGCCATGATAAAAAGAATACCCCTGATCCGATGCGATTGACCGCAATGTCCGGGCATAGTTTGTATTTTTTAGTATCTGGCCAGCCTCAACAGGATTTCCATCGGGGAAGAAATAACTTGCCGCCGCATCATATCTGGACAGACGTTTCTGATCCCACGCCACCAGCATCGCCAGCCTTGGTGAGATCACAAAACCCTTGTCGGCAAGTGTGATGCCGTCCGCGAAAAGCCTGGCCCAGTCAAGTTTTCCCCAACGCTGATGCGCCTCAAGCATGAGGGCCGGTATTGCAGGCACACCTACTGACCGTCCCCCCACCACCGCATCAAAGAATTTCAGCGGCTCGCCGGTTTCATCCTGAAAAAGTTCCGGCGTGACATGACGTGACGCTGTTTCCCTGCCATCCAGCGTGGTGATCTGCTGGCTTTCTGCATCAAACCAGACAAGGAAAGCCCCGCCCCCAAGGCCTGAACTCTGCGGCTCCACCAGCCCCAGCACGCTCTGGACAGCGACCATGGCATCGGCAGCAGAACCTCCTTTTGCAAGAATATCGGCACCGGCCTTTACCGCGTAGGGATTGGCGGCGGAAATCATCCAGTTTTTTGCAAGAACCGGCCGCCCCTGCTCTTTCAGCTCAAGTGAAGTGGCAACGTCATCTCCGTAAGCCACCCCCATAAAGCAACCGGCGATCAAAATCACCAGAAAGAAGATATGTTTTTTCAATTATGCGTTCCTTTTTATCAATAGTGTCTCGGATGCAAACATGACTGTGCCGTAAAAACTTTCAGGAAAAACATACATCAGCACGGATAAACAAAAACACCTTGCCATAAACATACGGCATGAGTCGTAAAGATGCTAAAAAATGCTGGATGAAAACAAAATTTAATGGTCGGAGTGGCGGGATTTGAACCCACGACCCCCACACCCCCAGTATGGTGCGCTACCAGGCTGCGCTACACTCCGAGACCATTACCTAGAGCTTGTAACTCAAGATAAGACGAAGGTCAAACGGCGCGTTACGAGGAAAGACTAGCCTTTTGACAAAGGAAGACGGTCACGCACAAGAGATTGCCAGAAACCGGCGCCGATGGGGAGCAACGCATCATTGAAATCATAATCCGATGCGTGCAATGGCTGACCATGCGGCCCTTCTTCCCCATTGCCGAGAAGCAGGAAACACCCGGGAACAGCCTGGCTGAACTGGGCGAAATCTTCGGAAAAGCTCATCGGCTGACGATCCCCGATAACGTCAAGCCCCGCCTTTTCAGCTGAACGAATGACCGCTTCGGTCGGCTCTTCGGAATTGATCGTCTCGATAAAATCCGCATTGAAATCCATGCTGGCCTCAATGCCGTGTGTTGCCGCGACGCCGTCGGTTATCTGCCGCATGAAGCGTTCAACCATCTCCCGGTCCTGCGGCTGTCTTGCCCTCACATCGCCTTTCAGCGTCGCATGACCCGGCAAAACGTTCCGGCATCCGTCGGTGAGGAATTCGGTTACCGAAACCACTGCACCTGCCCCGGGGGAAAGTTTGCGCGACACAATGGTCTGTAAGGCCAGCACGAGTTCAGCCCCAACGGTTATCGCATCAACCCCAACCTGCGGCATGGAGGCATGCCCGCCCTGCCCCTTTATCCTGATCTCAAACAGGCTTTCACTGTTACAGATCTGCCCTGGCCTGGTTGAAACCTGACCAAGGGGTGCGCCGGGCAGATTATGGATGGCGTAGATTTCATCCACCGGAAACCGCTCAAGAACGCCTTCGTCGATCATTGCCTTTGCACCGAGACCATGTTCTTCGTTGGGCTGGAAAATAAATACCACCGAGCCATCAAAATCAGGTGTCTGGCTCAGCAATTCGGCGGCACCCAGAAGCATGGTTGTATGTCCATCATGTCCGCAGGCATGCATGACGCCAGGGTTGGTGGAAACATATCCGTGCGTGCTGGTCTCCTGAACAGGCAGGGCATCCATATCAGCCCTGAGCGCAATGGCCCTGTTCCCCGAACCGTTTCTGAGAATACCGACAACGCCGACGCCTTCATGGACCTCAAGCCCGAGACCACGAAGAATTTCCGCAACCCTGGCACGGGTCCGGTGTTCTTCAAACCCGAGCTCAGGGTGAAGATGGAAATCACGCCTGAGTGCGGTCAGTTTATCTGAAAATGCGCTCACGTCCGGTTATTTCACCTCAAGTCCGTATTGAAGGGCGCTGGCCTCAAGCAACTCCCATAGCGAGAGGGCAAAACTGCGCGGCAGGAGCAGGTTGAACCCGTCCTCGTCGCGCCATACCGTCACCCCGATATGATGAAAGCCGGTGCTGGCAACATCGTTTTCCGAAAACACATCTTTCCTGAAATCCAGCGGCAGAAAATGGTTCAGCAGGTGTGCCGCCTGTGACCCGCTGATCTTCAGCCAGGTTTTCGATGAAGACAGATCGAGCACCATCCCTTTTTCAGCTGCAACGGACGGAAGGGTAATTTCCCCGTGATCCGAGATCACCCACCATTTGAGCGGCTCAATCCGCAGGAGATCGCTCTTCTTCCCTCTCTTGACCTTGCCCGGCCCGGGCGCTGCACGCAGCCCTGCTGATTTGGCCGCAACCTTTTCATTGTCAGGGACTGAATCCGGCCATGACGATATCTGGATGAGCGATGCAACCGCCACTTCTTTAATGATAACGCCAGCCTTTCCGGCCGCCCCGTATCTGCCCTTTTTCATATGCCCGTGCAGTGCTGATACTGATTTAGCCATGCATCCGCCCTCCATCAGGGTCAAACATATGGGGGGAGACAATCTCTACCTCGACATCCTTGTTCCGTAACGGGTCCGTTGCCACCACGCGTTTGCCTTCCCAGGCCTTGTATCCGCCTGAAACAAACCCGATCCCGATCCAGTGTCCCAGCGCAGGCGAATGGGTGACGCCGGTGATCCAGCCTTCACCAAAGCCGCTGATCCGGCCATATTTAAACAACAGCGCCCCGCCTTTGAAGGTCTGCGTGCGGTCTTTCGGGAAGATACCGACAAGTTGCGGCCGGTCTTCACGCAGGAGTTCAGGCCGCTGGCGCAAGGCTGAACCGATATAGGATTTCTTTGTCGATGCCATTTTACCAAGACCGGCATCATCAATCGTCACCCGGCCATCGAGCTCCGCTCCGGTGACATGGCCTTTTTCAATCCGGAGCGTGCCGAGGGCTTCCAATCCATAGAGGCAGCCGCCACGTTCCTGCACCGCCGCATGAAGCTGATCCATCATCGCCTCAGCCTGTGCCGCAGGAACATAGACCTCAAAAGCAAGTTCACCGGAAAAGCTGATACGTGCAATCTTGGCATCTATGCCGCCTTTCATCCTGATGGGGGCCACACCCATGAAGGGCAGATTTTCACGCGATACCGCATCCGGATCCTCAAGACAGGCGGCGATGGTCTCCCTTGAAAGCGGCCCCGCCACCGAAACCCCCGCCCATTGATCGGACACGGACGACACATGCACCTTGAGCTCCGGCCAGCGTATCTGTAACAGCTCTTCGAGCCAGACCATTACCTTGGCGGCATGCGTCGTGGTGGTGGTCATCAGGAAATCATTTTCCGCAAGACGCCAGGTTGTCCCGTCATCCATCACGATACCGTCATCACGCAACATGATCCCGTAGCGCGATTTACCCACCGGCAGTTTTGCAAAACCATTGGTATAGACACGGTTGAGAAATTCCGCCGCATCCGGGCCTTGCACGGCGATCTTGCCCAGTGAGCTGACATCACACATTCCGACGGTATCACGCACCGTTCCGGCCTCGCGGATATAAGCGTCGGTGATCGACTCGCCCTGCCGCGGGTAGTACCACGGGCGCTGCCAGACACCGGCAAGGGTCATCACCGCCCCCTGACGGAGGTTCCAGTCATGCATAGGTGTGCGGCGCAGGGCCCTGAAATGTTCGCCTGTATTTCGTCCTGCCAGCGCACCGATGGAAACAGGCGTATATGGCGGGCGGAAACGTGTTGTGCCAACCTCGGGGATATC
>Ga0181581_10000364_pt1 | contig 33705 bp, 31 predicted proteins | sample 071ome_22_FD_132433 | JGI IMG/M metagenome (GOLD analysis project Ga0181581, IMG submission 132433) | Coastal salt marsh microbial communities from the Groves Creek Marsh, Skidaway Island, Georgia - 071404AT metaG (megahit assembly) | ecosystem: Environmental > Aquatic > Marine > Intertidal... | reverse complement strand
CGATCAACAGGTGAATGGCCGGCAACTGGGCATTGACGTCGGTGTAGAGCGCACCGTCGACAACCCCCCGCTTCGAGACGGTGAGTTCGTAGCGGTCGAGCCAGTACTCGGCAGCCTTGATCAGCGCCAGCACTGCGAGAATCGCCGACAGGTGCACCTTCACACTCGACGAGACACGCTCACCGCTGGTGACGGCCATCCGGATCCCACCGTTGAGATAGTGCGCGATCGTCGTCAGGATCAAGACGATCATGAACGACGCGAATGCCCAGTCGACCACGTAACTCAAGAACGGCAGTTGGAAGACGTAGAACCCGATGTCGGTCTCGAACAGGGGATCGGTGACACCGAACTCTTGACGGTTGGTGAACAGCAACCACTCTTCCCACTGCGCCGGTGCACCGGCCGATGCCAGCAGCCCGAAGATGAAGGCGACGGTGAACCGTATGAGCGACGTACGACCACCGATGAAGTCGTGGTAGCGAGCGAGCATCTCCTCTTCGGGACCGGGAGCCCGCAGTGGCGGAGCCACCCGATCGGCCAGAAGCAGGTTGAGCCACAGGAGCGCGAAGAAGACCGCGAAGAAAATCAGCCAGAGGACCACCTTTGCGCCGAGCACCGCCCCCCACACATCGGTGCGATCGAGCGAGCCGAACCACAGATAGTCGGTGTAGAAGCCGGCAATCCCGCGCAGTGACAGGGCAACGACCACAAATGCAGCAGCAAACACCGCCAACACGATGCGCCCTCGTCCAGTGAACCGGGATTCCCGGCGCGGCATATCCTCAGGTCCACGCATAGCGCCCAAACTCTACCGGCCTGGCCCGGCGTGTCGGGCTCGGGTCGGTGTCAGTGACTCAGATCGCTACGAGCCAGCAGGTACAGCTCGAATCGGTGGGCGGATGAAGGGCGCCCGTCGGGAACGGTGAGCCAGCCTCGATCGCACCGGCAAGTGCGTTGTCGGCACAGTCAGCACCACACGGACCCGCTGGATCGATTTGCCACCGCACCTGACCACTCGCAGTAGCAAGAGCGACTGCGCCGCGCACCGCAGTGACGGCGGCAGCAACTGCGCTCGGCAACCGCCGGGCGCGAGTCTCGCGATAGAGGCCCCGCACGATGTCGGTGAGTTCGTCGGCGTCGTCGGATGCTTCGCAGGCCTCGAGGAGTCGCCGACGAACCGGTAACAACGCAACAGCTCGGAGCTGCGCACAACCGACGTCGAGTATCGCACTGTCGCCGGTGCCGCCAAGCGCCTCGGCCAGGGCAACGAGCGCAGGCTCGGCCGCCGACTCATACGGATCGGCATGCGCATCCTCGTCTTCGACAACCGAGGAAATGGCGCCGGCTCCATGCTGTCGGATCCCGTCGAGCAAGATCCCCTGCTCCTCGACGAGCACCTTCTTGACCGCCCGGAGGGCCGTGCTCACGGTCCGCCGCACCACCTCTGCATCGGGATCGACAACCGGCGACTCGTCGTCATCAGAAAGACCGGCCTCATCGGCGATGTCGCTGACCCCGTCTGGTTCGTTGGCTGGTTCCGCCGTGTTCTCCGGCTCTGCCGCCGGCGCCTCGTCTGGGCCGGGATCGTTCTCGACGTCCGAAGCCTGGTTTTCGCGCAGCCGGGCGAAGATGTCGTCTGCCGGCGTTGCAACCTTCGCGTCAGCGTCGGCGGGCTCGGGTGGATCGGCCTCGTCGTCGACGTCCTCACCCGACCCTGCCGGCGATTCGGCATCGTCCTCATCGACCGTCTCGACGTCCTCGAGGTCAGCCACGTCAGTCTCGGCGTCGGCCTCATCAGACTCAGACTCAGCCTCGGCGTCAGCCTCATCAGACTCAGACTCGGCATCAGCCTCAGCCTCATCAGACTCAGCCTCGGCATCAGCCTCGGCATCAGCATCAGCATCAGCATCAGCATCAGCATCAGCCTCAGCCTCATCAGCCTCAGCATCAGCCTCAGCATCAGCCTCGTCCTGATCGAAGACCCCTCTGCTCTCGGCTTCGAGGGCAGCATCGACGTGGGTCAACGCCTCCATCTCCGCAGTGATAAAGGTCGGATCAGGTGACGCTGGCTCGTCGGCGACCCCCGGCTCGGGAATCCCCTCGATCAGTGGGTGACCAACCAGGCGCGCCGATTCGATCTCGGCCTCCATGACCTCGGCCGACGGCGTCGGTTCGTTCGAGATCCGAATGCCGGCTCGCTCCGCTGCAGCCCGGGCTTCCGGCACCGACTCCACCAGATCCTTCATTGCGGTATCGAGGCTGGCCTGCGCGATCGACAACGACTCCAGCAGCCGATCGCGGCCGGCGCGCAGTTGCTCGACCTGCGCTCGCCCGGTCTGACGTTTGCGAGCGAGGTCACCGAGCATCCGTTCCCGCACGACCTGCGCCTCGTTGACCATCTCACGACCCCGTAGCCGACCATCCTCGGCGACCGCCTCCGCCTCGCCCGCTGCCTCTTCGAGAATTCGTTCGCGTTCAGCCTCTGCCTCGGCTCGGATGGCATCAGCTGCGGCGATCGCCTCCTCTCGAACCGCTTCGGCCTCACGCTCGGCTCGCTCTGCCCGCTCCACAGCGGCCGCATGGGCGGCATCGAGTACCTTCGTCGCCTCGGCGCCGAGCGCTTCGGCAACCCGACGAGCTTCGAGCGGTTCGGTATCGGAACTCTGGGCCGCCCGGAGTTGGCCACCGAGCGACTCCACCTGTCGCTGCAACTCGCGCACCGCCGCCGCCGCCCGCTGAAGCTCCCGTTGGACCGCAGACGGTTCGAATCCGCGCCGAACGAGCTCGAACGACTGACGCTCGAAACGCTCGGGGTCGAAATCAAGACCAGAGGCCATCGCTAGATCGTAGGAGCGACCAGCACGTCGTTGCGGTATCCCCACCGGTGCAGCTAGTTGAGCGCGGAACCGTCGAGTGCAAGGTCATCCACGTCGCCGCCGAGTGAGGCGAGTGCTTCGAGGGCCTCCGCAAGTGACGTGACGCCGACGATGTCGAGCGACGTAGTGGTCGACGCCGCAGCCTCGACGGTGTCGGCCGGAACGATGAACATCACCGCTCCTTCTGCTTCTGCGGCTACAGCCTTCTGTGCAACCCCGCCAACGTTGCCAACCGTTCCGTCACCGGTGATGGTTCCGGTCACGGCGACACGCGCACCTCCGGTGAGTTCTCCTTCGGTGAGCAAGTCGAGGATCGTGAGGGTGAAGGCCAGTCCGGCCGATGGGCCACCGATCGAACCCGAGTCGATCTCGATGTCGAACGGGAGCTCAGCATCGACCGACCGGATCGTGATGTCTTCGATCCCGATGAACCCGCTGGACCGTGCCGGGTCCGGGTGTGTGCCGTATACGAACTCTTGGCTGCGAAGCTGTCCGGTCTCCAAGTCCTCGAGCGTGAGCACGCCCGGGTCGCCTGGCGAGACCTGCTCGAGTACCGCGAGCAAGGACTCGAGCCCGGTCACCACTTGGCCGTCGAGACCAACGATGAGTTCACCGACCTCGATCAGCCCGTCGACGGGACCGCCGGAGACGATGCCGTTGAACCCCACACCACTCTCCACCACGGCAACGACACCCAGATGGTCGAGTGCTGCGACGATCGCCGAGTCCTTCGAAGCTGCCATCAGCTGCAGGTTTCGCTCCCGTTGCTCATCTGCGGAGCGAGGCCCGTACACCTCCTCCTTGGTCCGGAGCACCACGCTGTCCTCTCGCACCGATCGCACCCAGTCTCGGATCGTCACTCGATTGTCGATGGAAACTGTGGTGAGAAGGATTTCGCCTTCGGGCTCGAAGATCACGAGGCCGCTGACCACAACCTGTTCGTCGGTCGGCCGAGCCGATCCTGGCTTCAGCGCCACCGCACCGTCGTCGACGATCGAGTTACCGGGGAGGATCCGACCCACCCACTGGGCCGGCACCATCACGTAACCCAGCCCCAGAGCGACGAGCAGACCGGCCACAGCGATCAGCGGCGCAGCGCGGTTGCGATACCAGCGCCTGCGCTCGGGCGCGAGAGGGCGAGGCGGTAGCATCGAGTGCGACGTGTCCTCCTCGTTCTCGGTCATCTCTCTGGTCCTCGCCCTCGTGACAGGAGCGGTCTGTCTACGTGGCCCGTGGTTGCCACCATGTCTTGAGCGTGCCACGAACCCCGCCCAAAACGGACGCCTTTCGTTGCGTCACGAGGACCAGCGTCTCGTTGCGTTCCAGCAGCGCCTCCGCACCAACGCAACAACGATCGCACTCGACAGTCTGCGGGCCCTTGGCATCATCCGCCGGCGAGTCGACCGGCCGATCGTCGGTCGGCGGGCCTACGTCCGATGGTGGGAACGCATCCGCGCCCTCATCGTGTTGTCTGCCATCGTCGTCGGTCTCGGTATCGCCCTCGCCGTGATCATCGGCGTCATCGTCTTGAGCGCAGGATTCCTGCTCGAGCGCGCCATCAGCTGACACCCAAAAGCACCCGCCCGGTGGACAGGTAAGGTCCAGGCGTGACCGACGATGCCATGGCGCGCCGCAAGACCGCTGGCCTCGCCGGGTTCAGCGGGGACATCACCGGGGCCCGATCGGCAGCGACCGATCCTGATCCCAGCGTGCGCGAGGCAGCACTGCGAAGCCTCGATCGACTCGGCTCGCTCAGCGAGAACGATCTCGACCACGCGCTTGCCGATCCACACCCACGGGTCCGAGTTGCTGCCATCGAGTTGGCTGCGCCTCTGCCCCACCCACCACTGGCGCCGCTCCTTCACGACGACGACCCTCGCGTCGTCGAGATGGCCTGCTGGGCATGTGGCGAACGCGACGTCGACCCGCAAGCCCCGATCGCAACCCTTGTGAACCTTGCCAACGACCATGATGATCCACTCGTGCGCGAAGCAGCCGTCGCAGCCCTCGGCGCAATCGGTGCTCCAGAGGGCCTTCCTGCGATCCTCCACGCCACCACCGACAAACCAGCCATCCGTCGCCGCGCCGTGCTGGCGCTCGCTGCGTTCGACGGGCCCGAAGTCGACGCTGCATGGGCACGGGCCCGAACCGACCGTGACCGACAGGTCCGCGATGCGGTCGAGGAGTTGCTGGGTCCAACCGGCGCCGACGGTTGATCAGCGCCGGCGGCCACCGGCACTGCCGTCGGAGAACATGGCGTGCAACGACTCGTAGTCCTCGATGACCTTCCCGGCACCGAGTACCACCGCTTCGAGCGGTGCCCGCACCCGACGGACCAACACCTCGGCTTCTTCGGTCAATCGGAGATCCATCCCCCGCAACAACCCTCCACCGCCCACGAGATGGATCCCTTGGACGATCAGATCCTGCGCCAGTTCCGGTGGCGCCTGTGCCAGACAGGACAGCACCGAATCAACCATGGCCGTGACCGGCTCTTCGATTGCGCTTCGAATTTCTTCTGGAGTCAGCACAACCCTCTTGGGGAGACCGCTCATGAGCTCGCGGCCCCGTATCTCCGCATTGACCTCGTCATCGGTGGGCGCGGCCGACCCGAGCACGATCTTGATCTCCTCGGCCGTTCGCTCACCGACCGCAATGCCATACTCACGGCGAACGTACCCCTGGATGGCATTGTCCACATCGAAGGAACCGACGCGCACCGCTTCCAGCGCCACCACGCCCCCGAGGGAAATCAGCGCAGTTTCGGTCGTGCCACCACCGATATCGATCACCATGTTGCCGATTGGCTCGTTGATCGGCATGTCAGCACCGATCGCAGCGGCGAGAGGCTGTTCGATCAGACGAGCATCGGCCGCACCGGCGCGCTTCGCCGCTTCCGTGACGGCTCGACGCTCGACGGCGGTGATCGCCGACGGGACACAGATGACCACGCGCGGTCGGTTGATCCGACTCACACCGACGCGTTGCAACAACAATCGGATCATCCGCTGCGTCACCTCGAAGTCGGTGATGGCGCCCTTTCGCAGCGGCCGCACCGCAACGATGTAACTCGGCGTGCGGCCGATCATTTGCCACGCTTCGTGGCCCATCGCAAGCACTTCACCCGATCGACTGTTGATCGCGATGACCGAGGGCTCGTTCAAGACGATGCCCTCACCTCGTGCATACACCAGGGTGTTGGCGGTACCGAGATCGATCGCGAGGTCGCGTGCCAGAGCTAGCCCTCCTCACCTGGTTGATCGTCGAGTGTGACGATACCGGTCGGCTGAGGGTGCGGCTGTGTGCCCGCATCGGGGGCCAATCTGCGCATCTGCTCACCGAAACCGGGTTCGGTCGGACGGCGCGACCTCGACACCAACCAGATGACCAACGAACCGGCCACCGCTGCGAAACCGGGAACGATCAGGAATCCGACGGCGTCGCTCACGTCGGCTCCTGAGGCGACGGTGCATCGGTCGCTGCGCTGATGTGTTGGGCTTCGAGGCCCCAGGACTCGCCGTCGCGCCAGGTCTCACGCTTCCAGATCGGCACCGATGCCTTCAGTGTGTCGATCCCGAAGCGGGCCGCGGCGAACGCTTCGGGCCGATGCGGTGCCGAGGCGACGACGACGACCGAACTTTCCCCGACCGGTACCACGCCGATGCGATGGATCAATACGACCCGGCCCAGGGACGGCCACCGGGATCGCATTTCGGTCGCGATCGATGCCAGCCGAGGAACGACGTGCTCCTCGTACGCCTCGTACTCGAGCAGTTCGACCTCGTCTCGTCCAGGTGCATGGTCACGCGCCGTTCCGCTGAAAAGCACGACTGCGCCGCAGCGGGGAAGAACCGACCAATCCGCGGCCGAACCGACCGGGATCGGGTCCTCGGTGAGACCGAGCCAGTCGTCGCCGGACGGCGGAGCAGAGAGCATGTCGAACAGATTAGGGGTCGCGGAGGCCCCGCTCGCTGCAGATCCTCGATCGGCGGCATCTGCGCAACGGCCAACCACACCCGTACACCCATCACCCAACGGTTCGACATCGATGAGCGACCGCTCACCGGACGATCAGCGACGGCGGAACCGCCGGGCGGCGATCACGATCCCGAGGAGGATGCCCGACAGCGCCAGACCGGCTGCGACGAGCGCCAGCTCCTGTCGCCGGCGGGCCGGCAACCGGTCGAGTGCATTCGGTTCGTGCGACACGACCCACGCCTCTTCGTTCGAGTAGTCGGGTTGCCACCCAAGCATCCGAAGCCGATCGTTGGCGACCACCCACGAGTGGCTGGTGTACGGCACGATCCCTGGCGGGATGGGCGACAATCCGGCCTGAGAACGGAGCGCAGCGATGCCCCGGGCAGCCCAACCAGGCACCCGGATACGCGCGGTCGGCCCCTCGAGATCGGCCAGTGAATCTGGCGGGATCCAGCCATCAGGCGCAACGTTGGCGACACCGTCGAATCGAGCGGAGATGACCGTCGAGATCGCCCCGGCCAGATCATCGACGTGGAGATACTGCACCGGAGGGTCCCCCTCGGCCGCAATCCCGATTCGCGCTGCGTGAAGCACGCGAGCAAGCTGGCCGAGGGCATCGTCGGCGACGAGCGCCGTCGGGCGCAACACCGACACCACCCGGCCGGGAGCGCGACCCCATTCGAGGGCGAGCTGTTCGACCGCAGCCCGCACACTCGCCCACCCGAAGTCAGGGTTGGGTCGAACCATCGCCTCCTCGGTGAGAGGAACAGGATTGCCGACCCACGCGCCGTAGACCATCGCTGTCGAGAGCACCACCATGTGCTCGACCCCCACCTCGGTTGCGGCATCGAGCACCCGTCGCAAAATCGCGAGCTCCAGATCGTCGGCCGCCGGATCGTCGACATCGGGGGTCACCGTCGTGGCGAGGTGGACGACTGTGGCGGCACCGGCGAACACCGAGCTCAAATCGTCAACCGCCAGGTCGACGATCTTGACGTCCACACCCTCACCAGCACCAACCACCACCCGGTCGACCGCCCGGATGTCGACCGCTTCCAGATCGCGCTCGAGTCGACGCATGACGCGCGTCCCGACAGCACCCGCTGCGCCCGTGATCACAACGGTCACTGGGACACACACCTGCGCTCGGAAAGGCGACCGCTGCCGAGGAACGAACTTGCCACGCCCCTACGATGCCGTCATGAGCGACGGAGTGCCACCCGACGACCTCGGCGGCATGGGCTTTTTGAACGACCTGATGAGGCTTGTGCAAGCCCAGGCCGGAGGAAACAACGAAATCGTCCGCCAGCTCGCTCACACGACCGCCAACGAGGGACGGTCCGAACCGAACATCGACCCAGCTGATCGGATCGCCGTCGAACAACTCGTTCGGATCGCTGAACTTCAGGTTGCCTCGACCACCGGACTCCTGAGCGGTTCCACCGGCGTTTCGGTCGACGTGGGGAACCGTTCGCAATGGGCCGATCGCACGATCAACGATTACCGACCCCTCTTCGAGCACCTGTCATCGGCACTCGTCAGCGGTATGGAGCCGCCGAGCGACGAGGTGTCCCCCAACGACCCCTTTGCCGCCATGATGGCCAACCTCAGCCAGGCGATGGGACCGATCATGCTCGGCATGATGACCGGCTCGATGGTCGGCCACCTTGCTCGCCGGTCCCATGGCGGGTACGACCTCCCCGTCCCACGCCCGATCGGCGAGCCGGTGCTGGTCCTTCTCCCCAACGTCGATGACTTCGGCCGAGACTGGTCACTCGATCGTGACGATCTTCGGCTCTGGGTCTGCCTCCACGAGGTGACGCATCAGGCGGTGTTCAGCGTCGAGCATGTGCGCCGACGCGTCACCGATCTTCTCGAGCGCTACGCGAGCGCGTTCGATACCGATCCCGAGCGCATCGGACGGCAGTTCGGTGGGCTCGACCTCTCAGCGGGTCCCGATGCGCTCGCTGGACTCCAGGACACGCTCGGCGATCCGGAGGTGCTGCTGGGAGCGGTTCGATCACCCGAGCAAGAGGCGATCCAACCCGAACTCACCGCCATCATCGCGGCGATCACGGGCTACGTCGACTGGGCAATGGACTCCATCGGCGAAACGCTGATCGGTTCGTATTCGATGATCACCGAGGCGCTCCGTCGTCGCAGGGTCGAGGCTGCTGCTGGTGACCGATTCGTCGAACGGATCCTCGGGCTCCATCTCAACGCCGAACAGTACGATCGGGGCACGGGTTTCACGGCAGGTGTGCTCGAACGGGCCGGCACCGATGGCCTGAGCCGGCTCTTCGACAGCGCAGAAACTCTGCCCACCCCGGCAGAGGTCGATGCGCCAGGGCTGTGGTTGGCGCGGATCGACCTACCGAGTTGAATCGGGCCGCTCGTCGTTGCGAGCCGGCAGTGAACCGGGCTGCTCGAACTCGACACCTTCGACCGATGACACGATCGGCTCGATCACACCCCAGTGGACGGTGTAGTGCTCGGTGCCGGCCGGGGCTGCAGGCTGCGACGGCCGCAGATCTTCGAGGCTGAGTTCGCCACCGAGGCCGTCACCTTCGCTTCCCGAGGCGATCTCGTGCCGTGCATCAGCTGCTGTCGATGCGGTCGATGCCGCACGTGTTTCGGCGTCTCGCCTTCGCATTCGACGGGTGCCGTTGCGGACAAAGGCCAAGGACATCGCAGACGTGACCGGTCGGCCGAGCGCAAATGACACGAGGGCGACCAGGGCAACCAACGCCACACCGGTTCCCCCTACGGCGAGATTCAGCGGAATCACGGCCGGAATGAACGCGCCGACAACCCAGGCGAACTGGAACCGCGCCTCGAAGCGGGCAAAGGAACGCCCGTAATTGACGTCGGGCGCAGCACGCTGCACGAGTGAGTCGAAGGCGAGCTTTCCCGTGGCTGCGCCGGTGGCGACCACGAACGACAGCACAGCGGCACCGAAAAGATCGAACGAAAACGCTGCGAACAGCGCTGCTGCGACGATGGCGGCCAGCACCGTCTGCAGCATCCGCTCCTCGGGGATGCGTTGGCGAACGGTGGGAGCGATGCGGGCGCCGAGCAGTGCGCCGACTCCGGCGAGGACGAGCACCACCCCGAAATGCCAGACCGGCGCAGCTGGGTCCCCCGTGATGTCGATGCCGCGCGCTGTGGCGGTGGCACCGCCCGCTGCCGACCCCAGGGTGCTGATGTCGATGCCCTCGGACCCTCCGCGAAACTCGAACGCCAACAGGAACGCGACGAAGCCCACGATGCCGCGCAGGCAAGCGGTGGCGTACGCCGCCAAAAGAATCGGGGTGTCGCGCAGTTCGGCTTTCTCCAGCGACGAGGTCGACTCGGCAGCCACGACAACCCCGGGCAACTTCGTCGCGAGTACCGCCGTCACCGCAAATCCGGCCACGGCCAACCCGGCAGCGAACTCGGGACCGCCGACCAGTGAGAGCCCACCGGCCACTGTTGCGCCGACCATGCTCGAGACGGCACTCAGCAACGCAAGCCGACTGTTTGCGCTGACGAGATCGTGCTCGGAGCGAACCAGCGCCGGCACAACTGCGCTCTTTGCCACCGAGTAGCCCTTCTGAAAGACGAGGATCGCAAAGGCAATGGGAAACAGCCACAGCGAGTCGATGTTGCTGAGCATCAGGAACGCCAGGACCGCTCGGACGGTGGCGGTCGCGATGATCATCAAACGCCGGCCGCCCCTGGTCCGGTCGATGGCCGGGCCCAGCAACGGTGCGACGATCGCAAACGGAGCCATCGTCAACGCGAGGTAAAGCGCAACCCGGCCGCGAGAATCATCGGGGCTGATCGAAAAGAAGATCGACCCGGCGAGGGTGACTGCGATTGCGGCGTCGGAGGCGGCACCAAGGGCATGGACACGAGCAAGCCGCATAAAGGGCGAGACGATGAACGCTTCCGCCCCGCGCTGGTCCGACTTCGGTGAGCGCATCGGACGCCAGCCGTCGGAGGTCACGTCCTCACTGTAGGGGATGCGATCGCTGCGGCGATCTCGTCGAGCAGGTCCACGTCTCGCTGATACGAAAGGGATGCTCGAGCCGACTCGAGATCGAACCACGCAACGGCGTCGACCTCCTGATTGGGAACGAACGAGCCACCGTCGACCGTCATCATCCAGTACACGACCGCCTTTCGGTTGCGTTGGGCATCGCGATAGGTGACCAGCGGCAAGCGAGCACCGGTCGAGCACACAAACCCCGTCTCTTCCTCGACCTCACGGCGTGCGCACCGGCGCAGTGTCTCACCCGGGTCGAGTTTGCCCTTCGGGAATGTCCAGTCCCGGTGGGTTGGCCGATGCACGAGCAGCAGCTCGATACCGGCATCACTGCGGCGCCAGACAACTCCACCGGCGGCCCAGACCTCGACCTCGGGGTGTTGCGCGGGCAGCCGAACGGAAGCGTTAGCCATTCGTCCGCGCTCGGGCGAGGTCTTGCAGCCGAACCTGCGAATCGATCGCAGCCGGGCCACGACGCTTGGTCCACACACCAATGCCGTCGAGCGTCCATGCGAGTCGATCGTCGTCGAGTCCGACATCGATGATCTCGTTGACCCGGTGCTGAGATTCTCGATCGTCGACCCGGACCATGACCTCCACCCGACGGTTGAGGTTGCGGCTCATGAGATCGGCCGATCCGATATAGGTCACCCGCTCACCTGGGCCATTGCCGTTGAAGAACGTGAAGACGCGCGAGTGTTCGAGGAAGCGGCCCACGATCGACCGAACGCGAATCCGTTCGGACAGGCCAGGAATGCCCGGACGGAGGCTGCACTGGCCCCGAACGATGAGATCGATGTCGACGCCGGCCTGTGACGCCTCGTAGAGCTTCTCGATCATCGGTGCATCGACGAGGGCGTTCATTTTCATGATGATCCGACCGCGACCCGATGCGATCTCACCGTCGATCAGCGCCTCGAGTCGCGGGCGCAGTTGATCCGGGGCCACGAGGAGCGTGTCGTACTCGATTTCACGGCCGTAACCGGTCAGATGATTGAAGAGGTGCGCAAGATCGTCGCCGACCTGCGGGTTGGCCGTGATGATCCCGATGTCTTCATAGATCCGAGCGGTGCGGTGGTTGTAGTTGCCGGTGCCGACGTGGCAGTACCGCCTGATCCCGTCCACGTCCTCCCGCACCACCATGGCGATCTTCGTGTGGATCTTGAGTCCGAGCAGACCGTACGCCACGTGCACGCCGGCTTTTTCGAGCCGGCGAGCCCAGCCGATGTTGGCCGCCTCGTCGAACCGTGCTTTCAGTTCGACCAGAACAGCGACCTGTTTGCCTCGTTCGGCGGCGTTGATCAATGCATCGACGATGGGGCTGTTGGACGCCGTGCGGTACAGGGTGATCTTGATGGCAAGGACTTTTGGATCGGCTGCCGCCTGACGAATGAACTCGACGACGGAACGGCTGAACGACTCGTACGGATGGTGCACGACGATCTCGGCCTTCCGGATCTCCGCGAAGAGATCGAGGGGCTCATCATCGGCTTCGAGACGACGGTCGCGCACCCCTTTCCACGCCGGGTAACACAAGTCAGGACGCCCGATGTCGGCGATCTCGGACAGCGACGTGAGATCGAGGGGCGCATCGTTGGTGTACAGCGCAGGGGCTTCGAGATCGAACTCGCGCATCAGCAAGTCGACGACCTCCTCACTCATGGCGGAATCGATCTCGAGGCGAGTCGCACGCCCGAACCGACGGCGCCGAAGCTCGAATTCGACCGCGGACAGCAGATCCTCGGCTTCGTCGAGGGTGTCGGAGAGATCGGCATTGCGCGTGACACGAAACGGGTGATGTTCGACGATTTCCATACCGGGAAAGAGTTCGTCGAGGTGTGCTGCAATCACCTGCTCGAGCGGCACGTACCGATGGTCCTCACCGACTCGGGTCCACCGCAGCAGTGTGTTCGGAACCTTCACCCGAGCAAACAGTTCACGGGACTCGACAGGGTCGCGAACGACGACGGCGAGATTCAACGAGAGGTCGGAAACGTACGGAAACGGGTGTCCTGGGTCGACGGCGAGCGGTGTGAGAATCGGGAAGATCCGATCCCGAAAGTGTTCGGTCAGTCCAAGCCGCTCAGCATCGGTGAGATCCCGCCATTCGACGAGCTCGATACCGGCGGCCATCAACTGCGACACGATCGAGTCCTGCAAGCGTCGTTCCTGCTCGGCGACCAACGAACGCACGACGTCCCGGATCATGGCGAGCTGCTCGCCGGGAAGAAGACCATCGGGAGACGGCGACGTGACCCCAGCCGCAGCTTGATCGAACAATCCCGACACGCGGACCTGGAAGAACTCGTCGAGGTTGCGCGAGAAGATCGACAGGAAGCGCACCTGTTCGAGCAGCGGCACGTCAGCGTCAGCGGCAAGTTGGAGCACCCGTGCATTGAACGCAAGCCAGCTCAGTTCACGATTGAGAAAGACGGTGTCGTTGTCGTCCCAGCCACCGACTCGGGCAACGACATCCGTCGGCGCGTCGAGCGTGGTCATGTGTGCTCCAACAGCAGCGCTGCACCCAACGCTCCACCGGTATCTCCCAGTCGAGCGGCCACGACCGGCGCGGTCTGGCCTGCAAACGCACGCGCGGCGACTTCTGCCTCGACTCGCTGTCGGAACGGCTCACCGAGCCGTTCCGCAAACCCGCCACCGAGCACGACGCGTTCCACGTCGATCAAGGTGATTGCGGAGGCGATCGCCGCCGAGAGGGCGGAGGCGGCGCGACCGACCAACCGAAGGGTGAGCGGATCTTCCGCCTCGACACCCTCCGCCCACGCCTTCGATTTGAGCCGACCCTTGTGCATCAGGCTCCGCATGAGTGCAGATTCCGCAGGCGATGCGACGTCGACCCAGCGTTGGAGTGATCGACGACCCGTGTAGTCCTCGAGTTCACCGCGCCCGACCGGCGCATCATGAAACTGGTCGAAGGCAACGAACGTGTGGCCGATCTCGCCGGCCAGACCGCGAGGCCCCTGCCGGAGGCGGCCGTCGAGCACGAGTCCGGCGCCGACGCCGGTCCCCGCAAACACGCCGAGGAGATCATCGACACCTCGCCCGGCACCGAGCTTCCACTCCGCCAAGGTGCCGACGTTCACATCGTTGTCGAGCTTGACCGGGCGACCCTCGAGCGCTGCGCTGACCCGTCCAACGACGTCGACGTCGTGACCCCACCCCGGGAGATTCGGTGCAGCCGGCAAGACACCGGAACCAGGAACGACCGGACCGGGCGCGCCGATTCCGACACCGGCGGCACTTCCCGCAGGGTCGACCTTTCGCGCCACGGCGACCATGGCAGCGATGACCGCATCGGGCCCGCCCACGGTGGGCGTTGGCCGCTTGACCTTCGCCAGCACCTCGCCGTTCTCGACCAGGACCGCCATGATCTTGGTGCCACCGAGGTCGATGCCGACCGTTCTCATCGGTGTGTTCCCCGACGAGGGGCTCAGCCCTCGAGAGGTTCGTCTTCGGGATAGCCGAGATCCCATTCGACGACGATGCGTTCGCGTTCACCATCGCGGTTGACACGCTCGCGGTTGCGACGGAACTGGGGATCGTGAGGCGGAAGCAGGAGCAGGCGAGCGTTCACCCGATCGCGAAAGCTGTCCATGACGTCCCGCTCTCCGTAGACGGCTCGAATCTCCCAGTGGGGCGCAGCCGGACCGAGGTACGTGATGGTCGCCTGACCAACCGGAGGCTCCTCGATATCGAGATCGGCGCTGTCACTCATGTGACGAAGTGTAGTGGGGAATCGGTCCAAGATTTCCCGCCCGTGCACCCGTTTTGCCTGAGATCATGGCGAACAGTCGGCCGTTCGCCCTCTGTTACGAAACGATGGCGCGACAAAACACTCCGCTTTACTGCAACTTTCCACCGGATCTGGGCGTAGTACCTCCTGGACAGCGGGCGGTTGGACATCGTTCTGACCAAGGAGATCCGAATGGACACCAACTGGATGGCACGAGGCAACTGCGCCACCCAACACCCTGACACCTTCTTCCCCTCCGATGGCGTCGGCGTCGAAGCCGCGAAACGTGTGTGCGAAGGTTGTCCCGTGCAGGAACGCTGCCTCGAATATGCGCTGCGCAATCGCATCGACCACGGCGTCTGGGGCGGCTGCAGTGAACGACAGCGGCGTCGCATCCTGCGGGCCCGACGGCTCGAGGCTGCCGCCTAGGCGCCTCGACGGGGGCGCTGCTTCCCTAGATTCCCAGTCTGAACGGCTCCACGATGGCGTCGGCGACCCCCCGGAGCCGTTCTGCGAGTGTGGCAGACCGTTTCGGAAGCTCGGCCGACGCTGCGTTCATGAAGTCGGACATCGGATCCGTGTCGATGTCGCTCACGATCGTCCAGACGTACCCATCGCCGTCGACCACGGCCACATGACGGGTCCCGATGTCCTTGGCCCACATGTCGTGACCGTCGACAGCGACGATGGAACCACCCATCTCGTCGATGAGCGCGCCGCTGTCGAGTTCACCGTCGAGTCGGAAGACTGACACGATCGAGCCGTCGTCCCCGGCATACACCGCGTGGGTCATGCCGTCCTCGACCTCACCAGCCATCATCTCCATCGTGTCGGGCATCGCCGGCATCGATGTGAGTGAGGTTCCCGAGGATTCGATCGGCATCTCGGCTGCGGCTGCATCATGGCGGGCAATCAGATCGCCGACCGCCGGGAGCGTCGTGTCACCTCCGATTCCCACAACGACGGACACGACGATCGTGAATGATGCCGCTATCGACGCGAACGCAGGAACACGCCGGCGGATCGCCGAACGCAACCCCCGGGAGGGAACCATTCGCTCTGCTGCGTCGAGCATGTCGACTCGTCTGATGAGCGAAGCTCCGGCATCACTGCGGAGTTCGATCGTCGCACTCGAGCGGAGCAGCGATTGAACCGACCGAAGCGAGTCGACCTCGGCCCTGAGCACCGGGTCGGCCGCCAGTTCGGTCTCGACCGCAACCCGTTCTGCATCGACGAGTTCGCCATCGAGCCAGGCGCTGTGTCGTTCGTGGAGGCTCACGCCAGCACCTCCCTGAGCCGAAGTCGGCCCCGGTGGACCCGGCTGCGCACGGTACCGAGCGGCACGCCGAGGTGGTCGGCGATCTCGTCGTAGGTCAAGCCAGCAACATCACACAGCACGACCGCCTGGCGAAACTCGTCGGGCAACGTCGTGAGCGCATCCTGGAGGTGATCGGGCAGCGAGACCATCGCCAACGCTTCGTCGGCCGCCGGCCCGCCCGCCAGCAGCCGATCGGGATCATCGGGAAGATGTGTCTGCGGCCGCCGCTTCCGGCGGCGAGTCTCGTCGAGAAAAACGTTGGTCACGATCCGTGCGAGCCAACCATGCAGTGATCCCGGCGCATACCGCTCCAAGCCGCGCTTCACCCGCAGAAGCGACTCCTGCACAACGTCCTCGGCATCGGGTTGGTTCCCGGAAAGTCGATACGCAACGGTGTACATGAACCCGGCGTGGTCGCGGGCGATCTCCGTCCATGTCGGAACTCGAGCGTCGATGTTGTCAGGTGCGCGACCCGACGGGATGCCCGACTGCGGCGGGCCCACGGCCCCGAATCAGGCGTCGTCGGTGCCGTCCGACGACCCCTCGGCGAGTCCGTCCTTGAACTCTTTTTGGGCCTGACCCAACGAGCGAGCAAGTTTTGGCAGTTTGGCGCCGCCGAAGACCAGGAGGACGATCACCAAGATGACCAGGAGTTCCGGGGTTCCAAGGTTCATGGATCCAAGCGTAGCCCGAAGCGTACGAGGAGTCCGTGAGCGCTTGGTGAGGGCCTGTCGGTGCGATCAGGCGGTGACGTTCGATGCCTGGGCCGCAGCGGCAGTCCGGGCCAGTGCCCGCTGGCGGCGGATTCGGCGACGCTCTCGTTCGCTCATCCCACCCCAGATCCCGAATTTCTCGCCGTTCTGGAGTGCGTACTCCAGGCAGTCTTCTCGCACGACACACCCGCGACAGACTTCTTTCGCCTCGCGCGTGGAGGCCCCGCGCTCGGGAAAGAACAGGTCTGGATCAACACCGAGGCAGTTCGCATAGTCTTGCCAAGACTTTTCCTCTGCTTCGGTTTCGTGGTTCATCGCCATGTGCGTTCCTCCGAGCGTGCGGCGTTGTGACCCCAGTAGGCCCCGCCAGCTGCCACGCGTGTAATTACATCACTGTAACCCCACAGTTGTAAAGGCCGAGATTCGGACCAGCCGCGTTGTTGGGCGGCATCGCCTGCGTTTCGCTCGACGATGGACGCGTCCCGCGCAGCCCTCAGCGCCCGCGCACCAGGCTCCGCTTGTGGTCGACAAAGTCCATCAGGACGTAGTCGCCCAGGTTCTCGTTGGTCGTGAAGAACGCCCGTCCACCATTCATCTTGGAGATCTGCTCGACGAAGTTTTGCAAGTAGTGGGTGACGTCGAGCACGAAGGTGTTGATCCGAATATCTTCCCTCGTGCACTTGGCGACCTCGGCAAGTGTCAGATCGACGGTCTGCTGTGACGGTGGATAATTGAAATAGGGCTGCCCGGACGGCGTGATGTGGGCCGTGGGTTCACCATCGGTGATCATGATGATCTGTTTGGTGCCGGTCTGCTTCGACAGCATCTTGCGAGCGATCTGGAACGAGTGCTGCATGTTGGTCCCGTAGACATAGTCCCAGCTGAGTTCGGGCAAGGTCGCTGCATTGAATTCGCGTGCAACCTCGCTGAAGCTCACCATGCCAAGGAAGTCACGCGGATATTGACTCGAGATGAGCGAATGCAGCGCCATCGTGACCTTCTTGGCCGGCAAAAAGTTGTCGCGCATCGCCATCGACATCGACACGTCGAGCATGAGCACGGTCGACGACCGGACGAGTTGTTCGGTCCGCTCGATCTCGAAATCGTCGGGATGCAGCGTCACCGGCGTCCCACCGCCTGTGCGGGCAACCGCGTTGCGAAGCGTCTTCTCGATGTGAAGGTTGAACCGATCGCCGTATTCGTACGGTTTGGTGTCGAAGTCCCGCTCGTGGCCGGCCCCCGTTTTCTCCAGCGCGTGCTTGCCGAGTGTGTCGGCCGACATGCGTTTGAAGAGTTCTTCGAGGGCCCCGTTGCCGATCTTGCGGATGGCACGCGGCGTGAGCTCGTACTTGCCTTCCTTGTTCTCGATGAGGCCCGACTCTTCGAGCATGCGGGCAAGCTCGGCCATGCGCTCCAGTGATTCCGCCGACTCCTCGCCGAGCAGATCACGAGCCCGATCGATGTCGACCTCGGCGAGCGCACCGGGGTTGGTGGCTCCCCGCAACAGGTTGTCGAGCTGATCGATGTCACCCAACTCACCCATCATGTCCATCGCCGACGGCATGTCGAGCGGGTCGAATCCGTCGAAGTCGTAGGACTGGCCCCAGCCCATCTGTGGGAACTGCTCGCGGAGGTTGTCGGCGAGTTGGCTCATCTGAAACTGGAGGTCCATGTCCTCCATCAGTTGATCGCTCAGCTCCTGCAACTGCTGCCGCTGCTCCGGCGTCATCGAGTTGAGCATCTGCTGCGCCTGCGCCATCCGCTGGGCCATGACCTCGAGCAGTTCGTCGAGCGTCTGAGGGTTCTCGGGGAAGAAATCGCCGAACCGTTCCATGAAGCCGTCGAAATCCGGTTCCTCACCGGCAGCACGCTGCTCGAGCATGTGATTGAGCTCGGCCAACATGTCCTTCATCCGCTGCATGTCTTCCGGTGACATGTCGTTGACGCCTTCGGCGATCTGATCGAGCTGCTGCTGCATGAGCTGCTCGCGCAAGCGGTCCATCAACTCCTCGAACTGCTGCCGAGCTGCTTCGCTCTCGAAGTCGTAGTTCTGCAGCGCCTTGACCTGACCAGCCAGATCGGGCGGCAACATGTCGAGCTCCATGTTCTTCATTGCCGCCGTGTCGTTCTGAAGCTGGGCTTGGCGTTCGTCACCCGATGCCGCACCCCGCTGCGCAAGATCGTCGATCGCCCGGCGTTCCTGATCGACGACGTCGCGGAGTGCGTCGGCAATGTCGTCGTACACGCCACCGAGGTCGTGGTTCTCCAGGATGTCGCGACGCCGCTCCCGCAACCGCTGCATCATGTCGCGAATGCCCTCCATGTCGCGGCCTTCGCGATCGGCCAACCCGTTCTGCATCATCTGACGAAGCGCCGAGTTGACGTCTCCGTGATACAGCAGCTCGTCGGCCATCTCTCCGAAGAGATGATCGGCATCGAGATCGAACCCCGTCTGGGTTCCGTCCCACCGTGAGTAGGTGAAGTGCGCCGCCTCCCGACGGCGGCGATGACGACGGCGCAGGACCATTCCCGGAATGTAGTGGCAGCACCATGGCCCGTACAGGTGGACGTGGCCCTCGATGCCCACGCCGCTCGAATCGGACCGCCCGCGCACCTCGCGCTCGAAGGGCGAAGTGCGTTAACGTTCACTAACCATGCCGACGACGAACGAAGCCCCCGACGCCTCGGTGGACGCCACATCGTCCAGCCGCCGTCCGGCCAACCGTCGTGATCTCATTCTCGAGGCCGCCATCGATCTCTTCCATCAACGTGGTTACCCGGCCACGAGCGTCGACGACATCGGGAAGGCGGTCGACGTGTCGGGCCCGGCGATCTACCGCCACTTCTCGTCGAAGGAAGATCTCTTGCTCGAGGCCATCAAGCTGGCGGCCGACGAGGTGCACGCCATCAACGGCCGAGCCCGGGCCGAATCCTCCGATGCACGCGAACTGCTGGCCGGCTACATCCGGGCCTATGTCGACGTTGCACTCGAGCGTTCGGCCCTCATCGCGGTGTGGAACAGCGAAGCCCGTCATCTGAGCAGCGAGCAACGTTCACCGATGAGCCGTCGACTCCGTAGTTGGTCGACCGAGTGGGTCGATGCGCTTCAAGACGCTCGGCCCGAGCTCGACGAGCGTTCGGCCCGGCTCCTCGTCACGGGCGCGATCGGCATGATCACCAGCATCACGACCGCGCGCCCTACCGAGGTCGAGGGGCTCGCCGACTCGATCACGTCGATGGCGCTCTCGACGTTGGACACCCCCGTCGACTGACCAGGAGGTCACCATGCCGATCAACCCAGATGCTGCAGGCACGGTCGGTCCCGAGAACGAGATCAGTTGGACGTCCAAGGACAGCCTCCTCTACGCGCTGGGTATCGGCGCGGGTGCCACCGACCCCACCGGTTTCGAACTCGAGTTCACGACCGAGAACACCATGGATGCCAACGGTGGTGTCAGGCCTCAGAAGGCGTTCCCGACCATGGGCGTCGTGCTGGGTGGTGGTGGCGGCATCAGCTTCGGCGACTTCAACCCGGCGATGCTGCTTCATGGCGAACAGTCGATCACGTTGCACCGAACCATCGCCCCGGCAGGGTCGGCCATCGGGCAGGGCAAGGTGGCGGCGATCTATGACAAAGGCAAGGCTGCGCTGGTCGTCAACGAGACGAATGTGCGAGACCACGACGGCACTCCCCTGTGGACGGCGCGCAGCGGCCTGTTCATCTCGGGCGAAGGCGGCTGGGGCGGTGACCGTGGCCCAGGATCGGACTGGGCACTCCCCGACCGAGAAGCCGACGAGGTGCTCGGCTTCGAAACGCGAAGCGATCAAGCCCTCCTCTACCGACTCAACGGCGATCGCAACCCCCTCCACTCCGATCCGTCGTTTGCAGCCCTGGCCGGATTCGACACCCCGATCCTGCACGGACTGTGCACCTACGGTGTCAGCGGTCGGGCGCTGCTGCATGCCCAGTGCGACAGCGACCCCGATCGGTTCGGTTCGATGAGCGCCCGATTCCGCTCACCGGTCCTTCCCGGCGAACGTCTCGACGTCCACATGTGGGCGGACGGCGACCGCACCCTTTTCCAGACCCGCGTCGGTGACCGGGTCGTCATCGACGCTGGTGTCTTCACCAACCGCTGAGCCGTTCCTGCTCGGCGTCACTGCGTCGGCGGTATCGGCCGAAGGCGTTGCGCCGGCGGCCGACTGGTCGACCTGGGAGCGCGACAGGCGCGTCCCCCCCTCCAACGACGGCGCCGGACTGGCAACCGACTTCCGAGACGATGTCCAGCAGTTCGCTGCACTCGGCTGCAACGCCTGGCGCGTCACGATCGAATGGGCCAGGATCGAACCCGAACCGGGCCGAGTCGACAACGACGCCCTGGACATCTATCGCGACATCCTCGGCGCTGCACACGATGCTGGTCTGGCGAACTGGTTGACCCTGCACTCCACGACCCTTCCGGGCTGGTATCTCGACGACGAAGGCGGCCACCGGGACGAGACCGCTCGAGGCCGGTTCTGGCAGCGCCACGTCGACCGAATTGCCGAAGAACTCGACGAGTTCGCCGACGGGTTCATCCCGATCGACGACCCGATCGGCTGGGCGGTGCGGGGCTACGCGCTCGGCACCCGACCACCCGGACGGCGCGACCGCGTTGCGCTGCGCGAAGCGGCCGAAGGTGCCGTGCTCGCAGCGCACGACGCGGTTCGATTGCTCAGCTCGGGCCGCCAGCCGGTCATGACGGCATGGCGCGCTGAGCCGATCCATGCGCTCGCCGACGACGACGGCCGGGTCTCGCTCGAGGCGAGCAAGGCTGCACGGGGCTGGGACGATCTGTTCTGGTGCTGGCTGCGAGCCCACGCCAACGGCGTGCTCCAGCTCGGCGGTCGCGACGCGGTCGACGTCCCGCTGTTCGTCAATGCGGTCGATCACGTCGGGCTCGTCCACGACCACCCGGTCGGGGTCGGAGCCGACGGTGGCTTTGCCCCATGGCCGACCTCGGCCCGACAAAGCGGATCGGGGTTGGCGCCCGAACCCGACGAGCTCGCCGAGGCGATTCACCGAACCCACGAGGCACTCCCCGACCACTCCCTCGTCGTCGCCGGCCACGGTGTCAACACCGAAGACGAGGCGTGGCGGGATCATCTTCTCGCTCGGTCACTCGAGCACGTTCGCGACGCCCACCACGACATCGGTCTCGCCGGCTATTTCCACGACAGTGGCGTCGACGGCTACGACTGGAAGCTCGGCTTCGAGCGTCCGCGCGGCCTCCTCAGCCGCAGCCGTGTTCGCAAGCAGGCCGCCGAGACCTTCGCTGCCTTCCAGCTCTGACCGCCGGCTCGACGGCCAACGCTCGCCTCGCCACCCCGAGAACGTCGACGGTCGGCTCGCAGATCGAGCGTGCGCTCAGTTCCGGGCGCGGAACTGCGCACGAGCGCCGAGGGCATCCTTGTTCAGCCGCTTGGCGAGGTGCAGTCCCTCGAGTACCAGCTCACACGCACTTGCGACCATGGCCGCAGACGCTGCGTCAGGTTCACCGTCGAGCAACGCTTCGACCGGGGCCTTCAACGCCCCGACCCGCTCGACGAGCGCAACATAGGCCTCGTCGGTGACATCCTCACCGGTGTCGACAACGAGCTCCTCGTCGAATGCGTCGACGACGGCCCGGTGGGTGTCGGGCGGAACTCGATCCTTGAAGACAGCGAGGATGCCGGCCCGCACGAGTGCCGCGAGGATCTCGGCATCGCGACCCTCGTCGAGGGTCTCGATCTCGACCTTGCCGCTGGTCGACGCAGGAAGCGCCTCGAGATCGACGATGCGTGGAACGGCAACGCCGGCGCCGGAACGCAGCGCCCGACGAACCGAGTTTGCAACCATGATCTCGAAGTTCGAGATCGACAGGCGCACCGACACACCCGAACGCTGCGAGATGTTCTGGCTCCGACGCGCGGCATGGGTGACCTCGGCGACGATCTCGGTCATGAACGACGGAATCGTGAGGTCGAAGCCGTCACTGACCGACACGTCGGCTTCCTGTTCGATGATCGCCACTTCGGTGTCGACATCGAGCGGGTAGTGCGTCCGGATCTGACTGCCGAAGCGGTCCTTCAGCGGAGTGATGAGGCGACCACGGTTGGTGTAATCCTCGGGGTTCGCGGACGCTACGAGCATGACGTCCAGCGGTAGACGGACCTTGTGGCCGCGAATCTGGACATCGCGTTCTTCGAGCACGTTGAGCAAGCCGACCTGAATGCGTTCCGACAGATCGGGCAGCTCGTTCATCGCAAAGATGCCCCGGTTGGTTCTGGGCACCAGGCCGTAATGGAGAGTGAGTTCGTCGGAGAGATAGCGACCCTCCGCGACCTTGATCGGGTCGACCTCGCCGATCAGGTCGGCGATCGAGGTGTCGGGAGTGGCGAGCTTCTCGCCGAAACGGTCGTCGCGATGGACCCATGCGATCGGCGTGTCGTCGCCATGCTCAGCGACTGTTTCACGACCGTGACGCGAAATCGGGTTGTACGGATCATCGTTGATCTCGGATCCTGCGATGATCGGCATCCACTCGTCGAGCAGGTCGGTCAGACCACGGATCATGCGCGTCTTCGCCTGTCCTCGCTCGCCGAGGAAGATGATGTCATGGCCGGCGAGGAGGGCGTTCTCGAGTTGCGGCGTGACCGTGTTCTCGTAGCCGAGAACCTCGGGAAAGAGGGGCTGATCGTTCTTGATTCGTTCGATGGCGTTGCGTCGGAGTTCCTGACGCAGCGGCACCGACTGCCAGCCGCTCGCCTTCAGAGCACCGAGTGTGTTCGCGGAAGGGGTCTCAGATCTCGACATGCGGCGGACCCTACACGCGGCCCCATCATTGTCCCAGACGACCCGACGGTGCCGGACCGGTAGCGTTCCCCCATGGATCTGTCGGGGTCGTGGCGCGCCGCGCCGGCACGAGAGGAGCTGCGGCGCACGTTCCACGAACCCGCGCTCGACGACCGCTCCTGGGCAGAGATAGCCGTCCCTGGCCCCTGGATGGTCGACGATCGGCTCGCCGAGGAACGCTCGGTGCTGTATCGCCGACGATTCGACATGGAGCCGGTGGCGGAGGGCCGACGGCGGTGGCTTCGGCTCGACGGCATCACCCAACAAGGTGACGTCTGGCTGAATGGCGCCTACGTCGGCGACACCGATGGCTACTTCGTTCCGCACCGCTTCGAGGTCACCGATCTCATGGGTCCGACCCGCCCGCCGGGAGAGGCATCCGACCACCACCTCCTTGCTGTGGACATCAGCGTCCCGAGCTTCGGCAATCCCGACGAACGAACCAATCTGATGGGAGCTGTGCTCGACCCCGAACTTGCGGGGGCGGCCGGCCGCAATCCGGGCGGGATCTGGCAGGGAGTCTCGATCTATGACACCGGCACGGCGGCGATTCAACATTTTCGGGTGACCTGCGTCGACGCCGACGCGTCACGGGCTCAGCTCGCCCTTCGCTGCGTGTTCGACCATCCCGGTGGTGGGCCGGTCGTGCTTCGCACGAACGTGGCCGGTGTCGACCACGAACTCCATCATCCGGCTGCCCACGGCGAGAACCGAGTCGAGTGGACGATCGACATCCCCGAGCCCGACCGCTGGTGGCCCCACGGCCTCGGCGATCAGCCACTCCACTCGTTGTCGTGTGCGTTGGTCGTCGATGGCATCGTGCAGGACGAACGACGCTGCCGCACGGCCTTCCGAACCGTGAAGATGCAGAACTGGCACCTCGTGGTCAACGGCGAACGACTCTTTGCCAAAGGCGTCGTCCTGCTTCCCCAACCTGGCGATGCTTCGATCAGACAGGTACGAGCCGATGTCGAAGCGGCCAAGGCGCTCGGTTTCGACATGATCCGCCTCGTTGCCCATGTCGCACACCCCGAGGTCTACGACGCGGCCGACGAACTGGGCATGCTGATCTGGCAGGAGATGCCCCTCCGAGGCGTCATGGCCCGCAGCGTCCGGGGTCAAGCAGTGCGGCAAGCCCGAGAGATGGTCGACCACCTCTCCCACCACCCGTCGGTGGCCGTGTGGTGTACCCATGACGAACCCTTCGCACGACCGGTCAACCCACCGGTCACCCCGCCCGTCATCGGTCAACAGCGACCGTCGTGGAACCGGGCCGTCCTCGACACCTCGGTTCGACGAGTCCTGCAGCGAACCGATGGCTCACGACCGATCGTGATCCACACTGCGGTACCGCCCCACCTGCCCCAACTCGACGGCACCACGAGCCATCTCTGGTTCGGGTGGCACGGCTTGCGCGCAGCCGACCTCGGCGCCGCAATCGCCCGAATCCCTCGAATGGGCCGATTCGTGACTGCGTTCGGCGCCGCCACCGTCGACCCCGACCTGCCCGTTCTGCACTCTTCCCAGTGGCCTTCGCTCGACTGGGACCGGATCGGGAAGGCGATCGGGGCGCCCGCCACCTCGCTGCACCACCTCGTGTCACCCGACCCGATTCCCGACGGGCCGACGTGGGCGCGAATGGGGCAGGCAGCACAGGCGGAGTTGCTGCGCACCACGATCGAGACACTTCGGCGCCTCAAATACCGGCCGACCGGGGGCTTCTTCGCCTTCTACCTTGCGGATCCCTCACCCGCAGGTGGGTTCGGCATCCTCGACCACGACCGTCGAGCCAAGCCAGCATGGCAGACGGTCGAGGCCGCCTGCGCTCCGGTGATCGTCGTCGCCGATCCGTTCCCCGACAACCTGGCCCGCGGCGCGCACGTCGAGGTGGCTCTCCACGTCGTCTCCGACCTGCACACCTCGTTGGCAGATGCGAGCCTCGCCGCCACCGTGCACCACCCCGACGGCTCGACGCAGACCCACAGGTACCAGGGGGCGATCGGCGCCGACACCGTCGAGCACATCGCCAACCTGTCGATCGTCGTTCGCGGCGCCGGTGATCTCACCCTCACACTCGAACTCACGGCCGACAACTCCGACGGCTTGGTGACCGCCACGAACCGGTATCACACGACGGTGGCCTGACTCGCCGTGCATCCGCCCGCACGAGTGGGCCGTATCGCTGAAAGACCAGTACCGTTGGGGCTCACGCGGCCCATTCACAAGGGCACGAGCTCCACCAAGGAACGACACCAATGGCGCAGACCATCGCCGACCATTCGGTCCCGCCCGTCAGGAAGCGGGCACCACAACTCCCCTGGCCGTTGAACCTCTACCAGACGGCCATCGGCAAGAAGTACGCCATGGCACTCACCGGCATCGGCCTCCTCGGCTTCGTCGTGGTGCACATGATCGGCAACCTCCACCTCTACGAGGGTCCCACGGAGGTCCACGAGTACGCCGAGGCACTGCGTGAACTCGGCGGCCGCCTCGTCCCCCGCACGGGTGTGCTGTGGGCGTTGCGTCTCGGGCTGATCGCCATGTTTGCCGTGCACATCCACGCCGCCTACTCGCTGAGCCGGATGAGTCACAAGGCCGACAAGTCCTACGTGGGCAAACGCGATTTCGTGGCCGCCAACTTCGCAAGTCGAACGATGCGCTGGACCGGCCCGATCGTTCTGCTCTACGTGCTCTTCCACCTGGCCGATCTCACGTGGGGGTGGCTGAGCGACGACTGGTACGCAGGAGACCCGTACAACAACGTGTACGTCTCGATGAGCGCGCTCCCGATCGCGATCATCTACATCGCCGCCAACATCGCCTTGGCCGTACACATCTTTCACGGCGCCTGGTCGATGTTTCAGACACTCGGCATCAACAACCCGAGGTACAACGGCATGCGCAAGGGCTTCGCTCGCGGCATCGCCGGTCTGATCCTGATCGGCAACCTGAGCTTTCCACTCGCCGTGCAAGGTGGCCTGATCGACATCGACAATCACACACCCGGTTCATATGCAATCGATGCAGAGGAGAACGGCTGATGGTCACCCTCGACGCCAAGGTCCCCGACGGCCCGATCCAGGACAAATGGGACAACCACAAGTTCTCGGTCAAACTCGTCAACCCGGCCAACAAGCGCAAGTTCGATGTCATCGTCGTGGGAACCGGCCTCGCAGGGGCCTCTGCGGCTGCGTCGCTCGCAGAGCTCGGGTACAACGTGAAGGTCTTCACCTTTCACGACTCGCCGCGACGGGCCCACTCGATCGCCGCTCAGGGTGGCATCAACGGAGCGAAGAACTACCGAAACGACGGCGACTCCGTCTATCGCCTCTTCTACGACACGGTGAAGGGGGGCGACTACCGCTCCCGTGAGGCAAACGTCTATCGGCTCGCCCAAGTCTCGGTCGACATCATCGACCAGTGCGCGGCCCAGGGTGTGCCGTTCGCCCGCGAGTACGGCGGTCTCCTGGCCAACCGCTCCTTCGGTGGCGCCCAGGTCAGCCGCACCTTCTATGCCCGCGGCCAGACCGGCCAACAACTCCTGCTCGGGGCCTACCAGGCGCTTGCCGGCCAGATCGCAGCCGGGAAGGTCACGCTCTACAACCGCTCCGACGTGCTCGACATCGTCACCAAGGACGGTGAGGCTCGCGGCATCGTGGTGCGTGACATGCTCACCGGCCAGGTGCACGCCCACTCGGCTCACGCCGTCGTGCTGGCGACCGGCGGTTACGGCAACGTCTACTACCTGTCGACCAACGCAATGGCGTCGAACGTCACCGCAGCGTGGCGGGCTCACCGTAAAGGCGCCCTGTTCGCCAACCCCTGCTATTCGCAGATCCACCCGACCTGTATCCCGGCATCCGACGAGTTCCAGTCGAAGCTGACGCTCATGTCGGAGTCACTGCGAAACGACGGACGCATCTGGGTGCCGCGCGACCACGACGAAACTCGCGCCGTGGCCGACATCCCCGAAGAAGACCGCTACTACTACCTCGAGGAGAAGTACCCCGCGTTCGGCAACCTCGTGCCCCGCGACGTCGCCAGCCGCAACGCCAAGACCGTCGTCGACGAGGGTCGTGGCGTCGGGCCGCTCAAGAACGGCGTGTACCTCGACTTCGCCGCTGCCATCGCCCGTGACGGTGAGCAAGCAGTGCGGGAGCGGTACGGCAACCTCTTCCAGATGTACGAGCGCATCACCGGCGAAGACCCCTACACCGTCCCGATGCGCATCTACCCGGCGATCCACTACACGATGGGCGGCCTGTGGGTGGACTACAACCTGATGACCACCGTGCCGGGGCTCTATGCGCTCGGAGAATCCAACTTCTCCGATCACGGCGCCAACCGACTCGGTGCGTCTGCACTCATGCAGGGACTGGCCGACGGCTACTTCGTGCTGCCGTACACCATCGGTGACTATCTGGCGCCGAAGTTGGGGGAGGCCGCACTTTCCACCGACGATCCCGCTTTCACCGACGCCATACGAGCAGTCGACGACCGGACCCGCCACTGGACCTCCAAGAAGGGCGGCACCCACGGCGTCGAGTACTACCACCGAGAACTCGGAAAGATCGTGTGGGAGTACTGCGGCATGGCCCGCAGCGAGGCCGGCCTCGAGAAGGCCCTGTCGGAGATCCCGGCGTTGCGGGAAGAGTTCCGCAAGAACGTCAAAGTGCTCGGATCACCCGACGGCATCAACACGATGCTCGAGAAAGTGAACCGGGTCGACGATTTCATGGAGTTCGCCGAACTGAAGGCCCGAGATGCACTGCACCGCACCGAGAGTTGCGGCGGCCACTTCCGGGAGGAGTCCCAGACCGAGGAGGGCGAAGCGCTCCGCGACGACGAGAACTTCGCCTACGTCGGTGCCTGGGAGTGGAACGGTGACGACCAGGCCCAGACCCTGCACAAGGAACCCCTCCACTTCGAGAACGTGGCGCTCACGCAGCGCTCGTACAAGTGAGGTACACGAGATGAGCAAGATGCTGAACCTCAAGCTGAAAATCTGGCGTCAGAGTGGTCCGTACGCCCAGGGAGCGTTCCTCGATGTCGACGCCAACGACATCCCCGAGGACGCGTCATTCCTCGAGATGCTCGACATCGTCAACGAGCGCCTGATCGCCGACGACGTCGAACCGATCACATTCGGGCACGACTGCCGCGAAGGCATCTGCGGCACGTGCGGGGTGATGATCAACGGCCAGGCCCATGGCCCCGAAAAAGCCACGACGACCTGCCAGTTGCACATGCGCAAGTTCAACGACGGCGACGAGATCGTGGTCGAGCCGTGGAAGGCGACGTCGTTCCCGGTGCTGAAAGACCTCATGGTCGACCGCCGAGCATTCGACCGCATCGTCGAAGCCGGCGGCTACATCTCGGCGCCGACCGGCACCGCACCCGACGCCAACGAGATCCCGATTCCGAAAGAGGTGGCCGACTCCTCCATGGATGCGGCCGCCTGCATCGGCTGCGGAGCCTGCGTGGCGGCGTGCCCCAATTCGGCTGCTCAGCTTTTCACCTCGGCCAAGCTGCACCACCTCAACGTGATGCCGCAGGGTCAGCCCGAACGATGGAAGCGCACCGAGGCCATGGTCGAGACCATGGAGGACTTCTTCGGTTCGTGCACCAATCACGGCGAATGCCACGAGGCGTGCCCGAAGGAAATTCCCCTCGACTTCATTGCGTTCATGAACCGCGATTACGTCCGATCGAAGGTCAAGAATCGCTCGCTGGCCAGCCAGTAGCGCAACCGACCGCTTCGGCTCTGGTCGATCGGGGAACGCACAGTCCCGGCAACATGCGGGGCAGTGATGCCGCGTGCTAGCCAGTGCATCATGAGCGATCAGCAACTGAACGGTGCTCAGGCACTCGTCAAGGCACTCACCGACTCCGACGTCGACGTGTGCTTTGCAAACCCAGGTACGTCGGAAATGCACTTCGTGGCTGCGCTCGACACCAACCCGCAGATGCGGTGTGTTCTCGGCCTGTTCGAAGGTGTGGTGACGGGCGCGGCCGACGGCTACGCCCGCATGGCCGGAAAGCCTGCTGCGACCCTGCTGCACACCGGTCCCGGCCTGGCCAACGGGTTGGCAAACATCCACAACGCCAAGAAGGCCCGAACACCGATGGTCAACATCATCGGCGACCATGCGACCTACCACCGCCGATTCGACGCTCCCCTCTCCGCTGACGTCGAGGGTATTGCCGCCCCCATGTCGCATTGGGTGGGCAGTGCCGACACCGCAGATGAGGTCGCCGCCATGGGTGCAGCTGCGATCGAGGCCTCGATGGTCGCACCCGGCCAGGTCGCCAGCTTGATTCTTCCGGCCGACACGGCATGGAACCCGACAACCAAGACCGCCGTTGCCGATCTGACGACGGTGCCCGCCCCCGACGCACCCGACGAGCGGGCCATCGACACCGCCGCCGCAGCCATCACCTCCGGCGCAGTGTGCACGCTCGTCCTCGGCGGCACAATCACCCAGCAGCGGGCCCGACTCGTCGGCCAACTGACGGCGGGAACCGGTACCCGAGTGTTCTGTTCGACCTGGGCGCCGCGTCAAGAAAGCGGTGCCGGCCGCTCTCCGGTTGCTCGCCTGCAGTACTTCGGTGAGTTGGCAGCACAGCAACTCGACGGCACCGAACATCTGATCATCATCGGAGGGCACCCACCCATCACGTTCTTCGCCTACCCCGACAAGCCGAACGAGCTCACCCCCGACGGTGCAACCGTGCACCAGATCTGCGAGATCACCGGCGACATCGATGGGGCCCTCGAGGCGTTGGTCGAACGATCGGGTGCAGCTGATGCAGCGCCGAAGATCCTCGAGCTCGACCGGCCGACGCTCCCCGACGGCGAGCTCGACGCGACCGCCGTCGGGCGCGCGATGGCCCACCTCATGCCGGACAACGCCATCGTGGTCAACGAGGCCGGCACGGCCGGTGGGGGCTACCAGAGTGCCCTCCGAGGGACCCCTTCCTTCACGCTGCTCGCGCTCACCGGCGGCTCGATCGGCTACGGCCTTCCGGCGGCAACCGGCGCTGCCATTGCGTGCCCCGATCGGCGGGTCTTTGCGATGCAGGCCGACGGCGGTGGCATGTACACCGTGCAGGCGCTGTGGACCCAGGCTCGAGAGGGACTCGACGTCACCAACGTGATCTTCAACAACGGCAAGTACGCGATCTTGCAGTTCGAGTTCGACCGCGTCGGTGCGCACTCCCCGGGGCCGAAGGCGATGAGCATGCTCGACCTCACCAATCCCGCCCTCGACTGGGTGTCGCTTGCCACCGGGATGGGCGTCCCGGCCGAACGGGCGACCACCGCCGACGAGTTCAATGCAGCACTGGCAACGAGCCTCGCCACCCCGGGTCCCAGCCTCATCGAAGTGATGATCTGACCCCAGGGCACCGGTCGACCGCACTCAGGGTTGGCTGGTTCGACAGATCAGTGGTGTCGGGCGTGGGCAAGATGGTGGAGCAGCGCTGGCGCAAGTTCCTCCAGAAACGCAGCCGGCGCTTCATGACCGAGTTGATCGATTTCCACGAAGACCGCGCCATCGATGCCGAGTGCGAGGGCCCGGCCATGCGCGATCGGGAGGACCGGGTCGGCAGTGCCGTGCACCACCATCGTCGGACGTCGGATCTCACCGAGCCGTTCGAGTCGGGAGGGTGAGCCGAAGGCCGCAACCCCGTGCCCGGAGTCGGGAGACCATCCGGTGCGAAGTTGCGCATCGGCCAACACGACCTCTGCTTCCAGATCCAGTGGATAGGCCGTCCCAGCCATCCACTCGGCGAGCTCGACAAGCCACTGCACTCGTTCGACATGATCGTCGGGCGGACCCGCATAGAGACGTCGCATCATCTTGTCGACGAATCCCTCGTCGGGTCCGGGCAGGCTGTTGTCGTCGATGCCCGGCGTGGTCGACAGCAAGGTGAGCGACGCAACCCGATCTGCATGCTCGAGCGCCAGAACCTGGGCAACCATGCCGCCTAGCGAACGCCCGACAAGATGAGCCGACGCAATCTCGAATCGGTCGAGCAGACCGACGAGGTCGCCTGCGAGATCGTCGAGCACATACCCGGCGTCGGATCCGAGCAAGGTCGATCGCCCACAATCTCGATGGTCGTAGCGGATCACGCGATGGCCAGCACCCACCAGGACATCGACGAAGGACGGCGCCCACCGAAATCCCGGACTGTCGGCGCCGGCGAGGAGCACAACCGGATCTCCGGTGGTCGGACCGATGTCGTCGACCCACAATGCGACCGATCCGACATCGATCAGGCGCCCTCGGTCTGCGTCGCGTGCCGCGTCCGTCATCCCACCCGAAGGTACAGTCGGCCGCCGTGTTCCCCAAGATCGCAGCCCAGCTCGCTCGCGGCTTCCTGATGGGGGCTGCTGACGTCGTGCCCGGCGTTTCGGGGGGAACGGTTGCGCTCGTCCTCGGGATCTACGACAAGCTCATCGACACGGTCCGTTCCGGTGCTCGCGCCCTCGGCAAACTCCTCACCGCTGACCTCCGGGGATTCTGGCGGCGATTCACGGCGATCGACTGGCTGTTCCTCGCTCCCCTCCTCGCCGGTGTGGGCGTCGCCGTCGTCTCCCTCGCCTCGATCATCGAGACCCAACTGCGCGAGACGCCCGAGGAGATGGCCGGACTGTTCTTCGGCCTCGTCGGCGGCTCGGTGCTGGTTGCTCAGGGCATGCTGACGGCGCGACGGACCGAACATGGCGTCATCGTGGCGGTGATCGGTAGTGCCACCTTCTGGCTCCTCGGATTTCAGTCAGGGCCGATCACCGACCCGAGTCCACTCATGCTCGTCGGTTCTGGGGCACTCGCAATCTGCGCCATGATCCTGCCCGGTATCTCGGGCTCGTTCATCCTCTTGATGCTGGGGATGTACGCCTCCGTACTCGGCGCCATCCACGATCGGGTGATCATCGACCTTGCGCTCGTCGGTATCGGTGCGATCGTCGGCCTGGCCCTCTTCTCATCGCTGTTGGGTTGGGTGCTCGAGCGCCAGTTCAATCGGGTCATGGCGGCCCTCATCGGGCTGATGCTCGGCTCGCTCCGCGTGCTGTGGCCGTGGCCGAACGGGGTCGGCATCATTGCAGAGGATGCATCCGAGGTGATCGACGGAACGACACTCGACTGGCCACCCGACCTCGACGCCTTCGTCGGGCCGGCCATCCTCGCATTCGTGGGGTTCGGTCTGGTGATGGCGACTACCCAGATCGGCAGCCGGCGCAGCCTCTGAGGAGGCCGCCTCCTATCCCGGCAGCTCCACCCACCCCGGCCGATTTCCTCCGACCCAACCTCGAATCTCCGGTGAGGGCTGCCCGGGCCACAGGACCGCGACACGAGTCTCGGGTTCGAAGCCGAGTGGCAACGGCGTGAGGCGCGGCCACTGCCCATCCCAGCGCCGACGCCGCACACCGACCGCATCGACCTCGTACGCATTCGTCCCCACGAGCACCTCACCGCGAAACGTGATGTCGTGCCCAAATCCCTCACCATCGTCATCGGGGGCCATCGCCGCTTCGACATCGACGTCGAGCCCGACCGGCGTGTGGTCACCGAAGGTCTCCGGCGTCACCACCACGTCGGAATCGATTGCAATCCCGAACGCCTCGAGGCCGACCGTCCACTGCTCGATCGGCGTTTCGCACACGAAATCGGTCCAGATGCCGGGAGCACGAAACTCCCACGCATTGGACACCAGCGGCAGTTCGTAGTCGAGGATCACGACCGGCGCTGTTCCCCGCTCGTGCACGACGGCGAGAAACCACGACGCCCCGGCCGTCGGGCGAACCGCAATTCGCAGCAGCCCGGCAACCCCAGCCCGCTTGTCGACCCATTCGATGTCGATCATGTCGTCGAGGCCAGGGTGCGGATGGCCTGGGTCGAACGCCTCGGTATCGATCATCAGTCGTCCCGTGCGTCGCGATCGGCGACGACGACGATCGATCCGGCCAATCGGTCGTGGAGACCACGACCGGTTGCGGGAAGGGTGAGACTGGCGAGGAGCAACAGCAAAACGGCTCCGCCATAGGCACCGAACGCAACGGGGGCCCCGTAGAGCACGAGTGTGCGGGCGAGAACCCGTGGCCACGGAAGTGGAGCGCGGCGCTCCGACGAGACGAGTCGAAGGCCGAACAGCGCCT
>Ga0181581_10000352_pt1 | contig 33962 bp, 30 predicted proteins | sample 071ome_22_FD_132433 | JGI IMG/M metagenome (GOLD analysis project Ga0181581, IMG submission 132433) | Coastal salt marsh microbial communities from the Groves Creek Marsh, Skidaway Island, Georgia - 071404AT metaG (megahit assembly) | ecosystem: Environmental > Aquatic > Marine > Intertidal... | reverse complement strand
CGACACCTAGGGTTACAATATTTCCGTCTTGGTCAATTTCGTAATGGGAATCGCAACCTGCGAAGAAATCGCGATCCTTCAACCGGATTGCATCACGGTAATCGTACTCAGCGCCGATACCGAAGAAACCACGGTCGGTATTGATTCCGTAAGCGGCACTAATAGTGTAATCTTCACCAGCGCCCTGTGGGTTTATTTCGCCTCGTGCGAACAATTCGAGACCATCAAAATCCTTGCGCAGGATAACGTTACCCACACCGGCGACGGCATCTGAACCGTAAACCGACGACGCCCCATCAAGCAAAAGGTCATAACGCTCAACCAGCGAGCCTGGGATCAAGTTAATAGAAGGGTTGGTCGGAGCGCCCTCCACGCCAGCTGGCGCGAGGCGACGGCCGTTTACCAAGAGTAGTGTACGGTCAGCGCCCAGACCACGAAGGTTTAGGGTCTGTGAACCTGGCCCGTTATCGAGAACAAAACCTCCAAAAGTCGCATCAATTTGCTGGCCAGAAGCAGCTTCGTCACGCTGCAAGATTTGCGAGGGGTCGAAGAGGCCGACATTGTTAGCTGCCTCGGTTTCAAGCACCTGGATCGGCGAAATGCTCGTGTAGGTATCGCGACGAATGCGCGAACCGGTAACAACAATACCACCCTGCGGCGCAGAAGCTGATCCACCCTCTTCGGTGATCTCAACTTCTTCCTCTTCTTGACCGTCTTCAGCGTCTTGCGCATGTGCTGGGCCAGCGATTGCAAAAGCAATAGCCGATGCAGAGAAAGCGAGCGCCTTCACAGAATTACTTTGAAATTTTCTCATGTTAACTCCAGTCGCGACAACCGGAACCGCCCCTGTGAGAAAAAAGACGTGGAACAGAGGTTTGTAAAACCCGTCTATTCCTGCTTCTGCTCCACCTCACATGCACGGATCCTTAGAATGATAGGCTATTGCGATAGCTTGGGCCTTTTGTCAAAGCGTCAAACGAAATTTTACGGAATTGTTGCGCGAATCACACATGACCGCTTTTGTGTGATTTTAAGTCCTCACAACGCGCATGACGATTCAACTTTAGTTCGGATATCAATCATCCAACCCAGATCTTTAATTCGCCATCGCCTTCGTCAACCTTGACAACGCTTCCATCTGGCACCTTCCCTTCCAAAATCATTTCCGCCAACGGGTCCTGCAAATAGCGCTGAACCGCGCGTTTAAGCGGTCTCGCGCCATAAACCGGGTCATAACCCACTCTGCCAAGCCAACGCAGAGCAGCGTCAGTCAATTCGAGCTCGATCTTGCGATCCTTCAGCAATTTGCCCACCCGTTTGACCTGGATCGCAACGATGGGTGCCATGTGCTCGGCGGCAAGGCGATGGAACAGTATGATTTCGTCCAGCCGGTTCAGGAACTCTGGGCGGAAATGTCCGCGCACAACGTCCATGACCTGAGGTTCGACATCCTTGACCGTCTGGTCATCGGTCATTTGACTCAGATACTGACTACCGAGGTTCGAGGTCAGGATGATCAACGTGTTTGAGAAATCGACCACACGGCCCTGCCCATCGGTAAGTCGGCCATCATCGAGAACCTGCAACAGCACGTTGAAGACATCGCTGTGCGCTTTCTCGACTTCGTCGAACAGCACAACCTGATAGGGGCGGCGACGGACCGCTTCAGTCAGCACACCACCTTCATCATAACCGACATACCCCGGAGGTGCGCCAATCAGTCGCGCGACCGAGTGCTTCTCCATGAATTCACTCATGTCGATGCGGACCATCGCCTGATCATCGTCGAACAGGAATTCCGCCAGAGCCTTGGTCAGCTCGGTCTTGCCCACGCCCGTTGGGCCCAAGAACAGGAAGCTGCCAAGCGGGCGGTTCGGATCCTGCAAGCCGGCACGCGCACGCCGCACAGCTTTGGACACAGCCTCGATGGGCTGTTCTTGCCCGATCACGCGCTTGCCGAGCAGCTCTTCCATTTGCAGCAGCTTCTCGCGCTCACCCTCCATCATCCGTTCCATCGGGATGCCGGTCCAGCGCGCCACAACGCTTGCGATATCTTCTTCGGTCACCTCTTCGCTCAGCAGAGCATTCTCTGATTGCGCGCGTGCACCTTCCAACTCTTTTTCCAGTTCGGGGATCCGCCCGTAGGAAAGCTCGCCAGCCTTGGCCAAATCGCCTTCGCGCTGGGCTTGCTCCAGTTCAAGGCGCGCCGCATCGAGCTTTTCCTTGATCCGGCTTTCCGCATGGATCTTGTCACGCTCGTTCTGCCAGCGGGTGGTGAGCTCCGACGATTCCTGCTCAAGGTTCGCCAGCTCTTCGCGAAGAGTGACAAGACGATCCTTCGATGCATCGTCGCTTTCCTTGGCCAGCGCCGATTCTTCGATTTTCAGCTGGATAATGCGGCGGTCGAGATTCTCGATCTCTTCCGGCTTTGATTCCACTTCCATGCGGATGCGCGACGCGGCCTCGTCCATCAGGTCGATCGCCTTGTCGGGCAGGAAGCGGTTCTGAATATAGCGGTTCGAAAGCTGCGCAGCCGCGACCAATGCGCTGTCAGTAATGTTCACACCGTGATGCAGCTCGTACTTCTCTTTAAGTCCGCGCAGGATAGAGATTGTGTCTTCAACGCTCGGCTCATCAATATAGACCGATTGGAAACGCCGCTGAAGCGCAGGGTCCTTCTCGACATACTTCTGATATTCATCGAGCGTGGTCGCGCCGATGCAATGCAGTTCACCGCGGGACAGTGCGGGCTTGAGCAGGTTGGATGCATCCATCGAACCTTCAGAGGCCCCAGCCCCGATCAACGTGTGCATCTCGTCAATGAACAAGATGATCTGACCGTGTGAGCCCTTCACTTCGTCGAGCACCGTCTTCAACCGCTCCTCAAACTCGCCGCGATACTTCGCGCCCGCGATCAGCGAACCCAGGTCGAGGCTCATCAATGTGCGGCCCTTCAAACTATCAGGCACATCACTATTAGCGATGCGCAGCGCGAGCCCTTCGGCAATTGCGGTCTTGCCCGTGCCCGGCTCACCGATCAGCGCGGGGTTGTTCTTGGTACGACGAGCCAAGATCTGGATCGTGCGGCGAATCTCTTCGTCACGACCAATCACCGGATCAAGCTTGCCGTCGCGCGCAGCCTGCGTGAGGTCGCGCGCGTATTTCTTCATCGCATCGTACGCGCTTTCAGCATTCGCGCTGTCGGCCGTCTTGCCTTTGCGCAATTCATTGATCGAGTTTTCAAGTGCCTTGGGATCAAGCCCTGCTTGCTTGAGCGCCTGCCCCGCTTTCGTTGTAGTTGCCAACGTCAGCGCGGAAAGAAGGCGCTCAACCGTGACATAGGAATCGCCGGACTGCTCCGCGATCTGCTCTGCCTGATCGAGCACCCGCACCGCATCATTGTCCAAGCCTGGCGTTGATTGTGCGCCGCCGCCGGACACCGCAGGAATCTTGCCTAGCTCGGTATCGACCTCTGTGATCGCCACGCCCGGGTTGCCGCCCGCACGCTGGATCAGGCCTGCGGCCATGCCCTCTTCATCTTCGAGCAGAGCCTTGAGCAAATGTGTCGGCGTGATCCGCTGATGGTTCATGCGGATGGCGACGGTCTGCGCGCTTTGCAGAAAACCCTTCGCGCGGTCAGTGAATTTTTCCAGGTTCATTGGTGATCCCTCAGTGAATTACTGCTCTGATATAGTGTTGCCATTTGGCAACATAAGGCCCTTGCCCGATTTCCTCTGGCAGGTGTGTTACCTGACTAGGTGGGTTTGGCAATCCGCTTTGCAAGCCCCTGATCGCTACCATCAAACTTGATGGCTTGACCAGCGCGCGCCTGACAGCGAGTGTTGCGTCAAGAACTGGAGAGAGATTTGAACATGAAATGGCTGTTTCGCGGTGGCTTTGCGCTGCTCGCATTGGTGCTTGTCGCTTTTATCGGACTTGCAACTTGGGAACCGTTCTTCGCCCACCAAGGAGAAGCCCCGGACAGCGATCGTGAATACAGCGCCGAAATTATCCGCAGCGAATATGGCGTGCCGCATATCTATGGAAAGACCGATGCAGACGTCGCCTTCGGTGTTGCCATTGCGCAGTCGGAAGATGATTTCTTCACACTTCAGGATGTGATCGCCATGGCACGCGGGCGCTATGGCGCCATTGCAGGAGAAGACGGGGCAGCCGTCGATTTCGTTTATCACTTGCTTGATGCACGCGGCACCGCTCAGCGGCACTATGGCAGCTTGCCCGAGGATACACGTGAGCTGTTCGAAGCCTATGCCACCGGCCTAAACCAATATGCGCGAGAAAACCCGGGCGAAGTAAAGCTCGCGAATCTTTTTCCGGTGAATGGCGAAGACGTGGCAGCCGGCTTTGCGCTGCGCCAGCCGTTCTTTTTCGGGCTCAACAATGTGATTCAGCCCTTGGTTGGCAGTGATCCGCTTCGCCGCGAGTTTGGCCCCGACATTCCCGGTTTCCCGCGCGACAAGAACGGAGATGTCATCGGGCCTGACTTCGATGGAGAACCTGCTGACGCTGCGGTCTTCACGCCATTCGGCAGCGATGGTGCATTGAATGGCTCCAACGCTTGGGCCGTCAGCCCGGATAAATCCGGCGGGCCAACCACACTTGTCTCCAACTCGCATCAGCCGCTGCGTGGCGGTGTTGCGTGGTACGAGTTGACCGTTGAGAGCGAGGAAGGCTGGCACTTCACCGGTGCGAACTTCCCCGGCTCACCCTTTCCATTCCTGGGGCACAATCGCCACTTGGGCTGGACCAACACCGTCAACCGCCCGGACATGGTCGACGTCTATGCCCTGGAAATGGACGACAGCGGTACGCGCTACATGCTCGATGGTGAATGGCGCGAGCTGGAAAGCAAGACCGTTACTTTGCCTGTCAAAATTGGCCCTGTGGTCTTGCCGATTCGCCGCGAAGTGCATCGCAGTGTGCACGGCCCGGTAATCGTCAATGACAATGGCGCATTCGCGATCCGCTATGGCGGAATTGACAGGATCGATCAGCTGGACGCTTATTACCGCCTAAACAAGGCAACCAGCCTTGAAGAATGGCAGACACAGCTTTCACGTATGGCGATCCCCAGCACCAACTTCATCTACGCCGATGAAGCGGGCAATATCGCCTATGTCTACAACGCTGCAATTCCGGACCGCCCCGAAGATGCGGAGGCGAATTGGCGCGGCTTGGTTGATGGAACGCGGTCCGACCTGATCTGGCAAGGCGCAGTCGAATATGAAGAGATCCCCAAACTGATCAATCCATCCTCGGGCTGGCTCTATAACTCGAACAACGAGCCTTTCACTGCCGCAGGCGCATCGGACGATATCGACCGCGACAGCGTCTCGCCGATACTGGGTGTGGAGCTCAAGCAGACCAACCGCTCGCGCCGTGCATACAAGCTGCTTAGCGAGACCGAAGTGCTCGATCGCGCCAATCTGGAGCGGATCAAATATGACACCGCTTACGAACGCGAAGGTTATGTCGCGGAGCTGTGGGACGCCGTGCAAGCGCTCGATCCCGGCGAGGACAAAGATGTCGCCCAAGCGCGCGAACTGATGCTGAGCTGGGATTTCAAGGCGGACAATATCGGAGGTGCAGATGCGATCGCGCTGCTGATGATCCGAGACTTCATGTCAGCCGAGTATCAGAACAAAGACTATCCCGATGTAGGTGAGAGCCTTGAGAATGCAGTGGATCATCTCAACACCCACTTTGGCCGGATCGATCCGCCGATGAGCGATTTGTTGCGCTTGCGCCAAGGCGATGTCGATCTGCCGCTTGATGGCGGCTCGGACACATTGCGAGCCTCAACCACCTGGCGCGTCGATGACGATGGCCGGTTGAGCCTGGTCCATGGCGACAGCTTCATTCAATGGGTCGAATGGCGAGAGGGTGAACGCGTCCATTCACAGTCGATCCAGCCTTTCGGTGCAGCGATCAGCCGCCCAGAAAGCCCGCATCACACCGACCAGATGGAACTGTTCGTGAATCATCAACTGAAACCGGTCCATTTTTGGCGCGAAGATGCGATTGCCAATGCTAGGCGGCGATATGTGGTTGAGTCCAACTGACAGCCATGTAAACAGGCGCAATGCCCCGCCCGGCGGCAATGGCCGGGCATACAGTTCAATTTAGGAGAATCCGATGTCCGTAGCAGGTACCTATAACACAACCGTCAAAAGCCCGATGGGCGATCAGAGCGGCACTCTTACCGTAACCGACAATGGCGACGGCACTTTCAGCGGCAACATGGCTGGCGCCATGGGCGCAATGGATGTTGAAGATGGCAAGATCGACGGCAACACCATCACCTGGAAGATGCAGATGACGGTTCCGATGCCGATGACGCTCGATTGCGAAGCGACAATCGACGGCGACACTCTGACCGGCAATGTCAACGCAGGTGCTTTCGGTGCAATGCCAGTTTCAGGCACACGCGCTTAAGCGATCAATTGTAGAAACAGTGAAGGGCCGTCGGAGCGATCCGGCGGCCTTTTCTATGGCCGATGATAATGTCGCAACTTGGGGTGGGAAGTGGACATTGCCAAAGCTGCTTCTACCCAAGCTTGTCTTTCAGGATCTGGTTAACGACCGCGGGATTGGCCTTGCCCTGCATGGCCTTCATGGTTTGCCCCACGAAGAAACCGAACAGCTTGTCTTTCCCGCCGCGATATTCTGCAACCTTGTCGGCATTGTTGGCGAGAATATCGTCAATCGCAGCATCAATCGCAACGGTGTCCGAAACCTGCTTCAAGCCCTCGCTATCAGCGATCTCGTCAGGCTCGCGCCCGGTCTTCAAGACGATCTCGAAGATCTCTTTCGCCTGACCGCCGCTAATCTCGCCCGCGTCCTGCATCTTCAGGATCGCAGCCTGACGCGCGGCGGTGGCATACTCGACATTGGCTTCGTCACCCAGTGACTTGATAACACCGGGAGCAACCGAAAGCGCCCAGTTCGCGACAGGGGTCGCAACAGCCTTCTCGTCCTTGCCGATTGCCTTCGCCGTTTCTGTCAGCAGCGTTTCAAACCGCGCGAATGTCTCAACCTCTGCGGTCAGTTCGCGCGCGTTGTAAGGCGTCAGGCCCAGCTCGTTCTCATAACGTGCACGCTTGGCATCAGGCAGTTCTGGCAACGATGCGCGGCATTCCTCAAGGAAGTAATCTTCCAGCTCTAGCGGCAACAGATCGGGATCGGGGAAGTAGCGATAATCATGCGCATCTTCCTTGGAACGCATGCTGCGCGTCGTACCGCTAGCGACATCGAACAGCCGCGTTTCCTGCACCACGGTGCCGCCGCCTTCGATCAGATCGACCTGGCGATTCGCCTCATGTTCGATAACCTGCATCACGAAACGCACCGAGTTGACGTTCTTTGTCTCGGTACGCGTGCCGAATTCCTCGCCGGGTTTGCGCACAGAGACGTTCACGTCGGCACGCATGCTGCCCTCTTCCATGTTGCCGTCACAGCTGCCGACATAGCGCAGGATTGAACGCAATTTGCGCACATAGGCTCCGGCCTCAGCTGGCGAACGCATATCGGGTTTGGAGACAATCTCCATCAACGCCACGCCGCAGCGGTTGAGATCAACGTAAGACATAGTCGGGTGCTGGTCATGCATCAGCTTTCCCGCATCCTGCTCGACATGAATGCGCTCGATACCGATGATTTTCTCTTCCGGAATACCGGCCTTCTCGTCCGCGTCGAGAACCAGCTGCCCTTCGCCCACAATCGGGTGGTAGAGCTGGCTGATCTGATAGCCCTGCGGCAAATCGGCGTAGAAGTAGTTCTTGCGGTCGAAGCGGCTGTATTTGTTGATCTGCGCCTCGATCGCCATGCCGGTGCGCACTGCCTGACGGATACATTCCGCATTCGGCACGGGCAGCATGCCGGGCATTGCTGCATCGATCAGGGAAACTTGCGCGTTGGGCTCTGCGCCGAATTCAGTCGAAGCTCCGCTGAACAGCTTGGCATTGCTGGTGACCTGCGCGTGGACTTCAAGGCCGATCACGACCTCCCATTGGCCGGTGGCGCCCTGGATACGATATGTGCTCATAGGTTTTGCTCTAGATCGGGTGTGCTGCCAGTCAAGCGGGCTCTAGAACAAAATAGCCCTGATCGCCCTTGTCGCGGGCATTTAGCGCTTTGGCTTGTTCTTCGAAAGCGGAGATTTCCTGTTTTGTGAGGGGGAGCGCGTTCGCTGTGCCATCAAGGTTGTTGGACGGGATATCGCGCGCGCAGGCCTCACTCCACGCGAGTGACCAGCCGAGCGTGTCGGTTCCGTGCGCGATGCATTTGAGGGCAGCGCGGCCTGCGAGACTGACAAAGACTTCTGGTGTGAAGAGGTACAAATGCCTTGGTGCATCAACCTGCGCCCAGTCCGCCCCGTATTTCGCCCAGATCTCGTCCTGCAACAGTGGCAACCGAACGAATATCTTGCCGCCGGGATTCAGACGCGCGCGCGCCGTCTCAAGTAGAGCCTTGGGATCGGGCACATGCTCCAGCGAATGGTGCATGGTGATGCAATCGTACTTGCGATCATGGCTGTTCAATTCGCCGCGAATGAGCGTGACGCCCGACGGCCGCCTGCCTTCGCGTGCCTGCGGCAGAAAGGCGTCGATCCCGGTCAGGTTCGCAAAACCGAGCTTTGCCAGTTTCTCGAGCCGTGCGCCCTCCCCGCATCCCACATCAAGGATCGCCGAATCGAATGTCAGCCCCGGTATCGTCGCAATCCATGGCTCGGCTCCGCGGCGGATGCGATCGGTTATCCCTTATCCGCGTGGAAAGGCTTGCGGGTTGCCAACCAGTCCAACCGCCGCCCATCGCTTGAGCAGGTTCTTCCAGAGCGGATCTTCGCGGCGATTATTGAACGAGTAGTAGGTCTCGCTGGCGTAGAAGCGCCCAAGGTCTTCGGGGATGTCCGCGATCTGCAATGTCCCGCAAGAACCGCAACGGAAGTACTCAAACGCCTCGCGGGTCCCGAACATCATCTCGCGCGCTGTGATCCGTTCCGAGACTTCGCCAGCGCCGCAAATCCGGCACGCCATCGCTTAGCTATCGTCGATACGCCGCGCGGGCGTCGCATCCTTTGCGTCAGGCTTCTTGGCCTTGCCAGTGGTGTCGAACCGCGCTTCGCCATGCTCGACATTCCTGCTGAGCCATAGCGCGAATAGGCCTAGCAGCACGAAAGCGATCAGGAAGATGATGGCGAAGAGCATCGTCTTACCACCACTTCTCCGGCTTAGCCGCGAAGTTCGCACGCTGCTGAATCGCGAGGCCAGCGTTGAGCACTCCCTGCTCGTCAAACGGCTTGCCCACCAATTGAAGCCCCAGCGGCAGACCATCATCGGTCAGTGTCGCAGGTACGCTCATCGCAGGCAGGCCAGCGAGCGAAGCCGGTACCGCAAACACATCGTTCAGATACATTGTCAGCGGGTCTTCATTGAGCGAACCCAGCGGGAAACTCGGCGTTGGTGTTGTCGGCGCCAGGATCACATCGCATGTCGCCCAAGCCTGTTCGAAATCACGCGCGACCAGTGCCCGCACCTTTTGCGCCTGATTGTAATAGGCATCGTAGAAGCCTGCGCTCAGCACATAAGTGCCGATCAGGATGCGACGCTTCACCTCGTCACCGAAGCCCGCAGCACGCGTAGCGGCATACATATCCTGAAGGCCCGCACCTTCGGGCAATTCGCGCAACCCGTAACGCACGCCATCGTAGCGCGCGAGGTTGGACGAAGCCTCTGCAGGCGCGATGATGTAATAGGCTGGCAGCGCGTATTTCGTGTGCGGCAGCGAGATATCGACGATCTCCGCGCCCGCATCGCGCAGCCATTCCTTGCCCTGCTCCCAGCTTTTCAGGATCGCCTCATAGGTGCCATCCATGCGGTATTCCCTGGGAATGCCGACTTTCTTGCCCTTGAGATCGGCTGAAAGCCCCGCTTCCCATGCGGGCACATCCATCTGCAGCGACGTGGAATCCTTCGGGTCAAACCCGGCCATGGCTTCCAGCATGATCGCGCAGTCTTCTACGCTGCGCGCCATCGGCCCAGCCTGATCAAGCGAGCTGGCAAAGGCGACTACGCCCCAACGGCTGCAACGCCCGTAGGTTGGTTTGATCCCGCAAATGCCGGTGAAGGCGGCAGGCTGGCGGATCGAACCGCCGGTGTCAGTGCCGGTTGCCGCTGGCGCTATGCGTGAGGCAACCGCGCTGGAAGAACCGCCTGACGAGCCACCCGGCGACATCGCGGCATTGCTGCCTTCTTTGCGCCATGGCGAATTGACGTTGCCGAAATAGCTTGTCTCGTTGGATGAACCCATCGCGAACTGGTCAAGATTGAGCTTGCCCAGCATGCCTGCACCGGCCGCCCAAAGGTTGGACGAAACAGTGCTTTCATAATCGGGCTTGAAGCCTTCCAGAATATGCGAGGCCGCGGTGGTCTGTACGCCGTGCGTGGCGAACAGATCTTTCATGCCGATAGGCACGCCGGCCATCTTGCCCAGGTCTTTGCCAGCCGCGCGGTCTGCATCGACTTTGTCAGCCGCAGCCAGAGCATGCTCAGGCGTGGTCACGATGAAAGCATTGAGCGCCGCCGCATCCGCAACAGCCGCATTGAAGCTTTCCGCCACTTCGCGCGCGGTGAATTCGCCGCTCGCAACACCGTCGCGGATGTCCTTGACGCCAAGATCAGTAAAGTCAGCCATCACTCGATCACCTTCGGGACGCCAAAGAAGCCATGCTCTGCGGCGGGCGCATTGGCGAGCACATCTTCACGCTTGCCGCCGCCCATCAGCGGGTCAGCGTCAACCACGTCATCGCGCAAGCGCAGCTTTTTCGGGATCACTGCGGTCATCGGCTCGATCCCGGTCACATCGACCTCGCCCAGCTGCTCGACCCAATCGAGGATGCCATTGAGCTCGGGCACCATGCGCTCGAGCTCTTCATCACCCATTTTGATGCGCGCCAAGGAAGCGATCTTGGCCACTGTTGCTTTATCTACGGACATAGCGTTTCCGTTAGCGGTGCGCTGGACCGCCTTCAAGCGCCCATTGCGCGGTTTAGGATGGAATCGAAACTTATGGCTGCGGCGGTGGTGGCGCGCCCGGCCCGCCCGGCCCTTGCGGCGGCATCATTTGTTGCAGCATCTGGATACGGCGTTCCGCATCTTGCCGGCTCATAAAGTCGACCAGTTCGACTTCGAAATTGAGACTGGCTCCAGGTGGAATGTCAGAGCCCGGTGGCGGCGCATCACCATATGCCAGGTCCGCAGGAATATAGAGCTCGTAAGTGCCGCCCTTCTTCATCTGCTTCAGGCCTTCGTAAAAGCCATCGACCACTGCACCCTTTTCAACCAGCATCGGCACGCCATCAGGGAATATTCCCGGCGGGAACGGCGACGAAGAAGCTTCGTCGAAAATCGTCCCGTCATCCAACGTGCCTTTGTATTTGATGAAGGCCACATCGCCGTCGGTAGGCGCAGCGCCTGTACCAGCGACAATCTCAGTCACGGAAAAAGTCTTGGGCAGTGCGGCCCAGGCAATGCCCGCGCCCAGCAGCACGGCAGCAACCACACCAAGCCACAGTTTGGTCAGCGAGCCTTTGGCAATGGGCAAAATCGGAACGCGGGTGACTTCGGTCATGCAAGATAATCCTGATATAGTCTGTGTCTTCGCCGCTTACGCACAAGCAAAAGGGCGCGGAATCAATCCGCGCCCTGATGGCTTATCGCTGAAACCTATTCAAGCCGGAAAGCTTGAATAGGACGGCATTACTTTAGCCGTCGCGTTCCATACGCTTGCGCTCAAGCTTGCGAGCGCGGCGAACAGCAGCAGCCTTTTCACGGGCGCGCTTCTCGCTTGGCTTTTCATAATGGCGACGCAACTTCATTTCGCGATACACGCCTTCACGCTGAAGCTTTTTCTTAAGCGCACGGAGAGCCTGGTCGACATTGTTATCGCGAACCATGATTTGCATAAATTCAAACACCTCACAAAAATGAGCCAGAGCCCGCATGCGCGCGAGATACCTCACTTGAAAATAAACGAAAATAGGGCCGAATCCGCAAACGGTCGGCAAATCGCTGAGGGCGCCCTAGCCAAATCGGATACGAATGGCAAGTGCCTGAAGGGTTGCGGGAATGCAACATGTGGCCTGGGAGCGATGATCCGTAGTCGGCGCTATGCAGGTGCGCCAAGCCTCGTTAAAGGGAGCCGCCATGAGCGCTTCACTCTCTCCCATTATGGCCAGCATCAACGTTGCCATCGGCGGCGCAATCGGCGCCGTGCTGCGTTATCAGCTTGGCCGCGGCATGACCGGATGGCTGGGTGCGCCAGTTGTTGGCGCGTTTCCGTTTGCTACGCTGGCTGCCAATGCAATCGGGAGCTTGCTGATGGGCGTGCTCGCGGGTTGGCTAGCGCGCCATGGCGGCGAAGGTAGCGTGGCTCCTGACCAGCTGCGCCTGCTCCTGGGAGTCGGCCTGCTTGGCGGCTTTACTACATTTTCTGCCTTCAGCCTCGAGATGGTGCTGCTGATCGAACGCGGACAATATCTGTTCGCGTCGCTCTATGTGATCCTGTCTGTTGCATTGGGCATCAGCGGCTTGCTCGTGGGGCTTAACCTGACAAGGCTCTTCTCATGAGCGAGCAGACCATCAACGCAGACCAGACGGTGCGCCAGTTCACCATAGGCGAAGACGATAATGGCATACGGCTGGATCGCTGGTTCAAACGCAATCTGCCGCAGATCGGCTTTGCCACGGTCAGCCGCTGGGCACGTACCGGCCAGATCCGCGTCGATGGCAAGCGCGCCAAACCCGATGATCGTTTGAGCGAGGGGCAAGTGCTGCGTGTGCCGCCAGGCGGCGAGCAAGCCCCCGGTGGACGAAAGCCGAAGCAGCGCCGCGAGCTGAAGCCCGAGGAAATCGCCGAGGCCCATGCCATGGTGATTCGCGAGACCAAGTCCGCAATTGTGCTCAACAAACCTCCCGGCCTTGCGACGCAAGGCGGCAGCAAGACCAACAAGCATGTCGATGGCCTGCTTGATGCCTTTGTCGAAGACGATGACACCCCTCGCCCGCGCCTGGTTCACCGGTTGGACAAGGACACTTCCGGTGTGCTCCTGATCGCGCGCACTCCAGGCAGCGCAGCAAGCTATTCCAAGCGATTCTCCGGCCGCAGCGCGCGCAAAGTCTATTGGGCCCTGATCGTCGGGGTTCCCGATGTGAAAGAAGGCACAATCGATGCCCCGCTCGCCAAGCAGCCGGGGAGCGGCGGCGAAAAAATGCATGTCGATCTGGAGAACGGTCAGCCTGCAAAAACGCGCTATCGCGTGGTTGAAACCGCGGGCAAGAAAGCGGCCTGGGTCGAGCTGGAGCCGCTTACCGGGCGCACCCACCAGCTGCGTGTACATCTGGAGGCGATTGGCCACCCGATCGTGGGCGACGGCAAATATGGCGGGCAAGACGCGTTTCTGACCGGCAGCATCAGCCGCAAGATGCATCTGCACGCCCGCCGCCTGGTCATTTCCGAACCGGGCGGCGGAAAGATGGATGTTACAGCCGATCTGCCCGACCATTTTTCAGCCAGTATGCAGCAACTGGGTTTCGATCTCTCGCTAAGCGATGCCGAGCCCCTGCGCGAAGATACGACCGAGCGCACCAAGGCCGAGAAGAAACAGGCCGCCCGCGCCCATGCCAAGCAATATCGCCGCAGCCAGCGCGGACCGCGCCGCGCGCGCGGAGACGCTGGCAAGTCTGGTAAGCCGCGCAAGCCCAGCAACAAGGGGCGCAAGCGCTGATGCACCCGAATCCCAGTTTTCGCGACGACAGCCCCGATCTGCATCGATCGCTGGTCGACGCGGTCGGTTTTGGCACAATCTTCCTTCAGACACCGGCCGGGCCAAGGGTAGCCCACTCTGCCCTGCTAGCGATGGATTCGAGCAAACTGCAATTCCATCTCGCACGCGGCAATGCGCTCACGCGGCATTTGGAAGGCAGCACCGCGCTGGTCGTGGTCAATGGACCTGATGCCTATATATCCGCCCGCTGGTACGCCGACCCCGATCAAGTGCCGACGTGGAACTACATTGCGGTCGAGCTGGAAGGCAGCGTTCGCAAGCTTGATGACGCCGAACTGTTGCAGCAGCTTGAAATGTTGAACGATCACCACGAGGCCAAGGTCAAAGGCGGAATACCCTGGACCATGGACAAGATGTCAACGCGCCACCTGGACGGATTGGTGCGGAGCATTGTGGGCTTCGAATTGGAAATTGAAACGCGCCGAGAAACGGTAAAGCTTTCGCAGAACAAATCGGTTGAAGAGCGCGAGCGTGTTATCGCTGGCCTGGAACAACAAAATGCGGCCGGCATCGCGCAAGCGATGCGTAGGATTAACAAATGACGCGGCTCGCTGTCTTTGATTGCGATGGTACGCTGGTCGATGGGCAAGCCCATGTTTGCGATACTATGGAGCAAGCCTTTGCCGAAGCCGGGCTTTCCTTGCCTGATCGCAACGAGGTACGCCGTTCTATGGGCTTGAGCCTTCCCATGGCGGTCCGGCGACTGGCCCCCGAGATTGACGAGAACACTAATGCGCAGCTGGTTGCGGCCTACAAAGAAGCCTTCTTCGAGCGCCGTCTGCGCGGCGCCATTCACGAGCCATTGTATGAGGGCATTCACGAGCTTCTGATCACGCTTCGGGAGGCGGATTGGCGGCTGGCCGTTGCGACCGGCAAATCCGATCGCGGTCTTCAGGCCTGCCTGGAACAGCACGGCCTGACCGACATGTTTGTATCCTTGCAAACCGCTGACCGCCATCCCTCCAAACCGCATACCGACATGTTGGATGCGGCGATCTTCGAAGCGGGGGTCGCGCCGCAGGACGCAGTCATGATCGGGGACACCACCTTCGATATCATCATGGCGAAGGATGCCAACGTTCGCTCGATCGGTGTCGCATGGGGATATCACGCACCGGAAGAGCTGCTCGAAGCGGGGGCAGAAGCGGTTGCCCGGGACGCATTGCATTTAGGGGAACTCTTGTGATTGGATTTGACGAGAGCAAAGCCAAAGAGCGCTTCATGCTGCTCAACCTTGTGCGTTTGGCGGGAATTTCGCTGGTTCTGATCGCAATCGCTTTCTCTCAGATGGCCCCCAATGTTCCTGCAGCACTCAACATCGTTCTCGGTTTGACGGGAATGGGGATCTTCTTCTTCTGGCCGCGCCGGCTCGCCAGCCAATGGAAGTCCGAAGACGAATGAAACGTTTTTACGAGAATGTCGATGTATCAGAGGTCGTTGATGCCGGATGGCAAGTGACGCTCGATGGACGCGGGCTGCGAACAGTCAAGGGCACGCCGCAAATCGTGCCGACGCGCAAACTCGCAGAGGCTTTGGCGCGCGAATGGGCGGAACAGTCGGAAGACATTGATACGTCGCGTTTCGTTCATCGCGATCAGACCGATTTCGCGATCGATATGGTTGCCAACGATCCTGAAGAAGCAATCAGCCAGATCTTGAAGTACGCGGAAACAGACACGCTTTGCTATCGCGCTGACCCGGAACAACCGCTCTTTGAACGTCAACAGGCCGTCTGGGAACCGCTGATCAAGCGGGTAGAACAAACCCATAGCATCAAGTTCACGCGGGTGAGCGGGATTGTGCACCGCCCGCAACCACCGGAAACGCTTGCGACCTTGAGTGATTTTCTGCGCGGCAGGGATCACTTTACCCTGGCCGGCATGCAAACCATGGCCTTGCTGGCCGCTTCACTCTGCATTCCATTGTTGGCTTTGGAGGATGGTGCGGAACCAATTGCTCTATGGCGCGCGGCAAGCCTTGAAGAAGAATGGCAATCGGATCTGTGGGGCCGTGATCAGGAAGCCGAAGCGCGCCGGAGAAGGCGGCAAGAGGGGTTCCTCGCGGCTTGCGACTGGATCGGTCTGCTGAACGACTAAAGCGCGCTACTCGAGCCAGTCAGCAACTTGTCTGGCAACATCATTGGCCGCACTATTGAGCGCCGGACCGACTGAAGCAGCGTCAGCCAAGACCCCTGTTTCAATTGCTTCGAAGCGTTGTTGTCTGACCACCCCGTCACTGTCCAACAGGGTCGCATCGAAACGCACAATGACCGCTGACTGGGTCGCATCATAGCCAAACTGCGACAGACTGCCGCGCATTTGCAAGCTGCCCCGCGCCGCTGGGTCGCCGCCCGCCAGAACCACACGTTCGCTTTGCGTTCGAATGGTCTCTGCCAGCAAGCGACGGAACAATTGTGCAGGACGCTCGACCCACACTGCATCTTTCAGATAGGCCAGCGACGCATCGTCAATCCGGACGGGCACGCGGAGCACATCCAGCTCTGCCGGAACGACCGGCTCGTGCAGGGCAAGAGCCTCGCCGCGCGCGGCGCTGATCGCGGCACCAGCCGGAACAGAGGTGGTCGGGGTCAAGGTCAGCAGGCTTTCCGGTGGTTCTGCGCCGCCCAAGTTTACACAGCCGCCTAGCGCGAGGCATGAGAGCAAGAGACCAGCCCGCAAGAATGCTACAGGCCGGCTTGAAGAAGTGATCATCGACTTGCCCTTTCTCATGGCTCGTAATCCGGCAAAGTTTGCCCGCCTATCACAGCAGCCGCGCCCTGGCTCTCAAGCCGCTCTGTCACCTTGCGCAATGCGCGGCTCGTTGCTTCCAAATCGCGCATTGTGGCTTCGGCGGCCGGGATTGTTGTTTGTGAAAGTTGTTCAGCTGCAGGCTGCGCCGCGTCCAGCGTTGCGGCCAAGGACGCTGATGCAGCATTAACAGATTCCAACGTGTTTCGTAGTTCCTTAGCCAGGGATCGGCCCTCGGAATTGATGACTTTGTCTGTCGATTCCATGACCCGTTCGAAACTGTCGAGCGCTTCGGCAGCTTCCTGAAGCGTAATCTCCAGCTGCGCCAGATTGGCATTTACCGCCGGGGCAGTCTCGGCAAAACTGGCGGTCATGGCGTTGGTATTTTCCAGGATCGCCGCAATCTGGTTCTGGTTGTTATCGTCCAACACTTGCGTGAGGCGCTCGGTCAGCGTCGCCAGCCTTTCCAGCAACAGTGGTGCAGACGCTAGCAATTCACCAAAGCCGCCGCGCGCGGGCGGAATGACCGGGTTTCCATCGGGGCAGGCTGTCGTTTCACATGTGATCGGCGGCGCGTCGATACGTGCGCCATCAAGCAAAATTGTCGAGACGCCGGTAAAGCTCGCTTGAATGGTCGCCGTCGTCCCGACAAGCATTGGCACATCATCGCGCACCTTGATGGTGACTTTCACATACTCGGGATCCTGCTTCCAGAGCTCGATCTCGCTGACCTGTCCAACCGGCACGCCCGCGAACGAAACCTGGGATCCCTTGGCAAGACCAGTAACAGATTGTTCAAAGAGAATATCGTATTCATCGCTTGCGCCTTCGCCAATTCGCGCAAGCCAGACGATAAATGCAGCCAGCGTCGCAAGCAGCGCCAACGTGACCACGCCCACCCAGATATTGTTGGCTTTTGTCTCCATGCCTGCCCTTTATGCCTCGCTATCCGGTTGATTGTCCACGCTTGCACGCGAATTTACCCGCGGCGGCTTGCCATGCGATGCAGCCCTGCCGCGCGGGCCGTTGAAGTATTCGTCGATCCACGGATGATCTGTTTCCAGCAATTCCGGGATAGTGCCCACTGCGATAATTCGTTTGTCGGCAATCACCGCCACACGGTCACAAATCTCATAAAGCGTGTCCAGATCGTGGGTGATCAGGAACACAGTCAGGCCAAGCGTTTCTTTCAGCTCGCGCGTCTGCCGGTCAAACGCAGCCGCACCTATCGGGTCAAGTCCGGCAGTCGGCTCATCCAGGAACAGCAATTCGGGATCAAGCGCCAGCGCGCGAGCAAGGCCGGCGCGCTTCTTCATACCGCCAGAAAGTTCAGACGGAAATTTGTCGATCGCGTTCTCTGGCAGGCCTGAAAGAATGACCTTGTAGCGCGCAATCTCGCGGCGCAATTCAGGCTCTATGTCAGGATAGAACTGTTTGATCGGCACTTCGACATTCTCGCCCACGGTCAAGGTCGAGAACAGGGCCCCGCCCTGAAACAAGACACCCCAGCGGCAACGGACGCCCATGTCTTCATCGATACCCGCTTGTGTAATCGAATTACCAAACACCTCGATTTCGCCAGCCGCTGGTGTCTGCAAGCCGATAATCGCGCGCATGAGCACCGACTTGCCTGTCCCCGAACCACCAACCACGCCAATAATCTCACCGCGATTGACCTTGAGCGAGAGGCTTTCGTGAACGACATGTTCGCCGAAAGCGGTCTTCAGGCCCTCAACAACAATCGGATGCTCGCCGCGAAAACGTTCGTGCTGTTGAGGTTCGTGCTGGTTGAAAATGCTCATCCCCAACCAACCTCTGTGAAAAATACCGCGAAGAACGCATCAAGCACGATCACTGCAAAGATCGCACTGACCACTGCCATGGTTGTGCGCAGCCCGACTTCCTCTGAATTCCCACGCACTTGCATGCCGTGATAACAGCCCGCCAGCGCAATGATCAGGCCGAAGACCGGCGCCTTGATAAGCCCAACCCACAAATCGTGCGTCGGCACGACTTCTTCGATGCGGGTCAGAAATGTCCAGAAGGGAATACCCAGCAACAGGTCACCCACTACAGCGCCGCCGATGATTGCCATGACTGATGCATAAAAGCCCAGCAACGGCATCATGATGACAGCCGCCAAAGTGCGCGGAATTACCAGAGCTTCGACCGGAGATATTCCGATCGTGCGCATCGCGTCGACCTCTTCGGTCAGCTTCATCGTGCCAATCTGCGCGGCAAAGGCAGAGCCCGAACGGCCCGCAACCATGATTGCCGTCATCAACACGCCAAGCTCGCGCAGGGTAATCCGGCCGACCAGATTGATCGTCAGCGATTCAGCGCCAAATTGTTCCAGTTGCACCGAGCCTTGCTGGGCAATCACAATTCCGATCAAGAAGCTCATCAATCCGATTATCGGTAACGCGCTGACGCCAACCAATTCGATCTGGCGAACGAATGCCGTCCCCCGGAACCGGCTCGGTTTGCGCAACAAGTTCCAGACAGCAATCAATATCTGCCCCAGGAAATCGAGCACGCCTATGGTGCCCACCTGCGCTTTCTCGACCAACTCACCAGTCTTTGCGGGGATCGGTTGCCACCAGGCTAAACCCTCTGGTTCCTGATACTCACCGCCGCCCGCTGCCTCGACCGCATTGAGCAGCCGCCGCGCGCGCTCGCTTGCCCCGACAATTTCGGCCCCATGCGCCCGTGCGGTCCGGCAAGCAACCCATGCGCCGACCGTGTCTATCTCGCTCACACCTGAAAGATCGATCTCGGCAATTTCTCCGCTCAACGCGTCAAGATCCTGATCAATCGCGCCAATCGAAGACACCAGATACGGCCCCGACAGCAACAAGCGCCGTCCGCCAGCTTCCCGCTCTTCAATGGAAAATTCGGCTCCGCCGCTCATGCGGTAAACTATGCGAGGAAAACGGTACGATAACAAGCGCTCTGTTGCGTCGCAGCGTATCAGCCGTTGCACCTTGCGCGTGGCGCTGGCAAAGGCGCTATCCAAGATGACTACTGAGTTAGATAAAACATTCGATCCCGCCACGATTGAGGCGAAATGGTATTCCCATTGGGAAGAGAGCGGCGCATTTCGTCCGGAGCGCCCCGACGCCGAGCCGTTCACTATCGTGAACCCTCCGCCGAACGTGACCGGATCGCTCCATATCGGCCATGCGCTCGATAACACGTTGCAGGACATTGTAATCCGTTATGAGCGCCTGCGCGGCAAGGATGCGCTGTGGGTGGTTGGAACGGACCATGCGGGCATCGCGACGCAGATGGTGGTCGAACGCCAGCTGGAGGAACGTCAGGACAAGCGGACGAATTATTCGCGCGAAGAATTCGTCGACAAGGTGTGGGAATGGAAAGCCGAGAGCGGCGGAACCATTACAAATCAATTGCGCCGACTGGGCTGTTCGATGGACTGGTCACGCGAGCAGTTCACCATGGACGAGCATTTCACCAAGGCCGTTCTCAAAGTGTTCGTCGACCTCTACAATGACGGCTTGATCTATCGCGACAAGAGGTTGGTGAACTGGGACCCGAAGCTCAAGACCGCGATTTCCGACCTTGAAGTCGAGCAGCAGACAATCGCGGGTAGTTTTTGGCACTTCAAATATCCGCTCGCGGACGGTGTAACCCTCGACAACGGACAGGACTTCATCGAAGTCGCGACCACGCGGCCCGAAACCATGCTCGCCGATATGGCGGTCGCGGTGCATCCCGATGACGAGCGCTATAAGAGTATCGTCGGCAAGCATGTGATCCTACCGATCACCGGTCGTCGAATTCCCATCGTGGCGGACGAACACGCCGATCCCGAGCTGGGCAGCGGCGCGGTAAAGATTACGCCGGGGCACGACTTCAACGACTTCGAGGTGGGCAAGCGCGCTGGTTTTGCCGCAGCAGACATGCTCAACATGCTCGATGGCAATGCCGATGTTTGTCAGACGGCAGACGGGCTGGTCCCCGATGAATTCCTCGGCCTGCACCGCTTCAAGCGCGACGGCGAAGATGGCGCGCGCGAACTGGTGGTGCAGCGGCTGAAGGAACAGGGCTACCTGATCCCGCATATCGCCAAGACGAAGAAGGGCGAAGAAGTCGAGCATGACGCCGAACCGCGCCAGATCGCGACGCCCTTTGGTGATCGCGGCGGGGTGGTGATCGAGCCGTGGCTGACCGACCAGTGGTATGTGAATGCCGCGGAGTTGGCTAAGAAGCCGATTGAAGCCGTGCGCGACGGCACCATCGAAATTGTGCCCAAGAGCTGGGAAAAAACCTTCTTCAACTGGATGGAGAATATCCAGCCGTGGTGCGTCAGCCGCCAGCTGTGGTGGGGTCACCAGATCCCGGCCTGGTATGACGACGACGGAAACGTTCATGTAGCCATGACCGAAGAAGAGGCTCAATCGAAGGCTGGCAATGGCGTTAAGCTGAGCCGCGACAATGACGTCCTCGACACCTGGTTCTCGTCAGCCTTGTGGCCCTTCGCCACGCTCGGCTGGCCGGACAAGACCGACTTGCTTGAAAAGCACTACCCCAACGATCTGTTGGTTTCCGGCTTCGACATCCTGTTCTTCTGGGATGCGCGGATGATTATGGCGGGCTATTTCAACACGGGCCAAGCACCGTGGCCGCGCCTCTATCTGCACGGCCTTGTGCGCGCGGCAGACGGCGCGAAAATGTCCAAGTCGAAGGGCAATGTGGTCGATCCGCTCGGCCTGATTGACCAGTATGGCGCGGATGCGCTGCGCTTCTTCATGGCGGCGATGGAAAGCCAGGGCCGCGACATCAAAATGGATGAGAAGCGGGTCGAGGGATATCGCAATTTCGCGACCAAGCTGTGGAATGCAACGCGTTTCTGCCAGTCGAACGGGATCGGCGCGTCGAGCACGCTGGCCGCACCCGAAGCCAGGCTTGCGGCGAACCAGTGGATCATCGGCGAGGTCCAACAGACCGTCGAAATGCTTGATGCCGCCATGGCAGACCTGCGTTTCGACGCGGCGGCCAACACGATCTACCAATTCACCTGGAGCCGCTTCTGCGACTGGTATCTGGAACTGATCAAGCCGGTGTTTGCAGGCGATGCGGATAGCCCGGCTGCGGTGGAAACCCGCGCGGTTGCCGGATGGGCACTCGATCATATCCTGGTGATGCTGCATCCCTTCATGCCGTTTATCACGGAAGAATTGTGGCATGCACTGGGCGCGCGGAAGTATGATCTTATTCTGGCGAAGTGGCCCAATCCGCGTGCCAGCGTCAGCAAGGACGCGACCAACGCGATTGACTGGGTAATCGATCTGACAACCAATGTCCGCAGCGCAAAGAACGAGTTAGGTATCCCCCCGGGCGCGAAGCTGGCAGCATTCCTGCCTCAGGCCTCCACATTGGCAACGAGCACAATCGAGCGCAGCCGCGCCGCGATCGAACGCCTCGCGCGTTTGACACCCGTGACCGTGGGCGAAGCGCCCGCAGGGGCGGCTATGCAAGTCACAGCTGGCAGTGATGTGTTCATTGTGCCGCTTGAAGGCATTATCGACATTGAGGCTGAGAAAGCGCGTCTGAGCAAGGCGCTTGAGGCCTCGCAAAAGGAAGCGAAATCCTTGGAAGGGCGTTTGTCCAACGCCAACTTCGTCGAGCGCGCCAAGCCCGAAGCGGTCGAGAAGGCGCGCGAGGATTACGCGCATCATTCGGCAGAGGCAGAACGTTTGACCGCGGCGTTGGCGCGGTTGGGGTAAAGGTGTCGCTCGTCCTCGCCACTGACGACACCGGCGGGCCGGAGATTTTTGCGTCATTGCAGGGCGAAGGACCAAGCACGGGTATGCCGGTTGCCTTCATGCGGCTCTCGCGCTGCAATCTGGCCTGCACCTGGTGTGACACCGCCTACACGTGGCGCTTTGAAGGCGACAATCGTCCGCACCGCGATGGCGAAACGTTCGAGCGTAAGGCCAATCAGGTGAAGCTCTCTCCTTCCGAAGCGGCCGAGCGCATCCTTGCGTTGGGACAAAGACGGCTGGTGATCACTGGCGGGGAACCTCTGCTGCAATGCGGCGCTTTGGCCGATCTGCTCGCGCAAATCCCCGACATGGAGATCGAGATCGAGACCAATGGCACAACCAAGGCGCCATCGCATGTCGATATCCGGGTCGATCAGTACAATGTCAGCCCCAAGCTCGCGCATTCGGGCAATGAGGCAGAGCTGGCGCTGATCCCAGAACGGCTTGATGCCTATGCCGCAGATCCGCGGGCCTGGTTCAAATTCGTGATCGCAGAGCCGTCCGACGTTGACGAGGTGCTCGCACTACAGCGCCGCTATCGCTTCAAACCCGGGCACATCTTCCTGATGCCCGAAGGAACGGACAGCGAGACAATCGCATCGCGCGCGCGCTGGCTCAGCGAACTATGCCTGAAGCACGGCTTCCGCATGAGCGACCGTCTGCATATCCACCTCTACGGCGATACGCGGGGAACGTGATTACCCCTGCGAACGCCACCTTTGGACAACGCGCTCGACGGTCTCTTGTTCGCCGCCATGCTGGTTCCACAGCTCGACAAAGCTTGGGTCTTCGGACGCCGGTCGCTTGTTCTCTTCCAACGTGTCGAACGACACACGGATCGGAATAGCAACACCCTCACCGCAAACGATGCACTCTCGGTTACGCAGGGCAGGAATGGAATCGAGGAAGCCACGCGCGCCTTCCGGCATGGCCGAACGGACAAAAGCCTGATCTCGATCGTTGTTCAAACGCATCGAAATAATCGTGCCGCACTGTGACAAGACACCTTCGGCCAAATCGGATGGACGCTGTGTAATCAGGCCCAGCGAGATACCGTATTTACGGCCTTCCTTGGCAATCCGCGAAAGCACTCGACCCACGGAAGAACTATCTGCGCTCTTCTCGTTCGGAACATAACGGTGCGCTTCCTCGCAAACGAGCAGGATCGGACGCGTTTTGTCATCGCGGCCCCAGATCGCAAAGTCGAACACAAGGCGACTGAGAACAGCCACAACGGTACTGGTGATATCTGACGGGACGCCAGACACGTCGATGATGGAGATTTGCTTGCCATCGCCCGGCATGCGGAACACCTTGCTGATGAATTCAACCATGGTGTCGCCCACCAACATGCCCGAAAACATGAACTGGTAACGCGGGTCAGCTTTCAGCTCATCAAGCTTGTTCTTGATCCGCATATAAGGGGCAGAGGATGTTGCCTTGTCCAGCTTGCCCATCTCGTCCTGAATCTTGTTCGACAAATCAGAGAGCAGATAGGGAATTGGCGAATCAACGGTGATCTTGCCCAGCGATTCCGCCAATCGGTTCTTTGAACGCGCATGCAACAGACATTTGGCCAGAATATCACCATCGACCTGGCGTTCGTTGCCATCGCTGGTCAACAGAACTTCGCAATGCTCTTCGAAATTCATCAACCAATAAGGCATCTGAAGATTCGAAACGTCAAGGATCTGTCCTGTCTGGCGGAACGCAGCAGAATATTCGCCGTGTGGGTCAATCATCACCACATGGCCTTGCGGTGCCGCCAGGCAGATCCGGTGCAGGATCAGCGCGGCACTGGTCGACTTACCGGTACCGGTCGAACCCAGCAGCGCGAAGTGCTTGCCCAGCATGGCATCGATGTAGAGACCGGCGCGAATATCCTTGGTCGGATAGACCGTGCCAATTTCAACATTGGCGCGGCCATCGCTGGCATAAACCTGTTTCAGGTCGGTTGTGTTTGCCGGATAGACCATTGCGCCGGGAATCGGATAGCGGGTCACACCGCGGCGGAATCCGCGCAGGCGCCCCGTCAGTTTCTCTTCAACGCCTTCGCCGAGAAAATCGATATTGGCGAGAATCCCGCCGTTGGCGCGGTGATCCTTGCGTTGGTTGCGAACACTGGCAAGCAGCCAGATATCGCCCACGCGAATCTTGATCTGGCTGCCCACCTGACCAGCCAGGCCAACCGAAGGATCCTCGTCATCCATACATTCATTGAGGCGTTGCAGATCGAGCGCGATTTGCGAACCCGAGCCAGCGATTTCCAACACGACACCGATTGGCATTTGCGTGTTGTGATTGACCGCAGATCCCGCTGCTTGCGCTCCTTCTGACGAGGTAGGAGCAGGCGCGGGCTTTAGCGCCACCTCAGCAGGCGCAATATCATGCGGTGCCGGTGCCTGCTCTGGTTGACCGCCATTGGCAGAATTGAACTGGTCGAAGTTTTCGTTGCCCATGTTGCTTTTCGAAGCCCTAAATCATTGGATTACAGAGCATGTCGATTAGATCGGTGAGGTTAAGATCGCGTCAACGATAGCTCGCAAGCATGGGCTTTGCCCGCTCAGACCATCGCGAATAAACGGCCCGCAATCCATCCCATGGATACCGAAAGCCCCACAGCCAGAAGCCCGTACAACAAGGCAAATCGCTGCGAGAACACCTCTACCAAGCGTTCAAAACCGACCTTTCGCACTTCAACTTCCGCAATTGCCGAAGCGATCACGCGGCCGTCGGAAATAGCAAACGTTTCAGCAGTATATTCGCCAGTTATAACATTCGATGGCAACTGGATTCGGGCCTGATACAGGACCTGCTCGTTGATCGTAACTCCGCTCATGTCTTCATTGTAAAGACCAAGCCTATGACGCAAATCGACCAGGCCAGCGGCAAAACGCGCTTGCTCTTCAGGATCGATCTGACCGGTCGGAGAAAGCTGGATGAATTCCGTTCCCAGCTCGTAAATCGCGGCTGTGCGTTCATCAACAATCTCTTCAACAGGGCGCGAAGCGGCAACCGCAAAGAATGACGGGGCCGAGCGGAAATCGCTCGACTGCGCATTCATCCAGACCCCGGCAATGCGATCTTTCTCGCGGATTGTGATTGGTTCTGTCGGGCCTTTCAGCACCACAACGATATCGTATTCAGCCCCACCTCTTTGCCCCCGCGGATCGAGGATCGCTCCGTAGAGCAACAGCTCGGTACCGGTGAAACCCTGGCGCACTTGCACCTCGTCCTGCGAAACCGCCGGTACCAGGATCGCATCGCGTTGCCCCATCAGGAAGAACGCGGCAAACAGGACGAACAGAGCCCTCATAGCGGCGCCACCGTGTAAATCTCGTCAGGCTGAACGGCCAAGCCAACAAGCATTCGAAGCGCCACTGCCAGCACGATTGCGGCAAGGACAAAGCGCAGGATTTCTGGCTTTGCTTTCATTGCGATTTGGGTGCCGAATTGCGCGCCCATGACCGAGCCGAGCAACAACAGACCAGCAAGCACGATATCGACCGCTTGCGTAGTCAGCGCGTGCATCATGGTGGTTGCCATGGTCACGAACAATATCTGGAACAGCGAGGTTCCGACGACAACGTTCCCGCTCATACCCAGGATATAGAGCATCGCTGGTACGAGGATAAATCCGCCGCCTACTCCCATCAGCATGGTCAGAATTCCGATGATGAAACCGAGGAGAAATGGGGCGAGCGGTGAGATGTACAGACCGGAACGATAGAACCTCCACCGCATCGGCAATGCCGCAATCAGGGGATGGTGGCGCCGATTGCGCACCTTCTTTGTAGTCTCACCGTCAGATCTGATCGTCGCCAGAGCTTCTTGCAGCATCAGCCCGCCGATTGCGCCAAGCATAACGACGTAGAGTATGTTGATCACGATATCGATCTGTCCGACCGCTTGCAGCAATCGGAACAGAAAAGCGCCGATAATCGCACCAAAAATGCCGCCTCCGACGGTCACTGCGCCCATGCGATAGTCGACACCGCCCCGCCTGCTGTGCGCCAGAACGCCAGAAACGCTCGCGCCAGTGACCTGTGTGGAGGCAGACGCTGCTGCGACCGTGGGCGGAATTCCGTAGAATATAAGCAGCGGTGTGGTCAGGAATCCTCCACCCACCCCGAACAGGCCCGACAAGACGCCTGTGACCGCGCCCAGAAGCACAATCAAAAACCCATTCACAGACAGGTTTGCGATCGGCAAATAGACGGGCAGGATATCTTCCATAAAGAACGGCCTAGCCCAGCCGCCCCTAGGTTTAAAGTCGCGACATCGCGCGAGCCGATTTAAAAGTGCGTGGAGAGCGTTACAGCAACACCGGATTGCGGTTCTGCGTCCCCCGCGACCCATTCGCGATAGTCGCACGAAAAGCGTGCGGGGGCTTGTGCAATCGTCAAATCGACCCTTGCAACCAGCAACAAATTACGAAAAAGGGCACTCCAACCATGGCAAAAAACAACCCTCCCCTCCGCTCGCTTTTTGCGCCCGTGCGCGCGCTTTTTGTTAGTGATGCATCAGCTGGCATCCTGCTCATCATTGTCGCAGCAGCGGCGATGCTGGCAGCGAACTCGCCTCTGGCGGCCGAGTACAAGGAATTGTTCTACGGTGATCTGACCTGGACCCCGATCGCAAAGCTCGATGATTTGCATTTGTGGATCAACGACGGCCTGATGGCGGTATTCTTCTTCGTCGTCGGCCTCGAAGTGAAACGCGAGCTGATCGAAGGGCAATTGGCAGACCCGATGAAACGCCGTTTGCCAGTGGTAGCAGCGGCAGCGGGCATGTTTGTGCCAGCAGCGGTCTACATGCTGGTTTCCGGCGGTGGAGAATACGCCAGCGGTTGGGCGATCCCGGCCGCGACCGATATCGCTTTCGCCATGGGCGTTCTCGGCTTGCTGGGGAACAGAGTGCCTGCCTCGCTGCGCCTGTTCCTGCTAACAGTGGCGATCGTCGATGACATCGGAGCGGTCATGGTCATCGCGCTTTTCTACACTCCTACCATAAAGATGGTCTGGCTGGTGGCTTCTGTTGTGGTGTTTGGCTTGATGGTCGGCCTCAATCGTGCGCGTGTCAGCGTATTGTGGCCGTATATCTTGATGTCTCTGGTGCTCTGGTATTGCGTGCTCAACACAGGCGTCCATGCAACGATCGCCGGCGTTGTGGCTGCACTGACAATCCCGATGCACGGCAGAAGCGGCAATCACATGCTCGAAAAGCTTGAGCACAATCTTGCACCCTGGAGCGCCTATCTTGTGGTGCCGGTTTTCGGGTTCGCGAATGCGGGCGTGTCGTTGCAAGGCCTGGGGGTCGAGGCGTTGCTCGACCCGCTGCCCTATGCAATCGCCGCCGGTCTGGTCATAGGCAAGCAGCTCGGTATCTTCAGCGCAGTTTGGCTCGCGGTAAAAACCGGGTTTGCGCAAGCGCCCGACAATGCAAGCTGGATAGAAATCTACGGTGTGTCGATCCTGTGCGGCATCGGTTTCACAATGTCGTTGTTCATCGGAGGGTTGGCATTCCCGGGCAATCAGCTACTTATCGATGAAGCGAAGATCGGCATTCTGACCGGCTCCGCCATTTCAGCGATATTGGGCTACATCGTGCTACGAATGACCACCGCACACACAGCCGAAGAATGCGACGACAAGGGCAATCCGCTTCCCAAGGAATAACGACGGCGGAGAAGTCGCTGCCTACCAGCTGCCGGTATTTTCCATACTGGACCAGGGCTCTTGCGGATCGAGATTGCCTTCCTGCAGCAACTCGACGGAGATGCCGTCAGGTGATTTGACGAATGCCATATGCCCGTCGCGCGGCGGGCGGTGAATGATGTGGCCTGCATCCAACAGCCTCTGACATGTCGCGTAGATATCGTCGACGCGATAGGCCAAGTGGCCAAAGTTGCGCCCTCCATCATACTCTTCCGGCGTGGTGCCATCTTCTGGCGGCCAATTGTGCGTTAGCTCGACCTCGGCCACACCCTCTTGGCCAGGCGCAGCGAGGAAAATCAGCGTGAACCGCCCCGCTTCGACTTCAAACCGGCGGACCTCTTCCAGACCGATGAGATTAAAGAATGCCACCGTCGCGTCAGGATCGGTGACACGGATCATGCTGTGCAGATATTTGACCATGGAGCTGTCCTTTAGTTTACGCCCTTCTTGCACACATGGCCATCGACCGTCGTTCAAGCAAGTCAAACGGGCACAAGTTCCGAAGAACCCGTGCCCGCCAGATGTCTCGTAAATGCCTGAATCTTATTTGCGTCAGATACTTGCGCTCAGCGTAAATACGACAGCATCGTCTGTGTAATCATAGGCTCCCGCCGGAATATCACCTTCAGCGCCGACATAAGCTACGCCAATGCTAACTGGACCTCCAACAGCCAAATCAAGGCCGATCGACCAGTCAAAAGCCTTGCCATTATCGGTAAAGGTCAGGAACCCATCCGTGTAACCCAAGTGCGCCGTCACGCTAATCGGTGTCTCGGGAATACCCGCAGACAGATCTGTATAGATGTAAAAATTGTCTGAATCACCAAGCGAATCCTGATCAGGTGCGTATGCTACGCCAATGGTTGCTTCGCCTGGCCCGAAGCCGAAACCGACCGAACCATAGAATTCGTAATAATCGAAATCACCTGGTCCTGCATCTGGGTACATATAGACGATACCGCCGATATCGAATGACACCCCTTCAGCCAGACTGCCGCCAAAGCCTGCATACACATCAAGCTCGGTTGATCCAAAGCCGACTGTGTCTTCGTCCAGCGAAGAGGCCCACGTGCCGGCATAGAAGCCAGAGTCATGAGCGAGATCTACGCCTCCTTGGATAGCGATCTCGCCACCCGACAAATCTACACCGCGGAATCGGTACTCGGATGCCAATGCCACATTGCCCGAGAGGGTAATGCCAATATCACCGCCAACGTTGTTGGCAGTTTTTCCAGCGACAGGTTCTTTAAGTGGCGCGATTTCACTGACATCGACATCAACGTCAGCAGCAGCCTGAAGAGTAGCGAGGTCAAACTCGCTTTCAGCTGCGTTTTCATTTGCGAGAGCCGGTACTGCGGAGAGTGCGAGACCGGAAACTAAAGTTGCGGTAAAAGCACCGCGTACGGACGTTAGCATGACAACTTCCTTATGTTGTTTTTTTGCTTCGTCCCACCTGCAAACCCAGCGGACACCTGTTTGATGCGGCGTTCTCGGCCCGAGTTCGCTAGAAAAATGCACAGCTTTGCTGCATTGCACAAGAGTTATTGCGGCGATTCCCCCAAATGAAGCAATTTGTAGAAAATTGTGTTGTCATTACGCACCACTTGGGAAATAGCCCATCTGTTGAGTGCTACATGTTGCCGTAAAGCCTCCCCTAGCCTAAATGCAGCGCAGGTTTTCCCGAACGTGCCATGATATTAAGCAATCTCAACAAGTTCCTGTGCCGCAAGAAAAATGCACCATCCGGACCACGTGTCCCCGATGGTGAGCGCTATTATGTCGTGGGTGACATCCATGGCCGCCTGGACCTGTTTGAAGCACTTGTCGATGCGATCGAAGCAGACATAGCCGACCATCCCGATGCCGATGTAACTGTGGTACTGCTCGGCGATCTGATCGACCGCGGCCCTGACAGTGCCGGTGTGATTGAACGCAGTTTGCAATGGCAGGAATGCCGAAAAGTCCGCATTCTCGCGGGCAATCACGAAGAGATGTTCCTCGAATCGATCGATGATATAGAAGTACTTAGGCACTTTTTGAAGCATGGAGGCCGTGAAACGATCCTGAGCTTTGGCTTGCCGGTCAAAAAATACCGGAAGCTAGACCTCAAGGAATTGTTCGAACTTCTACCCGAGATAATTCCGGAGACAACACGGAAATTCGTCGCCGGCTTTGAAGAGATGATCGAAGCGGGAGATTATGTTTTTGTTCATGCCGGGATCAATCCCGAGCTGCCGCTGGATAAGCAGAAGCGCAGCGACCTGCTTTGGATTCGCGAGCGGTTTCTGAGGCACCAAGGCCCGTTCCCCAAGACAGTCGTTCATGGACATACCATTTTTGACGAGATAGAGATCAAGAGTGACCGGATTGGCCTCGATACCGGCGCTTTTCGAAGCGGCATTTTGACAGCCCTGGTTCTCGAAGGAACCAATCAGCGAACGATCCAATCGATCGAAAAAAAGAAACATATCAAAATCAGGCACGAGGAAATCAGCTCATGAAGATCGCTATGGTTGGATCCGGCTACGTCGGACTAGTTTCTGGCGCCTGCTTTGCCGATTTTGGTCACGAAGTTGTTTGTATCGACAAGGATAAATCGAAGATCGATCGTCTGCATGATGGCATTATGCCGATCTATGAGCCCGGTCTCGACGCCCTTGTTGAGACAAACGTAAGCGCGGGCCGGCTTACCTTTACGACCGACCTGGCTGAAGGGATCAAGGGCGCAAGCGCCATCTTTATCGCCGTTGGCACACCAAGCCGCCGGGGTGATGGGCATGCGGATCTGTCCTTCGTCTATGCCGTAGCCGAAGAGATTGGAGCCAATCTGTCGAACGACGCTGTCGTCGTTACCAAGTCGACCGTACCCGTAGGTACTGGAGATGAAGTAGAGCGCATCCTGAAAGGCAGCGGTACGAGCCACAAAGTGTCTATCGTATCCAACCCAGAGTTCCTGCGCGAAGGCGCAGCAATCGGTGACTTCAAACGGCCCGATCGGATAGTGATCGGTTCAGAGGATGATTTCGGACGCGACGTCATGCACGAGGTATACCGGCCACTCTTCCTAAATGAATCGCCCATTCTCAACGTCAATCGCCGATCAAGCGAGCTGATCAAATATGCCGCCAATGCGTTCCTTGCTACAAAGATAACCTTCATCAACGAGATGGCCGATCTGTGCGAGAAAGTGGGTGGCAATGTGCAGGATGTTGCGCGCGGGATCGGCATGGATGGCCGGATCGGGAGGAAATTTCTCAACGCTGGGCCCGGCTATGGCGGCTCTTGTTTCCCGAAGGACACTTTGGCGTTGCTGAAGACCGCAGAGGATCACGAGAGCCCGGTCCGGATCGTGGAGGCGGTTGTTAAAGTAAACGAGAGCCGCAAGCGCGCAATGGGCCGCAAGGTGATCGATGCATTGGGCGGCATGAAAGCTGCTCGCGGCAAGAAAGTCGCCTTGCTTGGCCTGACCTTCAAACCCAACACCGACGACATGCGTGATTCCCCGTCGATTGCTATTGCCCAGGCACTCGCCGATGCGGGTGCCCATATCACAGCCTTCGATCCGGAAGGTATGGAACAAGCCATGCCGCTGATGCCCAAGGTCAACATGTGTGAGAGCGCTTATGAAGCGATCGAAGATGCTCACGCAGTTGTGATCGTAACCGAGTGGGATGTGTTCCGTGCGCTGGATGTCTCAAGGATCAAGGAATTGGTGAAGACCCCGATCATGGTCGACCTGCGCAACATTTATAGCCCCAATGACATGCGCGCGGCAGGCTTCACTTACGAGAGCATTGGCCGCGGATAGGTTCGGCGCTTCGCCAGTGATCTTGTAACCCTCTTCGAATTGATAAGCAATTCAAGGGGATTGGAGACGGATTCACCTGGCAAACATTCTCGACTGGCTGTCATCACTCTTTGTTTTTAAAATCGGAATTGTGCCGCCAGCGCTAATAGTGCTGTTCATAATCAACCGCGGACAGGCGCAGGATGCAATGCGTCATAACTATCCAGTGAGTGGCCACCTACGCCATGTATTCACCGGACCTGGCGAGTTCTATCGACAATACTTGTTTGCCATGGACCGCGAAGAGCTGCTGTTTACTCGCTTGCAACGCGATTGGGTGAACGAAGCATCTGCAGGCGAAACAACCAATGTAGCTTTCGGTTCGACCCGTCATTTGGAGCCGGCCGGCACACTCATCTTTGTGAAGAGCCCGCGGCGGATGAAGCTTTTCAATTGCGTATGGGGTTTGCCGATGGGCATTCTAGGCCACTGGATGACCTCCATCCGGCATTGGCGGCGTAATGCTCGTTCGCCATGCCAGACAGGCCTGAGGATCATCCGATCAGGCAAAAGAAAAGCCGCGGACCGAAGTCCGCGGCTCTCTTTTTTCTAAATCCTGAGCGGATTAGAACGAGAAGGTCACACCACCGAAGAACGTACGAGCAGTGTCGTAGATCGTCGGGAAGGTGTTGCCATTACCCAGCGGCGGACCCGAAGAGGTCGATACTGGGGGCTGGGTGTTCGTCACGTTCTGGACACCGCCTCGTAAGCGTATCGTGTCATTCAGCTCGTAGAAGAATGACAGGTCAACATAGTTGATCGTCTGCAGATCATCGTCAATCAACGGGCTGTCACCAGCTTCGTTCTTCGTTCCCGCGAAGTAACGCCATGTTGCAGCGGCCTCGAGGCCTTCAACCGGTGTTTCCCAAGTTGTCGTCACGCGGTGACGATACTTCGGGTTCACCGGAGAAATACAACCATTGTTCAGGAACCCTGCACATTCAATCGGGGTATCGCCCGGGAATGAAGCAAAGTCGAACTTGTCGAGGTAGGTACCAGCGTAGTCAAAGCGCATACCGCCAAACGAACCAAGATCGGTTGAATAGCGAACTTGGATATCAATACCCGAAGTTGTCAATTCAGCGATGTTGAGGTTGGTCTGTTGGAAACCTACGCCCGGAATACCCGCGATGAGCGAGCCGTTCGATGCGCGAACGATCAGATCGCAGAAGGTTGGGTTGCCGGTTGCAAGACACTGATCCAAAGTGGTCTGTGCCTCGATACCAGCTGAGATGAAGTCTTCAACAGAGATATCAAAGTAGTCAACTGTGACCGACAAACCTGGCGCGAACGAAGGTGTCAGAACGGCACCAAAAGTCCAAGTGTCCGAGCTTTCCGGGGTCAGCTGCGGGTTACCACCAGTCAGCGACTGGGTCTGACCAGAGATAACGTCAGGAACGCTACCATACTGTGCCGCAGTCACGCCAGTGTTAGCACATGCTGACTGTGAGGCAGTCGGTGCAGAAGTCGCACAAGGATCGTAGATTTGTTCCCCGAGCGAGTTCTGAGACGAGTTGAGGTTCGGCAGGCCAGTGTTCTGGCCTGTGTAAAGCTCAATCACGTTCGGTGCACGAACAGCACGCTGGAACTGACCGCGAAGCGTCAGATCTTCAACCGGTGACCAGGTCAACTGAACACCGAAAGCATCGGTGCTGAAGCTGTTGGTCGTGCCGTTACCCGAGTTGTCATAATCCGAGTAGCGGTACTGACCAGCAAGTGTCAGCTCGTTGAAGAATGGCTTGTCCTGAACGAGTGGGATCTGAAGCTCAGCGTAGAGTTCCATGACTTCCACCTGACCCTTAACAGGCAGGGTTGCGCCACCAACACCGGTGAAACCGCCGCCAGGAACCTGGCTGATTTCATCGGGGATTGATTCCAGCTTGTCCTTACGACCCTCAACACCAACAAGCAGAGCGACGCCATCGTCTGCCCAAGGTGTAGAAACACCATATTCGCCGAGGTCGCCCTGAATGTTCGCGCCATAAACCATCTGACTGGTTT
>Ga0181581_10000345_pt1 | contig 34338 bp, 47 predicted proteins | sample 071ome_22_FD_132433 | JGI IMG/M metagenome (GOLD analysis project Ga0181581, IMG submission 132433) | Coastal salt marsh microbial communities from the Groves Creek Marsh, Skidaway Island, Georgia - 071404AT metaG (megahit assembly) | ecosystem: Environmental > Aquatic > Marine > Intertidal... | reverse complement strand
GCTTCTGGTGTTTTCTTTTCGTCAGCCATCATCAGAACTCCAGCCCGCCTTCGCGAGCGGCATCAGCCAACGCTTTCACGCGGCCGTGGAAAAGGAAACCGCCGCGATCGAACACGACAGTCGTTACGCCAGCCTTCTTGGCAGCAGCTGCAATGTCCTTGCCAACCTTTGTGGCGGCATCGACATTGGCACCTGAAGCCTTCGCACCGAGCGTCGAAGCGGCAGCAAGCGTCTTGCCGTCTGCATCATCGATGATCTGCGCGTAGATATGCTTGCCGGTGCGGTGCACGGACAGGCGCGGCTTACCACCAGCAAGGCTGCGAAGCGCGGTGCGCACGCGGCGGCGGCGGCGTTCAAAGAGAGAAAGCTTTGCCATCTTACTTCTTCTTCCCTTCCTTACGGAAGACATACTCGCCCTGGTACTTGATACCCTTGCCCTTGTAAGGCTCGGGCTTGCGCCAGCGGCGGATTTCAGCGGCGAGCTGGCCAACGGCCTGCTTGTCCATTCCGCTTACAATCACAGTTGTCTGATCAGGTGTCTTCACGTCGATGCCTTCTGGCACGTCGATGTCGACATCGTGGCTGAAACCGAGCTGCAGCTTGAGCTTGTTGCCCTGCGCCTGAGCACGATAACCGACACCTGAAATTTCAAGTGTCTTGGTGAAACCGTCGGTCACACCTTCAACCAGGTTCGATACCAGCGTGCGATGCATGCCCCAGAAAGAGCGCGCCTGCTTGGTGTCGTTGGCCGGGTTGACCTGGATCTCTTCACCTTCGACCTTGTAGTCGATCAGGTCACTGAGACCCATGGAAAGGGTGCCTTTCGGGCCCTTCACGGTCATCGTACCGTTTTCGATGGTAGCCGTTACGCCGCTAGGGATCGCAACCGCTTTCTTACCAATACGGCTCATTAGAACACCTCCGCCAGCACTTCGCCACCGACGTTCTCGTTGCGAGCTTCGCTGTCCGAAAGCACGCCGCGAGGGGTCGAAACGATGGTGATACCAAGGCCGTTGCGCACAGTCGGAAGCTCTTTCGAACCCGAATAAACGCGGCGGCCAGGCTTGGAGACACGAGCGACATGCTTGATAGCCGGTTCGCCCTCGAAATATTTCAGTTCGATCCGCAGCGCAGGGTGCTTGCCAGATGCGTCTTCGCTGTAGCCACGGATGTAGCCTTCACGCTGAAGCACTTCGAGCACATTCGCACGCAGCTTTGACGCAGGTGACAGGACAGAGTCCTTCTTCGCCTGCTGGCCGTTGCGGATACGGGTGAGCATATCACCCAATGGATCGGTCATTGCCATTGTCTAATTCCTCACCAGCTCGACTTGGTCAGACCAGGGATCATGCCCCGGTTGCCGAGTTGACGCAGTTCGATACGGTTGATGCCGAACTTACGGTAATAGCCGCGTGGGCGGCCGGTGGTGGCGCAGCGGTTGCGTACCCGGGTCGGGTTCGCATTGCGCGGGATTTCCGCCATCTTCAGACGTGCAATCAGACGTTCGCTCTCATCGAGAGACTCGTCCGCAGCAATCGCCTTAAGCTTGGCGTACTTGTTTGCGTACTTCTGAACGAGCTTCTTGCGCTTCTCGTTCTTGTTGATGGAACTCAGTTTCGCCATTGGACTTAAGCTCTCCTAAGCGGCTTACGCCGCTTCCTTATCTTCATCTGATGCTTCGGCGGGGAAAGGGAAGCCAAACAGCTTCAGCAATTCACGTGCTTCGTCATCGGTTTTTGCGGTAGTGGTGACGATGATATCCATGCCACGCACCTTTTCGATTTGATCATAGCTGATCTCAGGGAACACGATCTGTTCCTTGAGGCCCATTGCATAGTTGCCACGGCCATCGAATGACTTCGGGTTCAGACCACGAAAGTCACGAATGCGAGGCATTGCAACAGTCACCAGACGATCCATGAATTCGTACATACGGTCACGGCGCAGGGTTACCTTGCAACCGATCGGCATGCCTTCGCGCAGCTTGAACTGAGCGATCGACTTCTTGGCTTTAGTGATGACCGGCTTCTGGCCGGCGATCAGCGCCATTTCCTCAGCAGCGATCGTTACCTTCTTCTTGTCCTGGCTTGCTTCGCCCACACCCATGTTGAGTGTGACTTTCTCAAGCTTCGGAACTTCAAGACGATTCCTGTAACCGAACTTCTCGGTCATCGCCTTGACGATCTGGTCTTCGAACTTCTGCTTTAGACGAGGAGTGTAATCAGCCATCGATGGTCTCCCCACTCTTTACGGCAACGCGCACTTTGGAACCGTCCTTCTTCACATCGAAGCGGACGCGGGTGGGCTTGCCATCCTTCGGATCAGCCACGGCAACCTTGCTGATGTGCATCGGAGCCTCACGGCGCTCAATGCCACCTTGCGGGTTGGCCTGGCTCGGTTTGCGGTGACGGGTTGCGACATTCATGCCTTCAACCACGACTTTGCCTTCCTTTGGCATGACTTGAGTGACCGTACCGGCCTTACCCTTGTCCTTGCCAGACAGGACGACAACGCTGTCACCCTTCTTGATCTTTGCAGCACCCATCACAGCACCTCCGGCGCAAGCGAGATGATCTTCATGAAGCCGCGGCCACGCAGTTCACGAACAACTGGGCCAAAGATACGGGTGCCGATTGGCTCTTCGCTCTTGTTCACGAGCACTGCAGCGTTGCTGTCAAAGCGGATCACACTGCCGTCTTTGCGACGCACTTCCTTCTTTGTTCGCACGATCACTGCGCGGTGCACGTCGCCCTTCTTAACTTTGGCACGTGGTTGGGCTTCCTTAACGGAAACCACGATCACGTCTCCGACACTCGCAGTGCGACGCTTTGAGCCACCCAGTACTTTAATGCACTGGACGCGCTTTGCGCCGCTATTGTCTGCGACGTCGAGATTGGACTGCATCTGGATCATTGATCCGGTTCCTTCTCTTGGCTTGTTGGGACGCCCGATACCAACCGGGGCTCAACAGTTCCTTCGTCTAACTCAGTTACCGGCGGCTTCGACTTCGAGGTCAGCTTCCACTGCCTGAGTTCCACCAGCCACAACCCGATCCTTCACGGTCCAGGTCTTGGTTTTCGAAATCGGCTTGGTCTCTTCAATGCGGACCACGTCACCAATCGCGTACTCGTTGTTTTCGTCGTGAGCGTGATACTTCTTCGAACGACGGATAATCTTCCCGTAAAGCGGGTGCTTCACCTTGCGTTCGACCAGTACGGTCACGGTTTTGTCGGTCTTGTCGGAGGTGACAGATCCGATCAGGATACGTTTCGGCATTGTCTACTCCTTAAGCCTTCACAGCCGCAGCTGCGCGCTCGTTTTGCAGCGTTTTGATCTGGGCGATCGAACGGCGCACTTCCCGAACACGAGCAGGACGCTCGAGCTGGTTGGTGGCAGCCTGAAAACGCAGGTTAAACTGTTCGCGCTTCAGCTCCGTCAGTTCAGCGGAAAGCTGATCATCAGTCTTAGTGCGCAGATCTTCTACCTTGCTCATTTGTCGCCTCCCAGGTGAGAGGTATCACCCAGACGGGCAACAACCTTGGTTTTGATCGGCAGTTTCATCGCAGCTCGTTCAAATGCGAGCGCAGCCAGCGGGCCAGGTACACCGTCGAGTTCGAACAGGATACGGCCCGGCTTTACGCGCGCAGCCCAGTATTCAACTGAACCCTTACCTTTACCCTGACGGACTTCGGCAGGCTTCTTCGAAACCGGCACGTCCGGGAATACACGGATCCAGAGACGGCCCTGACGCTTCATCGCACGGGTAATCGCACGACGCGCAGCTTCGATCTGGCGTGCTGTGATACGCTCTGGCTCAAGTGCCTTGAGACCATAAGAGCCAAAGTTCAGCGTAGTGCCGCCCTTTGCGTCGCCCTTGATCCGGCCCTTGAAAGCCTTGCGATATTTGGTTTTCTTCGGTTGCAACATTGTCTGTCTCTATCTTCCAATCAGCGCGGCGCCATCAACGAGCGGGGCGCACGCCGGAAGTCTGAGCTTCCATCATCAAACGGTCTTGCGCGGTCGGATCATGTGCCAGGATCTCACCTTTGAAGATCCAGACCTTGATACCGATGATGCCATAAGCAGTCAGCGCTTCGGTTTCGGCGTAGTCGATGTTGGCACGCAGCGTGTGCAGAGGAACGCGGCCTTCGCGGTACCATTCAACGCGGGCGATTTCCGCACCGCCCAAACGACCACCACAGGTGATCTTGATGCCCTCTGCACCAAGACGCAGAGCCGACTGAACCGCACGCTTCATAGCGCGACGGAAAGCGACACGGCGGATCAGCTGATCAGCGATACCTTGTGCAACAAGCTTCGCGTCGATTTCCGGCTTGCGGATTTCAACGATGTTCAGCTTCACTTCGCTATCAGTCATCGATGCAAGCTTCGAACGAAGCTTCTCGATGTCTGCGCCTTTCTTGCCGATGATCACGCCTGGGCGTGCAGCATAGATAGAAACGCGGCAAAGTTTCGCCGGACGCTCGATCACAACCTTCGAAATCGCAGCCTGTGGCACGGTTTCGAAGATGTATTTGCGGATCTCGATGTCTTCCTTGAGAAGCTTCGCATAGTCACGCCCTTCAGCGTACCAGCGGCTGTCCCAAGTGCGGTTGATCTGCAGGCGCAGACCGATCGGATTGCTCTTCTGGCCCATCTTACGCCTCTTCCTCGTCGTGTTCGCGAACCACGATGCGCAGCTTGCTGAACGGCTTCAGGATACGGGTCGACTTGCCGCGGCCACGTGTGTGGAAACGCTTCATCGTAATCGACTTGCCCACTGAAGCCTCGGCAACGACCAACGCGTCGACGTCGAGATTGTGGTTGTTTTCCGCATTGGCAATCGCCGAAGCGAGCACCTTGCTGGCGTCACGCGCCATCGCCTTCTTGGAGAAGGAGAGGATGTTCAAAGCCTCTTCGGCCTTCTTGCCGCGGATCAGCTGTGCAACGAGGTTCAGCTTCTGCGCCGAACCACGGATAGTGGTGCCGACAGCCAATGCCTCGTTATCGCCAACACGGCGCGGTGATTTTGCCTTGCCCATTAGCGCTTACCCTTCTTGTCGGCAGCATGGCCGGGGAATGTGCGCGTCGGCGCGAATTCACCAAGCTTGTGGCCAACCATCTCTTCCGAAACGGAGACGGGAATGAACTTGTGCCCGTTGTAGACATTGAATGTCAGACCAACGAACTGCGGGAGAATGGTCGAGCGACGCGACCAGGTCTTGATCGGCTTGCTGTTGCTCGCCTCTTGTGCGTCCTCCGCCTTCTTCAGAAGGCTGAGTTCGACAAACGGACCTTTCCAGACGGAACGTGCCATGTGTCCTTACCTCTTCTTCTTGGCGTGGCGCGAACGGATGATCATCTTGTCCGTCTGCTTGTTGTTACGAGTGCGAGCACCCTTGGTCGGCTTGCCCCATGGGGTAACCGGGTGACGGCCACCTGAGGTACGGCCTTCACCACCACCGTGTGGGTGATCGACCGGGTTCTTCGCAACACCACGTGTGAGAGGGCGCTTGCCCTTCCAGCGTGTGCGACCGGCTTTCGCAAAGTTCTGGTTCTGGTTGTCGGGGTTCGACACCGCGCCAACCGTGCCCATGCAATCGCTGCGAAGGTAACGCTGTTCGCCAGAGTTCAAGCGAACGATCACCATGCCGCGGTCACGGCCAACCAGCTGAACGTAAGCGCCAGCAGAGCGAGCGATCTGACCGCCCTTGCCCGGCTTCATCTCTACGTTGTGGCAGATCGTGCCAACCGGCATCTGACCCAGAAGCATGGCATTGCCTGGCTTCGTGTCGGTCTTTTCGCCAGCAACGATGGTGTCGCCAACGGCAACACGCTGCGGGCAGATGATGTATGCCTGCTCACCGTCTTCATATTTCAGAAGCGCGATGAAAGCCGTACGGTTCGGGTCATACTCGATCCGTTCGACAGTCGCAGGAACATCCCACTTACGACGCTTAAAGTCGATAAAGCGGTACTTCTGCTTGTGACCACCGCCGATGCCACGTGAAGTGACATGACCTTTGTTGTTACGGCCACCGGTCTTGCGCTTGCCTTCTGTCAGCGACTTGACCGGCTTGCCTTTGTACAGGCCGGACTTGTCGACAAGAATCAGGCCGCGGCGTGCGGGGCTTGTCGGTTTGTAGTTCTTGAGTGCCATGATCCGCCTCAGATACCGCTAGTGATATCGATCATTTCACCCTCGGCGAGGGTAACGATCGCTTTTTTCACGTCATTGCGCTTGTAAGGTTTACCCTTCCAGCGCTTGGTCTTGCCTTTGACGTTGATGGTGTTCACGTTCACGACTTTCTTGTCGTAGATCGCTTCAACCGCCTCTTTGATCTGTGGCTTCGTCGCATCGCCCGAAACCTTAAAAACAACAGCGTTGTTCTCGGAAGCCATGGTAGACTTCTCGGTGATGTGCGGAGCCAGGATGACGTCATAGTGACGCGCATCGATTTCTTGCTTTTTAGCCATTGAAGCGCGCCTCCAGCTTTTCGACCGCTTCCTTGGTCAGGACAAGCGTGTCGTGGTTGAGAATGTCATAGACGTTCGCACCCATCGCCGGCATCACGTTGACACCCGGCAGGTTGCCTGCGGCTTTCTTGAAGCCTTCGTCTACGCTTTCGCCGTCGATCACGAGGACCTTGCCGTTCCAGCCAGCCTTGTCGAAGTGACCTTTAAGCACCTTGGTCTTGGCATCCTTGAGCGAAAGGCTGTCAACAACCACCAGGCCGTCTTTCGCCTTGCTCGACAGAGCCATTTTCAGGCCAAGCGAACGGATCTTCTTGTTCAGCGACTGATCGAAATCACGCTTGCGAGCACCGTGCGCTTTACCACCACCGATGAAGATAGGCGCGCCGCGGTCACCGTGACGTGCGCCACCTGAACCTTTTTGCGGGCCAAACTTCTTGCCAGTGCGTGCAATGTCGGAACGCTCACGCGTCGGACGTGCGGTGGCACGGCGGTTTTCCAGCTGCCAGGTGACCACGCGGTGCAGAATGTCTGCGCGCGGCTCTACACCGAACACATCCTTATTCAGTTCTACGTCGCCAGCTGCCTTGCCGTCGATTTTCTGGACCTTCACCTTCATGGCTTAGCCCTCCTTATTTTCGTCACTGGAAGGCGCATCGCCCTCAGCTGCCGGAGTTTCAGCAGGTGCTTCCGCTGGAGCCTCAGCCGGAGCCGCTGCTTCTTCTGCTGCCACTGCATCGACCTGCTGCTCTTCAACTGCCGGAGCTTCTGCTTGCGGAGCCGGTGCATTCGTGTCGATGATAGCGCCCGGGAACGGAAGATCGTCTGGCAGAGCCAGCTTCACTGCGTCACGGACCAGCAACCAGCCATTCTTCGAGCCAGGGACCGAACCCTTCACGAAGATAAGACCACGATCAGCGTCGGTGCGAACCACTTCGAGGTTCTGCTGCGTCCGCTGACGGTCACCCATGTGACCAGCCATCTTCTTGCCCTTGAACACGCGGCCCGGGTCCTGACGGTTACCCGTCGAACCGTGCGAACGGTGAGAGATCGAGACACCGTGCGTTGCACGAAGACCACCGAAGCCCCAGCGCTTCATGGCGCCAGCAAAACCCTTACCCTGGGTATGCCCGGTGATGTCGACCTTTTGGCCAGCCACAAAATGCTCTGCGCTGATCGTAGCGCCGACCGGTACAAGACCGTCTTCACTCTCAACGCGGAACTCGGCAACGCGCTTCTTCAGGCCGACTTGGGCCTTTGCGAAGTGCTCGCGCTGCGGCTTGGCTACATTTTTCTGTTTCGCTTCACCTGCACCCAGCTGAACAGCGAAATAGCCGTCCGTTTCTGCGGTGCGGTGTGAGACAACCTGACAGTCTTCCAAAGACAGAACAGTCACAGGTACGTGACGTCCGTCCTCCTGGAACAGGCGGGTCATCCCGACTTTCCTTGCGATCACGCCTGTGCGCATCGTCAAAACTCCTAACACAGAGGCACAACGGGCCCATCCCGAGGTGCTTGCCAGCCCAAATTGTTGTGCATCGCCCCGTCCGGGCTGAGTGCCGCCCATGCCGGTTGGCTTGGGAAGCTAGACGGGGGACGCAGACCCGGACATGTCCGGCGGTATCCCAATGTCTTGCTGATACACCCATCAGTCTGGGCAGATCAGCGGGGCCGTTGGAGCCCCGAATTTCTCGGCGGGTTTAAGGTCCCTACCGACGGACCCGGATCAGATGGCTTAAGCCAGTTTGATCTCTACGTTTACGCCAGCGGCCAGATCGAGCTTCATCAGCGCGTCGACCGTCTGTGCGTTCGGCTGCACGATGTCGAGCAACCGCTTGTAAGTGCGCACCTCGAACTGCTCGCGCGACTTCTTGTCGATGTGCGGGCCACGGTTCACGGTGAACTTCTCGATACGCGTCGGCATGGGAATGGGGCCACGAATAAGAGCACCCGTACGACGTGCTGTTTCTGCAATCTCGCCAGTTGCCTGGTCAAGAACGCGGTGGTCGAACGCCTTAAGGCGAATACGGATATTCTGTGCTTCCATTACCTATACCAATGCGAAAGAGCCAAAGAGGTGTTTCCACCTCTCAAAACAAAAAAGGCCCGCCCTGCTTCCGCTTCCTTCCGCAGGCGACCTCTACAAATTTCGTTACAACGGAAACGAATCTCCGTTGGAGTTGGCGGGCGTATATCGGGGGCACAGGATTCTGGCAACCCCGAATGCCCTAAAAATATACCTGCCGATCAACCCTGTTCCCCGCAGGTGCGGTGAAATGGGCCTTTCATAAATTGAGGGCCGGATCACTTTCGCGATCCGGCCCCCGAATTTGCTAAGCTCCTTTAGTGGAGCAGCGGCTTACTTGGTGATCTTGGCTACAACGCCCGAACCAACAGTACGGCCACCTTCGCGGATAGCGAAACGCAGACCTTCGTCCATAGCGATCGGTGCGATCAGCTTGACGTTGATCGATACGTTGTCGCCAGGCATGACCATTTCAGTGCCTTCAGGAAGGATCACTTCGCCGGTTACGTCAGTTGTACGGAAGTAGAACTGCGGACGGTAGTTCGCGAAGAACGGCGTGTGACGGCCACCCTCGTCTTTCGACAAAACGTAAACTTCTGCAGAGAACTCGGTGTGCGGGTTCACAGAACCTGGCTTCGCCAGAACCTGGCCACGCTCGACTTCTTCACGGCCAACGCCGCGGATCAGCGCACCGATGTTGTCGCCAGCTTCACCGCGATCAAGCAGCTTACGGAACATTTCGACGCCGGTAACGGTCGTCTTCGTGGTGTCCTTGATACCAACGATTTCAACTTCGTCGCCAACGTTCACAACGCCGGTCTCAACGCGGCCGGTAACAACCGTACCACGACCAGAGATCGAGAACACGTCTTCGATCGGCATCAGGAAGTCCTGATCAACCGGACGGTCGGGCTGCGGGATGTGCTCGTCAACGGCCTTCATCAGCTCGACGATCGAGTTCTTACCGATTTCGTCGTCACGACCCTCGAGTGCAGCCAGAGCAGAACCCTTAACGATCGCGATGTTGTCGCCATCGAAGCCGTACTCACTCAGCAGTTCACGTACTTCCAGTTCGACGAGTTCGAGGATTTCCTCGTCGTCAACCTGGTCAACCTTGTTCATGTAAACAACCAGAGCCGGCACGCCGACCTGACGAGCAAGCAGGATGTGCTCACGCGTTTGCGGCATCGGGCCGTCAGCTGCGTTCACAACCAGGATCGCGCCGTCCATCTGCGCAGCACCGGTGATCATGTTCTTAACATAGTCGGCGTGACCTGGGCAGTCGACGTGTGCGTAGTGACGAGCATCGGTTTCGTATTCGACGTGTGCGGTCGAGATAGTGATGCCGCGCTCGCGCTCTTCGGGGGCTTTGTCGATGTTTGCGAAATCGACTGCTGCACCGCCGTAAGTTTCAGCCATCACCTTGGTGATTGCTGCTGTCAGCGTGGTTTTGCCGTGGTCAACGTGGCCGATGGTGCCGATGTTGCAGTGCGGCTTATTGCGCTCAAATTTTTCCTTAGCCATTTCTCAAATAACCTCTGCTAAAATTGAATTTCTGCGGGAGAAGGCGGCACCCGCTGAATCAGGCGCCGCCCCTAGACTGTGTCGCTCGCTTACGCAAGCTTCTCCTTGACTTCCTGTGCAACACTTGCCGGAACTTCGTCATAGTGGCTGAACTGCATCGTGTACTGGGCGCGGCCCTGTGTGAACGAACGCAGCTCGTTGACGTAACCGAACATGTTGGCCAGCGGAACGAATGCTTCAACCGCCTGCGCGTTGCCGCGGGTGTCGGTTCCCTGGATCTGACCACGGCGGCTGTTCAAGTCGCCGATTACATCCCCGAGGTAGTCTTCCGGTGTCACGACTTCAACCTTCATGACCGGCTCAAGCAGCTTGATACCGGCCTTGCTGGCCACTTCCCGCATTGCACCGCGTCCGCAGATTTCGAACGCGATCGCCGAAGAGTCGACATCGTGGTAAGCACCATCGGTCAGGCGGATCGTGAAGTCGATGATCGGGAAGCCGACCAGGTGACCACTTTCAGCTTGCTCGCGCATACCCTTCTCAAGAGCCGGGATATATTCGCGCGGGATGTTACCGCCCTTGATCTCGTCTTCGAACAGGATGCCCTGGCCGCGTTCACCCGGGGTGACGACAACCTTGGCACGACCGAACTGACCCGAACCACCCGACTGTTTCTTGTGAGTGTAGTCAACTTCGACTTCACGGCCGAGCGATTCACGATAGGCCACCTGTGGTGCGCCAACGTTGGCCTCAACCTTGAATTCGCGCTTCATGCGGTCAACAAGAATGTCGAGGTGAAGTTCGCCCATGCCCTTGATGATCGTCTGACCGCTTTCGTGGTCAGTCGTCACGCGGAAGCTTGGATCTTCAGCAGCCAGACGGTTGAGCGCAACGCCCATCTTTTCTTGGTCAGCCTTCGTCTTCGGTTCCACCGACAGTTCGATCACCGGTTCCGGGAATTCCATCCGCTCAAGAATGATCGGCTTGGATGAATCACACAGCGTGTCACCGGTTGTGGTGTCCTTCATGCCGGCAAGCGCCACGATGTCGCCTGCAAACGCCTCCTCGATATCTTCGCGATTGTTGGAGTGCATCAGCAGCATACGGCCGATCTTTTCCTTCTTGTCCTTAACACTGTTGAGGACTGTGCCCTTGGAGAGCTTGCCGGAATAGATGCGGGTGAAGGTCAGCGAGCCAACGAATGGATCGTTCATGATCTTGAACGCCAGTGCCGAGAATGGCGCGTTGTCATCCGACGGGCGTGCTTCTTCGACATCGCTGTCAGGCAGAACGCCCTTGATCGCTGGAACATCGAGCGGCGAAGGCATGTAGTCAACCACTGCGTCGAGCAGCGGCTGCACACCCTTGTTCTTGAACGCCGAACCACACAGAACCGGAACGAATGCACGGTCCATAGTGCCCTTGCGGATAAGGCGCTTCAGCGTTGCCGCGTCAGGCTCGTTACCCTCAAGGTAAGCTTCCATCACGTCATCGTCCTGCTCAACCGCAGTTTCGACGAGCTTTTCGCGATATTCAGCAGCCTTGTCAGCAAGATCTGCAGGAATCTCGACGAATTCGTACTTCGCGCCCAGATCTTCGGCCTGCCATACGATGCCGCGCATGTTGACGAGGTCGACGACGCCCTGAAGGTTGCTTTCCGCGCCGATCGGCAGGTAAAGCACCAGCGGGTTCGCACCCAGACGATCGATGATCGACTGTACGCAGTAATAAAAGTCTGCGCCGGTACGGTCGAGCTTGTTGATAAAGCACATCCGCGGAACGCCGTATTTGTCAGCCTGACGCCATACGGTTTCGGATTGCGGCTCAACACCTGCAACACCGTCAAACACAGCCACTGCACCGTCAAGCACGCGCAGCGAACGTTCAACTTCAATCGTGAAGTCAACGTGGCCTGGTGTGTCGATGATGTTGATGCGGTGCTTCGGCATGTTTGCGCGCAGCGCTTCCGGGTCCAACATCGGATCCATGGTCGCATCTTCGGCGGTCCAGAACGTAGTCGTCGCAGCAGACGTGATCGTGATGCCGCGCTCCTGCTCCTGCTCCATCCAGTCCATCGTCGCAGCGCCATCATGCACTTCGCCGATCTTGTAAGACTTGCCGGTGTAGTAAAGGATACGTTCGGTAGTCGTGGTTTTACCAGCATCGATGTGGGCCATGATGCCGATATTGCGGTAACGCTCTAGCGGATACTCGCGTGCCATTTTCAATTCTCCATCAGGGGCTCAGCCCCTTGAACTAGTGTTACCAGCGGTAATGCGAGAACGCGCGGTTGGCATCAGCCATACGGTGCGTATCTTCACGTTTTTTGACAGCATTGCCGCGGTTGTTCGCAGCATCCATCAGCTCACCCGACAGGCGCGCTGCCATAGTGGTTTCCGCACGGCCGCGAGCCGCACCGATCAACCAGCGGATCGCGAGAGCCTGAGCGCGCTCAGGGCGCACTTCAACCGGAACCTGATACGTTGCACCACCAACACGGCGGCTACGCACTTCGACCTGCGGAGCGACGTTGTTGAGCGCTTCGTGGAACAGCTGAACCGGATCGGCTTTCGCCTTGGTTTCAACGGTTTCCAGTGCGCCATAAACGATACGCTCTGCAGTGGACTTCTTACCGTCCAGCATGAGGTTGTTCATGAACTTCGACAAAACCTGATCACCAAACTTGGGATCTGGAAGGATAACCCGCTTTTCGGGTCTACGACGACGTGACATTTTCTCTAAACTCCTTCGGAGTGCGGGTCAGGCATCCGCCCGCCCCTTGCGGCACAGGCCCTCTCCCCCGCCCTTCCACCCGGGAAATATCCCTGGGGGTGGACCGTCGCGGGAGAAGACCGTCGCCGCGCCTAAATTACTTCGGCCGCTTCGCGCCGTATTTCGAACGGCTCTGCTTACGGTCCTTAACACCCTGCGTGTCGAGCACGCCGCGCAGCACGTGGTAACGCACACCGGGAAGGTCGCGCACACGGCCACCACGGATCAGGACAACACTGTGCTCTTGAAGGTTGTGGCCTTCGCCCGGGATGTAGCTGATGACTTCACGCTGGTTGGTCAGGCGCACCTTGGCAACCTTACGCAGAGCGGAGTTCGGCTTCTTCGGCGTCGTGGTATAGACGCGGGTGCAAACACCGCGCTTCTGCGGGTTCTGCTCCATCGCAGGGACCTTTGACTTGGCCTTCTGCGGGGTGCGGCCCTTGCGGACCAGCTGGTTGATAGTAGGCATATGTACCCTTCGTTACTCGTTGCGCGCGCCATCCGGGCGGGCGGATTGTTTCTGTCACCTCATCCGGGCGTAAAAGTGGTGACCACTTTTACATGATGAGGTTCCAACCGGTTCCCACTTTTGCTGATGGGAGCGCGGCATATAGCCACAAGCCCAGGCGCGAGGTCGAAACAATTTGACAGTTCGATCAGAAGATGAAGGGGATGCAGTGCCGTGGAAAGTCGCGAGCGCCGCTGGTTCAGCGGACTGGCGAGTACCACGAGACTGAAAACGCTCCACCCTTTGGCCAAAGCCGCCGGATTACTTTGCCGGTTGTCACTCCATATGAGGAGCAGCGAGACCGCCAATGTTCAGCTCAATAATTATGTTTGTCGACGAGTCACCTCACCGATAGACCGTGTGCTTTTAGCGGGGGAGAGTGTGGGGGTCAAGGGGAGTTGGATCCTCTAGACTCAATATGCAAATTCCTTCTCCTCTCAGGACATTGTTCCATCCTGTATGAAAAGAATGGCCTACTCGACTGATAACTCCAGGGCGTACACACCCTCGTTCAACGCTCGCGGGGCCAGCCGGAAACTGTCGAGCCAATCACCCTCGCGCATGCCCGAAACATCCAGCTCCAGCCGTGAGTTCAAACGCCTGCGCAAGGCATCAGCCTCGTCGGCCAGGTCGTCAAGCCCGAACAGCGCCGCGCGCGCATTTCCGTGTCGCGCGCTGGTCCACGCTGGAGCGCGCGACCACTTGCGCAGAACTATCCGGTGCGCATTTCGCTGCGCCGGCAGAGCGAGGACTAACTCTTGGATATTGCGCTGCTCTGGCCAGCAGCACTGACCTTGCTCCTGCTTGTCGGGGCGATCGGTGATATTCGCGATCGACGGCTGCCAAATTGGCTGTCGCTGGCGTTGCTATTGCTGGGGTTGCCCCATGCCTACTATCTCGGTGGCCTAGGCATGACTGGTTGGCATTTCGCACATGCCTTGATTGCCATGGTGGTTGGCGCGGGGATATTTGCCGCTGGCATCATGGGTGGCGGTGATGCGAAATTCTACGTTGGATTGGCGGCCTTTTTCCCATTGAGCGAGGGGTTGAACCTCCTTCTTTGGGTTTCGATCGCCGGGATTATCTCGATCTTGAGCTGGATGGTGTTGCGGCGCGTATTACCCTTGAAGAAACCCGAAGATGGCAGCCTGCACGCAAAGTTCCCCTATGGCGTCTCGATCGCCATCGGCGGCGTATTCGTTGCCTGGACAGGTTTGGTAGGTTGATTGTCGAATGTCCGCGCACTCACTCTCAATTGACGACTACTTAATCGAAGATCGTGATTGGCTTGACCGGTTGCTAGATCGTGCGCCGCGGTTGGCATTGCTGGCACTGATTGCAGTTGCATGGGCCATGACACTGGCGTGGCCCCCAACCAAGAGTGATAAACCTTTGGTCGAAGGTGGTGCAAGCGCGCAAATTTCCGAGATTTATCCATTGCAAATGTCGCGGCCAGAAGTCGCGGGCGAAATCTCGCTAGAGCAATTGGCTCAATTGTCTGCCACGCATCCCGCCATTGCCGCGCTCGACTTGCTTCCCGAGCCGGAAGTCGCAGCCAATGTGCAAGTGCCTGGCGCGATCGAACCGGCTATTTCCAAACCGCTCGCTCCACCTTCGGAAAGCCGCGATTTTGCGAGCGCATTTGCAGGTTTCACCTCTTCACTGCCTGCATCTCAGCGTTCTGACGCCCGCGCGGCGGCCGCACTGGCGGTAGCAGAAGGGCTCGAACCCGGAGCTTTCCTGAATTTAAGCTATCATCTGGCCAAGCTCTCACCCAGCCAGCCTGCCAGTGGCAGTAGCGCCTCTGCCAATTACAATGCATCGGACGGCAGCCTGACAGTGACCAAGGCCTTGTTGGTTGACGGAGAAAGCAAAGGGCGTGCGGCCATCCGTATCGAGGAAAGTGCGCAGCTTTATATCGCAAACGCTGCTGTGGCGGATGCTCTGGGTCCGCGCGCGCAAGCCCCTCCAAGACGGATCGTCAGCGCGCTTGAAATCGGAAGCGGATTCATACCGTTTCATGAGCTTCGCGGAGCGGGTGTTGCGGTAGAATATGACCCGGTTACTGACCGCGTTTCGCTATCAATGCCTTCCTAGCGCTATCGATTGCGCTTGAGCCATTCGCTTTTGAGCATGCCCCAATAGTATTCGTCGCACCACCCGATGTGCGTTTTGATATTTTCAACAAAATGCGCTTCGCGACGGAAGCCGAGCTTCTCGATCAACCGGTTTGAGCTCACATTACGCGGATCCGTAACAGCGAACACTCGATGGTGATTTTCTACTTCGTACAGCTGCTTCAGCAAGCGCTGCGTGCACTCAAATGCTATGCCTTCCCCTTGGCGGTGCTTAACGGTGATGTAGCCCAGCTCGGCTGTTTCATGCTCACACGGCACAGCGACAATCCGCGCCACCAGCTCTCCTGTCGAACGCTCGATCGCGCTCCAACTGCGGCCATTCCAATCGGGATCACATAGCCAATCGCCAAGCTTCTCCTCCGTCTCGAACGCAGCGCTCAGCATGAATTTGCATTGTTCGGGATCAGATAGGGTCGGGAAGAGAGCCTGAGTGTCGTTGCGCACAAGCTTGCGCATTGTGAATCGCGTGGTTTCCAATGTGGGTGTTGGCAGTGAAGCGGTCACTTCGCGGTCAGATGCGCGACCAGCGCCTTCACTTTCTTTTGGCGCCATTGCGGCAGCGGTGCGACCAGCCAATAGGCGCGGCGGCCCTCGTCAGGACATTCGAGAATCTCAAGCTTCCCGGCAGCTACTGCTTCTTCCACGAGCGGGTAAGGTAATATGGCCTTGCCAAGGCCTGAGATAGCTGAGCTTAGCGCTTGGCCGGGATTCCCGGTGGTAACGCAGGGCTTGGCGCCATCCGGCAAAGGGGCACCTGGCCAGCTGATCCAGCTATCCTGAGAATTGGGCGCAGCCACAACAACACGCCGCGCCTCTGCCAATTGTGCGCCCTCCAGATCTCCAGGCCCGTCTACAAGACGCACCGCAAGGTCCAGATTCGCTTCGGTGAAATCCGCGTTCTCGTCAGCGACGATATGAAACTGAATATGGGCATTCTCGGCTTTAAACTCGGCCAACTTCACGCCAAGCCATTGCGCATAGAACTCTCTAGGTACAGCAATAGTGTAGCGATCGGACGCTTGTCCGGCCTGCATTGCCTGCACGCTTTCTTCAAACTTCAGAAAACCTTCGCGCAACGCGTCGAGCCCGGCAGAACCCTCGCCCGTCAACTCTAGCCCCTTGCTGGTGCGGCGAAAAAGGACCACGCCCAAATGATCTTCCAACGCCCGGATTTGCTGCCCCACGGCAGCAGGGGTTACCGCGAGCTCGTCTGCTGCGCGTGTGAACGACAGATGCCGTGCAGCCGCGTCATACACGCGCAAGGCATTTAAAGGCAGGTGGGTCCGCTTCATAGTGTGGGCGATTTAGGGTGGTCCAAGCAGGACCGCAAGCACCGCTTAGCGTTCGGCGGTTTCGGGCGCCGCAAGCGGGAAGAACGGAATAAGTACTTCTAGCGGCGTTCCATCCTCGCGATGGAAGACATAAAAGCCCTCCATTGAGCCATGCGGCGTTGTCAGCGGGCAGCCCGAAACATAATCGTGACTTTCGCCGGGTTTAAGTAAGGGCTGCTCCCCTACCACACCCTCACCATCGACATGGTTAACCATGCCGCGCGAGTCGGTAATGCGCCAATGGCGGGTGCGCAATTGAACCGCCTCGTGAGAGCCATTCTCCAAGCGGATATGATAAACCCAGAACCACTTGCCCGCATCGGGCTGTGATTGCTCGGGAAGAAAGTTGACCGCCACCCGCACGGTAATCCCGTCGGTGATTGCAGCATGTTGGAACAGCTCTTTCATGACAAACTGAAGGTAGCGATTAAGGCGAAGGCCTCAAGAGCCGATCCACGATTATTCCACGCTGATCTACCGAAATCCGCAAAATTTCCGATTGCGCCCGGAGCTGAGTGAAACTCGGCGTCGCAGATGCGTGGATTGACACTATAGATGATCAACATAATCTAAATGACATCGATTGCTTCCAGAGCCAAAGTCTGGCCTTCGGTTCTCGCGTATTCCGAAAGCCTTTCTTATTCGCCGATCCGGGTGCCTTGATGCCTCCTGCAGCAAAGCCAGCCGTGGTGGCACGTGCTCCGAACCTTACCACGGTCGATCTGGATGGTGGCACGCACTATTTGCAGGAAGACCATCCGCACACAATTGGCGAAAATCTGGCCACATGGATCAATGGCTTGCCAGCACAGCCCTGATGTTGGCTATGGTCAGGCTTGCTTATTCAATTCGTCTTCGATTTGATCGAGCCGCTCTTTACCGAAGAACATTTCGCCTGCGCCCTTGGGTCCAACGAACATAGTCGGGATGCCAAATGCGCCGCGCGCCACCACATTATCGGTATTGGCGGCAAGCCCCTGCTTGACCTCGTCTGTTTGGCTACGCTCGTAAAGGTCCTTCGCATCAAACCCGGCCGCAGTCACCGCCGCACCCAGGCTCGCGGGATCAAGCACATCCACGCCTTCTTCCCAAATCGCAGGCAGCATTGCCTCTACGAACTGAACCCCGCGCCCATCTTGGTCAGCGGCGAACAGCATGCGTTGAAGCGTGATCGAGTTGAACGGGAATTGCGGATGCAGCTTGTATTTGGTCAAATTGTGCTTGGCGATGAAGCGCTGCATCTCCAGCATGGAATACTCGACTTTGCCTTTCACATCAGCGTCACGGATCATCGGAGGTGCATTGCCGGTCAGTTTGTGCATGCCGCCAAGAAACACCGGGATCACATCCAGCTCTGCCCCTGTTCGCCGCACCAGATTGCGCAGCGGCCACCAGATCAAATAGGCATTGGGGCTGACGAAATCGAAAACCAGTTCAACGCGTTTGGACATGCAACTTTCTCCTAGATGCCTGCTGCCTGCAGAGCTTGGTCGAGATCCTCTTTCAGATCATCGATATCTTCCAGCCCGACATTGATACGCAACAACCCTTCGGTCACGCCCATTGCCGCGCGGTCATCGGCTTCCATGCCTGCATGAGTGGTTGAAGCCGGATGGCACATCAGCGATCGAGCATCACCAATATTATTCGAGATATCAATCAGTTGTAGTGCATCGAGGATCACGAATGCTCGCTCACGCGTGCCAACATCGAATGCAAAAATCGGTCCGGTTGATCGCATCTGGCGCCTGGCAAGCTCATAGCGAGGATGACTCGCGAGACCGGGATGCAGCATGCGTCCACCAGCTGTATCAATGCGCGGTTCCAGGAATCCGCCGAGCTCCACCGCATTTTGGCTCTGCCGCATGGCGCGCAGTTCCAGCGTCTCGAGTCCTTTCAGAACAACCCATGCGTTGAAGGGCGAGATGTTTGGCCCCGTGTTGCGCTGGAAGGGAAGCAAGACTTCATTGATCCACTGCTCACTACCGCAGATCGCGCCAGCCAATACACGGCCTTGTCCGTCCATCAGCTTTGTTGCCGAATAGGCCACAACATCCGCACCGAAATCCATTGGGCGTTGCAGCGCGCTGGTGGCGAAAGCGTTGTCTACAACCGTAATGATGTTGTGCGCACGAGCGACATCGCAAACATGCTGCAGGTTCACAACGTCAAGCGTCGGATTGGCCGGCGTTTCGAAGAAGAAGACCTTTGTGTTGGGGCGGATCGCCGCTTCCCATTGCGCATCATCTGCGCTGTCGATCACTGTTGTTTCGATCCCGAATCGTGGGAGCAGGTGATCGACGAGCCAGCGACACGATCCGAATGCAGCCCGCGCGGCAACGCAGTGATCGCCAGCAGAGAGTTGACACAAGAGCGCCGCAGTCATCGCAGCCATTCCGCTTGCCTGCGCGCGGCAGGCTTCAGCACTTTCGAGCAGAGCAATGCGTTCTTCCAGCATCGCAACGGTCGGGTTCTGCAAACGCGAATAGGTCATGCCTTGCGCATCACCTGCAAACCGGTCTGCCACGGTCTGCGCGTCATCATAGGTGTAACCGGATGTGAGGAACAGCGCTTCGCTGGTCTCTCCGTGCTCGCTGCGCCAGGTTCCACCACGCACAGCCTGTGTCGCGGCGCGCCAATTGCGCGTAGTCGCGCGGTCCATGCCTGTTGTTTTCTTCATTGCCTTGCGGGGTTAGTCGCTCGCGTCACCATCAGGCAATAAAAAAGCGGGGCACCGGGCCCCGCTCTTCAAATTCGATTTTGTGCAAGCAGCTTATGGGCTGACTGGCTCATCATCATCAGAAGCAGTGATAACGATGAAACCGACCAGAATTGCACCTGCAATAGCTGCTATCAAACCGTTTGAACCGCCGCCAAGCTCTTGCTCACCTTCAACAGGAGCAATCACGCGCTCGCTAGCTTGCAAGGCGATCGGCGCGCCAACCAGTGCAAAGGCACCAGCAGCAAGACCAATTTTTTTCAACATAAAGCTATTCCCCTTGGACTTCCAAATTACTGTAAATTCACAGTAGTAATCGGAGAGAACTGCTTGAATGTCAATCCTATCGGGTGCGGGCAAACTGCCCCAATTCAGCGATAAAGCGTTATTTCAAGCTCTTGTTGCGGAGATATCACAAGCGAGCCGCCACAATCCCGTCTCGCCCCACCTTGGCATAGCCAGCTGTCGAAAGCATCTGAGCGCCTTCGATCAATGTCAGCAAGAATTGCGCTCCGCCTTCTGGATCCGGATCCCCTTCCGGCATCTGCCCGATCAACCATTCAAGCAAGTGGGACATCACACTTTGCGCAGCGTGCCTATAGCCCGGCACATTGCGAGCGGAGCCGGCCACGATGTCCCACCAGAGCGCCAGGAATGGCTCCATCTCCGGCCCACCGGTAAAGGAGGTGATTCGATCAAGCAGTTCCTGCCGTGATTTCGGCCGGGTGCCGGACAGCGCCCGGTCAAGCGCTCGTGAATATGCATCCGCGATGAATTTCAGCAACTCACTGATCAGCCGCTCTTTATTTCCGAAGTGGTAGATGAGCATCCGATCGCTTGTGCCGGCAGCTTTTGCCAGCGGGCGCAAGCTGGCTCCGGCCATGCCATGTTTCAGGACGTAGTCAGCCAACAGCGGAAGCAGCGTTTCCTTCGACAGTTTCTGCTGGCTCTTTTCAGGATCATTCATGACTGCAGTGTAGCAGTCGCTACATTACGCTACAAGTTGTGTGTAGCGACTGCTACATGATTCGTTCGCAAGCGTCCTGGAGGCACCAGTGGAGATCTACACAAGTCTATTTCTGATCGGCGCAATTCTGATCGGCCCGATCATGATCAGCATCATCGTGCGCCAGCAGCAGATTGGCTCACCAGCCTTGGCGGGTGTGCTGTCGGTCGCATTCGGCGCATTCACGGTGCTTACGATCGCGCAGGAAGGCATCGAGCAAGTCATCATGAACCACACAGTCAACTTCTGGGGCACACAGGTGTGGTATGATTTGATCATTGCGGCCAGCATTGCGTTGTTCTTCATCGCGCCTCGCGCTCGTGCAGTGGGAATGAACCTGTGGCCATGGGCAATCTTCGTCGCGCTATCCGCCAGCATCGGTCTGCTCGCCATGATCGCCCGGCTTTTCTGGCTCGAACTCCAAGGCGAACAGAAAAGCTAGGCAGCTTTCTGCTTGCAGGAGAATCTGAGCCCAACTAATCGCATCAAGCGATGAGCGAGGCTCCCCATCACGATAACGATCCGGTCCTGCAAACCCTGATCCTAGCAGGTGTTTTCGCGGCCCTATGCGCCGTCAGGCTGACAACGCTCAATGTACCATACTTCGATGAAGCGCATTACTTACCGGCCGCGCGCGAGATCCTGAGCGGCGGCGATTACATCAACCGCGAGCACCCATTGCTCGGCAAGGTGATACTGGCGGCGGGCATTGGCCTTGTCGGTGATAACCCGCTCGGATGGCGCATTTTCCCCTTGTTTGCTGGTGTCATCACTATTGTCGCGAGCATGAGAGCCATGTGGCACGCCACGCGAACTCGCTTTGCGACACTGGCTTTCGGCGTCCTGCTCGCCAGCGGCTTCATGCTTCTGATCCAGTCGCGAATCGCGATGCTCGACATCTTCTTGATGTGTTTCCTGGCCTTGGCAGCGTGGCAATTCTCGGCGGCGGTCCGCCGACCGGAACAGGGCCGCCGGAGACTTGCGGCGACGGGCGTCTTTCTGGGATTCGCCATGGCGGCAAAATGGAGCGCCATTCCGGTGGCAGTCCTACCGGGCCTTGCGTTCTTCGCTGCGAGACTATCCGCAGGTCGTCGGCGACTGCTCACCAGCCAGAGAGGTATACCGGTTCCCGGTGTTTCGCTGCTGGAGGCGTTTGTGTGGCTAGGGATTGTCCCCTTAGTAATCTATGCCGCAAGCTTCGCTCCGGCCTATTTTCTCGCTGAAAACACGTTGAGCCGCTATGGATTATTCGCGATGCATCGCGAAATGCTGGCGCTGCAGACGCAAATCCTTGCGCCCCATGCATACCAGTCAAACTGGCCCGAATGGGTCATGAATGCGCGCGCCATCTGGTATTTCTTCGAGCCGGTCAACGGGGTCCAACGCGGCGTGATGGTGATTGGCAATCCGCTCACCATGCTATTGGGATTACCCGCGCTTGGCTGGTGCCTGTTCAAGGGCCTGACACAGCGCCATTGGCCATCCCTGGCGATGGCGGTGGGATATCTTGCCAGCTTGAGTTTGTGGTTCTTCGCTGCAAAATCAGTCCAGTTCTACTTCCACTATTTCATCCCGCACGTCTTCATGCTTGGCGCCTTGGCTATGGCGCTGGAAGAATGGTGGAACAGAGGAAGCCGCATTGTGCCGCTTGCCGTTCTCGCCGGAAGCGTGGGTATATTCGCGTGGTTCTATCCGATCTTGACTGCTGGCGCGCTGGGCGATCCGATGGACTTCTTGAACTATGCATGGATCAAGGGTTGGCGTTAGTATCGCCCCCAGACGAAACGGCTCGACAAGGCATAGTTCCATACCGAACCGACCAAAATTCCGGCCAGTGCGGCGAGTGCCCAGAACAGCCCCTGCATTTCCAGCAGCGTCGCGACCGCGACATTGGCAAAGCCACCCACTGCGCAGGTAAGGCAGAAGCCGATCCAGCCTTTGAACAGCGCGCCTGCGCCCTTCAATCTCTGGTCACGATAAGTCAGCGCATTATTGAGGAAAAAGTTGAAACTCATCGCGCTCAGCACCGCCGTCGCTTGAGCCACTGTGAAAGCGCGCCCGAACACAAGCAGGGCAAGACTAAGCACGGCCATATGCATCAGCACACCGCTGGCCCCGACAGTGCCGAACAGTGCGAAACGGGTCGGGATTAGCTTGCCGAACGTCTTGTCGTAAATTCCAGCTAGAAAATCGAAGGCAATCGCTCGGTCGAGCTTGCTTTCGCCCGCACGCCGTGCGGCGAAATCGAGTGGAAATTCCTGAACTTTCAGAGTGCGATCCGCACTCGCAAGGATATCGAGCAGAATTTTGAACCCGATGCCGGACAAGCGCGGCACAAGGCCGCGCGCCAGATCGGTGCGGAGGAGGAAGTACCCGCTCATCGGATCGGACAGATCCACACCCGAAAGCTTGCGCGCCAAAGCATTGGCCGCGCCCGACAGCTTCTCACGCTCATGGTTCGCCCAGTCCTTCGTGCTCGCACCTTGCGCAAAGCGCGAAGCTACAGCGACGTCGGTCACGCCGTCGCGCATCGCTGTCAGCATTCTGGGCAGCAGCGCAGGATCATGCTGATGATCGGCATCCATCACTGCTACAAAAGGGGCAGCAGTTGCACAGAAGCCTTCGATTGCCGCACTTGCAAGCCCGCGACGACCAATGCGCTGGATCACGCGAATGCGCGGATCACCCAAGGCCAGCGCGCGCGCTTCGTCGGCAGTCCCACCGGCAGAATTGTCATCCACGACCAGGACTTACCAGCCGGTCTGGCCAAGCGCACTTGCAATCTGTTCGACCAGCGGCCCCAGATTGCCCCGTTCATTGAGCGTCGGCAGAATGATCGCCAGTTCGAGTGATCGCCCCTCGCCCGCCATATCACAGCCGTTCGCAGACCGCCTTTCCAATCGCTTCGCAGCCCATGTCTCCACCCAGATCGCCGCCGCGAATGCCGTCCTTCAAGGCGCGCGCGACGGCGTCCTCGATACGTTTCGCCTCGTCTTCCAAACCAAATGAATGACGCAGCATCATGGCCGCGGACAGGACTGTGGCCATGGGGTTGGCCTTGCCCTTCCCCGCGATATCGGGCGCACTGCCGTGGATCGGCTCATAAAGGCCAAATGTGCCATGCGCGGTTTGCCGGTCACCCAGTGAAGCACTCGCCAGCAAACCAATCGAGCCAACGCACATGCTCGCCAGATCGGACAGAATATCGCCGAACAGATTACCGGTCAGAATCACGTCGAACGCGCCTGGCGCCTTCACCAATTGCATCGCGGCGTTGTCGACATACATGTGCTCAAGCGCAACGTCCGGATACTCGACGGCGACTTCGATCACGACATCACGCCAAAGCTGGCTCGTCTCGAGCACATTCGCCTTGTCCACGCTGGTCAAGCGATTTTGGCGCGTTTGCGCCGCGCGAAAAGCGGTGTGGGCAATGCGGCGCACTTCACTTTCGGAATAGGACATCATGTCCCACCCCTCTCGCTCGCCACTATCAGTCGTGCGCGTTCCTTTGTCGCCAAAATAGACATCACCCGTCAGTTCACGCACGATCAACAAGTCGATCTGCCGCGCAATCTCGGGCCTTAGTCCGCTCAGTTCTTCCAGCCCGGAAAACATTGTCGCAGGGCGCAGATTCGCGAACAGTTGCAATTCCTTGCGTAGACCCAGCACCGCTTGCTCGGGGCGCAAATGCCGCTCTAGATCGTCGCATGACGGATCACCCACCGCACCGAACAGGATGGCATCCGCCTCGCGAGCCATTTGTAGTGTCTCGGGCGGCAAAGGATGGCCATGGTTGCGGTATCCCGCCGCGCCCACATCGCCTTCGAACAGTGTGAGCCCAGGCAGTCTCAACGCATCCAGCACCCGCAAGGCTTCGTGCGTTACTTCAGGGCCGATCCCGTCACCTGGCAGAACTGCAATCTTCATTGTGTCAGCATGCGGCCAAGCCGCTCCCTCAATAGCTTTCGCGATGCCATAACATCGCCGCGCTTGTCGGCAAGCAGGTAGCGCGCAAGAGGTTGTTCGAGCCGGTCAAGCGCAGCTATCAATGCTGACAGATCAGTGTCCGCATCCGGACGCGCGCCGCCATAACCTAGCTCGCGCAATAGCAGCGTTTCATATCCGATCATAGCGGGCAGCCAGCCCCGCGCCGAAGGGGCCTGACACACCGCACTCAACAACGCATCAAGCGCGCCGAACAGAGCGGAATAGGCATTTCGTTCAGGCAACGCAGTTGCTGTCAAAGCACAAGCCCATGTGATTGCAGCAGCGGGCAACGGCTCGGTCATCCATGGCCCGCGACTTTCCGTTAATTCAATCTTTGCAAAAGGTAGCTGGCTGTCCGATTTGGCGCGCAGGTCGATCTCGACCCGATTGCCCGGGATCATAACAGGTCGCAAATGCCGGCCTCGTCCGCCCGCGACATAGGCGGCGACCAGGCCGAAATCTTCTGTGAGAAGCCGCGCAATACTGGCGGTTTCGCCGTGGCTACGGGAGGCTACAAGAATGGCTGGCGCGCGCAGGTTCATCGCGCGCAGTCGTTACTTGGAAGCGAGCTTCGCTTCCAGCTCTTCCAACCGCGCTTTCAGCGCTTCATTCTCTTCGCGCGCCTTCTGAGTCATCATCTTGACCGTTTCGAACTCTTCACGAGAGACGAAATCCATGCCCGCCATGCTTTCTTTCAAGCGTTCGCGTGCGCTCTCGCGCGCTTCACGGGTCATGCCGGCAAATGTGCCCGCAGCACTGTTTGCCATCTTTACAAAATCGGCGATCATCGGATTCTTGCTTTGCATCGTCCGGGAAATGGGGTCGGAGGCCGCAAAAGGCAAGAAATTCCTACAACTGGATGCGCTGGGTTGCGTTGCTCGGGATCGATTGCCCACCGTCAGGATTTGCTTCGAGGAATTCGTAGTTGAGCAAGGTCGCAAAGCCAACCCATGCGAGATAGGGCAGCAGCAGCAAGGCCGCCAATTTGCGCACCTTCCAGAATGCAACAATGACAGCCAGCAGCGTCAGCAGCACGATTGCGATAACTATAAGCCCGCCTTCGATGTTCTGATTTCCGAAGAAAACCGGCGTCCACGCGAGATTGAACAGGAAATGCCCTGCGAAAATTCCAATCGCGACCCCGCGCCCGCGTGCTCCCCAAGAGCTGCAAACCAGCGCCAATGCGATACCGATCATCACATAAAGGATCGACCAGACGATACCGAAAGCCGCGGGTGGCGGAAAAATGTCTGGCTTGACCAGGCTTTGAAACCACAAGGTATTCGGACTGCCTAACTGGCCAGCGACAAAGCCCAACAGAACAATCAATGGCACAGTGAAAAGCGCCCAGCGAAAGAAGCTGGCGCGCAATTGGCTGCGTGAGGCAATGACGTTCATGTGATCTCCCGGCAAAAGGTAGGGCGAATCGCCCATCTTGCGTCCTGCCACGCGATACACTTTGGGCAATTGCACGCCAAATGCTGTCTCAAACAGAGAAAAGGTCAAAAAAAACCTCAACGGCGTGTCTCATGAAAGAAGTGGAAAAAGAATTTGAGCGAAAAGGAAATCTTCTGCTAAGCTCCCCGCTTCCGCGTCGTGCGATTGGGCGCATAGCGGCGTGGGGTCGTCATTTGGGGCGCCCAACCCACAAGGGGAATTTGGTAATGAGAAAGAATCTGGCATCGATGCTGGCAGTTGCAGGCGGCCTCGCTGTAGCTACTGCTGCATGTTCGGCTCCAGCTGAAGAAGCTCCTGCTGAAGAAGCAGCTGTTGAAGAAGCTGCAGCTGAAGGTTGCTGTGCAGCTGCTGAAGAAGGCTGCTGTGCAGCTGAAGGTTGCTGTGCCGCTGCTGAAGAAGAAGCAGCAGCTGAATAAGCTCTAGCTGTTCAAAACAGACAATTCGGCCGACGGTGACTGTGTTGCCGTCGGCCGTTTCGTTTTCTAGGCAAGCGAGTATGAACGCCACAGACGCCGCCTACACCGTCATCGAAACCATTACGCAGATGGCGCAAGAACAGCGCCCGCTGATGCTGCGCGTGCTACCAGAGGGTGGCGAGAGCAACTTCTGGACACATTACCCGAAAGGCGATGCGCGCGATGCCAAAACCAAGTCGCGCTGGTACTACCATGTACACGCGCCGGGATCGCGAGATGAAGGCGAACACGGACATTTTCACCTGTTCCTGCACCGCACTCAGCTGCCAAAGGGTTTTGAGCCCAAGGTCTGGCCGCCGCAGGGCGAAGATTGCAAAGCGCATGTTACGCATTTGGTAGGGCTGTCGATCGATACCATAGGCATCCCGCGTGCCTGGTTCACCGTAAACCGCTTTGTCACGAACGAGTTTCTCTTTCCGGCCGATGTGATGATCGAGCATCTGCCCGACTTCAATGTCGACCAGACGAAGGAGGACGATCTCGTCAATCGCTTCGTGACGGCCATGGTCGCGCTTTACCGCGAAGAAATTGCGGAGCTTCTGCGCCAGCGCGATCTCCGCCATGCCGAACTTGTCGTCGAGCATGGCGATAAGGCTTATGAGAAACAAAGCGGCGTCGAAGTGCTCTCACAGATCCCGATCGATCTGGATACGAAAATCAGCAGTCTGGATTTGGAATAGACCGCTAAGTGCGCGTCGCGGAAACTAGGAACTCCACATTGCCTTGCGGGCCGGTGATCGGGCTTTCAACAATACCTTCGACATTCCAACCACCGCTTTCCAGCCAATCGCGCACTTCATCGCATACGCGCGCGTGCAAGGCGGGATCGCTGACCACGCCTTTCTTGCCTACTTCCTCGCGACCGACTTCAAACTGCGGCTTGATTAGCGCAACCAGCTGACATTTCGGTGCCGCCAGCTCCAAAGGCCGCTCAAGCACTTTGGCAAGTCCGATAAAACTCGCATCGCACAACACCCAATTGCATGGACGGTCGATCATGTCTGGTGTCAGAATGCGCGCGCTGGTCTGCTCCAGCACGGTCACGCGCTCATCCTGGCGCAGCTTCCATGCGAGCTGGTTAGTGCCGCTATCGACTGCAAAGACATGCGCTGCCCCGCCCTGCAGCAGCACGTCGGTGAAGCCGCCGGTTGAACTGCCGATATCCATTGCGACCGCGCCCGATGGATCAAGCCCGAAGTGTTCGATCGCGTGGGCAAGCTTGATCCCGCCCCGACTGACCCATGGGTGATCGCGTCCGCGCACCTCAAGCGGCACGTCTTGGGCCAACTGCTGACCGGGCTTGGCGATTTTGGTGTCCCCGCTAAAGACAAGCCCCGCCATCACCAGTGCTTGAGCGCGCGCGCGGCTCTCCGCGAGCCCGCGCTCGACAAGCATTTGATCGATCCGTTGTTTTTTGCTCATAGCGTTATCTTGGTCATGGACGAGACAGCCACTAGCGCGCAATATGCGCACATGAAACACATCTATTTGCAAATGGCCGCAGGGCTAGCGGCGACCTTTACGATCGGATCAAGCACCGCCTGCGCTCAGCAGCAGGAAAATGAAACGCCTCTGGTTCAAATCGAGATGGCAGATGATGGCAGCTGGAACGACCAGCCACAAACGCCCGGCACTTGGGTCTATGTTTCCGAACCGGGTGAGGCCTTTGCCTATTTTGGTGATCGCGCCATGCCGGATAACCGACATTTCATGATCCGCTGCGACAGACCAACGCGCCAAGTTTGGCTCGCTCGTTCCTCGGAACAGGTGGGCGATGTCTTGATGCGTGTAAGAACAGAGACACAAGACCAGCTGTTTACCGCAGAGCCGGTTCCAATGACCGGCCTGATCGCGGTTGAGCTGGCAGCAAACAACCGCCTCCTTGATGCAATGGCCATTACCAAAGGGCGCTTCGCCGTCGAAGTCGAGGGCATGGAGCCGCTCTATCTTCCGGCATGGGCCGAAGTGACCCGCGTAATCGAGGATTGTAGGTAAATACTCTTAAGCAGAGCGCTCTTGGCGAAGGCGGTTTATTCGGACGTGGGAAAACTAAAATTCAAGTCTTGTTTTCGTGATTCACATGAATCAGATTGACACCAGAGGCCAGCGGTGAACGCGGCTCTCGGCCCCCGGTGATACGGTCTGGGTCTTGGCTTACAAGCGCGAAAGGAGGTGATCCGATGTCTCATGGTTCAGTAGAGAGGTCGGCAAGTTTCCGCACGAGGTACTATAGGTAAGTTCGGAACCTATAGAGACTTCGTGAGCGGCGCTTACCGCCGCTGACCATGAAAGGGCGGTTCACCCCGACGGGCGGTGACCGCCCTTTTCATATCTTGCCCTCGTTCCTCCATCTCACTATTCGCAACTCCCATGTTGTTCGACTACATCACCCACCCTTCGCCAACACCCGAGGCAGAACGCCTCGCGGCAATCGCTGACCCTGGCTTTGGAAAGTGCTTTTCCGACCACATGGTGGTGATCGATTATGACGAAGCGAAAGGCGGCTGGTTTTCCGCCACGCTCGGGCCCCGCAAACCGATCCCGCTCGATCCGGCGGCCAGCGTGCTACACTACGCGCAGGAAATCTTCGAAGGCATGAAGGCCTATAAACTGGACGACGGCACCATGGCCTTGTTCCGGCCCGAAGAAAACGAGCGTCGTTTTAACGCCTCAGCGCGGCGTATGGCGATGCCGGAACTGCCAGAGAAGCTGTTCCTTGAGAGCATCCGCAAGCTGGTGGAGCAGGACAAGAGCTGGTTCCCGCCAGTCGAAGGCGGCTCGCTTTATCTGCGCCCCTTCATGTTCGCATCCGAAGCTTTCCTTGGTGTGCGCCCGGCCAAGCAATACAAATTCGTTGTGATTATCAGCCCGGCCGGCAGTTACTTCAAACGCGGCCCTGCCCCGGTGAAAATCTGGGTCAGCCAGGATTATGTTCGCGCGGCCCCCGGCGGCACTGGCGCGGCCAAGACCGGCGGCAATTACGCTGCGTCACTCGTGCCCCAAGCCGAAGCGATCGAGCAAGACTGCGATCAGGTTGTGTTTCTCGATGCGGTCGAGCGCAAATGGATCGAAGAACTGGGCGGCATGAACCTGTTCTACGTGTTCGATGATGGCAGCGTGGTGACACCGCCGCTAACGGGAACAATCCTGCCCGGTATAACGCGTGACAGCCTGATCCAGCTGATCCGCGAAGAGGGGCTGGAACTGCGCGAAGAGCCCTACAGCATCGATCAATGGCGCGCGGATGCGGAAAGCGGCAAACTGCTGGAGACTATGGCTTGCGGCACCGCGGCTGTGGTGACACCTGTCGGCACGGTTGCCAGCCATGATGGCGAGTTCACAATCGGCAGCGGCGGCCCCGGTCAACTGACCATGAAGCTCCGCGAGAGGCTGGTCGCGATTCAACGCGGCGCAATGGAAGACACCCATGGCTGGGTGATGAAGCTGGATTGACCACAGTGGCGAATGCCCCCATCACCGTTGCCGCTCTATACCAGTTCACGCGTTTTGAGGATCCAGCGTCCTTGCGCGAGCCGCTGCTCGCCAAGTGCGAGAAGTTGGGTACGATGGGCACGCTGTTGCTGGCCAAGGAAGGCATCAACGGCACCATCGCTGGCAGCGAGAACGCTATCTCACAAGTGCTTGGCCATATCCGCGCCATGCCCGGATGCGCAGAGCTGGACGTCAAGTTTTCGCATGCCGAGAGCATGCCGTTCAACCGCATGAAAGTGCGTTTGAAGCGCGAGATCGTGACCATGGGAGAGCCCGACATCGACCCGCGCCAAAGCGTGGGCCGCTATGTCGCGCCCGAAGACTGGAACGAACTGATCAGCGATCCCGACACTATCGTGATCGATACGCGCAATGACTATGAAGTCGCGATTGGCACGTTCGAAGGTGCGGTTGATCCGGAAACCGCGAGCTTCCGTGACTTTCCGCAATGGTTTCGCGAACACCGCGACGAGCTGCTGGAAGGCAAGAAGAAGGTCGCGATGTTCTGCACCGGCGGGATCCGCTGCGAGAAATCGACCAGCTTCCTGCGCAGCGAAGGCATCGACGATGTCTTCCACCTGAACGGCGGCATCCTGAAATATCTCGAAACCGTGCCGCAGGACGAAAGCCTATGGCACGGTGAATGCTTCGTGTTCGATCAACGTGTATCGGTAAAGCATGGGCTAGAGCTCGGCTCTTACGGGCAATGCTTTGCCTGCCGCATGCCGCTTTCTGACGAAGAAATGGCTTCACCCGCTTATTCGGAGGGGGTCAGCTGCCCGCATTGCATCGACGCGCGCAACGAAGAACAGCGCGCGCGTTATGCCGAGCGGCAAAAGCAGCAGAAACTGGCGCGCAAGCGCGGTGAAGAACATGTCGGCAAGCGGCTGGAGCGAGACGCAAAAGAAGCCGCTAATGACTGAGCATCCCCCGGTCCTCTATTCCTTTCGCCGGTGCCCTTATGCGATGCGCGCAAGGATGGCCCTGTGGAGCGCCGGGATCAGCGTGATCCTGCGCGAAGTGAAGCTTTCCGACAAACCGCAAGCGCTGCGTGAAATTTCGCCCAAAGCGACAGTGCCGGTGCTGATATCAGCCAATGGCCCGCTGCTCGAAGAGAGTATCGATATCATGCGCTGGGCACTGGGCAAGAATGACCCGGAGGGATGGCTTGCCGGAGATGATCGCGAACTGATCGAGCGCAATGACGGCCCGTTCAAGCGTCACCTGGACCGTTACAAATATCCCACGCGCTATGCCGATGAAGCGAACGGCGATGAAGAAACCTTCCGTTACGATCACCGATCAAGCGGCCTCGCCATTCTGACCGATCTCGACACACGATTGGGCGGTCAGAAATACCTCTGCGGCGACACGCGTACGCTAGCCGATATTGCGCTGTTTACCTTTGTCCGGCAATTCGCCAACACCGACCGCGACTGGTTTGACGTACAAGGCCTGCCGCGTTTGCAGCAATGGCTGGAACAGCACCTCGCCTCGGACCTGTTCAAGGCGATCATGCCGAAATTCGTGCCTTGGAAGGCCGGTGACGACCGGATCCTTTTTGGGCCCGATCAAGCCACATAACTAGTCCGGACACTGTGCCAAGGCATCGCGCATGGCATCGATCACCCAGCTGGTCGCCGCGTTTGGACCGGGCCGTTTCAGTCTTGATCGCGGATAAAGGACTAAGGCCCTTCGGCTGGCATTCTAGGGTTATCGGGTGTCGGGGAGCTTTTCGCTCTCCGGCACTTTATCACGCAATTCCTTCAGCCAGACATCGGCCACCGCATCGCTTGGGGCGCGCCAGTCTCCGCGTGGCGACAGTGCGCCACCCGCGCTCACTTTGGGACCATTTGGAATGGCGCTGCGTTTGAACTGGCTGAACGCAAAGAAACGCTTGATGAATTTCTCAAGCCATTCGCGAATGGTCGCCAGATCATATTCGTTCTTCTTTGCTTCAGGAAATTCAGCCGGCCACAGCCCAGCCTTGGCATCCTTCCACGCATGCCAGGCAAGGAAGGCAATCTTGCTGGGCCGCTGCCCCCAGCGGATGGTGTGATGCAGGAAAAAGTCATTCAGTTCATAGGGGCCAATGATGCTTTCCGTGCTCTGGATCGCACCGCCCTCGCCCGGCGGCACTAGTTCAGGCGAAATCTCCGTATCGAGGATAGACAGCAAAACTTCATCGGTTGTCGGATCGAACTGCTCGGTGCTGACCGCCCATCGTATCAGATACTGGATCAAGGTCTTCGGCACGCCCGAATTGACGGCGTAATGGCTCATCTGGTCGCCAACGCCATATGTGCACCAGCCAAGCGCGAGCTCTGACAGATCGCCCGTCCCGATCACAAAGCCCGAATGGTGCCCCGCCAACCTGAACAGGTAATCGGTGCGCAGCCCGGCTTGGACATTTTCGAACGTCACGTCGTGGACCGGCTCCCCGTCAGCGAAGGGGTGCTGCATGTCTTCGAGCATGCGCGTCGCTGCTGGCCGGATATCGATCTCTTCCGCTGTGATTCCCAGCACCTTCATCAGCTTCCACGCATTTGACTTGGTGTGATCAGAGGTTGCAAAGCCCGGCATGGTGTAGCCACGGATAAAGCTGCGCGGCAGGCCGAGGCGATCACAACATTTAGCGGCAACAATCAGCGCGTGGGTGGAATCAAGACCACCCGATATGCCGATCACCATGCTCTTGGCATGGTTCGCCTCCAACCGCCGCATAAGGCCATCGACCTGAATGTTGAACGCTTCGTAGCAATCTTCATCAAGTTTGTGCTGGCGATTGGGCACAAAGGGGAACCGCCGGACCGGGCGCACCAGACCGCGATCACCATCGTTGGGCGCGAATGCGAAACTGATTGTGCGAAAACTGTCCTCTGGGCGCCCTGCCGCCTCAGCGGCGTCGTTGAACGTCTGCATCCGTGCACGCTCTGCAAAAATACGTTCGCAATCCACATCCGCGATGCACAGCTCTGCATTGAGGCTGAAGCGTTCACTTTCTGCCAACAGGTCGCCCAATTCGTAGATCATCCCCTGCCCATCCCACGCGAGATCCGTGGTGCTTTCACCATGCCCGCTGGCGCAATAGAGATAGGCCGCGACCGCGCGCGAACTTTGCGCCCTTGCCAACAGATGGCGCTCATCCGACTTGCCGATGGTGATGTTGCTGGCAGAGAGGTTAGCGAGCACGGTTGCACCTGCCAGCGCCCCTTGCGTCGATGGCGGCGTTGGCGCCCAGTAATCCTCGCAAATTTCGACATGCAGCTTGAACCCGGACAAGTTCGATGCCGCAAAAATCAGGTCAACACCGAAAGGCACGGCCTGCCCCGCCACGGCGATCTCCATCCCCCTGATCTCTCGCCCATGCGCAAACCACCGCTTCTCGTAATATTCGCGATAGTTGGGCAGGAAGCTTTTCGGCACAACGCCCAGCAATTGCCCGCGCACGACAACCGCCGCACAGTTATAGACACGTCCATTGTGCCGCAGCGGCGCACCGATCAGCAGCACAGGATCAATGTCGGCACTCGCGGCGACAATGCGAGCAACACCAGCTTCCGCTGCATCCAGCAAAGCGGACTGCAAATGCAGATCATCGATTGCATAGGATGACACGCAAAGCTCTGGGTAAACGACAAGATCGACCCTCGCCTCGTGCGCGCGTTCGGCCTCGGCCAGAATTCCATCTACGTTGTAATCAATGTCCGCAGTGCGCGTTTTCGGCGTACTCGTCGCGACACGAACCATCCCGTGCTGGTGCAGGTCGAAGAAGGGGTGATCAACAGCATCCCGATCTGATTGATCATTTTTTGATACCATTAGGGAATTGTCAGTATCCTGCTCGGGAGCTGGCTCAAGCCAGTCTTCGGGTGAACATATGCCCAGATCGGCCAAGCGTCTTTGGACCGGTGGACGGGCAACTTTCCCCTTGGATTCCCAGCCATAAACAGTCCTGCTTGGCCAGGGATCGCCAAACCGAATGCCAAATTCCTCCGCTGACAGCGGCGGCTCGTACGCGTCACGCCAGGTACGAATCTTGTATCCAGCCAAATGCATATCGAATCTAGTATCCTTTTGTGATACATTTGGCAAGTTTCGCTACTGCTCTGGAAAGCAATTGGCGACGGACGCTTGGGGACATGCGCCTTGCACTCGTAGCGTCGATGCCCCAACTCTCGAGTTCAGAGAGAGCTTCAAGAGACAGGACACCAAGAAATATGGCCGATCCCACCTACACCCCACCCAAAGTATGGTCAGCAGATACCGAAAGCGGCGGCCGCTTTGCCAGCATCAACCGTCCCACTTCCGGCGCGCGCGAAGAGAAGGACTTGCCGGTCGGCGACAACCCCTTCCAGCTCTACTCGCTCGCTACGCCGAACGGCGTGAAAGTCACCATCATGCTGGAAGAATTGCTCGAGTTG
>Ga0181581_10000340_pt1 | contig 34608 bp, 22 predicted proteins | sample 071ome_22_FD_132433 | JGI IMG/M metagenome (GOLD analysis project Ga0181581, IMG submission 132433) | Coastal salt marsh microbial communities from the Groves Creek Marsh, Skidaway Island, Georgia - 071404AT metaG (megahit assembly) | ecosystem: Environmental > Aquatic > Marine > Intertidal... | reverse complement strand
GTTGTCGGCGTGCGCGTACGGCGGGACGTAGCGAAACCGCCGTAGAACGCGCGCGCCGTGTACAGTACAGTAGGCATGAATCAATGACGCATAGAACGCGCGTGAAAGTACTACCGTGACGGCACGCGTCTCGATCGCGCGTTCGCGACTCGGCGCGCGGCGTCCGACCGATGAGGACGTTCTTCCCGCGCGAGCGCCGACACACATCGTCGCGCACGCGGCGCGCCGCACCGCGCGCGCGGCGCCGACGCGCGCCATGACGCCCTCGGACGCACCCGCCGCGCGTCGAGCGCGCGGCGTCGCCTCGCGCGAATCGTACGCGCGCGCGGACGTCGCGTGTGGGAGCGCCGAGTGCGACACCCATCGTGCGCTCAACGCTCGATGCGGTCGCGCCGACGCGCTCGCGCGCGCCGAGGACGGCGCAAAGATGTACGTCATTCCGGACGCGCGCGCGTGGGAGCTCTACGGCGAGGTGTTCGCGTCGGGGCACGTGAATGATGTCATCGCGCTGCGCTCTACGACGCGGCGGTTGGGAACGAGACGCGCGTCGACGTCCGAGACCCGCGCGCGCGCGCGAGGGACGATGCAGCGCGCGTTCGACGATCGGCGACGCCGTCTGTTCGTGTTCGACGACGAGCACTGCGCGGAGCTGGCGAGACGGGCGCGCGAACTCGGCGCGAGCGCGTCCCGAGAGACGGCGGCGGCGGCGTACTACGCGAGCAAAGTCAAGGGAAAGTTTCCCGTCGTCGTCGTCGTCGTCTCGGACGACGAGGCGGCGTCGGGGAGCGAACGCGCGCCTCAAGGCGTGGTGGTCGTGAGCGTGGACGCGTTCGTGGAACGGTTCTGTGCGGACGAGGAGGACGCGCCGGCGCGGAGGGCGTTCGAGGCGGCGCGCGCCGTCGTCGAGGAGGACGCCGAGAGCGGCGCGCCGTCGACGTCAGGCGCAGCGTACGAGCCGCACTTGAGCGAGAGCGAGTTATTGGCGGGCGTAGACGACGGCTCGCTGACGCGAGGCACGCTGCGAGTGAAGGCGTTGGGGACGACGTGCGAAGGGTACGTCGGCGACGTCTTCGTGTCGTCGAAACACGCGATGAACAGAGCGATGCACGGGGACGTCGTCGCGGTGCAAATCTTACCCAAAGACGAGTGGAGCGCGTCGAAGATAAACACGGTGATGGACGAGGAGCGAAACGTGCGCGAAGGGGACGTGTCGACGTCAGAATCGACGCCGAGGACGCGCACTGGGAAAATTGTAGGCATTTTACGACGCACGACGCGAGATATCGTCGCGTGTTTAGACGCGGTGGACGAGGAAGAGATCGCGCGCAATCCGCACGCGACGCGAAACGGTGCGCTTTGCGTGCCGATGGATGGGAAAATGGTCAAAGTGAGGCTACTGACGCGTCGCGCGCACGAATTAGTCGGCGCGCGATTCGTCGTGCGCGTGGACCGTTGGCAGACAAATCAACGCTACCCGTGCGGCCATCTTATCAAGGTGCTCGGCGCCATCGGTGACGTGGATTGTGAGATGGCGGCACTCTTGGCGCGATACGACATCCCCGCCGATCCTTTCGGCGCGCAATCGCTCGCCGAACTTCCGCGCGAGGGCGAAAATTGGGTCATCCCGCCGGACGAGTTGACGAAACGACGAGATTTGCGACACCACAGGGCGTGTTCGATCGATCCTCCCGGATGTACGGACGTCGACGACGCGCTCAGCGTGCACTTTCTCGACGAGAGAGGAAGCGACGGCGCCGTCGTGGAGATTGGCGTCCACATCGCCGACGTGTCGTACTTTGTGCGTACGGGGACGCTTCTCGATTACGAGGCGCGTCTTCGAGGTACCACCGTGTACTTGGTCGATCGCCGATTAGATATGCTCCCGAGTTTATTGAGCGAAAACTTAGCCTCGCTCTTGCAGCGCCGAGATCGTCTGGCGGTGAGTTGCGTGTGGCGCCTCGACGAGAAGATGGACGTCGTCGACGTGTGGTTCGGGCGCTCCGTGATTCATTCACGCCATCAGATGACGTATTACCAGGCGCAAGCGATCCACGACGAACAACCTCTACCTCTCGAAGACGGCGCCGCGGCGAACGCGTTTCCAGACGCGAGCGACATCGACATTGTTCGAAAAGATTTACGAACGCTCGTGGCGTTCGCCAACAAGACGAACGCCGTCAGACTTGAACACGGCGCCGTGGAACTCGAGAGCGCAGAATTGAGATTCGAAACGGACGCACGGACAAAATCACCAACCGAGGTGATCAAGAAGGTGGAGGTGCCGATGATGCGAGTGGTGGCTGAGTTGATGATTTTGGCCAACGGAGCGGCGGCGCGCGCGACGCATCAAGCGTTCCCGTCCAACGCGCTCCTTCGTCGTCACGCGCCGCCTCGCGAGGGAGGTTTCGCCGAACTCACGAAACTCGCCGCGGCGAAAGGCATCGAACTCGACTGTTCGAGTGGTGAAGCGCTGAGCGCGTCATTGGCGAGAGTCGCCGCGAGCTCGGATGCGGAAGTGACGACGCTCTTTCGCGGACTCGCTACGCGAGCCATGTCCGAGGCGCAATACGTGAGTTCTGGATCCGTCTCCGATACGGACGGTGGATTCGGACACTATGGACTCGCGTTGGCGTATTACACGCACTTCACGTCGCCCATTCGTCGGTACGCGGACGTCATCGTGCATCGTCAGTTGATTGAAGCCACCGAGGCGAACAACGGCGGCGCCGCGGCGTCGCGCGGGTCCACCTCGATGTCGCCAGAACTCCTCGAGTCGATCTCGACGCACCTGAACGAACGCAATCGCGCGTCCAAACTCGCTCAGTCTCGATGCGGAGAGATTTACCTCTTGTGGCTCTTGCGGGAAAAGCCGGCCATCGAGGCGGCGGTGGTGCACGAAATCAGAGACGACGGCGTCATGGTGTTTCTACCGTCGTTCCACATCAAAGCACCGGTGCGTCTTGTGGACGATGATGGACGCGCGATCGAAGAGCTCGCAGAGAGCGAGTTCGAAGTGGACCCGTCGTCGTCGAATTGGATTCGCGCGAAACCGAGCGTCGGCGTCGACGGTTTTGCGGCGCGGCGCTCGACGTCGTCCGACGAGGATCGGCTCGATATCGTGCGCGTTGACGATGACCGCGTCGTGCGCTCGTACGCGCTCCTCGATAAAGTCTGGGTGCAGTTATCGTGCAAGCACACGCGCGCGTACGGGCCGAGACTCGAATTGCGTCTCCTCGACGCCGAGAGGCACGCCGGCGCTCGAGACGCCGCGGCAAGACGCGTGCCGACGCGTCCGGCGGCGTCCAGTCTCTCGAACGCGATGCGAGAGGTCATCAAGACCAAGATGACTCACAAAATCATCGACGACGGCGACGACGACGGAGATGACGACGAAGACGACGCGCGACCGGTGGAAAACCTCAACGTCTCCGCCAAGTCGTCGTCGTCTCGCGCGCGCCGAGACGCCTCCATCGCGCCCCTGTCCCGACTCGTCCTCAACGACGACGTCGCCGTCACCATCGACGACGGACCGATTCACCATCTCCGAGTCACCCAGACGCGCGATCATCGACCCGGCGACCGCCTCGCGCGGCGCCGCTACGCCGCGGCGTGGGCGCGTCTCGCCGCCACGCGCGGCGCCGGCGAAGCCGGTCGCGCGAGGTACGAGAAACGTCGACGTCGCGTCGACGATGCCCTCGCTCGCGTGCGCGTCGCCAAAGACGAAGAGTGAGAACGCATAGACCGCCCCCGCACGCGCCCTCGACGCGTTGTAACGATAGTATGTCCCTCGAGCTCGCGCGCGCGCTTTCGAGCTCGTTTCGAGCCCATTGCCTCACCGTTCGACTCGCGTCAACATGGCGGGCAAAAAGCGCGCCAGCGCGCACGTCTTCACGAGCGAAGACGCCGAGAACGAATCCGACGCCAAACGCGCGCGGTACACGGCGTATTACTGTAAATTCTCGGGCGAACACGCCCTCACCACCACCGCCGACATCAACGCGCTCCCACGGCGTCGCACGGATGGCGCGCTCATGCTCAATCTCCGCGCGCACCCCACGCGCTTGCTCGCGGAGACGTCCGCGACGACGATCGCCGTGCGCGCGAGGGACGGGACGTACGAGAAGAGACGGCGGGTGACGCTCGGCGACGTTCCCATCGGGTACCGGGACGCGAGCGGCGGCGGCGAGCGCGGGACGGAGGTGTTGTACATTCATCCGAACGCCCTGAGCGCGTTCGATTACGAGCGAGATCACGGCGCGGGCGGTGCAGACGCAAGAGAGGACGCGCCGCCGCCGCCGTGTATCGTCGCGGGCGCGGGTGGGGCGACGCAGATCGACCTGGAGGTTCGGCAGCGATGCGCGGCGCACGCCATTCGTAAAATTTCCGCGTCTCGCGTCGACGTCGACGTCGTCGGTCCGGCGCACGCGTGCGACGGCGCATTGGTGGAGTTTTTAGGTCGCACGTTGGGATTGCGTCTGGCGCAAATGTCGCTCATGCGCGGGCACAAACAAACGTCTAGGACGTTGTTGGCCAAGGGGACGTCGCCGACCGAGGCGTATCGAAGACTTCGAGACGTCATGGACGCCGAGCGCGAGCGCGCGGCCAAGATCGCCAAGGGGGAGGTGCGTTAGTCATCGTTTGTAATCGTACAGTAGTCTATAGTAGTCGACGGTCGTCGTCGCGAACACGAAAAAACCGCGCGCGCGTTCGCGCTGTCTCTTAAAAAGTTGAAAACTGTCCCGAGCAATCACATTCGCGCGTCACACGCCGTCGACGCCGTCGTCGAGACGCCGTTCGGACGCGTCTCGTCGAACGCGCGTCGCGACGCGCCCGCGCGCGTCGTCGCGCGTCCGTCTCGCGCGTCTCGGCGGACGCGCGCGCGAGAAAAGATTACAAGTTTCTGGGCAGTCTCGAATTTGAATCATCTCGACGCGTCCCCGTCGCGACGCGCGCGCGCGTCATGTCGAGCGTCAAAGATTTGATCGATAAAGCCCTTCGCGGCATCGAGTCCGCGTCGAGCGAGAGCGAGGAGGACATCGCGCGCGCGGTGCCGACGTGGGGGTCGCCGGCGCGGGACGAACCGTCGAGCGCGTACATTCGCCGCGCGCGAGGATTCGCCGCGCGCATGGCGCGCGAGGTGGCGAGAGACGAGGCGGAGGACGCGAACGCGACGTTGGATGACGACGTCGGCGCGTCGGGACGTCGGTGGACGGCGACGGAGGGTGAGGCGGTGGGGGAAGATTTGAGCGTGCGGTTCGGCGCCGCGGCGGCGGAGACTAGCGACGACGCGTTGATGGAGGAATTGCGCGGGAATCTTCGTCCGGGACATCCGATGGCGCGGAAAAGAGACGTCTCGCGCGATGACGCGCGACGTGGTCGCGGCGGGGGCGGCGCACGGTCGCCGCGGGAGGCGAGGCGCGAGGCGTTTCGAGGCGCAAGCTCGAAATTGGCGGCAAGCCGAGAGCACTTTGACGTCGTCGTGAGCGCGTTGGAGCGAGAACGCAAGGCGCACGCGGAGACGAGATCGAAATACGAAGAGCTTGGTGCGCACGCGAACGTCGTGTTACGTCAGCGCGACGACGCGCGGGCGTCGTTGGAGGCGTCGACGTCTCGCGAAGGCGCGGCGAGTCGGCGCGTGGACGAACTCTCGAAACGGTTGGACGAGGAACGAAGCGTGAGCGAGACGCGTCTCGATGAATTGCGCCGCGCCAACGAGACGTGGCGAGCGGCTCAGTTGGCGGAGATCGACGCGATGCGCCGCGCGGCCGAGGCGCGCATGAGAGACGCGGAAGAATCGGCGGCGAGGGTGGAGGATCGCGTCGCCGAGCGCGTGGCGCACTACGAGAGACGCGTGAGCGAAGCCGAGCGCGAGGCGGCCTCGCGCGCGCGAGACGCGGTCGGACGATTCGGGGCGTTGGCGTCGTCGACAGAGGTGCGAGCGACGCGAGAGGCGAACGCGCTTCGAGCGAAAATGCAACAATTGGAGGACGACGTCGCCGAGGCGAGGCGAGAGCGTTCGGCGGCGGCGCGCGCCGCTGAGACGGCGAAGCGAGAGATGGACGACGCCGTGGGACAGTTTGAATCGTATAAAGCCGAACTCACGAGCGCGCGCGACGTGATTCACGCTCGCGACGGAGAATTGGCGGACGTGAGGCGAGATTTGCGAACGAAGCACGTCGAGCTCGACGACGCGCGAGGCGTGATGCGTCGACTCGAGTCGGAAAATGCAGATCTCGCCCTCAAAGTGTCATCGCTCGAGGAAATCTTGGGCGACGTCGGTGGTCATAAACGAAGCATCATGCTTTTGCGAGGACGAGTCACGCATCTCACGTCGGAGATTCGACGCGCCAAGGAGTGCGCGGCGGCGACGAAGAGAACCGTCACCGACGAAATCCAAGCTGTCGCGTCGGCGACGATGCGCGACGCGAGAGAGGCGATCGAGACGATGCAGAAACACTACGAGGCGCGTCTGCGCGCGTCAAGCGTCGACCGCGTCGCCGAGTTGCTTCGCGAGGTGAAAAGTCTCGAGCGAGACATTGAGAATTTGAAACAAAGTCACAAGGCGGAATTGGCGACGGCGTTGGCGGCGGAGCGCGACGCCGCGGCGAACGCGTCCGAAGTGTCCATTCGTTCCTCCACGCAGCGCACGATCGAGGCGGAGAAGGCAAAGGCGATCGCCGAGTTGACGGCTCGCGAGACGCGCGAACAACTCGAGTCCATGGAGAGGGAGCGAGATGCGACGGAGGAGGCGCTCGTTGTCGCCAACGAGCGCGTCGCCGCGCTCAAGGCGGAACTCGCGGCGTCCGAGGACGCGCACCGACGATTACAATCGCGACTTGAAGAGTCCGAGGCAAACGTGCACGATTTAGGGACGTTGATCAACAAGCGCAAGAGTTCGAGTGACGACGAACAAGAGGAGACGCGTCGTCTGCAGAGTCATTCGGCGACGCTCTCGCAGACGCTCGAACGGCTCGAACGAGAGCTCGCGGACGCAAAGGCGGAGACGTCAGCGGCGGTGAAGAGGGCCGAAGAGACGGCGCAATTAGAGATCGACGCGCTGCGACGCGGGATGGAGATGTCGGCGCACCGCGCGACGAGCGAACACCAGGGACGCGTGGTGGCGCTCGAGCGCGAATTGGCCGAGGCGCGCGAATCGAAGAAATTAGCCGACGAAGAGGTTGAGGAACTGCGCGAACAGATAGAACGGTACCAGGCGCTGACGAAATTACAAGACGACGCCATGTCTGCGAGTAAATCGCAGGTGCACTCGCTGTCACATCGCCTGCGATCACTCGAGACGTCCGTCTCCGGATCGCCCATGCCGTCGTCGCCAAGCGCGTCGCCCGGGAGCGCGAGTAAAAGTTTCTTCCTGACGCCGGGAAGTTTCACGCCTCTGACGCGTCCTGCACCGACGCCGATTACGGCGGTTCGTTCGCCGCGTTCGTCACCTCGAGCGTCGCCTCGAGCGTCGCCTCGAGCGTCGACATCGAGGACGCCGAGAACGCCCGCCGCGTCTCCGATCAAGTCGCCGCTCTTCAAAGGTTTATTCGCCGCGGACGAAGACGAGAGGTAGCGCCGCCTTAGACGTTTTGTAATCCGGATAGTCCATATCATCAATTAAAAGTACATGTGTGCTAAATCACGTCTCCATGGCGGCTTCGCGTTCCTCTGCCTCCTTCTTCCCGAGTCCGCCGAGCGAATCAATGTCGTTTATCGGCGTCGAAGGATAGTAATGAAAATGAAGTTCTCCGACATCATCGCCGGTCATCTTCGTCCACCCGTTCTCACCGACGTGGTACACGCTCACCGTACCCCCCGAAAACGCGTCGCGATACGTCGCGTGGTAAATCGCGCGTCGTCCGAGTTCGCACGCCTCCTTCACGCTCAAATCCCACTTGTACCCTTGATCCAACACCCCGTACGCAAACAACGACCCGGAGCCGACGCTGAATCGTTGCCCCTTCAATCGCGTGCCCTCGCTGTCGACGTAATACAGACCCGGACCGTTCAGATCCCACCCCGCGACCATGGTACCCATGGAGAGTCCTCGCCCTTTGTAACTGTACAGCGTGTTGGCCAACAGTTTCGAAGCCGCGCGCACGGTGATTCTCTTCCCATTCTCCAGTTCGTGCAACCGACACTGAATCCCGAGATTACGCTGCCAAAACTGACAATCCGCGGCGCCGCCCGCCATAGTACCGAGCAAAAAGGGATTGATTTCAATCACCTTTTTCACCGTCTGCGAGGACACGTACGGTCCCTGCGACGCGCGCGAGTCGACGGCGATGACGATGCCGTGTTCAAAGATGAACCCCAACGTCGTCGTTCCGTGGTTCGGTTTCACGTAATTCATCACCTCGCGTTGAAACTCACCAAACTGCGCGTCGAGACGTGCGGCACGCGCTCCTCCGTCAGTCGTCTCGCTCGCGCTCGTTGACCTAGTCTAAAAACCGTTGTCCCCACGCGCGTGTTCGCATCGCTCGCGCGCGCGTCGAGGCGTTGTCACGCACGTTTTCCACCGCCGGTGCCTTGAAATGACACTCGTGCATCGTTCCTTGAATGTTTTCGAGCCTGCGCGCGAGCGAGAGGGCGTCGTCAGTCGTCGATCTCGGTGAGATTCGATCGCAACACGTACGTCTCTTCGAGGTGTCTGGACGCCGCGCCGCCGCGCGCGGGGGCGTCCAGAAAGCTCATGTCGATGTTGATGCTCATGGTGAGCGAGAGTCGCGGTCGTGGGCGCTCGGTGTGCGAGTGCGCCGCGCGCCGCGAAGTGAGGAGATCTCGCGCGTAATCCGTGGAGACGGGCGCCTCGGTTCGTTTCGGCTACGTGTCTTCTATCTACAATTTCTAGCGGCGAATCGCTCTACTCTAACGTTTTCACCATGTATGTGTCCTCTAATTCGAAGCCGAGCTTGCGGTAGTAGTGTCGCGTGCCGACGCCCGAGATGACGGCGAGCTTGCGAGAACCGTGCTCTTCGCGAGCGATGCGCTCAGCCTCGCGCATGAGAAGGGTGCCGTAGCCTCGGTGTTGGAATCTGCCCTTGTCTCGAGAGTGCACGGCGACTGCGGTGCCGTAGACGTGTAATTCGCGAACCATGGAGCATTTGCCTTTGAGCGACGGCGACGTCTTGGCGGCGGTTCTGCCGCACTTGCGAAGACGCAGCAGACCGACTAAAATGTCCTGACGCGGATCCTCGTAGGACAAAAATGTCTCCCAACCGCCGTTGGCGACGTAATCGCGTCGAACGAGCTCGACGTGCGTCGGTGCGACGCGGTTGTGAATGTCTTGTAAACCGACTTCGCGCGTGCGAACGTCTCGGCATCGTAAGCCCAAGTCTGCCATGCGCGCCATGGCGAGCTCGCGGAGGTTACCCTTTTCGACGCCCGCGGTGACGAGAGGCATGGGAATGTCGCGCTGGACGCGATACACGCGCACCCACGGTGGCACGAGGGCGAGAACTCGCGCGACTAAATCAACCAGTCGCTCCGGATGGTAGTTTCGATACTTGCCCGTGCGCCAGAGCTCGTACAGACCCGTGCCGCGAATGACGAGCGTGGGATAGAGCTTCAAGCCATCCGTGCGAAAGTCAGGGGACTCGAAAAACTCTCTAAACGATTCTAAATCGCGTTCCATTCCGACGTTCGGTAAATCGGGCATCATGTGCGCGATGACCTTGAAACCGGCGTCCTTGGCCAACTCGAAACACTTTTGAACCGCCGCCACCGTGTGTCCACGATTGGTATCGCGCGCGACGTCTTCGTAGATACTCTGTAATCCAATTTCCAAGCGCGTGCACCCGTAGGAGAGCATCTGGCGCAAATGCGGCGATTGACAGTAGTCGGGACGCGTCTCGATTGTCAACCCCACGCACTTGGTACGACTCTGTTCCGACGCTCGCACTGCCTCCGTCACGCACGAGCTGCTCGCTCCGCTCAATGAATCATGCAAATTCCTAATGAAATAATCCCTATAATCGATCGGCAGCGACATGAACGTCCCTCCCATGAGCACGAATTCCACTTTATCGACGGCGTGTCCCAGCCGCCGCAACTGGTCCACGCGTCCTCGACTCTGCGCGTACGGATCGTACCTCGCTCGAATCGCCCGCATGGACGTCGGTTCATACCCCGTGTACGACTGCGTGCTGTACTCGAAATCACTGTCCGGCCCGCCCGGGCAATACACGCATACGTTCCCCGTCGTGGCGATGTGCGGACACCTATGCGGTTTACTCATCACCGCCACCACCGCCACCCCGCTCGCCGTTCGCACGGGTTTCGCTCGCAATTTTGGCATCAACTGATCACGATGCTCCACCGGCACCGCCGCGATCAGCTCGGTGAGTTTCGGCGCCTTGCTCAGCTTGTATTTCCTCGCCGTGGCGTTTTTCAGCGCATTGAGGTTCAGACTGTATCCTTCCTCGTCCCCGCGCGCGACGAGCGCGGCGACGATCTCCGCGATCGCGCTCACCCTTCGCTCGGCCTCGCTTCGTCCGGCGACGTCCACCGCGCGGTCTCGGGTCACCATGTCGACGGTGGACGAGAACCTTCGCGGCGAGGTCTGCGGCGGCGCTTGTCGAGGGAGCGTCCCAATCGATGAATGGGCGCCGCACTTTTCGGCGGCGCGCGCGCGCGAATCGGTCGAGCGGCGACGAGGCGTGAGCGTCGAGGACTTTCTCGACGTCGTCATGTCGTCCGTGTACACGCTCGAACCTCCGACGGAGGGTAAAGTGGTCGTGTACACGACGCTGGGTGAACTGGAGATTGAGCTCTTCTCTAGAGAGGCGCCGTTGGCGTGTCGAAATTTCGTGCAATTGTGTCTCGAAGGGTGCGTACTGACGGATGAAGACGCGACGTGTGCTCTGACACTGACCGATCGCGTTGTCGTCGCAGGTATTTCGATGAGAATGAGTTTACGCGGTGCGTGAGCAACTTCATGGCGCAGACGGGCGACCCGACGAACACGGGCCGTGGCGGTTCGAGCGTGTTCGACAGCGGGCGACCGTTCAAGGATGAATTTCACTCTCGTTTGAGGTTCAACACGCGCGGACGAGTGGCGATGGCGAACGAGGGTCGTAAGGATAGCAACGGTAGTCAGTGGTTCGTGACGCTCGGCGAGTGCGAGTGGCTCAATCGAAAGCACACGATTTTCGGTAAAGTCGTCGGGGCGACGATGTATAACGCGATACAGATCGGAAACGTGGAGACAGAGAACGATAGACCGGTGGCGCCGGCACCGAAGATCGTGAAGACGGAGGTGTTGGCGAACCCGTTTCCGGATATCGAGCCGAGAAAGCCGACCAACGTCGAGGAGGAGGAAGTGGTGGAAGATTTTAGAAAGAAGAAAAAGGCGAAAAAGAAGCTCAATCTGTTATCGTTCGGGGAGGAAGCGGCGGAAGAGGAGGCGACGCTAGATGAAGTGGGAATCAAGGGGATTAAATCGTCGCACGACGTCGGCGGAGACGCGACGCTCGTGAGCGCCGACGCGGAGGAAACGCGCGCGGCGCTCGAACAGACGGCTCGCGAAAAGGCCATGGCCAAGGAGAAGAAGGCGCGCGTGAAGGAACGCATGCAAGACATGGGCGCGGACGTCAGCGACGACGACGCGGACGAAGGGAAGGATCGCGGGAAGAGTGGATGGGACGACGCCGCCGGCGCAGATGACGCCGCCGCGTTCCAGGACCAGATGCGAGACAAAATGCTTCGCAAGCGACGCGAGTTGGGCGACGTCGATGGTGGATTGAAAGAAATCGAAGAGGATATTCGCAAGCAATCCGACGCGTTGGCGTCCAAACTCGATAAGCGCGAGATGAAGGCTAAGCGCAAGGCTGAAAAAGAAGCGCGAGAAGCCGAACGCGTGCACCGCCGTGCGACGAAGTTGAAAAAGCTCGGTCTCGGTAAGTGCGCCGTTCGAGACGCGGACGCCGCTCTCATGACGAGCGATGAGGTGAAACGCGTGGAGGCCAAAGCGAGACGCTCTCGCGTGCACGACCGCGAAAAGGACACGCTTGCGCGTTTGGCGGCGTTTTCGTCCAAACAACCCGCTGCGCCGAAATCCGATCCCAAATCCGATCGAGACGACGACAAAAACGACGAGGAGGAGGAGATCGGTCGCGTGGGCGTCTCGAGATTCGTCCCTCAGGGCTTATACTACATGGAAGACGACGAGGACGAGGACGACGCGAGCGATTGGAAGGCGCACAAATTGGCCTTCGTCCCTGAATCGAAGAGAAACGACCAAGGCGCATACGTCGCCGACGTCGACGATTACGTCGTCTTCGACCCGCTCCTCGAGAAGGGCAAGGGTAAATTCGCCGACAAGGGGGGCAAACCGTCAACCAAACGCTGAATAGTCATAGAGAGCGAGAGAGTTGTAAAGCGCGACGATTTTCGTCGTCAAAACGCCACACTGCGTCCCGACACCTCCCCACCCATGACATCGCCGGACGACGAGTTCGAACTCCCGAGCGAGTGCGACGTGTTAATTCTCGGCACCAGCCTCGTCGAGTCCATCCTATCCGCGGCGTGCGCGCGGCGCGGCGCGCGTGTGGTGCACCTGGATGCGCGCGCATCTTATGGCGGTGCGTTCGGCGCCTTCAGAGCGACGACGGCGCGCGAGGGGCTGTTCGCGAGCGATGCCATCGACGCGCGATCATTTCACGCGCCGTTCGGCGCGTGCGTGCGCGAGGAAACGGGAGAGGTTGACGAGGAGGCGTGTCGGCGGTTACAATCGGAGACGTCCCGAGCGCCGACGTCGCCGACGAGAGGATACTCCATCGATCTCAGCGCCCCGAAACTCGTGCTCGGCGCGGACGCGTTCTGCGAAGCGCTCGTGCTCTCGGGGGCGCACAAGTATTTGGAGTTTAAACCGGTCGAGCGCACGTTCGTGTACGACGACGGCGTCGCGCGCGCAGTGGCGAGTAATCGAAACGACGTCTTCAAGGATAAAACGTTGACGGGGGCGGAGAAGCGGGCGTTGATGCGGTTTTTGAAGAATGCGCACAACGTGGCCATGCGCGACGAGACGTCGCGACGAAGGAGCGGGAAGAGCGGGGAGGAGACGAACGTCGCGGTCGGCGCGCCAGGGAGCGAGTGGGGAGGCGAAGCCGCAGGCGAAGACGGCGCGGGAGACGATGGTTTAGACGTGCGAGAAGGAGAGACGATGGATGCGTTCTTGATGAGGCAAGGGTTGTCTGCCAAACTTCGCGCCGCCGTCACGTACGCGCTCGCGTTGCAGACGCGCGCCGATTGTTCCGCGGTTGACGCGCTCGAGGATTTAAAGGTGTACATTTTAAGCGTCGCCAAGTACGGTCCACAGACGGGCGCGTGTTTGATCCCAGTGTACGGGTCGGGCGATATTCCGCAAGCGTTTTGTCGCGTGGGCGCTGTGAAGGGCGCGACGTACGTGTTGCGCCAAGCGGTGCGAGACGTCGATGTTAACGCCGACTCGGTGACGACGGTCACCTCAAAGGGTGGACAAGAGATTCGCGTCAAACACGGTGTCGTCATGCACGAACCGACGAACGAACAAAGTTCGCACGTATTAGTGCACGCGGCGTGCGTGCTCGATGATCCACTCGTGCCGGAGTACGGTCAGATGCTCGTCGTTTTCCCGCCTGGAAGCGTGTCGGAGACGCAAACCGACGTCGTTCGCGCGCTCCAAATTGGTTCGCACACGGGCTGTTGTCCGGACGGAAAGTATCTCTTGTACGTCTCAAGCGTCGTCGCGCGCGATTCGATGGACCCATACGCTGGCGTAAAGGCGGCTTTGGACGTGATGACTCGTCACGGCGCGGAGGACGCGCCGAGCATTTTCGGCGAAGAGTACGCCAAGCCCGAAATTCTCTGGGGCACAATGTACGTGCAGAACGCAAGCACGTCGGAAGCTGCGACGTGCGCGAGCTCAAACATCGCGCTCTGTCCCGGGGCGGACGATCTCGCGACTTACCAAGGCGCGGTCCGAGCCGCGAGACGCGCGTACGCGAAACTCTACGGCGACGCCGAAGAGCTCTTCCCCGCCGAGGAGGACACGCCCGGGAACGACGGCGAAGAGATCGACGCGATACTCGAACAAAATTAGATGCGTGTTAGCGTGTTATTAGCGAATGAATTAGATAGCCTCTCTACAACTCTAGAAAAATTGAAGGAATACACGTGCCAATGCGGGGAAAAAATTAGTTCTTCTTGTTGCGCGTTTTCATTTTGGGGTTCTTCGTGATGCGAATGTTCAGCGGGGTAACCTCAACGAGTTCATCCTGGCTGATGTATTCGACGCAATCGTCCAAACTCATGTCCTTAGACTCGTTGAGGACGACGGTCGCGTCCTTGTTGGATCGGACGTTCGTCGCCGCCTTCTTCTTGCACACGTTCACCTTCAAGTCGCCCGAGCGTTGATGGACACCCACGACTTGACCTTCATAGACTTCATCACCCGGCTTCACGATCAAGATACCGCGGTCTTGCGCGCTTTGAAGCGCGTAAGAGGTGACTTGACCGGTCTCGTGCGCGACGAGGGAACCGTTGTCGCGCATGGAAATGTCACCCGCCCACGCGCCGTATTCGTCAAAGTTGGTGTTCAACACGGCGGTACCGCGAGTGGCGGTGAGGATGGCGTTACGCAAACCGAGCAAACCGCGGGTCGGGATCTTGTACTTCATCTTCGTGTTGCCCTTGTCGTCGGTGATGAGGTCGAGCATGGCGCCCTTACGGTTGGCGAACAAGTCGACGCACGAGCCGGTGTATTCCTCCGGCACTTCGACGTACGCCTCCTCGTACGGTTCAACCTTGTGTCCCTCCTCGTTTTGCTTGGTGATGACTTCCGGCGGACCGATGGTGAATTCATAGCCCTCACGACGCATCGTCTCGATGAGAATCGTGATGTGAAGCGCACCGCGACCGCACAAGATGAAGGTATCCGCGGTGTCGCCCGGTTCAACCTTGAGCGCCAAGTTGCGTTCGAGTTCTTGGTCAAGGCGCGCCTTCAAGTTACGGGAGGTGACAAACTTACCCTCTTGACCCGCAAACGGAGACGTGTTCACGGACATGGACATGCGCACGGTCGGTTCTTCGACGGTGATCGTCGGCAACGGCGTGGCGCCGTCCGCCATGATGGTTTCGCCAATCATGACGTCGTCGAGACCGGCGATGGCGCAAATGTCACCCGCGCCGACAGAGTCGACCGGCGAACGGATGAAGTTGTTGTAGATAAACACCTCAGACACCTTACCGTTGCGAGCGTCTTCACCCGGGACGCCAATCTTCACGTTGCTCGCCTTTTTCATCGTGCCCGCGCGCACGCGACCGAGGGCGATGCGACCCTTGAATTCGTCGTAGTCCAAGTTGGTCACCAGCATTTGAAGCGGCGCGTCGACGTCGGCGACCGGCGCCGGAACGTCGTTGCAGATCATCTCGAAGAGCGGCTCGAGGTTGTCGGCCAATTGATCCGGTTCCATGCCGGCAATGCCCTGGAAACCAGAGGCGTACACGACAGGGAATTCGCACTGCTCGTCCGTCGCGCCGAGGTTGCAAAACAAATCAAACGTGTTATCGACGACGTAATCCGGACGCGCACCCTCACGATCGATCTTGTTCACCACGACGACAACCTTGAGACCAATCTCCAAAGCCTTCTTCAACACGAAACGCGTCTGCGGCATTGGACCCTCGACGCTATCGACGAGCAAAAGCACGCCGTCAACCATATTCAACACGCGTTCAACCTCACCACCGAAATCAGCGTGACCCGGGGTGTCGATGATGTTAATCTTCTTATCCTTGTACGTCACCGCCGTGTTCTTGGACAAAATGGTGATCCCACGCTCGCGTTCGAGATCGTTCGAGTCCATGATGCGTTCCTCGACTTTTTCGTTTTCCCGGAAAACCTTCGATTGCGCCAACATGGAATCGACGAGCGTCGTCTTCCCGTGATCGACGTGCGCGATGATGGCGATGTTACGGATCTCATCGCGCGCGACCGCGTTTCCGGTCGCATCCGCGGCTGCATCGTCGAGAAAACGCTTCGTCAGTCGTCGCGTAAAAAGATATGCGGATAAGGCGTCCCCGGCGGCGGACGACTCGAGGGGTCCACGCGCGCGTCCTCGCGCGCGCTCGCCCTCGCGCGCGCGTCGTTCGCGAAAAAATATTCCCCTCGCGCATCAACGCCGAGTTGCGCGCGCGCGCGAGGTCAGCGTCGCGCGTCGGGACGCACGTTCGGCCACCGCCGCCGTCCGAGCGTTCGGACGGCGCGCGACGGTGCGGCCGCGCGCGGCGCGCGCGTGGGCGCGCGGCGCCGCGGCGACGGTGGTCTGTGACATCATGTGAGCGCTCATGGCGGCGGAGTGCGTCGCCCGAGGCGTGTTCGTCGCGCGGTGAGGCGGCGAGTGCGGCGCGAGGGAAAGACGTCATCAAATGTGAAGGGTGTCGCGCTTTTTCGCGACGACGACGATGCGAGGCGACGGTGGGTCGAAAGCGGTGATGCGGGGCGCGCAAAGCGGAGATTGAAATACACGACGCGTGACCGGTTATTTGTTCACGCACGCGCGGAGGTTTTCTAGCGCGGGTTCGCCCTCGATGAGGGTCCAGCGCGCGCGGCTCGAGGCGTCGGGCGAGACGCCTCCGGGGAATAAACGCTCGTGCGGTCTCGGCGCGACGCCGAGCGAGCGCCAGAGTCCGACGACGGATTCTTCGATTTTTCGTGCGCTCTTGATGGCGAGCGATTCACCCTTGGTGGTGAAGGGCTCGACTCTGATGGTGAACATGCCGTGTCTGTTGCCGTAGACGACGTCGGTGAGATATCTGTCGCCGACAAAGATGAGTTTTTTCGCCGAGTCGCACCCGACAAAGTGTTTGACGACGTCATGCGCATCTCCCGCGGGTTTTTTCGTCGCGTGTCGAATGAATTTCACCCCCAACGCGCGCTCCATGGCGTCCGCCTCGGCGCCGTCCGGGTCGTATTGAAACAACCCGGCCGAGTTACTGTACACCGCCACGTTCTCGCTCCCGAACGCCTCTTTACACGCCTCGAGAGAGTCACGAACATTCTCGTGCACTTCCAAGACGTACGGCGTCGTGAGCGTGTTATCCTTATCGAAGATGACCCCGGCGAATCCCAAACGTTTCAAGTGCGCCCAGTCCACCGACGCGATGCTCTCGCACGCCACCTGCGGCATCGCCAGCGCGCGATCCGTGACCGAAGACTTGAAAAACAACGCGATACCGGCCGCGTTCATGCTCTGCATGCATTTGCCGTACAGCGACGGCGCGTGCGGTTTCGCGTCGCTCGTGGATGCTTGCGAGCTCATGATGACTCGTCGCGCGCGCGTCGCGTTCGTTCGCGCGTGAGAGAGACGTCGCGCGCGCGGCGAATCGCTCGCGTGAGATTCCGTGACGTTCGTGCGCGCGACGACGGCGCTCGAGGCCATGTATCGCGCCGCGAGGGCGAGCGTGTGAGGGCGAGACGGCTTTCGCGTTCGCGACAACTCTAAGAAAGACAGACTAGGTGAAAATGGACACGACGTTTCGCTGCTGCCCGCTCGCCTGCGAGCGACCGAGACGTCGAAGCTCTTGCATCAAATCGTCCTGAGACATGCGCTCGAGGGTGTGTAACTCGTTGGCGTACGTGGAGACGTCGAAATTGAGTGCCGCGGCGCCTTGCTTTTGCGGCGACGCCGTCGTCGCGAGCAGACTGGCGTGTAATTCGCACCACAGCATCATGCGATCGTACGCCTTGGCCGCCTCTTCCTCGCGATCGAAGCACCCGAGCGACGTGGGCTTGCCGTTGCGACGAAACTGCGCCTCCCACCGTCCCGTGGGAAATGTTTGATGCACGCCTCGATATTTGCTCGTGTACGTCCGCCCGCTCGACACCCCCTTCTGTCGAGCCACCTTGTGCACGCTCTGACGCACGTCCGCGCGTCCAGGCGACCCCACCTTGCCGCTCGTGCTCGTCGCCAGACTTCTGAACGTACCGCTCGCGTTCCCTCGCCTCCAATACGGTCCCGCGACGGAGGACGCGCGATTCGCGTCCCGGATGTCTTTTTCCTCCCAATCGCGCACGCGCATCCCCAACGCCTCCGCGTCCGCGAGACGACGTCTTCCACCGCTCTGCGCGCGTCGAGAAAATCACCCGAATCATCATTCGTTCGTTCGTCAGTCATTCAATCATCGTTCGCGTCGAGTCATCGTTCGCGTCGAGTTTTTTCTGTGCCCAAAGCCATCCGTTCCCTAACGGTCTCCACCGCGCGACGTCGCCTCGTCGCGCGCACCCTGATGACGTTACACCGACCGACGTCCATCTCGCCCTCGTTCTCTCCGTCGCGTCGTCGCCTCTATCGCGTCGGTCGCCGCCTCTATCGCGTCGTCGGTCGTCCTCGCGTTTGTTCCCCCGCGTCGTCGGTCGCGACCGTCGTCGTTCACCACCGTCGCCTTCGCGGTCTCGCGCGGTCGGCGCGTCTCTTCGCGATCTCCCCGCGTCGCGTTCGCGTCGTCGTCGCGCGCGTCGACTCGATCGTCGTCGTCGCGTCGCGGTCGCGCGTCGTCGAATGTCGATTCGTTTCCTCGGCTCGGCGGGCGGCGGCGCGTTCGGTCGGACTCGTCTTCTTATTCATCGATCATCGTCGCATCATCGCGTCGCGTCGTCACGTGCGTATCTTCATTGTCTCGTTCGATCGTTCGAGCGGCGCGGGGGAAATCGACGGCGTCGATCGCGTCGGCGCGCGCGCGCGGTTCGCGGCGACGACGAGCGCTTCGAAACACGGCGAGACGACTCTCTCGGCGAGACGCGCGTCGTCGACGACGGCGCGTTCGTCGACGTCGTCGGGTCGCTCCGCGTTCGGGGAATCGTCCATGGGCGAGGACACGCGCGCGACGGCGCGACGTTGGCGCGCGTCGACGAGGTCGTCGATTTGGAGACGCAACGCGGCGATTTCTCGATGGGACGCGTTGATGGCGTCCACGAGCGTGCGCATGTCGCGTCGGAGCGTCTCGTCTCTCTCGTGAATGATGGTGTGCACGCCGCGAAGGATGGTGGCGCCGAGCGCGCGGAACGACGTTGGATTGCCGTCCTCGATCGACGGCTGCGTCGGCGGTGTCGGTTTCGTCCTCGATTTCGGCGAGGGACGCGGCGTCGTCGGCGGCGCGCGTCGAAACGGCGTCAAACGTTCCGTCAGACTCATCGGCGGCGGTGGCATCGTCCTCGTCCTCGGCACCATCGTCCTCGACGTCGTCGTCGTCGTCGGCGGCGGCATCGGCTGTACCGCTCCTCCGCGCGCTGTCGCGTCTTCCCGCGCCTTCTCCTCCTCCTCTTCGCGACTCCCCGTCTCGGCGTCTTCGCCGTCTTCGCGCGCGCGTTTTTCACCCCCCACCCCGCGCGTCCCCGCCTCCTCCTCCCGCGCCCGTTTCCCTACACTCCCTCGTTCGCGTCTCTCCGACGTCGCCTCGCACGCCTCCGCCTCTCTCTCTTTCGCGAGCACCTCCGCGTTCACCTTTTCCCAGTGTCGCTCGGCGAACGCCGACGCGTACTCGCGACCCTCGGCGCGACATCGATCGCGCAACGCCTCCACGAGCTCACCCAACGCCCCCACGCGTACAAAACACCCAGAACTTCGAACCACTTGCACGACGTTCGCGTCCACGAGCGCGTCGACGGCGCGCTGCGTGCGTTGCGGCGTCATGACGTGCGAGAGGCCCTGCGCGCGCGTCGTCTTCGTCAGTCTCGTCGTCGTCGCGCGCCGAGACACAAAGTACATCTTTTCGACGACACGGCGCGCGCGCGCGCACCTCGCGTTCGATCTCGCGTCTCAACCGCCATCGTCCCGGAAATTTCACCGCGTTTCTGCTTCCGAAACACCGCATCGCGGCCGCCGCGACGACGTAACTTCCGAAGACGTCTCGTTGTCTCACCGCGGCGACGCGGCGTCCGAGCGACGTAGGCGTCTCCTCCGCGACGGCGGCGGTCGTCGTCGGGGCGTCGGGTGCGGCGTCGGGTGCGGTGGACATTATCGACGTTGATTCCCGACGCGGTGGGGCGATGGGATGCGTCGAACGCGCGCGTCGAGGTGTGACGGTCTCGGTCTTCGCGGCGACGACGACGACGCGACGCGACGCGACGGGAGAGAGGCGAGGCGATATATCGGATGTTGATCGTTTACACAAGGTTGAGCTAAAAGTTTTCAAATGCGCCGCCGGTGATGCGAATCGACGATGTTGGCGTCGCGTTCGCGTTCGCGCCAGAGTCTCCGTCTCCGTCTCCGTCTCCCGCGCGTCGGTTCCGCTCTCGTCTCGTCTCGTCGCTCACTTTGGCGCGCCGGCGTTGCGAGGAGGCGTGCTCGGCCGCGCCCCCATCATGGACCCAAAACCACCCATGAGTTTGCGTTCAGCGGGCTTTAATATCTGGAAACTGCACATCAAGTTTTCATCCACCGTCATCATCGCCCCCGCGTTGTCAAACTCTCCGCAATAATTGGGCGCGGAGAAGACGGTGACGAGTTGACGCTTTCCGAAAAACTCGTACCCATTCTCCACCACCTGATGCGCTCTAACAACTAAGTCGAAATCAAACTTGGCGAGGAAATCGCCGACGACGTCGGTGCCGTACGTGTACGAAACGCCGCGATCATTCTCGCCCCAACCTTGAATGTCGGCGTCCGGGTCGCTCCACAAAAAGTCGCACAACATGCCCATGTCGGGAATATCCGTCGGACGCTTGATTTGAACTATCTGCTGAAGATCCTTCAACTCTGGGCTCGGACCGCCGTGAATGCAAAATATCTTTTCATCCACGATGGCGGCGAAGGGTAAGCAGTTGAAGACGTCGCAAAAGACTCTCCACAGTTTAATGTTGTACCGCCGCTTGCATTCGTCGTAAAACCCGTAAATCCGACTGATCGAGTTGCACTCGTGGTTTCCTCTGAGCAAGAAGAAGTTTTCCGGATACTTCACCTTGTACGCCAAGAGTAAGCAAATAACCTCCAAACCTTGCTTACCGCGATCGACGTAATCGCCTAGGAACAGGTAGTTGGCCTCGGGCGGAAACCCGCCGTACTCAAACAACCGCAACAAGTCCGAGTATTGGCCGTGCACGTCGCCGCAAATCTTCAACGGCGCCTCGAGCTCTAACAAACACGGCTGCGCGAGAAAGATTTCTCTGCGTCATCGAAGCACACCGCGGGCGAATCGTCAGTCGTCTCGGTCGTCTCGGTCGTCGCGTCGCGTCGGATCGGACCCGCGTCTCTCTCTCTCTCTCTCTCCCCCGCGCGCGTCGCCATCCATCCACCGTATCCCCCGCCCCCGCGCGCGATTCGATCGCGCGATATTTCCCACATCCGTTCGCGCGCGCCAACCCGCGCGTCGTCCGCATCCGCATCCGCGCGCGTCGCGTCTCCAGCCACTCGCGCTGGCACCGCGCGATCGCGGTCGTCTCCCAAATGTCACGCACCTCGCCGCCGCGCACAGCGCCCGGATCTCTCCCTCCGCCAATTGCACCGTGCGATTATTCGGTTGTCCTCTCACGCTGAGCAAACGCTCGATGACGCTGTCCACGTCGAGCGTCGTCGTCATCTCGACGTCCGGGGCGCGATCCGCGCGTCTTTGAAATTCGAGCGACAATCACCCCCGAGGCGACGTCGAGCGCGAGTCGCGACGCGCGCGGGCGTCGGCGCGGTCGAGGACAAACGCGGTCGACCGTCGGTACGGTGCGACGAACGCGGTGACGGCGCGCGCGCGCGTTTGCGGAATCTCGGGGGTCCCCGCGCGACCCCTGGACGCGCGAAGGACAGAGTCCCCATCTATTGAGTCATGACTCGTCAAAGGTGCGAATGCGCAGCCGCGCGTCGCGCATTCGCGCGCCGCAGACGTCCGCGCGCGTCGCCATGGCGCGCGGCGCGGTGGATGACGTCGCGCGCGAGACGCTCGATCGAATCGCGCTCGCGGGCGCGCGCGGGATGGAGGCGAGGGCGCTGTTGACGCGCGACGTCGTCGCGTCCGAGCCATCAACGACCGCGCGCCAGGTTGACGACGCGCGCGACGACGCCTGGATCGCCGTCGTCGCGCGCGCGGCGTGCGAGGCGTGCGCGAGAGGTGACGCGGAGGTCGTCGACGCGCGTGAGGGTGGGACGGCGTGGTCGCTCGGTGACGAGGACGCGGCGGACGCGGACGGCGCGCCGCGCTCGGAGACGGCGGCGGCGGCGGCGGATGAGGTCGTGCGTCGCGTGCGCGCGTGTGAGGGGGTGTCGACGTCGACGTCGACCGGTGCGAACGCGTCGTCGTCGGGGGTGACGTTCGTGGCGACCGAGGCGGTGCGCGCGCGAGCGTTGGGGATCGGGGACGAGTCGACGTGGGAAAACGGTTTGAGCGACTTGGCGCGAACGATTTTAGAGGAGATTGGACGCGCGCGCGATCGAGGGGTGACGACGGTGGAGCTGAGCGCGTTGAATAAGGGGAAATCGGTGGATCACGCGGTGAAACAGTTGGCGGGGGCGGGATTGGTGTGTTGGCGGAAAATGTCCGCGCGGGGCAGCGGGAAGACGAATAACGTCGTGTATCTGACGCGGTTCGCGCCTCCAGAGGCGGAGTCGCGCGAAGACGAGAAGACAGCGTATTACACGACATTGACGACCATTTTGAGCGAGTTTCCGCAGCAGACGGCGACGTCGAAGACCGTGCGGGAGCGTTTGCACGGAGAATTTCAATATTTGTCGCTCTTGCGCGACAAGACGGAAAAGGCGAAGACGAAAATCTTCGCCGCCGCCAAGGCTGAACTGTGTCGTCTGTGTTTCATCGAACCCGTGAAGAGCGATATGGGCGATGCGTTGAGGTTGATCAAACCGTACCGAGTCGTGGACGGTGACGGCGATGACGGCGCTGATGACGCGGACGCCGGCGCTCAGTGGACCGGCCGCGGCGTCGTGGGAGACCTCATCATCGAGCAAACGTTTGAGACGCAAATCTGCGAGCGCGTGCGATCGTCGGACGGCGCGGTGAGCCAGACAGACATTTTGCGCGCGTACGATTACGCGCCGAGAACCGTAGAAAAACGATTACTGAAGATGTGCGACGAGGACGAATTGTTCAAACGAGTGAGCGTGCAGAGAGGCAAGGTAAAGACGACGTGTTTTATGTCGACGGATGCGCCACGGAAGCGCGCGGAAACCGTCGACACTTTAGATGCGGAACCGGTGATCGCAAGAGTCGTCGATCCGATGCTCGTCGACGACGCGTCTCGTCGACGCGAGCTTCTCCTCGAAGAGCTTCGTAACAAAGGTTTCCTATACGTCAGTCGTTTGAGCAAATGGCTCGCCGTCGCCGAGGGAGGATTGTACAAAACGGTGGATAAAAAGGTTGTCAACGCGCTCGTTGACGATGTCGTGCGTAGCGGCGATGGCATCGCGAGAGAAATTTCGTGGAGCGTCACTGAACGCGTTCCAGACGTCATACTCTTTCACGCCGACTATCCTTTCGATCCGGCGAGCGAAGAAGGAGCGGCGTTCATCGAATCACTCAAAGAGGACATCCGCGCGCTCGAAACCGCGGAACGGCGACCAATGAGCCACAAGATCACGTCCACAGAAATCGTGAGCATTCAACCCGCGGAGCTTCTTCCGGAGCCTGCCGCCGCTGCCGCGACGCCGATGGACGTGGACACCGAGATCGACTTTCGTTCGACGTATCGAACGTTGAATGACTTTCACGCCATCAGCTTGGGATACATAAAATCTGCCCTCATTCGTTTGGAGTGTTTACACCTCTACTTGGTCGAGAACGTATTTAAATCCGGCGCCGACGACGAGGTGCGCAAGGACGTGCTCGATGGCGACATGCCGATTTTGATGTACATAAAAATCATCAACAGCGTCGAGTCCAAGAATATCAACACGCGTGATTTGGACCACATCAAGACGGAGGCGTTGCGCAACAAGCTCGTGCGAGATTTAGCGCCAGAACTGCGCGAAAAGATGCAGTCGATGCACTACATGGCCAAGCTCACGCAGCGGTTGACGGCGCTCGGTTTGATGCGAGAAGTCCCAGAGTACGACGAATCCTCTCAACAGATGAAATTGACGCTACGTTTGACTCGAAAGGCGCGGTTTCAAATCAAGGCGACGGACACGAGCGACGAGCGTTCGTGGAGCGAAACGTACGACGTGTCCACGACGACGGGCGCTCGGAAATTCTGGGCCGCCATGGAGCAAAATTTTAAAGGGAACCCGGATATGGACGGAGCGTATCCAGCCACAGAGCTCAAGTATCCTCGTCTCACCGCCGTGCGTGCGTGGGGCCGGAAATGGGCGTTAGGACTCGATAACTGCATCATTCTCATGGATCGGTTGAACGAGGCGTGGCGCGCGCTCGTGACTCTTTTGCTCGCGCGCGGTGGCGCGTCGTCTGAAAATTTGATCTCCGAGGACGCGCCGAAAGACGTGACCGACGACGTCGTCGCGAAAGCCATCGAATGTCTCGCTAGGTTCGGTCTCCCCGCGGAAGAGGCGCTTCGCGTCGAGCAACTCGCTGAGGATCTCAATCTACCGAGCGACTTGAATCACATCAAACAGACGTGGCGAGATTTCATCTACACGAAGATTTGCGCGGCGCAGGGTGAGGGACTGATCACGTCGCAGCTCGCGGCGCAAGCGCTCAACATCTACGCGCGTTGTTCCCGAAGCGGCACGAGTAAAAGGTTTCCGTACCGATTGATCAAGGCGTCTGAGACGCCCGACGGTCCGAAGACGGCGCGTCTCGATAGGTTGCCGGCGGTGAGCTCGCCGACGGGTGGGAACGTGAACAGTCCGAGCTACGCGGAGAAAGCGTACGAGTTGTTCGACGACGACGAGAGCGACGGTGAATTCGGCATTCCGGGCGGACGTAAGAAGTTCATCTTCAGCGCGGCGGAGGATGAGTTCTTGGTGTTTTGCATGATTCGTTTCATCTCGTTGTCTGGGCCGAACGCGCTCCGTGCGCAGAAACGCGACTATCGCGCATCCGTCGTCTACAACGATCAAATGTGGCGTTCTCGGTATCCACACGTGAAGAAACGCGCCGTCGTCAAAAGATGGAGATATCTCACGACTGTGGCCAACGGCGACGACGATGAAGATGAAAACACCGCCAGACACGACGCCATCTTGCGCGTCGGCGCCGAATTCTACGAACGCGGGGCGCGCGCCAGACGAGAGACTGCGCTTCCATTCGTCGAATCTCCCGCGCTTCAGAGCGCGATGGACACGGACACGTGGGATGAAACGTGGGACACCACCGGAAAATGGTCCGAAGGCATCGCGAAGCAAGTGTTACACGCGACGCGCGAAATTTTGAAGGAATCTCCGGTTCCGTATCCGTTGCCCAAGCAACCGAAACCGCCGCGCGTGGTGCGCGTGCGCGCGAAACGCGAAGAAAAGGTTCGTCGTATTCGTGCCGGTCGCGAACTCACCGAGGCGGACGACGATATCATTCTCGCGCGCCTCGCGCCGATTGCGTTTCTTCGACGCCGCGCGATTTCGTTCCAGGACGAGAGCGACGATAGCGATTACGACGACGTCAGCGATTACGACGATTCAGACATGGATGAAGAGATCGACGCGCCATTCAAAAGTTTGCGCGAACACGAGGTCTCGACGCACCGATCGGACGCGCTCACGCACGCACAAACGTTGTTCGTCGCCGATGCGCCGAAACACGTCTCGTGCGTCGCGCCGAACGGTTCGCAAGTGTTGGCGCTGTGTCAAGCTTTGGTGGATAATAAAATCAACATGTCGTTGACGAGCGAAGATGCGACGAGAGATGTTCCTCCGGCGTTCAACGATGATCGCTTCAACGACTCGCCATACTTCAAATCTCCGAACAGCGCCGTGAAGGCGCTCCACAGCGTGAAGATTGACATTCGCGACGGCGACCACAACGGCGGGAAATTCGTCTCGGCAGCCACCGTTGGAACGCTTCCCATCGCGTCCAACGAGGAAAAAGCGATCGAAACGAAATGCGTGAAGGTCATCAAAGAATTGCGAGCCGGAAACGGCGTGTCAGCGAAGGAAGTCATTGACGAACTTCGCGCATCCAACGTGGCGGAAGCCGTCGGCGCGCTCGGTGCGAGCGTCGTGCGGTGCGCGCTCGACGCTCTCACAAGCTCCGGCAAGATAACGTCCGAAACGATCGAAAACGAAATCGTGTACACCACTCGAAAGAGCTCGTCCAGGTCGACGGAGGATGCGCTGATTGGCGCGTGCACGCGTGCCGTCGCCGGCGTCGCGCTCAACTATCCGGGATCGTCCGAATCGCGCATCATCAACGCGCTCGGCAAGATGTACCCCATGCACGTCATCGCGCGCGCTCTGAAACAACTCACCACCAACGGCGTCTTATTCGAGCGCGTCACCGAAAAGCGCGCCTCGATCGTGCCCCCGGCGTTGGGCGGCGCCGAAACCGGCGACAGTCGAAACGTCGCCGAACGATTCTTCTTTCTCACCAACGAAACGTCCGAAGAGACCGTCACCTTGCTCGCGCCCGATTTCCTCGTGTGATTGGAACACATCATCGATCGCGCCGAGCGCTGTACGTACGACCGACTAGACCATTGTGCTATAGACGCCGACTCGTAATACGAAGCGCCGCCTCGCGCCACTTCGCGCCTCGCGACATGCCCCCGCGTAAGAAAGTAATCAAAGTGAACGCCGACACGTACGTCGACGAGATTGACTTTTTCGCGCGCGCGAAAACGCCCGATTCGCTCAAGGTGCGCGCGCCCCGCTCGAAGACGCGCGCGTCGTTTTTTTGAAAAAATTTCATTTTTTGAAATTTGAAAAGTAGACTCACCGCGCGACGTTCGAGCGCAGCGTAAAGCGTGTGCGGAGAGCCTCGCGCGCGCGGCGGGACGCGCGGCTAAGATTCGATTATCGGACACGTCCACGCGCGAGCGCGGTGGACCTTCGTCGCCGTTGGCGATCGAATTCTCGGAAAAAGTGTACGCGCTCTCCGCGCCGGCGATTTTACGTCGGCGTCGAGCGACTCCGTCGCTCAACGAGTGCGCGTGCGCGCTGTGCGAAGAACCGCTGCGGGACGTGCAATGTCGTTCTTACGAGACCTTGAATCCTTGGATTGCATGTTCATCTTGTGCGAGAGTGATGCACGCGAGATGCGCCAAGGTGGCTGGAGTGTTATCGAGCGACATCGCCGAGCGTCGATCGGCGCGCTTTGTGTGTCAAGTCTGTCGGGTGATGGGACCCAAGACGCTCGCGTTTTAATTGATGAAATGTGTATTGATGACTGTATGTGAAACGTGCGTCATGTGTATGAATGTAATTACAAGTTGAGCAAGCGCGCTTTGCGCAAAGAATCTTCCATCATGCTCGGCGGTCGACGAGGCGGCGGATACGGGCCGATTTTCATCTTTAGCGCGAGGGCGCCGAGCTTTTCGCGAACCAAGGCGGCGGCGACCGAGAGCACGGCCAATGCGATGGTGTACTTGTTCGGCGCGGCGCGCGCGAACGCGGCGACGGCGGCGGTGAGGGCGGCAAAGGTGAGCACTCGAAGCGCCTTGCGCGCCTTGCCGATGGTGGCAAGCGCCTTGGAGCACGACTTGCAGTTGATCGTGTGCGAGTGGTAGCGGTCGAGCAACGCCTCGCGCGTGGTTTCTTGCGGCGGCAAGTCGGTCTTCATGGCCTTGGGCCATGCCGGACCGCCGCCGGCGATGTCGACGATCCACTTTCTGAACGCGGAGACGTACACGTCCGCCTTGGTCGGCATGTAGCACGACTGAGCGTACGACTTTCCAGCCCGTTGTTCAACCTCGATCAAACGCTCTTGCTTGTGCAGGAAAATTTGATCATCCTCTAAGATGGCGTTTTGGTTGGTGTGCGAGAACCACTGCGGATAGAGACCGAAGAAGAAGCGCGGAAGCGCCGATTTGAAGATGAATGGAAATCGCGCCATCAAACGACAACGACCGGGCGTCGTCGGCACGGCGTACACGACCGTCAGTGTGGTGAACGCCGGCGTTCTGAGCGTGTGGCGCATCAACGTCGGCGCGTTGTATTCCGTGTACTGCGAACCGTACTTACCCTTTCGCGGTCCCTCTTGCCAGATGCCTTCGAATCCCTTCGCCGTGACGCCCGATTCGCTCGTCAATTCCAAGTTGACCGGCGTCGCGTTCTCGCGCTTGCCCACCGAGTTGTGATGCGTGAACGGCACGTGACTCACGTCCATGACGTTTTCCAACAGCGTCGCCCAATCCATGGGAAGATCACGGAAAATATCTTGGCACACGCACTCCGGATCGTCGTACTCCGGAATCAACGGCAAATCTGGAAGCGTTGCCGGCGCCTTATCCTTGGACGTCGGGTACACCCAAAGCATACCTTGTGCCTCCATCGTCGGGTACGCCGCCACGCACGATCTCGGACTCTTCAACGCCGTGTCCAATCCCGTTCCCCGTTCGATTTGCGGAATGGACGTACACTTCCCCTCGCCCGTAAACGTCCATCCGTGATACCCGCACTCCAACTCCCCGACCTCGTTCACGCGTCCCTCGCTCAGGGGCACCAATCGGTGCGGACACCGATCCGCCACGCACCGCATCTCCCCGGCTTTATCTCTCCAGAACACCAACGGTTCGCCCAAGAGCGTAAACGTCAGCGGCGCGTCCGCCTCGAGGTCGGCGCAAAACGCCACCGGGTACCAGTGCGCGCGCCAATCGTACGTCTCCGCGCTCGACGCGGCGTCCACGGGCGTGTCCTCCGTCGTCTGAAGCGCGCGCGCGATCGTCGCGCGCGTCGTCGTCGGATGTGACGGCGACGAGGAAAAAGCGCGTCGCACCGTCGACGTCGTCGCGAACTCCTCCCCTCGTCGTCCTCGCGTCGCCGTCGCGCGCGCGCGTCGCGCGCGTCGCGCGGGCGCCACGCGTCGCGTCTTTCCATCGAGCGCCACGCGACGCGGCGTCGTCGCGTCGACGCGTGCGCGCGCCATCGTCATCATCTCGGCGGGTCGCTCTGACGTCATTCCCCAGCGATGGGCGCCTCCGCCTCGAAGACCGCGGCGTCGTCCGCGCCGATCGGCGCGGATGGGAAACCGAAGAAGATATGCTGCGCGTGTCCGGAGACGAAGCGCGCGCGCGACGAGTGCGTCGTCATGCACGGGTCGGAAGATGATGGAAAGTGCAAAGAATTGATCGAAAAGCATCTCAAGTGCTTGCGCGCCGAGGGGTTCGACGTGTAGCGCGCGCGGGAGAGGGACAGCGATGGCGACGCGATGGGTGCGTTATCGCGATGGGTGGTGTAGAATGTAGGTAGTTCAGATGTAAATCAATGTGAGACGTGTTTGATGAATCTCGAGTCGCCGACGCCTCGAGAACCGCTCAGAGCTCTGTCTTCGAGGACGACGCCGAGGCGATGAGTTGGTCGAGTTCGCGCAATTCGCGCTCGAGGGCGTCGATGGTGGTCGGATCGCACGCGACGGGCGTGCGCGCGACGCCGACGTATTCGCACCGCGAAGGCTCGTCGATGGACACGAGCTCGTCCTTCTCGCCGCAACGCAACGACAAGGCGAGCGAACGGCTCGGACCGCTCCAACACGAATCGCCCGCGCTGAATTTGAGAGTGACTTGACCGTCGTCGGACGTCTCGACGGAGTTGTGCGACCCGAGTCTGGTGTGGTCTTGCTTGGCGTCGCCGAACGGACACGCCGAGTACTTGTACTTTTCAATCTTCGCCTCGAAACATCGACCGAGGAGAGAAATCATCGCGTCTCCGGGACCGTAATCGCGCTCTATGTTGTTCTTCAATTCCTCGATTTTCGACTCCATGTCGTCCAACGCCTCTTTCTGTTGGCGGTGCGCGTCTCTCTTCGAACTTGCGCGGTCGGCCAATTTATCTTTGGCGCGACGTGCGATGAAACTTGTCGCGCGATCGAGAAGACCGCTGATTCTGGACTTTAACGAGGACGCTACGTCGACGTCATCGAAACCATCGTCAAACTCTTGCGGTTCCGGTTCCTCGGGCACCGGTTCCTCGGCGCCTTCGTCGGAAATCCATTGACTTGCGATGCGTTTGCCGCGCTCTTCGTCCGTCTCCTCTGCGTCCCCCGCGGGCTCGTCACCACCCGTCTCGTCCTCGTACGACGCGGCTTTGTCCTCGTGCGCGACGTCGTCCTCCCCCGTCGCCGCGTCGCCCTCGGCGTCGCCTCGCGCGCTCTCCTCACTCGCGCGCGCGGCTTCCTCCTCCTCTCTCGCCTTGGTCTCCGCCGCCTCTCTCGCCTCGCGAGCCTTCCGCTCCTCCTCCTCCACCGCGTCCACCTCCGCCTGCAACGCGTTCACATCCTTCCTCTTCTTCTTCGCCTGCTTCTCCAACGCCTCGCGCTCCTTCATCCAAGCCTCGCGTCGTCCTAGAGTCTTCGCCGCCGCCGCGTCTCGCGCCTTGGTCCCGCGTCTCGCGCGCGACAGTTCCGCCACCAATTCCTCGCGTCGCGCCTTTGCCTCGTTGAAGCACGCGTTCGGACACGTCTTCTTATTCATAGTAGACGTCCCTCGCTCGTCGCTTCCATCGCAGCAATCGCACACGCCGTCGTCCACTCGCGAGCTCGCCACCGTCTTCGGCGTCGACCCGAGATTGGGACAATAAAACCCGGGCGCCCCCGTCCTCCCTGCGCACGCCGACGTTCCCGGCTCGTCCGAACCGTCCGCGCAATCGCAATACTCGTCGTTGATTCGCGCGCGAGGCACGCGCGTGCGCCCGTCGTCGCACGAAAAGACGTCGACGTCGTAGAGATGGATCTTCGATGGGTGCGCGCCTCGAACGACATCAGCGCGCGCGCGCGCCTCGGACGCGGTCGACGGCGCGACGCACGCGAGCGTCACCGCGATCGCGATCGCGAAGCGTGCGCGCGGTCGCATAGCGCGCGTGTAGACGTGTGACGCGCGCAAGATGTGATGACTTATGTTTTGGATTATTATTTACGTAGTGTTTCGCCGGGACGGCGCCGACTTTGGGGACGCGTGGATGACGTTACACGGTTCCGCGCGACGCCTCGCGCGTTCACGGCGGTGGCTTCGGTGGTGGGTTGGGCGGCGGCGCGGGCGGCGCGACGCCGGAGTTGGCGGCGTAGTACTGTTGGTAGTACTGTTGGTAATAGTAGGCGTTGGCGGCGTTCGGGTCGGCGACGACGGGTTGCGCGTGGTACCCGTACGCGGCGGCGTACATCGGCGGTACGGTCGGCGCGGCGTTGAGTTCAGCCTGACTCATCTCCTTTAAGAGTTGATGAATGATCTCGATGGCTTTTTTCACCTGTGCCGGGGTGCCGACGACGCGACAGAGATCGCTCGCGCGACAGCCGTTGGCGCCGCGTTCGATGTCGACGGCGACGCCGGTGGTTTCGCGAATGTTTCGAATCGTGTTCCCACCCGGACCGATGATGGCGCCCGCCTTGTACGCGCAAGGAATCACTTCCTCGACGATGGTGACGTTCCCGTCCGCGCCCTCCTCCCAAGAATCGGCGATCATCTTCTCTATGATTGTTTGCGCCACCTTGACGCGATCGCCCGGTCCGGTGATGACGCACTCCTCGACGTCTCGCATCACCTCGATTCGGCATCCCGTCTGTTCCTTGAGCGCCTTGATGGTTTGTCCGGCGTTTCCTATGATGAGTCCCGATCGCGCCTTGCACCCAACCTTGACCGTCTTCGATCCCTTGACTTCGAAGAATTCGTCGAGCACTTTTTTCGCGTAGGCGATTTTCTCCTCCGATCCCTTAATCTGCAGCTTCCCTTCGCCGCGAACCACCTCTATGGACGTCCCGATGTCCTGTTGAAGCTTACGTATGGTCATCCCACCGGGACCTATGACTAATCCCTCGTATTTGACGTCCATATCGTAAAAATCCACCGTATACGTCGCCCGTTTCGCCGGTTCGCCCTCCGCCGCCGGTTCGCCCTCCGCCGCCGCCTCGCCCTCCATGCGCTTCGCCATCCCGGATCCAACCACCGCGCGTGCGCCCACGTCCACCGTCTTCGGAGGCGGCGCTTTCCTCTCGCGCATCGTCCACGCCTCCTCGCTCTCGCTCTCACCCGCCTCCGCCTCCGCCGTCGTTCGTCGCGCGTCCCGCGGCGGCGGCGGTCGACTCAACATGGTCGCCGCGCGTTCCCTCGCCTCCTCGATCGCCTTCTCCACCCCATCGCGCGCCGTCGAACTCAGCGCGCGCATCATCTCAATCTGCGTCTGTAACTGCGTCGATCGCTCCCCCGACCGTCTAAATTCTCGCGTGGTATTCGTCGTATTCGCGTCGACTTCGTCGTCGCCGGCGGCGTCCCACCGCGACGACCGCGCGCGTCGACGTCGTCGTCCATCCCTCGACCTCGACCTCGATCTCGACCGTCGTCGACGACGGTGACGATCACGATCATCCTCGCGATCGCGATGTCGTCGTCGTCGTCGATCGCGGTCGTCGTCGTCGTCCGAACGCGCCGCGCGCCGCCCGTCGCCGTCCCGGTCGCGGGACGCGCTCCTCGAACGACGTCCACGCGATCTCGAGCGTCGCGCGCGTCGCGACGCGGATCGATCGTCGTCTCGATCGTCGTCTCGATCGCGTCGTCGACGATGTCGACGCCGACGCGACGCCGACGCGCTCGACGAATCATCGCGCCGACGGTGATTGTGATGACGATGGAATCGACGCGCGCTCCCGTCGTCGTCGTCGTCGTCGCGTCGACGGTGACGACGGCGAGACGACGACGGCGACGCGCTCGGTGTTCTCGAGCGCGCGCGACGCGACGACGGACGCCGACGCGCGTCGCGGGCGTCGATGTCCTCGTCCTCGTCGTCTCCAGGCATGATGTGGCGTGCCGCACATGTCGTCGACGAGCGTCGAGACGACGGGGGCGAGACTCGTGCGCGTGCGCGGACGGTCGTACAGAGACTTGTCGAGCGCGTCGTCGGCGTCGGACGGGCGGGCGACGCGCGAGGAGGCGAGGGAACGCGCGAAGAGAACGGCGAGCGAATCGAGAGGCTGGCGGCAGGATGAGGACTTTCGACGCGCGGACGACGACAACGACGACGACGGCGGGTGCGCGCGGGAGACGGTGGACGACGCGGACGACGCGGACGACGACGGGCCGCGGTGAGCGGCGCGCGCGCGCGGGGTCAGAGTTGGAGGAGACGTTCGCGAGCGTCGAGTCGTGGACGATACGACCGGTCAAGGCGCGGGATTTCGACGGTGTGGTGCGTGCGCGCGCGCGCCATCTCGACGTTCTATTGTTTTCGTTTTCTTCATGCGCTCGTGAATGCGCTCGTGAACGACGGTTGAGTGACTGACGCGACGGACGCGTTCTCGCCGCCGCTGCTCGCAGACGAACCTGTGCGAGACGTCGGGCGTCGATTGGACGCGCGATACCGTCGTGCGCGATCTCGAAGCGTCGACGTCGACGGATAAGAACACGGCGGCGCTCAATCGCGCGCTCGTCGCCGTGCCGGCGCCGGGGGAGCGCGCGGAATCGGACGCGCGCGTCGTCGCGGCGGTGGGTTTTTGTCTTTGCGTCGGCGGAGAGACGCAGGTGATGCAAATAGCGACGAGACCGTCGCTTCGACGGCGCGGGTTGGGCACGCGCATGCTCAAGGCGATGTTAGGTTTAGTCCCCGACAATATTGGCGTGTTGGAGGTTCGCGCGTCGAACGACGGGGCGCTTCAAATGTACGAAAAGTGCGGTTTCGAGCGCGTCGGCGTTCGGCGCGGGTATTATTCGGACAGTGAGGACGCCGTGTGCATGACGCGCACGCCGAGCGAGAGACCGGTGTCCACGCGCGAACTCACACGTTTACTCGCGGGTTTAGACCCGACATCGGCGAGAAAACCGGCGCCGCCTCTTCCCGAGCGCGAGGCGGCGACGGTGAAACCGACCGTTGTCGACGCGCCTCGCGAGATTCCATTCGTGCGCGATCGCGGCGACGCCTCGGACGCGGGCTCGTCCGACGGTGGATTCAAGATGCGCAATCGCATACGTCGTCGATGATCGGTGATCGTTGACACGCGCGTCCACCGCTCTATTTTTCAACCAACCGGCGAGAGAAAGAGAGAGAGAGAGAGAGACACTATACACACCGCTCGTCGTATCACACACACACAGACACACACAGAAATCCGCGCATCACAACGTCACAATTCATCCCGCGCCTCGCTATCTTCCTCATCCTCGCACAGCGCCATCCCCGCGCCCTCGACGCCTCGCGCGAACGCGCGCGCCTCCACCAAGTCTCTCCGCGCGCGCACCCTCTCCACGCACGCCTCGTCCCCCTCGCGCGCGCACGCCTCGAGCACGCCGTCCAACACGTCCTCGATGTCGAGCTCCGATCGTCCGTGCGTCATGACGCGCGTGCGTCCCGGCGCGCGCGCGCCGTCACCGCGTCCCAAGCGCGGGTGCGCGCGCAACGCCTCGTCGACGCGCGCCGCCGTCTCTCGACACGCGCTCGCCGACGCGCGCGCGACGAGGGCGCACCACGCCATCAACACGAGCGTCGTCGTCGCGCGCGACGCACGCGTGGGACGCGAGCCGGTGGACGCGCGCATGTTTGTCGTCGGCTGAGCTGTCGCGTCCACGTTTGAAATTCCGACACATCGCGACGCGTGTCGCGCGCGTGTCGCGCG
>Ga0181581_10000306_pt1 | contig 36386 bp, 45 predicted proteins | sample 071ome_22_FD_132433 | JGI IMG/M metagenome (GOLD analysis project Ga0181581, IMG submission 132433) | Coastal salt marsh microbial communities from the Groves Creek Marsh, Skidaway Island, Georgia - 071404AT metaG (megahit assembly) | ecosystem: Environmental > Aquatic > Marine > Intertidal... | reverse complement strand
TACAACCAGACGGAACACATGCAGATGATCCAAACTACCCTGGATATCAGTTTGAAGAACTGTATTACAAGCGTTGGGGTACCAGACCAACTGGAGCATTTTACGATGCATACAAACTTGTAAAAAGTTTTCGTGATGGTTTGCAAAAAGCACTATGGGTCAATAAAGGCAATCCAAATGCTAAAAAACTGCAAAAAGCTCTAGCTGAAATGGCAGCAGATCCTAGTGCAAGAAAAGTCATTGAAAAGAGTGTTGGTGTATATGAATGGAAAATTGGCGATGACGGTAATCGCCAACGTGATACACTATTTGCAATGATCAATGAACAAGCACTTAAAAACCTAGTAAAGTTTAATACACAAGCACTAGGACTCGACAGTGTTTATAAAGAAGATTTGATTAAAAAGTGACACATGTTACTGTAATCAAATACAGTAGTGCAGTGACCATCCTTATAGCGATGGTCCTGCACGTTCTTGGCATAACACCATGGAATAGTTTTGCACAAATGTTAGGCGCAGGCGGCTGGATATATGCAGGTTATCGTATGAATGAACGTGCAATTATATTAAACTTTTTACCACAATTTTTTATCATCATTCCGTTGTTGATATATACATATATAATATAAGGATTCACATGAAATATATCTTTGTAGCAGGTGCACCTGGCAGTCGCTGGAGTAGTGTAGCCAGAACTATCTATAGTAGCAGTAAAATAGATAACAGCGATAGCAACAACAGTTACACCCGCCCTGGAGAAATAGTGCCTATGCACGTAGGAACATACTGGGATCCAGGTATGGAACATGGTAAGTTGTTTGATACATTAGACAACATATCTAAATCTTATGCAGAAGATGAGTTTAATAGACCTTTTAAGAACAACACTAACTTAACTCGTATTATTAAAAGTCATCAGTTCTGTAAACATTTAGAACATATACGAGATACTTGGAATTTTTGTCCTATTGTTCTTGTATACTTTAAAAGTGACGAAGATACGGAAAAATGGTGGTATGATGCTGGCGGATGGAATATCACCTATCCTTGTTATGATTGGTATAATGATCGTATGCGTGAAGAGATTTGTATCCAAAATCAAGGAGTACTAGACTTTATTAAAAATAATAAATGTACACGAGTTTCTAACAGTGAAGAATTAGGAAAAGTATTAGGTCTTGTTGATTTAGAATACAAAGACTTTGATGCTGCAGAAACAGATGTTTACGTATATATTCCACATCTAGTAGAATACTTTGGAAAAAGCTGGAAAGGTAATTTACCTAAATACAAGTACAGTGGATTATCATTGTTAAATAAAATTAGCAAAGATGCAAGTGTGCTAGATATAGGTTGTGGTAGTAACTTTTTTAAACAACATTTTAACAACTTAGTAGGCATTGATCCTAGCAATCCTGCTGCAGATTATATGACTGCACTTGAAGAATTTACTACCGATGATCATTATGATGCTGTACTGTGCTTAGGAAGTTTAAACTTTGGACCTTACGAAACAGTTTATAATCAATGTAAACGTGCAGTAGAATTAACTAAGCCTGGGGGTACAATATATTGGAGATGTAATCCTGGCTTACATGATCATCCGCACAAAGGAATGGAAGACATAGACTTTTTTGAATGGAGTTTTGAACTACACGAAAAATGGACTAGACAACTTGACTGTGATCTGTTACAATGTACTTGGGATACTGACAATCGTATCTATGCCGAATGGAGAAAGCGTTAATGTTAGACGTTATTCAAATCAGCTACTACGAAGATACAGCTGATGAAAATTTTGAAATATTACAAATGTTTGCTCCTCACGCCAAGCGTGTACAAGGAGTAAAAGGTATTTTTGCTGCACATAAAGCAGCCGCAGAACTAGCAGAGACTACTTGTTTTTATGTAGTAGATGCTGATGCGATAATCGACGAAGAATTTGGATTTAAGTTTAGACCTGATAGAAATAAAAAAGAATACGGGCATGTTCCTCAAACAGAATGTGTTTATACCTGGCGTAGTAGAAATCCTATTAACGATTTGTTGTATGGGTACGGCGGCGTTAAACTATTTCCACGTAAAGCAATGTTAGAAGCAGCTCAGTGGAATGTTGATATGACTACAACACTGGGTTGTCCTTTTGTTCCTAAGTTTCAAGTAAGCAATATTACAGCCTTTAATACAGATCCGTTTAATACTTGGAAAAGTGCATTTAGAGAATGTACTAAACTCGCAAGTAGTATTATTCCAAATGGCGATAACAGAGACAACGAATATCGTTTAGATGTTTGGTGTAACAGAGGCGAAAACAGAGACTTCGGCGAGTTCTGTATTATGGGTGCTAATCAGGGAAGAGACTTTGGAAGACATTATAAAAATAATGAAAACGTACTTAAAAAGATCAATGACTTTGACTGGCTTAAAAACACATTTAATCAAACACTACAAGAACACGATTATAGCCTACCAGAATATGGAGTAACCATAGCGTGAGTACACTTCCTTTAGAAATTCACGAACTGTTAGATCGTTATGAACTATTATACCCAGAAGTAGAAGAACTTGCTTGGTTGCGGTGTGCTGTGTTAGACAAAGAAGTTAGTAGTATTTTCAAACTAGCTAACCAACACGATACTGATCTACGTAAAGCAGTGCTTGAACTTAATGTACACAGTTTGTTTAGAGTTATGGACGGACTACCTGTTGAAATTAAAGATGCAACAAGTGAAGATTTGAGAAAGGTAGCGGTTCCTAACAGCTTTACATATATTTTTAAATTTTATCCAGATGATAACGAAGATGTAAGATTACGCAAAACCGCAGTACTAGACCATGATAGAGAAAGTATTTTTAAACTGTTAGCACTAGAGAATGATGATTTAGAAGATCTTGTTCTCAGAGATAATTATTGGAAACTTTGGTCAATATTAAACAATTTAGTCAGTAGTCCTTATACCAGTGCTTTTAAAAACTTTTTTATCAATGACATTGTAATTGATACAGATTGTTTTAGCAGAGGACAATTACAAAGCAAGCTATGGCTAGTTGAAGAATTAAAAAAACTAAACCGCAGTTTAGGCGTAGTTTTTCTTTGTGCTGGATGGTATGCTACTATTGTTCCAATGTTGCAGCAAGCAGAAATAGAATTTGATCGTATTAGAAGTTTTGATTTAGATCCAACTTGCGTTGACATAGCAGAACAATTTAATAAAAGTCTTAAAATAGACGGATGGCGATTTAAAGCTATAACACAAGATATACATCAACTTGATTTTGAAGAAAATCGTTCAGACACTTGGAGTGTTACTAAAAATAAGATTGTTACACTAGTTGATCACCCCGACACTATTATTAATACTAGTTGCGAACATATAGAAAACTTTGCAGACTGGTATGCAAAAATACCAATTGGAAAACTAGTCATATTACAAACTAACAATTATTTTGATATTGAAGAACATGTAAATTGTTCAAAGGATTTGGATGAATTTGCAGCGCAAACTCCGATGTCGAAGATCCTTTATCAAGGTGAACTAGATTTAGAAAAATATAAAAGGTTTATGAGAATTGGAATTAAATGATTTAAGTTTGCGTGAATTGCAAAAGGAAAGTGCCAGGGCACTAAGTACTATGCAAGCTACAAACAACAATATATATAAGTTTAACAAAGAAGCACATCACAACAGTCAAAAATGGTATTGTGCAGTCATTGAATGGTATGTAAATACATATGGAGACTTGCCTAGTCGTACAGGGCCGGGCAAGGATGTTAAACTAATTTTAGGAGAGTAACATGCCAGATATTACAGAAAATCCCGGGTTACAGGAATTTTGGACTGATATACAGGACGCTAGATTTCAAACAAGTGCATGGGATTTAACACAAACAGTTTCTCAAGAAACTATGCAAGAAATAATCAACGAAGTTCATCGCAGAGCTCCGACAAAACAAAACAGAGTAGCATACAGCATGCATCTGTTTGATTGGAGCAATACTCAAATCAGAGATGATTTTTGGGAAATGGCAGTTGATAGGGATAATCCAGACCCTAAGTTTAATCCTCAAACACTAGCAAACTGGTTAGTTGTTTTTTCAACTAGAGAGCCGCAGCCTTTCAGATGGGACTTTACTCAGCCACCTGATGGTACTGTAGAATTTGGATTAAGCACTATGGAGATAGGAATGGCTGCACACATGTTAATCTACAGTGCTAGAGCTAAAGGTTTACAGTGTGGTTTTTGTAAATGCTTAAACTGGGATGATCCGCGTTGGGATTCGTCACTACTAGCAGCTACAGGTGCTTCTTATCCAGAAGAAGTTCAACTACTTGTAGGTGTTGGTGTTATCAATAGTGATTTAACAACTACCTATAATCCTCATACTGACACATGGATCGACGTTACTAAAGAAATTGGTCAAAAATGGTTAACTGAACCTAAACCTGATCAAAGCGAGTATGTTCATTGGCATGTATAATTACCAAGATATAAAAACAGTACACTTAGAAGTTACACAACGTTGTCAAGCGGCATGCCCTATGTGTGACCGTAATGAAAACGGAGGCGCTGATAACCGTCATATTACTAATGCTGAACTAAGTTTAGAAGACTGTAAACGTATATTTGATCCCGAGTTTATCGCACAGTTAGAAACTATGTATATGTGCGGTAACTTGGGTGATCCTATTGTTGCACGAGATACATTAGAAATATTCAAATACTTTAGAGAGCACAATAAAGATATGTGGCTTTCTATGAATACAAACGCAGGAGCAAAAGATGAAACGTGGTGGGCTGACTTGGCTAGAGTTATTAATCGTAATGGGGCTGTTATCTTCTCTGTTGACGGCTTGCGTGATACTAATCATCTTTATAGACAGAATGTTGTTTGGGATAATGTAGAACGTAATATGCGAGCGTTCATTGATGCTGGTGGCAGAGCTCGATGGGATTATATTATATTTGGACATAACGAACATCAAGTTGATGAAGCAGAAGCACTAGCTATCGAGTGGGGTGTAGAAAAGTTTCAGAAGAAAAAATCAGGACGTTTCTTTACTGCAAATAACGCAGGCAAAGATGCACACCAAGCACAAAATCGCAAAGGTGAACAAACACAGTTAATTGAAAAACCCAAAGCAATTGACAATCAAAATCTAGCACTGCTAAAGCAAAAAGAAATAGAAAAATCATACGGAAGTATGAGCGACTATTACAATAAGTGTAATATTAAATGTAAAGTCGCTGCGGAAAAAAATATCTTTATTACAGCAGAAGGGTTGTTAATGCCTTGCTGCTGGACTGCTGGACGTATGTATAAATGGTGGCATGCTGATCCACGTGTAGAACAAATATGGGATTTCATTGATCGTGCCGGCGGAAAGCAGGGCATTGATGTAATTAATAATAGTTTACAAGATGTTATGAGAAACGGATTGTTACAAGACATACAATCCAGTTGGAGCAAAGACAGTATCGAAAACGGTAAACTTGGAGTATGTGCTATGAAGTGCGGAACAGAGTTTGATCCATTTGGAGCACAATTTGAGTGAGACAACTACAAACTACACCAACAAATATATTACTTGGGAATGTACCACAGTGTGCAACTACAGTTGTAGTTATTGCTGGCCCGCATGTCATGACGGAAAATATCGTTGGCCCGACAGTGACAAAACGAATCGTCTAATCGAATACATAAAAAACTTCAGTGAAGGTAAACGTGTGATACTTGATATCATGGGAGGTGAACCAACACTGTGGCCCGACTTGCAACGATTTTGTCACAGTGTAGGAGACTATACTGATATTACATTTAGTAGTAACGGCAGTCGTACAGCTCGTTGGTGGAGCAAATTTACTGCACCGATAAATCATTTGTTGTTCAGTTTTCATCCTGAAAATGCTGACTTAGATCATTATGTTGCTATGCTCAAACAAACACATCAACGCTATAGAATAAGTGTGCTAATACTTTATCACCCTAAATTCAAAGACATATGTTTACGTGCTTGGGATCGACTAACACAAGGTGATTTAGAAATTAGCTGTAGAATGAAACGTATCAATACACCTGACCACAGCAAACAAATACTCAGTGTGGATTATACTGACGAGGACAGAGAGATATTACTGTGGAATTATTACAATTGTAGTGTAAATATGGTGAATCCTGAAATGTACCTATACATCGACGGAATACAAAAAGATCCACAAACACTGATAGCTACAGATCAACACAGTTTTACAGGATGGCAATGTAACTTGGGCAATAACACCTATCGTTATATCACAGCAGATGGGACTGTGTACGGTAGTGCATGTGAAATGCGTACAGCAATGGGCAACGTATACACACTGGGAGAAATCGAACCTGCTGTGAGTTTGACTTGTAAATCTAAATTTTGTGATTGTGCAATTGATTTGGTGTTAAATACAAAACAATGGACTATTGCAGAATAAATTTAGATAAAACTAATTACGAGTTATTACCTAATACACAATTTAAGATATTAACAAATTGGTCATATGGCGAGTTAAACTCGATATATATGGCTTATTGCAAATATAAAAAATTTGCAAGCGTTATGCCTATGTTTTATGAAGACTTTAAAAATAACGAAGTAGTAGGATATTATCATAACAACAAACTAGTAGCTTGGAGTTTAATTGTTCTTTATCCTAGTCAGCAAAGTGTAATGGCAGAACAGTTTGCTTGGGATTATGTTAATCCAGAACTTAGATTAGGTATACGTAGTTTAGAACATGAGTGTGCTTATTACAAGCAACAAGGTTATCATTATATGTATCTGCATGGCGCAGATGAGTATAAAAAAGACTTTGATGGGTTTGAAACACTAGGATCTGTCTAGCACCACGTCTTTGTAGTATTGTTCGTCCCAATTTTTATAATAGCCTTTTCGTTCTAGTATTTCTCTAGCGGCTAGTATTTTTTTACGTGACTGTAGTAATAACAATGCCCACGTGCCTTGATTAACAGTGTATCCTGCAACTGCTTCAACTTCACTTGGGTGATCTTCTAATACCAAATATCCACGTTTACCAATTAGTCCTGTGTTAGCTTGTTCAGCTATTTCGCTTAGTTGTTCGCTTGATATTAGTTCAGCGTCACATCCTAACACTACTACATCAATATTTTTAGGCCAGTGATATGTAAAGTTTTCTAATTCAGCACGAAAATAATCTGGCATTACTATGTGTCCAAATATATTTTTTAGTTCAACACATTTAACTTTACCATCTAACACTGCTTGACGTGCATAAGGGCATGCAGGCATTCCGTTAAATTCATCTAGTTCTACACTAAGTCTTTGTTCTATCCAAGCATGGACGTCAGACTCCATAGTCATTTTGTCCTCCTTTTCTTTTAATATCTAGTGTTAAACAGTGCCAGCCGCCATCCCAGAAAAATCTGTGACGCAGTGGACATATTACTGGCTCCATCTGATACTTGCGCAAGTTTTCAATTAAGTATGGATTTTCTGTATTAACAACTACATGACGATCATCTAATACTAAACAGTTAACATCAAATATAGTTTCTTCAACATATCCTGTCCAGTTAGGCAAGAAACTTTCAACAAACTCAGTAAAGTCGTCGTTATCTTCTTCGCCTGGTACCCACCATTTGCCTTCGTTTTTAAATTTAAGTACTCGCCATTTACGTACTTGATCCCATCGCGGATCATCAAACCAAATAATTTCCCAACCAGCAAATATATCTCGGTAAGGTTCTAATTCGCGACTAGCAACAACAAGACCTGGTTTAATAACACTAAACACACTGTCGTTGTGTCCACCGATAAAAATCTTTTTATAATTAAAATCAGGGTGTTCACGTTCTAAAAATGTTTCAACTACGTCTGGTACTTGCCAAGTGTCAACTAAACAAGTTTTTCCAATACGTGTTAGATTTGGACTACAAAAACTGTGTAACTTATCTTCAGCTCTAGCACGTTCCATAGACTCTGCGGTAATATCTTTATTATTTCTTGTTAGTAAGTTTTCTAAGTTTCTGTCACTGCGATTAAAACTATATTGTTTTTCAACAATACTCATATCCATGTTTTCTTCGCCAAACCATTCTTTATAAAACGGAATTAATTTTTGAGTTGCAAAAGTATGAGGATCGGTAACTAACAGTTTATTGCCCATTACAATGCTATCATCTCTGGGTTGCAGCGGCGGATTAGGAATCAAGTTTCCTCTTACACCTGTATAGTGTAGTGCAACATCTTCGATGTCATTTTCACTACCAGCATTTTTCTTATAACCTAGTTGTCCATCACTGTTAACATAGTCCATAATGCTGTCGTGGTAGCCCATTTCCTTTGGACTTGCACTGTATGTACGAATACCATGACTTCGCATAGTTGAGTGAAAGTTATCTAAGTCTTCTTGTGTTTCGTCAATGATACGTTTAAGTGCATCTCTCGCCCGAGTCTGTTTAACAGCATCAAAAAACGAACTGTCGTATACACTGCCTACCATTAATTCTTCTAGTGGTTGGAATTCATCCCAACTATTAACTTTATTCATCTGGATAATCTCTATATAAAAAATGTTGGATTGTTTCTACATCTACTAAATGGTTAAAACCAATGTGTTCTCCTTCGATATTTTCTTCGTTACGAAGCACACTAGTCATTGCATCATCTAATTGCTGCAAATTTTTAAATTCCATATCAATACGAAACTCAGGTAAGTCCATTGATCGAAACCCTAGTTTCATACGTGTAATACGATAAGACTCTATGCGTTCTAATTCTACCATTTTGTCTAAGAATTTTCGCATCAGGGCAACAAACTGTGGTGCTGTTGTTGTTTCGGTATGATCAGCGTAGATTGTATAAACGTCCATAATTGTTCTCTGATAAATATTTATGTTGGTACTTAATATGCATTATAACAGAAACCCCTCAACATTGCAACTAGAAATTAGCAGTAATTGTAATCTAGGATGTCCTGGGTGTGTTAGAACACTGTTTAGTTCTATAGAAAAATACGATGATCCAGACGTGTCTGTTGACATTTATAATTTAAAGCTAGAAACTAATCCCGCTATTCCTAAGAATGAATTTTTAAGTTTTGATGTGTTTACAAAACTAATAGATAGTGATATAATTAAAAATAATGTTAAGCGAATAGAATTTATTGGAACAATAGATGATCCACTAGCACATCCTGAATTTTTAGATATGGTAGACTATATTGTAACAAACACCAATCATCTGATCTTAATACATACCAATGCAAGTCTTAGATCGCCAGACTACTTTACAAAGTTAGCTAACTTGTTCGCAAAAAACGACATTCCTCATAGAATTCATTTTAGTATAGACGGGTTAGAAGATACAAATCATTTGTATAGGCGCGGAAGTAATTGGAACAAAATAATTAAAAATGCACAAGCATTTCTCGACGAATCAAAGCGTTTATCTAATTTAGATTATGCTGAGGACGCATTGTGGCAATGGTTAATTTTTCCTTGGAATGAACATCAGACTGATCAAGCCAAACAACTAGCTAAAGACATGGGGTTCGCACGATTTATGTCTCGACCCGACAGGGCATTAGCACATGTTGATCTCAATAAGGCTATTAGACGAAAGCACCAAATTGGCTGGGAAGAATTAAACAGTCATCAGGCTGACAAGATGGATGAGTATATTCATTGTAAACAACAACACATGTATTTTGTTGATTACAAAGGCTGTGTGTGGCCTTGTTGTTTTATTGGCAATAGAAATTACAACGGATTACATAAAGAAGTGCATGAAATACAAGATCAACGTTTTGAAATTTACGGCGAAAATTGGAATAATTTAAATTATTATACGCTTGACGAAATAATAGAATCAGAATTTTATAAAAATGATTTAGTTGATAGTTGGAAGTCAAAGTGTCATGGCACAGGTCCCAAGGATAGAATTATGAGATGTACACAAACATGTAGTGTAAGTGAGCTAAAGAAAAGACCTTTACTTGGTTTAGTGGCTGAGGATATTCAGTGACTTTAATGCTCTCAACACAGGTCTTACACCTACAGGCTCACCGTTGTTGGTAGCTAGGTGTATAGCTTTACTAGGTTGTAAATTGAAATCCTTACATACTTGGTCGTATTCTGCTCCGTATTCTCTCCAGTAATATTCTGGACCTAGTTCTTGCATAAATTTTATACCCATCCACACTAAACTTTGACAGTTCATATTAAAATCATTCATAATAGTAATAGCACCGTCTGGACGATTACGAGCAAATCTCAATGCTATACGATTGCCGCCAAGTCCGCCTTTACTTAAACTAATACAAAATGTTTTCACTGCCGGGTGATCAAAATCAAATTCGATATCTCTACTACAACTTAACCAAGCAGCGTCTATGTGTACAGGTATGTCAAGTTCTTCACAGCGATCAAGTATTTGATTCATTTTCGGATGCACATCTCCATAATATGGAAATGGCATTGCTATAATTAATTCTCTAGCAGGATCAAGTGTATCTATAGTAACATATTCAATGTCAGGATTAAGTCTCCAGTGATACTTGTAATCATTTTCTAATATTTGTATTCCATTGGTACTACAGCGCATGTATAAATCGTCGATAAACTGTGTACATCCAACACATATATCTTGTTGTGTGAAGTTTTTATAACCAGACAATTTGCTCATTGTATGTTGATCTAACCAGTTAACAAATTCTGTTTTAAAATCTTCAAATAAATTTTCATTATGTACAGGATTTTCTTGATAAAATCTGTCATATAGTTTATTAATACTACTGTCGTACATTGGTTGTGGTCTTTCAAACTGCAACCATTCTCTGGTATATTCTCTATTAACACTATCTCGCATACAATTATTTATGTACGTAGTTAATGACTAAATACACATATGAAGCCTTGTATATTACCTTGGATTAATTTTAGCACAACAACATTTGGTAGACCTAGAGTATGCGGTTATAGTGACGATGCTACTATTAAGCGTGAAGATAGGAAACTTAAAGGTAGTACTATCAGTGACGAATGGAACAACGAATACTTTAAAACAATACGAAAAGATTTTTTAGCAGGCAAATGGCCTGACAATTGCAATCGTTGCGAATATGTTGAAAAGCTCAACGGAAAAAGTAAACGTGAAGATGAAAATGGGTATTGGTATGAGGAATACAAACATCTATTAGATCAAACAAATTCAGACGGAAGCGTTGACTATAACCCTCCTCATGTAGACATTCGAACTGGCACAACTTGTAATTTAAAATGTATTCACTGTGGCACTGGTGCTAGCAGCAAGTGGAACGAAGATGAATTACTATTAGACAAATATGAAAATACAAAAAAACATGAAATAAGCAATCGTTGGATTGACACTGATTACAAAATATGGGTTCCTTTACTTAGAGCTAAACATGAAATCAAACGCTATAACTTTCTTGGTGGAGAAAGTTGGGCTAACAAAAGACATAATGAGTTTATTGGACATTTAAGTAACAGCAGGTATGCTCGCGAAGTACACTTAGCTTATGTAACAAACGGCATACTGCTTACACCAGAACGTATGGAATTATTAAGTAAATTTAAAAATACAATATTGCGCATTAGTTTAGACGCTATCGGCGATCAATTAGAGTTTTTTAGATTTCCTACACAGTGGAGTGTAATACAAAATAGACTAGCAATGCTAAATGAATATGCTACTAAATCAAACTTTGATATAGGGATCCAATGGACATGTAGTAACATTAGTATGTTTTATTTCAAAGAAACGTATGAACACATTACACAAACTTATCCAAATATTAAATTCTTATTGTGTAATCATGTAGAGTTTCCTATGCACATGAGCGCACAAGTTTTACCAATGCCTGTTAAAGAAAAAATTAAAAAAGACTGGGAAAGCATTGACTTTTTACATGCAGCGCAAGAAGAATGGCCTTTTTATCTTAATCATATGTTAGAAAAAGACTTGTGGGATGATCATAAAACTACACTAATAAATTACTTAGATGACTTAGACACTGCTAGAAATACTCGCTGGCGCCAAGTACTTGAGGATATGAAACTAGATGACTTTGTGTAGAGCTCCATGGATGGGTATGTATGCAACTGGGTATGGTGAGTATGCACCTTGTTGTGTAGCAGTTAAACATTTGCTGCACATGTCACCTGAGGAATACTGGAACAGCAAACGGCTCAACACTATACGTGAGCAATTGAACACAGGTATTTGGCCTGAAGATTGTGCATACTGTGAACGTAAAGCAAACATGGGATTGCCCAATGATACAGCATTATGGAACAAACGCTACAAGCGCACACCTGTTGACAAGCCTGAACTGTTATACTTAGATTATAGACCTAGTAATACCTGTAACTTAAAATGTAGAATGTGTGTACCTAACAGTAGCAGTTTAATAAATCAAGAAGCACTTGAATATGCAAAACAATACAAAGGTTTTAGAAAATATAAAACACTAGTAGCACAAGACTTTGAACAGTTTAAGCAGTTTTTAAGTTCGTGTGAATTGCAAGAAATAAAAGTACTAGGAGGTGAACCTACAATTGATCCACTTGCAATACAAGCATTGGAAAGTGTTTCTTGTAAACGTTTAAGAATAACTACAAATGCAACTAACTTAAATCAAAAGTTTAGACGTATACTTAAAAGATTTGAATATGTAAATATAGTATTCAGTTTAGATGCTACTGATTCTACATACGAATATATTAGAACTAATGCTAATTGGAATAAAGTTAGTTCAAGAATAAAACAAATATTTGACGAGCAACTAGCAAACGTTTATAGTTTTAATGTTGTTTGTACTCCATATAATATTTTTAACTTACCTGAGTTAGAAAAATGGTTTGCAACAATATCAGCTGAGTTTGAAATTAATTGGGATGACAGTGACGTTGAATATACTAGTTTAAGTGCAGTATTGCCTGAGCATATTGCATGGGCACAACAACGTGTTCAAGATCCAAAATTAAAAAAGTTGTTACAATCTACAGTGTTTAGCAATGACAACTATGAAAAATTTAAAAGTTATAATAGTATGCTTGACGAAATTCGTACAACACAACTGTTAGACTTAGACGAAAGGTTTAGTTTATATGTCTGATACATTTTGCCCAGTTCCTTGGAATTTTCAAGCAATACAAAATAATGGCTGTGTACGTGTTTGCTGTCAAATGAACGTAACACCTGAAAGAGGTACACTGAGAAAAGAAGATGGAACACCTTATAACGCAGGCACCGACGACTTAACTCAAGCTCGTAATGCTGAGTTGATTAAAGATGTTAGAGCTAGTATGATGCGAAACGAGTGGCATCCTAGTTGTGGCAGATGTCGCAGCGAAGAACTAGCAGGACTTCCTAGTAGACGCAGTTATGAGATTGAAGACTGGCCTCTTAGACTAGAACATGTACGTGAATTTACACAAGAAGATGGCACACTAGATACTGATATACAAAAACTAGTACATTATGATTTGCGGTTTGGAAACTTGTGTAACCTAGCATGCAGAATGTGCGGTGTTGAAGATAGTCATACTTGGTACAACGATCATGTTGCAATAACAGGTGAAACTAGTTGGGAAGACACACACGGTACAGTGACATTAACTAAAAACGATCGAGGACGTTGGCACACAAATGCTTATGATTGGCATCGCAGCGACAGTTTCTGGGAGCAATTAGAAGCCAACATGCCAAACATGAGACATGTTTATCTAGCAGGCGGTGAGCCAATGATGATCGAACGTCACTTTGAGTTTTTACAACGTGCAGTTGACACAGACAATGCAAGCCACATGCGTTTAGAATATAATACTAACATGACCAACATACCAGAACGTGTATTAGAACTGTGGACACATTTTAAACAAGTTCGAATTGGTGCAAGTATTGATGGTATAGGCAAACACTTAGAGTATCAGCGTTATCCTGCTCGTTGGAGTGCGATCGAACGTAACTTGCATAAAATTGATGATATGCCAGACAACATTCATGCGTGGTTAAGTTGTACTGTAACCAATTATAACGTATGGCACGTGCCAGATTTTATGCTGTGGAAACTAGAACAAGGATTTAAAAAAATTAACAGTTATAAAAAGAATCCAATTATGAGTTATCATATGTGTCATAGACCTTGGAGTTCTAATATAACTGTGTTGCCTAAGGAGCTAAAACAAAATATAGAAGAACACTATGCTAGCAAGCGTCATTTGTTTGATAAGTATGATAGTAACATTCAACAGCATGCTCACAAGCAACTAGACAGCATAGTTAAATTTATGAACAATCAAGATAACAGCGAACGATTCAGACAATTTTTAAGTTGGTGTACACGATTGGACGAACTAAGAAACCAAAGTATACTAGATATTGAACCAATTTATACACCTTGGATACAACAATACGTAGGAACGCACACATGACAAAACAAGATACATATTGTGTATTACCATTTTTGCACTTTGCAGTTAAGCCAGACGGTGTAGCAAAGCCTTGCTGTAGATTTGTTCATTGGGATACTGAAGAAAGTGCAGATTTTTGGGCTGAAAACAATCATAATTCGATTGGAACAGATAACGTATTAAATGGTCCACAGTTTGCTGGTGTGCGTGAAAAAATGCTAGCAGGAGAACCTGTGCATGGGTGTTGGAAATGTTATCAAGAAGAAGAGCGTGTTGGATACAGCATGCGTACTATGTTTAATCAACGCTGGCCCGAACATGACAACAGCATAGGATTAAAATACTTAGAAGTTAGTTTTGGAAACTATTGTAATTTAAGTTGTCGTACTTGCAATAGTAATTTAAGCACAAGTTGGTATGATGATGACCTAGCACTTAGTAAAGTATACAAAGAAAATCGTCCTAGTAGGAAAATAATTGACATTGAATTTAGTTGGCAACCTGAGGATTTCGCACAAATTGAAGAAATTAAATTTGTTGGCGGCGAGCCAATGTTAAATCCAAACTTTGGCAAATTCTTAGAAACTGTGCTAGCAGGAGGTAATGCAAGCAATACTAAACTAGTAATCTTTACTAACAGTAGTTGGTTTCCTAAAAATAGTATTATTGAATTACTTAAACAGTTTGGCGAAGTTCTTATAAGTTTAAGTATTGACGGTGTTGAAAAATACAATGATTATATTCGACACGGAAGTCAATGGGAAACATTAAGTGCTCATGCTATACATTGGTTAGAATTAGAAAAAGAAAACGATAACATAGGAGTTTGTATTGCTCCTACTATTAACGTACTAAACATTAGCAATATAGGACTAGTATTCAAATGGTGGTATAACTTACGTGTTGAAATGCAGTTGCCAAGAATAACTGGGCATCCAGAAGAGATGATGCCTGGAGACTTTGTTACTAGTACAGTGTATTATCCAGAAGCATACAGTGTTGATAACTATCCAAATAAACACAAACTTGCTGAACGTTACCGTGAAGAATTTGCAGAATACAGCAACAGTGAAGATATAGATTATATTAAAAGATTTTACGATAGAGTTATTAACATTTTAACTAACAGTCAAAACGACAGTAAAGATATTGTTCGTTTTGCAGAATATAATAAAGATTTAGATCGTCTGAGAAAACAAAAATTCGAAGATGTATATCCAGAATTTTATCAAATAATAAAAGAGGAATATGATGCAACTCCGGGCAGACTTGACTGATGATAAACTTGTAAAGTATAATACACCGTATGGTGATGTATACATAGATGCTGAACACCCAATAGCAGCTATTAAGCTAAGTGGTGGATGGGACAGTGCTGTATTGTGCTATCTAATTGCACATGCAAATCAAAAATTTGATTTAAAAATCAAAATACAACAATTGACAGTAAACAGACGTAATCTTACACCTAACAGGATGCTAAATCGAGTAAACAATGGTATAGTTGCAACAAATGTTGAATTGTTTGTAAAAGAGCATTTTCAAAAGCAACAGTTTATATTTAATATAATACTAGATGCTGACTATTGGTGGTGTGAAAACATTAAGAAAGAAAACAGTTATTTGTATCAGCAACGTACTGCTGAAGCCTGGGCGTTAAAACAAGCAAGCGAAAACAACTATAATATATCATTGTACTCAGGAACAACATTAAATCCTCCGCCAGGCAGTATAGAAGACAGTCCGGAAACACACAGAGATTGTAAATTAGATACAATAGAAAACAGTGCGGGCGTGGTTAGATATTTCGATTATGAAAAAATAAAATTAAAAGACATAGAGCCATTTAGAAATGCAGACAAAAGAATTACTATGTGGCTTGCACATCAATTAGGCATAACAGATGATCTCAAACGTATAACAAGAAGTTGTGAAGGTGATACATTCTTAACAAAAAACTTTACACAAGATTGTATGCAGTGTTGGTGGTGTAAAGAAAAACATTGGGCATTAGAAAATTATGAAAAAGATAAGTGATACATTTTGCATTCTGCCATGGGTGCATTTAAGTACAAGACCTGACGGAAGTATGCGTGTTTGCTGTACAGCAAATGCGTCAAGTGTTGGTCCTACTAATGATAAAAGTGAACATGGTGGCATGATTGGTGTGCTTAAAGATGACGAAGGTAGGCCCAATAACTTAAACATAACTGACTTTCAAAGTAGTTGGAACAGCAAGTATATGCGCAATGTTCGCAAGCAAATGATGAACGGTGAGATACCACCTAGCTGTGCAAAATGTTTTAAAGAAGAAGCTGCTGGTCATCGCAGCAAACGCCAATGGGAAACACACTACTGGAGTCAGCGTACTAATGTCGAAGAACTGTTAGCAAACACACAAGAAGATGGCGAAGTGCCTCCACAACTTGCGTATATTGATTTACGTTTTGGTACCAAATGTCAGTTAGCATGTGTTATGTGTAGCCCGCATGATAGTTCAGGTTGGATCAAAGATTGGCAAGCAATACATCCACAAGTAACAAATAACAATCTTAAAGATACTATGCAGTGGGCTGACAAAGGAAGTGTTAACGGCAGTAGCTATAATTGGCACAGAGATAATCCAGTTTTTTGGCAACAGTTTTATGAACAAATTCCTAATATGCAGCAAATATATTTTGCTGGCGGCGAAAGTCTTATTATTGAGGAACACTATGAAATACTAGAAGAATGTATACGTCAAGGGCATGCTAAAAACTTAGAGTTGCGTTATAATTCGAATGGCGTAGAGTGGCGTGAAGACTTGTTTGATTTATGGAAAGAGTTTAAACTAGTACGCTTCCACTACAGTGTAGACAGTATACATGCTATGAATGATTACATTCGCTATCCAAGTGAATGGAAACGTACTGAAGAAGTGTTTCATATACTAGACAAGCAAACAGGTGATAATACTGAAGTTACTCTTGCTTGTGCGGTACAAGCACTTAATGTATATTATTTGCCTGATTTTATTCGTTGGAAACTTGAACAAGGCTTCCAAAAAATTAACATGTGGCCTTTTGGGGCAGGTGGTATTAACTATCACTTTGTTTATCATCCTGCACATTTAAATGTAAAAGTGTTGCCCGCTTGGTTTAAAGCAGAGTGTCGTCGTAAGTACGAAGAGTTTTATCCATGGTGGGAAGCTAATTGGGAAAAAGGTATTCCTAGCTGGCACCAAGGTCGTGTAGAATATGATAAATGGCGTAATGCTGATTATGGAATAAAACGTTTAGAAGGTATGCTTAACTTTATGGAAAGTGAAGACTGGAGTGTTCGTTTGCCTGAAATGAAGCAGTTTATAGATTTGTGTGATCGTCAACGTGGAAATAGTTTTGCAGAAACATTTCCTGAAATGAAAGGTATTTTTGATGAAACATCCTAATACATGGTGTGTGATGCCATTTAGTCATATTAATATTAAACAAGAAGGCAAGTTAAGTGCTTGTTGGCGCTTTCCTGACAGGATTGGCGATTATTTAGATGACACACTTACTGACACATGGAACGGTGAACGTATGCGTGAGTTACGCCGTGCGTTACTAAACGGTGAACAACATCCAGGCTGTAAAAGCTGTTGGGATTTAGAGCGTAGTGGTGTTAGCAGTACTAGACAAAATTGTATCAATGACTTTTCTGAGACTGTTGACTATGAACGTGCTATGGCAGCAATGAACGATGACTATACAATGCCATTGGAAAATATGACATCAATTGAAATACGTTTTGATAATATTTGTAATTTAATGTGTAGACACTGTAGTCCAGACTACAGTAGTAAATGGGAAGCGGCTGTAAAGCGTGATGACGGATTGTTAGAACAACAAAAGATTAATGGCAGCTATCGTAAAATGGATTATCATGTTCGATTGACTGATGAAATGATCTCAGAAATTGGAACATTTGCTCCGCATTTAAAACAAATTATGATTGCAGGCGGCGAGCCGTTGTATCACGACAAGCACTATGCGTTTTTAGAAGGATTGCTAGATTCTGCTCATGATATTGAACTTAGTTACAACAGTAACTTAAACACATTAGAATACAAAGGTAAAAGTATACTAGACCTTTGGAAAAAGTTTAAAAAGATTGATATACGTGTAAGTATTGATGCAGATGATAAAGTATATGAATATGTTAGAGTTCATGCACACTTGGATCAAGTAGAGGCTAATATGGCTCGTGTCGCAAATGAACTTGACAACGTGTTTTTAAATGCTACATGTACAACTAGCTTGTTAAACATTACTAGGCTTGTTGATGTATTCAAATACTTTAATCGTATTGGAGCATATGTACATACAAGTTTAGTACAATATCCAAGAGCATTAAATCCAAAACTATTGCCTGCTGCACTCAAGCAGCAAACAACAGAACAATGGCAAGAGTTTAGCGAACGCATGGAAGAAGAATTTGCAATAAATCCTAAAATTAATTTAGAAAGACAAATGCGTCAAGCTCGTAGGTTTGGTAACAGTGTTATTGATTATATGAACAGCGAAGACTGGAATGAACATTGGCAAGACTTTGTAAACTATACTCGTGCGCTAGACAAATATCATCAAACTAACATACTAGACTGGTATCCAGAGTTTGCTCCGTACATGGAGACACAATGATTATTACAGGAAATCCAGAGCAAGGACTAGCACAAGCCTTGTACAAACTGTATCCAACAGCTGAGTTTATTAGTAGAACAAACGGATTTGATTTAACTGAACATAAATCTCAGGAACTATTTGCTGAAAAGGCTGTACAGCATGACGTAATCATTATCAATAGCGCACTATGGCGCTTTACCCAAACTGTTATACTAGATATAGTATGCAAGGCACTAATTAATGCCAATAAAAAAGCACATATTGTGTGTATAGGTAGTACTACTGATAGAGTTAAGAAAGGCGGCGGTTGGTTATACAACGCAGAAAAGAAAGCCTTACGTGATTACTGTAATACACTTGGATTAATGGGTGTGTGGAGCGATAAGCCTAAAGTAAGTTTAATTAGTTTTGGAACACTAAGCAATAATCAGCACAAACATCCAGATAGACAGTGCATAGATATAGATGTTGCTGCACAATATATTAAATGGTTGATAGATCAGCCTAAACATTTTAATGTAAATGAAGTTAGTATTGATCCTATGCAAGATCAATATTGGTACGAGGAATAACAATGATAACACTATGCGTAGCACTTAAAGACGAATTACCTGAACCTCCACGTGGAGTTGATATAGTTTACACAGGAGTTGGTAAAGTACAAGCTGCAACTGCTCTGGCAAAGCACTTGTGCAAAGCAAATAAACCAAAATTGATTATTAACTATGGCACAGCAGGAGGTCTAAATCCAATAGTAAAAGGTTTAGTAGAAATTGGAACATTTATACAACGTGATATGATTGCAGAGCCTCAAGCACCTAGAGGTACTGTTCCATTCAGTGATCCAGTTATCAGTGATATTAAAACCGCAGCACCTGTTATGCAAGTACGCTGCGGCACAGGTGATAGTTTTGTAATGGAAGCTGATCCGTGGTTTGTTAAAGCTGACGTAGACTGTGTAGACATGGAAGGATGGGCACTAGCGTATGTTGCACAACAATATAAGATACCGTTTAGAAGTTTCAAGTATATTAGTGACATGGCAGATGAAAATGCTGCCGACGAATGGGCTAAAAATGTAGCAGACGGTGCAGCTTTGTTTTTAGATCAATTAGCGGAGTTATAATGCTGTGCGAGTAGCTGTTTATGGTTGTAGTCTTAGCTATGGTGTAAAAGCCAATGAATATATAAGTTGGGTTAATTATTTTACTAAATTAAGACCCGACTTGACCATTGACAACTATGCTAACAGTGGATCTAGTTTGCTGTACAGCATAGAAGCATACGAAGATACGCACAAAATGTACAATAAAACTATATTTCAAATCACACTTCCTAATAGGATTACTTACTATAAAGATGAAAGCATCGATTGGCAAGAAATTTTAACACCGCACGAAGACGGATATCGTTGGATTGATTTAAAAAATAGTAACAAGTATTTTAAATTTTTGAATAGTTATAGTATAGAAGAAAAACAATTTGTTAAAGATTATTATACTAGACGCAGTGTAAAAACATTGAATTTAGAACACGAAATTTTCAGTGACTATATTAAAAGCAAACCTGATTTTGTTTTTGCCCATTATTCACCATCAACTGATAAATTTCCTGTAGTGTCCGCTGCACTAAGTACAGAGCAATTTGAAAATTATAAAATTGATTTCAAAGATGATTCTACTGCAATAGGACACTTTAACAAGCAAGGGTGTGAATGGCAAGCCCACTGGGTTAATTCCTTGATTGACTTTTAATCCTAAGATGTTATAATAAGAAAGAATAATATGCTAGATTTAAATGATATACCAGGCTTTACAGAGCCTTCACAATTACTAACATTTCAGAGGATTGCAAAACAAATTTCTGCAAATAGCAACGTATTGGAAATTGGAGCAGCTTTTGGAAAAAGCACTAGTAGTTGGCTAACTGCTTTAAATCCAATGGCATCGCTAACAATAATAGACAACTTTAAACTCCCAGATGAAAATGTAAAAGAAAAAATGGAAACAGACGTCTACACCGACGGTGAGATGTCAGATACTAAAAAACAACTATTTGAATATTATTTTAAGCATGGACAGTATGCTACTTTTAAATATATTATTAATCAACACCATAATAAACATATCATAAAAGAAGTGTTTACAATGCGTTCAGCTGATTACATGTGTTTAAATTATGCTAATTTGTTTGATTTAGTGTATCTAGACGGTAATCATACATATGAAAACGTAATGGCAGAACTTGAATATTTTAAAAGATCAACTTTAATATGCGGCGATGACTACAGTGAAAGACATGAACCCGTTAAACGAGCAGTACATGACTTTAGTAAAAAATATAATAAACCTCTTCATTTATTTGAAGAAAGAGTTTGGCTAATTGGAGAGTTTAATGGATGATGACTTAAAATGGAGCGAATATGACTTCACCAAAATACCCTACGAAGATATCGTGCAAGTTGGTCAACGCACTTTGCTTTATCGTGATTTGTTTACTGTTAGTTGGTTATTGGGAAGATTCTGCAACTACAAATGCTCCTACTGCTGGCCCTACGCAAGAAGCGATCGTAAAGACCACCGTCCTACCGAACTCTGCTTGCTTACAGTGGATGAAATTAAACGTCAAGCCCGAGACAACGGCTTCAACTCTTTCCACTTCTCCCTGTCAGGAGGAGAGCCTACTTTCCATCCTGGATACTTGGACATATTAAAGCATCTAGCTGATGATGTAGAAAATACAAACTATACAAGTATACACATGACATCAAACTGTAGCCGCAATATGGCTTGGTTTGAAGATTATGTAGAACGTGCAAAGCCATTTCATAGAGCAAGTATTACAGCAAGTTTACACACAGAACACTTAAATACTCGTGAGAAGTTACAGGACTTTGCAAACAAGCTAATATTATGTCAGGAGTATGATGTACAGATTACCATTAACATGGTTATGGTTCCGGAATGGTTTGAAAGAGATTGGGAAAATGCTTTATTCTTCCATGAACAAGGAATCAACGTTACCCTCAAACCCCAATCTGACCCTACGGCGTCAAGAGTCGTGGACGGTTATACAGAAGAAATGTTACAGCGATTGTGGAACGGAATGCCGCAAATGGCGTATACTGAGACAAAGCGAAAATGGGATGGTCGTCCACGGCCTAGTTTCGAACTGCCGCCTTACACAATAGGCGAAAATGATAAAAGCGTACCGTGGCACATGCAAGTAGAATTTACTGACAGTAAAGGTAAGAAGTGGTATATGGATCAAGCTGAACGTTTTAATGCGTTTAACTTTAATAACTTTGAAGGATGGATGTGTAACAGTGGATATCAAGGCATTATTATTAGAGAGCCTGATGGAAGTATCAAACGTTCCTACTCTTGTCATGATGTTCCAATTGGTAACATAGAAACAGGATTTAAACTGTTTGATGGACCACGTATTTGTACTACACCAGCTTGTGTTTCAAGTGCTGATAGCAAAATACCAAAAAGGAAATCAGTATGACTAATTTTGTGCCGTTAAATTTGAAAAGATTTGCACTAGACAGAACACTAACAAACTTGTTAGAAGCAGGGTTGATTAGCTGGAAAGAAAAAGAAAACCAAATTGGTCTTACTACACTGCCAGGACACGAAAATGATATTCATTTAGCTAGTGGCAGTTTAGTATGGGATTGGTCTCGTGCTCGTGAAATAGAAGATAAAGATGGAAACATTATATTAGATGTTCCCAAATTTGAAACACCAAGAGAAGAAGGCGACTTTACAGTACTGTGTAATCAATTTAAAAATACACTATTTGAAGACGCATACAATGAACTAAATCGTGTGTATCATTTAGGTCGTGTACGACTAATGCGTAGTAATCCTAAAACATGTTTATCCTGGCACGTAGATCATCATCCAAGGGTACACTATCCTATTAAAACACAAGACGGTTGCTTTATGGTCATTGAAGATGAAGTAAAACACTTAACTGAATCACAGTGGTGGTTCACAAATACACTATTAAAACACACAGCATTTAACGGTAGCGCAGAACCTAGAATTCATTTGGTTGCTACTATACTAGGTGAACGATGATAACAGAACGTATTACACAACCTAATAGTGCATTAATGTATTTTATTAATCAGTGTAAGCAGCGTGGTTATAAAAATAACAACAGTTTACAAGCAATGAAATGGGACTGGTGTTTAGAAAATGGCGCTTGGTTTGCTACTTACAATGAGTTAGATGAAATAATCAGTATCAGTGGAATACACCGTTGGGAAGATGGCTATAGAGCATTATTCAGAGGTGCGCAAATACAAACAAGACTTTGTGGTCTAAACAGGCATCATATGCAAAGTTATTGTTTTGCAGATCAACTTCCTCTACAAATAGAACATGCAGGTGTGTATCCAATTTATATTACAACCAATGTTGAAAATGATGCAAGCGGACGCATGAATCGTGTAGATAAAATGTTTCATAAACTTGCGTTACAAAAACTTGTGACTTTTGTTGAACGTAAAGAAGTATTTTATACAGAGCAAAATGTATGGAAATTAAATGTCAGAAATTACCTCGCTGTTAGACAACATTCTCAGTAACGGCACAACACTTAGTACTAGCGGTAGTACAGGTACACCTAAACAAATAGTACAGCCTGTAAGTAAGTTATTGGCTGCAAATAGTGTTGCTCGTGAAGTACAAAACATAACTAAGTCAAGTAGAGTACTCACAGTATGCACACTTAAACATGCAGGCGGTTTGTTAGCACAAACACTTCCTGCACATGAAGTAGGTGCTTATATTGACGTACAACCGTTTAATGCTTATGCATGGACAAGGCAAATACAAGACTATACACACAGTCATTTAACACCTGATATGGCTCGTGCTGTAATGAAAACACACAAGTTTGCAGAATTAGATTTAACTAACATTACAATTATGTGCGGCAGTGACCGTGTGCCTAGCATATTAATTCAAGCATTTGTTGATCGTGGTGCAACATTTATTGCTAATTGGGGAATGACAGAAGTTGGACCAACAGCAATAAACAAAACTTACAAGCCAGGCATGCAAGTACAAAACCCAGAAAGTATTATGGGCGATACAGTGTGGTGTGATACTCGCATACAAGAGGGCGAATTATATGTTAAAGGTGATATTTGTGTGTACGATGATTGGTTTGCTACAGGCGATGTAGTAGATCAAAGAGAAGAAGTATATTATTACATAGGGCGAAAAAATGTCAGTGTATAGTTTTTTGCCGCCTAGTGTGTCACAAGCATTACAAAAAATGCAAATAAAAAATAAAGGTACTGCAACAGAAAGTGCAGAATATCATCAGCTATGGAATACATGGATCGATGACTTTGATGGATGCACAAGTAAACGTGAATGGAGTATTACCAATGGCATACATGATGCACTAATACAACAGTGTGCTTATCGTAGTCGAGATCATAAAAAGTTTTACAGATTTGAAGACGACTATCAATATTACTATCATATACTACTTCCATATGAAAATGAAACAATAACATGGGATCAGCTTGATACAATCGAACCCAATAGTTATATTATAACAAGTCAACCTAATCACACAGGCAGCATACATCCTAAATTAAATGATTTAATCGAAACGTGCAAGCAACGCAACTGTCATATATTTTTAGATTGTGCTTTTTATGGCAATAGTTTTGAAAGTCTAGACACAAGTGATAGTGTATATGATGCAGTTGCATTTAGTTTAAGTAAAAATTTCATGCTTGCAGGACTTAGAGCAGGAATAGTGTATGGAGATGATCTAGCAAGTAGTTTAACTATACCTGTTCATGGTAACAACTTTAATTATAATTACTATAATATTATGGCAGTGGAAGGAGCAAAAACTGTGCTGTCACAGTTTGATGCGAGATATGTGACTAGAGTTGCCAAGCCAATACAGTTACGCTACTGCGAGGAAAATAACTTAACACCGTGTCAACTTTGGATGACAGCGTATGACGGAGATAAAAGAGTCTGTGTCACAGATTACATTAGAGAAGAGATTATAAATGAGTTATATGTTTCTAGATAAGAATGAACTAATACTGTGCGACTATATTCCTGGCAGTAGCGGTCGTTTACTGTTACGTTTAATCAGTGAAATGGATGCAAAAATAGATTATGTTAATCCTGTTGTTATGGCACAAGGCAGTATCAGCGAAAATCCAGCAAGTAAAGAAATAGATTTTCATACACTTCCTAAACGTTACATTGAATGGTTTTGGCATAAAAAACCTAAGTATGATATTAACACAGTGTTTGATCAAATTGGTTGTTTAAGTATTGCACTCAGAGAACGCAGTAACTTTTTTCCTAATATGCATTATGACATGTCAGGCGAAAGGATTTATTATGGATGTCACAGCTGGACAGAAAATATAGATTACACTACACTTGACAAAAACATTAAACCTGTTAGTATTGTGCCAACAACTGATATTGGAGTACACTATCAACAGCACAGATGTGAATTATGTTGGCCTACATTTTTTACACAAGAATGGGCCAATGGAATGCAAGTGTTTAACAACAAATCACATGCAACTACGTTTGATTTTTGCACTGCATTGGTTACTCGCAATACAGAAATGACAGTTGAATTTATTAAACAGTTCTTAGGAGAATACAGAGAAGAAAAAGTTGATCGTGTTTGTAACTTATTAGACATTTACTACGACGAGGTTGTTGGGCATGTATGAACACTTTGTTAGAAGTTTTGGTGGCAGAGGAAGTGCAGCGGAAGTCTGGATTGATAAGGAAGCAAAACTTGTTAAAAAGTATTACAAATTCAATGGCATCGGACATGCAGGTAATGTTATTGTAGAAAATAATTACGACAAGCTCAAATATTTGTGGCAAACAGAAATTGAATGGAGCGAAAAGCTACACGAATTTAGTGTAACTATCAGAGATTATGGAGAAATAGAAAACGGATTTTACATTATTCAAGACTATTACAATCCTGATTTGCTAGTAGACTATTGTGATAAAACATTACACGAAAATTATCCACGTATTAGAGAAGAAATAGTAGAGTTTTTTGAGTTGTGTAAGAAGCATAATATATACAAACAAAATCATGCACTAAGTAATATGACAGGTAAAGACGGAAAACTTAAAGTTTTTGACTTTAAATATGTTGAACCCCGCCGCGAAGATAATAGAAAATGGGAATTAAAATGCATACACGAATGGGTATGTAAGATAGATGAAGATTTAGTTCCTATACTGGAAAGTTTAGTATGACGTATTATAAAATAGAAAATACATTGCCTCAGATTCCACAAGAACTTTTGTTAGCTCCACATGAAGTTTTACAAACAGAAAATCATTGGCGAGGCGCATTAAAAACATATAGTATACACAAGACAACACCAGAACTTGCAGAGTTTTTACAACCGCACTTTGATTTTAAAATACAAGTATGGTATCAAGCAATGACAACAGGTATGCATGTGCATCGTGATCAAAGACCTTTTGCATACAATTACTTGTTATGTGATGGCGGACAAGTTGCAACTAGCTGGTATGATGAAGATGAAACTACTGTATTATCTAGTGTAATATTTCCAGTAGAAACTTGGCATTGGCTTAACACACATATACCACATGCAATTAGTGAACCAAAGCGTGACCAAGTTAGAATTGCACTAACACTTTGGGAAGCAGACGCATAAATGCCATTTTTTTATACTATGCGAACATCTCCTAATGATCAACAGTTGATGATAAATCTTATACCCAAAAATGGGTGTACTACTCTTGCAAACATGCTATTGCAATTAGACGATATATCCCCGCCGCCGTATGAATTATTAGACAGAAGTGTTTATTTTTATACACATAGTAAAATAGACGTTGTACATGATTATAATGTATCATGGCATCCTGTAAAAGCAGATATTACAATAGCAGTTAAAAGAGATCCAGTAAAACGTTTTTTAAGTTTTTATCGTAATCGTGTTTTATTTCACAAAGAATTAAACAACATAAGTATAAATGAGTTACAAGATAACTTTCACAATTATGAAAACGAATTAACAGTTCAAGAACACGCTTTAACACAAACTCATTATGGCGGAGAAATAAAGTATTATACACACTTGTATTCAATGCAAGAATTCGATATAATAGCAGAGTTACTATCGGATACATTTAATAAAAAGATTGTTGCGCCTCATTTACAGCAAGGCGGCAATGAAATTGATATTGAATTAACAAGTAAACAACTTGATTGGATTTACGAATACTATCAAGAAGATTACACCAATGGATGGTGTGAATAAGGGAAAAAGATGAGACCATTTTATATGTTGCAGCCCAATGATAGACCAGCATTGAGCGATAAAAGAAGAACAGTTACATACAGAGAATTTATCAACGAAGTAACACAAGTAAAGCAACAGCTCAATGACATGGGCTATGGGGCAGGGCATAGAATATGTGTACAAGGGCCTAACGCTATCGAAACTTATGTTTGGCTAGTAGCAGCTTCTATGGATGCATGTGGTACTACACTGCCCATGAATTCTAGTAAACAAGAAGAACATGCCAGAATTTCAGCAAACAATGCTAATGTAATTGTACGATTTAACGAAGATGCTGAACTGCAAAGCATTGAACATAGACACTTTGATCCTACTATGGAGCAGCCTAAGGAGTATATGTGCTATTATAGTAGTGGCACAACTGATCCTTATGGATATACAAAATGCTACAGTTGTCCATATGAATTAGATGAGGACAATTGGGGATGTAGTTTGGATCTCAGTAACACTTACCGTATACAAGGTAATCCAGACTATGCTAACCCAGAAACAAACAGAATGGTTAGTGTAATGGTTCCTTATATTGCATGGGGTCAAGATGTAGTGTTTAATACACTGAGCATGGGTGGATGGACATACTTGTGTTACGAACCAGAAGAATATGATCGAGCCTGTGCTACTATTAAGCCAACTTGGATTTGCGCATTTCCACTAGCACTACAAAAAATTATGAATACAAACACAGGAAATCACAAACTTAATACAGTTGAGTTTGGTGGTGTTGTAGTAAGTCAAACTCAAATGGATAACATACAAGAGTTTTTTGGACCTAAACAATATATTAATGTTTACGGTGAAGGTGCAATTGGTACTACATTGTGTAATTTTGCCAAAGCAGGTGAGGACCTTACACACATTGGCAAACAAGTTACTTGGCACAAACTAAGTGGAGGAGAAATTCGTATAGGCGAACGTGGTACATTAGAAATCAGAGGATTAAATACTCCGCAACAAACTTGGTGGGACACAGGTGATTTAACCGAAGTTGATTCAAACGGAAACTATAGGATTACTGGTCGTGCTGAAGAAATTTTTATTAACAGAGGCGGCGGGAAACTATATCCGTATGAAATTGCAGATTATCTAGCACAGCACCCTCAAATTAAAGACTGTTATATCTATCCTATTGCTGACGAACAAATGGGGCAAATACCAGGTTGTGTATACAGTGGAGATATTGCTCCAGAAGAGTTTAAAGAATATGTAAAAACAAAACTAGCAAAATGGCAAATACCGGTTAAGTTTACTAGAGTTAAAAACACAATGACCATGCTGGTGCACAATCAATGTAGTCCTAAAATTAGTATATTAAAAATGGAACAAGATTTAGAAAAAAACAAGGAGTGGATTGTAGACGAATATGAAAACAAACCAGAATAAAAAATCTATTAGACCTTTTTATAATTATCCTGCTGTAGATAGACCTGCGCTTAGTGATAAAAATAGAACAATTACATACAATCAGTTAATTGACATGTCTTTGGAAAAGAAAAAATGGTTAAACGAGTTAGGGTATGGTCCTAAACATCGTATTTGTGTTCAAGGTACAAACTGTGTTGAAACATACCTATATCTTATTGCTGCGTCAATAGAAGGTTGTGGTACAACATTACCAATGAATGCAACAGTGTATGAAGAGTCTGCTAGATTAAAAGTTAATAATGCTAATGTTATTATAAGATTAGATAAAAAGGGCAATTTAGCGTCTGTAGAACATAGACACTTTGAACCAACAATAACACAAGATAAAGAATATATGTGCTATTATAGTAGTGGCACAACTGATCCTTATGGATATACAAAATGTTATAGTACACCTTATGAGTTAGATGAAAACAATTGGGGATGCGGTCAAGACTCTAAAAATGCGTACAGATCTCAGGGAAATCCAGATTATTTAAATCCCGAAGAAAATCGAACAATTGCACATATGCACCCACATATTTCATGGGGACAAGAAATTGTCTTTAATACACTAAGTGTAGGTGGTTGGTGTTATCTAATACAAGAACCCTTAGAATATGATCATGCATGTACAGTTATAAACCCAACTTGGATTACTGGGTTTCCTCTTGCGCTACAAAAAATAATAAACAGTAACAAAGGTTCTCATAAGTTAAACACTGTAGAATTTGGCGGCGGCCCTTCCAGTAAGCAATTTTTAAAAGAAATGGATAAATTTTTTAAACCTAAAAGATATATACAAATGTATGGTGATGGTGTAATAGGTGACTATATTGCAAATTATTGTCTCAGAGGAGAAGATAATACGCACATAGGAAAACCTTGTGATTGGTTTGTCAATACCGGCGGAAAAATAAAGATAAGTAAGCGTGGCACATTACTAGTTAAAGGAATAAGCACACCCGGCGATGATTGGTATGATACCAATGACATTATTGAAATTGGCAACGACGGTAATATGCGTTATAAAGGACGAGCAGAAGAAATCTTTATTAACAGAGGTGGTGGAAAATTATATCCTTGGGAAATTGCAGATTATATTTCCCGTCATCCAAAAATCAATGACTGCTATATCTATCCAATTAAGGACAAGAAATTAGGTCAAATACCCGGTTGCGTATATAGCGGCGATATTGATCCTAAGGAATTCGACGAGTATGTAAGATCAAAAGTAGCAAAATGGCAAGTACCAGTTAAGTATACTAGAGTTAAAGATAAAATGAATATACTAGTACGCAATCAATATAATCTTAGTAAAATCAGTCTGCTAAGAATGGAACAAGATTTAAAAAAGAACAAGGAGTGGATTGTAGATGAATACTGATATATTAAAAACAAGTTATATAGATGGTTTCAATGACATTACAAAACAAAAAGAAATTTTTGAAAATTGGGATACCTATACCAACGATATTATCTTAACAGACAATTGGATTGGTCCTAGTAAAACAGCCGCTTGGGTAATGTTAAATTATGATGCTGATGTTGAAATTGCAGACTTAGCTTGTGGACCAGGCGCTGTTGGAGAAATACTACAAAAGTCACGTTACTTGAATGTAGACGGTTATGACATTAGCATGATGTTTTTAGATCAAGCAAAACTTTACTATCGCAGTGTTAATTACTGTGATATTCTAGCAACTGCTTTTCCACGTAAATATCCTGTTATTATTGCTAGTGGTGTGTTTACTCGCGGGCATTTAGATAGTGCGCCAGCACAAAATCTAGCAGATAGTTTAACTGACGATGGTGTACTTGTTATGACTGTTCCAAACCAAGAAGGGTATGATTATGTAAATATTAGTGGGTGGGACACACAAACAGCATTAGAACTAGTAGAAGAACACGGTCCTTTTAAAAGTTTAAATCATGAAGGTGTTCAACACTATCATAGTTTAAGGATATATCGTAAAGCATGAAAACAGTTTATCTGTCGCACTTTAGTATTGTAATTAATCCTGGTGAAAATCAATTTTTACCTTACAGTAGTGCCACGCTTTGGAGTTATGCACAAACACAGCCAGACATTGTTGAAAATTATCAACTGGGCGGCATGTTTTTTGAAAAACAAGACTACAATCAGATAGTTGAATCATTAAACAATCCTAGTGTGTTTGGGATGAGTTGCTATGTTTGGAATGCTAATTATAATGACGGGCTAGCACAAGCCATTAAACAACAATATCCTGAATGTTTAATTGTATATGGCGGCCCGCAGTTACCTCAACGACCCGACGACAAATGGTGGGAAGAGCATCCTTATGTAGATGTTGTTGTTTACTATGAAGGCGAAAAAAAGTTTGTCGAATTGTTACGCTGCGATGATAGAGCACAAATGGCTGAACTATCAAACGTATGTGTTAATTTTGGCAGTCACTGGACTTACAGTAATGATCCAAAATCTGACAGAATACGTGACTTAAAAATCATACCTAGTCCTTATGCTAGCAATTTATTTACTGAGGTTAAATCTAATCATAGTGCTTTGTTTGAAACTCATCGAGGCTGCCCTTACGCTTGTACATTTTGTGACTGGGGTAGTTTAACGTATAGTAAAGTAACTAAGTATGATATTGAACGTATACGTGCAGATATCGAATGGGCCGGGCAAAATAAGATCGGGTTTTTGTATAATGTTGATGCCAACTTTGGGCTATTTAAAGATAGAGATCACGCTATTGTAGACATATTAATTGAGACAAAAGAAAAGTATGGTTATCCAAAAATGTACTTTGTGAATTGGGCTAAAATGGCAAATGAAGATATATTGCAAATGGCTAAAAAATTATACGATGCTGGTTTTATTAAAGCGTTTATTATGAGCTTACAAACACTTACTGAAGATGCTCTTACTTTAATAAAACGTGACAACATGGATATCAACAAGTATGGATTTCTTGCTAATCGTTGTAAAGAATTAGATTTGCCGGTAGATTGTGAACTTATACTTGGAAATCCTGGAGAAACAGTTGACAGTTGGAAACAAACATACATTACGCTTGCAGATTTTGATCAATTAAGTACACAAATTTTTCCACTTGGTATACTCCCAGGAGCCGAACTTGCAAGTCCTGAAAGTAGGCAGCAACACGGTATACAAACAATTGAACGTCCGTTTCCTGGAGTCGGGCCTGGATATAGAGGTGACAATGGTGATGCTAGTACAGCTGAATATATGGAGCAGATATACAGTACTAATTGGCTTACAAACGATGATATCAAATACTTGTTTGAATGGACTTGGTGTACTAGACTAGGACACGAGTTTAACTTCTTACGTGACTATGCAAACTACCTAGATAGACAGAATATTTGCAATAAGATAGAGTTTTATGATCGTTGGTATAAATTTGTAACTGAGTCATCGGGTAGTACAGTGACAGAACAGTTTGATCAAGTTGTAAGACATAGGATTGCAGATAATATATTTGGTATACCGATGCAAAGTATGGGTCATAGAGTAACATTGGGAATCAATAAACGAGATAAAATGTTCAACGATATAAGAAACTTTGTTAAACAGTTTGACATTGATCCAGAAATCAGTGAACAACTTGTACAATACTGTGATGTTAGAATGTTTAATCCTGATTTAAAATATCCACATAAACAAACATTTGATTATAATTTTTTAACAGACACGGCAGAAACTGTAACAATAGAATTTACACCGACATTATTTGGCGCTTACAGTAGTATGGGTCAGCACTTGTTAGAAGGCAGCGAAGCTGTCACTGACAACTATAAATTTAGGAGTGGTATGGTATGCACTTTGAATCGCTCAACAATAATATAATTGAACTTACAGAATTAGAATATGATCCCGAGGAATGGATGTACTTGTTTGACAAGTTTAATCTTGACATGTATATGGACAAAAACGGTGAACCGTTTGGCATTGAAGTTTGCTACGACTTAGGATTACTACAAGAGCCTGTTATTAAAAATCTAATAGACTTAATGCATGAATTTAAAATGCGTTTAGATTTTTATGAAACTAAAGGCACAGGACAGCAAGGATTTCAACTAGCAAGAAGTCAGTTAGTAAATGGCTTGTTTATACATCAAGACGGGTTTAGACCAGTGTGTTTCACTGTGCCTATCACATATCCAAGTGCTGTGGATTTTTATAGTAATAAACAAGGTGACGACATGTGGACTTATGAATATAGGAATGTACCTATATTTGTAAATGTATTGCAGTGGCATGGTGTACGTCCAAGTAACGAACGTAGACTGCAATTTCAAATTGATATTTTTAATAAATGGGAAGAACTGCCTAATCTAATAGGTAATCTTTAATTACACTCCAACGTGTACTATAATGAACTTCGAAGTCTTGTCCGTGTCTCAATTTATATCTTTGTAAATTTTTATTATAGACCCAGTCTATATATTCTTTTTTGTACTTGTCTTCGAACATTGTTTTATATTTTTTCCAACACCAGACATCTGCTTGTGTAAAATCTGGTTTGATAAGCCGCATAGTTGCTAGTTGATGTAACCATTCATTGTTTTCAGTGACAATATCAGGTGCACGAATATATCCAGGAAACATCGCACTGACCATTAAGAATCGTCTAGCAGCTTCATCTGGATCCCATCTGATGTTAATAATTTTACTGTTTGGAAAGTATGGTGTAAGTTCATTGGGCATACTGTGTGTGCAGTATATAATCGATTTATCAATATCTTGTGTTAAACTATTAAAGCGAGGCCAAAAAACCTCGCTGTAATATTTTTCTTTGTTTGGAAAAAAGTCTTCTACATAATCATGTGTAGGAGGAAGTTTACCTTGAGGTGTTATTCTATCAAAGTGAAACTTGCTATGTTGTCGTTGTCTTATATTACTGTTTTTGTAGTCTGATACATTCCAAGGTTGTTTACCGTTGTCTGGATGACTGTACCAGTATACATGTGACAAAGCGGACAAAACTCTTGCAGTATAATGACCTCTTGTTCCAGGTTCAAAACTTACAAAGATTATATTTTGTCCGCTTTGCATTCGTTGTTTATAGTTCTTTCATCAAAGGAAAAATTTCTGCAATTACTTTAGCACAAGCGTGAGCAATTTGCATGTGTTCTTTTTGTGTACCGTTAGCACCTCTGAGGTCAATGTAATGTACCCAACTACGAAGTGTACCGTTCATGTACAGTCTTGTCTTGGTATTACCTTCGGGCAACACAGCCCTTGCCTGTTCTTTTGCAATACCGGCGGCAATAGCCCAGTCATAAACTTCTCGTGCTTTGTCGATTACTTCTTGTTGCTTTGCAGCCCACGCAAAGTGAATATCTTCTTCACTGTCAATTTCAATTGAATTTTGTCTATTTTTGTTATCTTGTAATCTTGCTTCTCTAGTAACAAATTGGTTACCAAACTCTGCAGGATTAGCATAACGTTGACTGAACTCTTGGAAACTAAAACTACGATGCCGCACAATTTGATGTGCAATATCACGTGTAGTATCAATTTCCATACACACATTTACCATCTCTAATGGGCTCCAGTGTGCATGTTTAATTAGATATTTAATAAGTTTTTCATTTGTTTCTGTATTCATCTGATTACTAGGATTGCTGACTCTTGCACAAAATGCAATCAAGTCTTGAATACTATCAAACGTAGGGAAAGCAGGATCGTTATCCCATTCTGCTTCTGGATTGTCTTTCATCCAATCTGCTTGGATATCTCTTACAAACTCTGGGTCTGCAACACTGTAACTTACTAATCTAATTTTTGTCATTTTTCCTCAATAACTTGTCTGTTTGTTCACTGACAGTTCTTTCTAGTTTTCTGTAATCGATAACAATTTCAACATCGCAAACGTTGCTTTCAAGATCATTATTATCTTCTACTAGCTGAATTAGTGTCATAACAAGATCGTCTTCGCCTATGTTTTCAATAGCAGGCTGCTCAAATGTCATTCTATCGCCATTTTCACATACTAAACTTAACTGTTGAATAAATTCAGCAGGTATACTTTGTATGTCTAGTTCTCTAACTATGTTTTGAAAAGATCTGTTTCGTTTATGAATCGGCATTGGCGGTTGCCTTTTTAGGGCGGCCACGCTTTGGCTTGAGATCAGGTGCCATAGCATACGCTTCTTCTTGTAAACGTTGTGCTTCTGCTAAAAATGTTTCTGCTTGTGATAACATTCCTTGTGCAATAGCAGTGTCGTCTAGTACAGCTTCGCCTGAGTCAACAGCTTGATCAATTGTTTGACTTGGGCTAAACGAAGTAGTAGTTCTTGGCGCACTGTCTGTATCGTCTACCATAGAGTTACGAATATCAGCGTCAGACATACCAGTTGATTGCTTTCGAATAATTTCGTTAACTTCACTTAGTTTTACACTAGTGCTACTATTAGGTGTTAGATTGATTTGATCTGTTGGATACTTTCTCAAATATCCTTTAGCATGCAAACCACTTAACATATTAGTTCCATCACTGAACATACTACGATGTGCAATTTCGTAGAACTGTTGTGCTTCTTGCCCTGCTGGGCTTTCTACCACACGAACAACATCATCGTGTTCCATGTCAGGTAGTCGTTCGGTTTCTACAATTAAACAATGAGTTGGGTCTGTTACATTCCCTCTATCATCATAAATTTCTCTAAAAACAACCACACACTTCATGCCTGTGTTTGCTACTTTACCAACGTGTTTTAAGGCCATGTTTATCTCCTTACTCAGAAGCAGGTGCTTCTGTTTCTTCATTTGATTTTTGTTGCGCCACTACACTTTGAATAAAGGCAGTAATTTTATTATATACTGCTCCTACTTGTGCAACTTCGCTCGCTTTAAAGGCACCTCGAGATACCGCAGCGTCAATAATTTGAGCAGCATTTTGAAGGTCAGCAACACCCAAACCACCGTCTTGTGGGGCATCCGTTTGAATGTTATTTTGTTCTTCAGTCATTATTTTCTCCTATATAATAATTATATACGCAGTTATTTATCATTCTTGATTTTAGCACTGCTCAATTTATATGCTAAAATATTAGCATGAAAATCTTCGTAATCTCGTTTATCCTCAAACCAAAACTGGTAAATTTTATGACCAAGATTCTTAATAAGATAAAAACCTCTTGTGCCACTAAAATCTATAGTTTCTATATCTGGGTTTGTGTCAAACTCAACTATTAGTCTTTGTTTTAACATCTTTTGTATTGTAGGAGAACCTCGTAACCATTCGAGATCCTCTTCACTTAAACTATTTTTTTGTTCAACTATACGCACTTACTTATGCTGCCTTCTTTTGTGCCACTTCTTCATAGTACACAGTTTGTCCAAAAGGTGCAGGACCAGGCTTACCACAATATTCAGGATACTTGATCAAGAACATTGTATCGCAATAGTCTGGCATACCCCAACTATCCCAAGGATAACCATCTGTAAACATGATAAACTGATCAGGTTCGATACCTTGTTGTTCCATGAATTTCCAATT
>Ga0181581_10000298_pt1 | contig 36851 bp, 34 predicted proteins | sample 071ome_22_FD_132433 | JGI IMG/M metagenome (GOLD analysis project Ga0181581, IMG submission 132433) | Coastal salt marsh microbial communities from the Groves Creek Marsh, Skidaway Island, Georgia - 071404AT metaG (megahit assembly) | ecosystem: Environmental > Aquatic > Marine > Intertidal... | reverse complement strand
TTGCGTATGAGTATTTCTCTGGCTAATAGTGCGGGGACAAAGCCTTGGAAAAAGTGATCAAGTTTATCGTAATTGTTTCTTTCAGCACCGAATAAGCCTTCAAAGAAAGGCACTTCTGCATAGGTATAATGTCCGCCGATCATGAGTATGATGCAGTGCAAAAGGATTAAGAAATATAAAATTGGTGTGAGTCTAAAGGTAGCATAAGTTAAGGCAATCATTAGCGCGCCAATGATGGCAGGTGAAACTTCTAACAACCACGTGACTTGATCTTTAGGGTGTATGCCTGACCAGAATAGGACGCTAGCAAAAATAATCATCCAGCTGGTTTTAATTTTTTATCTCCAGGTATTTTTGGGTAATAGATCGGGTTATTTATTCCCTGCTCATAACTTTATTCAGTGCTTACTGTGCTTTTACTCATTATAGCAGTTCTATCAGTCGACTAAGTGTAAGCATACTCATTCAAAGAGGTTGCCTAATAGTCAACAGTTTTTATGTGTTGAGGACCTGCTTAAATTCAGGAGCTTCAATAGGTGGAGACCATGAAATCAGGAAATTTTACAGTTCGCCGCTGATAAATTTTTGAGCGGTGTCAGTATGAGGCTGTTGGAAAAAGTTTTCAGCTGGGCTGTGTTCGAGGATTTTGCCGTTATGAACGAACACGATTTCATCTGCCATGCGTTTAGCTTGCGCAAGATCATGTGTGGTTATGATGATTTTTGTATGAGCTTGCTTAAATTCGTGAATGATATTTTCAAAGCTGATGACTGAGGGGGGATCGAGTGCCACCGTGGGTTCATCCATTAATAGAATAGCTGGTTTGAGTACCCAAGCTCTTGCCAATGACAGTTTCTGGGCTTCACCGCCAGACAGTAAATGAGTTTTGCGATCGGCAATGTTGACTAGACCGCACACGTTAAGTGCTTCATCGCATAGATTAGCCTGTTGAGCTTTTGCAATACCGGCTAAGTTCAGTACGAATTCAATGTTATAACGCACACTACGAGCAAAGAAGCTGGGTTTTTGTAATAACAGGCTGCGCCAATACTGTTGCGTATTGGGTGTTTGTTTATGCCAAGTAATTTGGCCTTGTGTGGGTTGAATAACACCATGTAATAGTTTCAGCAACAAGCTTTTGCCAGCGCCGTTGTGGCCGAGAATAATGCTGCGTTTAAGGTCATTGAATTCAAGATTTACATTATCCAGCAATAAGTCAGTGTGCACTTGATAGCTGACATGGCTGACTTTGAGTGGTAGGTATTGCTGGCAGGTAGACGTATCTGGCATGGCTTAGGGTGTTCGGTTACTGATGAAAATCATCACACTAGTAATAGAGAACGATATCATTAATAGAATGATACCCAGCGCCATGGCTAATTCTAAATTGCCTTTACTGGTTTCGAGCGCGATCGTCGTGGTCATTACGCGAGTGATGTGATTGATGTTACCCCCCACAATCAACACTGCTCCTACCTCGGCTGAAGCGCGTCCAAAGCCTGCCAGTACGGCAGTCACTAAACTATTTCTAGCGTCCCACACTAATGGAATTAAAGTGTGATGCACTGGTGCGCCTAGGGCTTTAAATTGTTCTTTATGACACTGAAATAAATCATGAATGGTTTGTTGAGTGAGTGACGCAATGATCGGTGTGACAAGAATACATTGTGCAATAATCATAGCGGTAGACGTGAACAGCAGATTTAAATCGCCCAAAGGCCCTGAGCGTGATAAGAACAGATATAAGGCCAGTCCTACGACTACCGGAGGTAAACCCATAAGGGTATTTAAGATGCCGCAGATGAGGCCATGACCACGAAACTTATAAGTGCCCAATAGTGTGCCCAAAGGAATTGAAATAAGCGCAGCTATCAACACTGCGCTGATACTGACTTGCAGTGACAGAGTAACGATTTCAACCAGATCAGGCTCTAATTGCAATATAAGTTGTAAGGCGGTCACAAGTGCGCCAGAGATATCTTGCATAGATGAGCCTTTAGCTCAGGCGGTTAGTGATGATGGTGTTGCGAGTGATCTTCGCCACCGCTATGCATGGCCTTGTTCACAGGCATGACTAGAGTCATTTCGTTATCACTACCGAACTTGAGCGTCATTGTGACCTCGTCACCTGCGGTCAGTATGCGTTTAGGTTTAATCATCATTAAATGATAACTACCAGGTTGCAGTGCCAGCTCGCCATTGGCAGGAATATTCAGATTAGTGTGAGGTATCATTTTGTAGACCCCGTTTTCTTCTACACTTTGATGGAATTCAATTCGATCAAAGTCATTACTGTGGGCATCATTAAGACTGACATCAGCATCGCCGTGGTTATGGATGACTAGATAACCCGCCATGGCAGTGGCACCGGGAGGCGCCTCGCGTAGCCAAGGGTCATTCAGTTGAATAGCGGGCTCTGAACTGTCTGAGCAGCCTATGAGAAAGCTGGTCAGCGAGAGTAAAGTAAGTAGCAATAGGGGGGAGGTAAATATATGTGGCATGGCAAATTGTTAAAGTGTAAGTTAGCATGATTATACCATTGCGTGTCGGCTATGGTGTAGTGTCATCGTGTTTTGTAGGTGGATGGTTCAGAGTCAATATAATGACCTTATAGACAGAATGGGATTACGTATTGAGCTGGTTGTTTTATCTACATTTTTTTGAGCTCGGTTGTTTGAACCCGGAATTTGAAATTTTTGAGAGTGAGATTTTTTGAGTATTTTCTAGACATCGACAAGCCAACCAAAAGACTGTTAAGGAGAGCATATGGCTACCATCACTTTACAAGGTAATCAGATACATACTAATGGAGACCTTCCCGATGTGGGGCAACAGGCACCTGCATTCAAATGTGTAGGAAAAGACCTAAATGATCTGGGTCTGGAAGATTTTGCGGGGAAGAGAAAAATCTTATCGATTGTGCCTAGTTTGGATACTCCAGTATGTGCGGATTCGACAAAGAAGTTTGTTGAACAGATAGCTGCGTTTGAAGATATGATATTACTGGTAATTTCAGCCGATTTACCCTTTGCAATGACGCGTTTTTGTAGCGCATTGAATAGCGAGCAATGCGTGTCGTTATCAATGATGCGCAATAAAGATTTTGCCACCGACTATGGGGTGCTCATTCAAGATGGGCCACTCGCGGGGCTGACGGCGCGAGCAGTGTTGTGTTTGGCAGCTGATGACCAAATCTTGCATACACAAATGGTTGAGGAAATTGCGCAAGAGCCAGACTATGAAGCGGCCATGGCGGCATTTACTTAGAGGTTATCTAATTGTTGCTGTAATGCGGCCAGGGATTGGGCAGGAGCCTGACAACTGAGTCCTTGACACACATATGCGGCGGTCTCGTTTTGTGAAGCAAATTTATTGGCCAGCGCTTCTGGTAGATCGGTGCAATCATCAGCAATAGCGAATAGGCACTGTTGTGGGTTGTAATTTGTTTGGCAGGCTTGGCGCCACTCATTCACACGCTCAACGCTACCGCGAATAATGACTATGCTTGGCATCTGCTCCATGTCTTGTAAACAGGCCAGTAAAGAACCGTGCGCTAACGGAGAGTTGGTCATGGCTTGGCTGGCATATTCTAGAGTATTTTCCGCGCCTTCAATATAATCAGAACGGCTTAACAGTAATCCTAGTTTTAATAAGCTCTGTGCAGCTATACCATTACCTGATGGGGTGGCTTCATCACCACTTACTTTAGGGCGTTGAATGAGATCTTCATGATCGTGGGTGGTAAAAAAGAAGCCGCCATGCTCAGGATCAGCAAATTGCTCCAGCAGCACATCGGCGATGCTGATGGCAAAGTTAAGAACATTGTTGCTCCATTGTACTTGTAAATATTCTAAGCAGGCATCCAATAGAAAAGCATAGTCATCCAGATAGGCATTGAGATGCGCTTTGTTGTTTTTATAGGTAGCGTATAAACGGCCTTCAGCAAACATTTTTTGTTGAATAAAATGCAAAGCTTGATGGGCTGATTGAAAATGCTCAGGCTGATCAAACACGCGACTACTGATCAGCATGCCCTTGATCATCAGGGCATTCCAACTGGTTAAGATTTTTTCGTCACGCCCGGGTGCGATGCGTTGTTGGCGAATGGCGAATAACTTTTGTTTGGCAGAGTGCCATAAATCGCGGCATTGTGATTCCGAGAAGCCTAACTGACGCTGTACTTCAGTAAAAGATTCAAATTCATGCAAATGGAATTTGTCTTCAAAGTTAGGGCCACGTGAGAAACCGAAGCGTTGATTGAGCACAGCATACTCGTCATCGCTTAGGCACTCGCGACATTGTTCTTCTGTCCATACATAGAATTTACCCTCTTCACCTTCAGAATCAGCATCGAGTGAGGAGTAATAACCACCTTCAGGTGATTGCATTTCACGCATGACCCAAGCAGCTGTATCGTGTGCAGTTTGTTTAAAATCTTCATCTTGGCTGATTTGATAGGCATAGCAATAGAGGCTTAATAAAGCACCATTGTCATAGAGCATTTTTTCAAAATGCGGAATCATCCAGTAATCATCCACTGAATATCGGCAAAAACCTCCACCAACATGATCAAATAAACCGCCAGCAGCCATTCGTTCTAGTGTATATAACGCCGGCTTAAGCGTGTGTTGTTTGAGTTCTTCCTGCTGTGCCTGATGCTTTTCATCACTGTCATCGTCAATAGCTTGTGCGTGTTGCTGCCATGTGCGCAACAGTAATTCGATATTGGTCGGATGGGGAAATTTAGGCGCTGAACCAAAACCGCCATGGCGACGATCAAAGCTTTGTAAAAGTTGATCTTTTGCCGCATGTATCAAGCGGCCATCAATACCAATAGGGTGTTCATTGGATTGGTACAGATTTTTCATCACCTCTTTTAGTGAGTGGTTTTGCTTAACGATTTCACCATGTTTGTTTTGGTAGGCTTTTGCGATGTGTTGAAGCAGATCTTTAAACGCTGGTAGATTATGGCGTGGCTGATCAGGGAAATAGGTTCCCCCAAAGAAAGGCAGTTGATCATCAGGGGTTAAGAACATCGTCAAAGGCCAGCCGCCTGTGCGTTGAGTGAGCAGATGTTGTGCAGTTTGGTAAATTTTATCGATATCGGGACGTTCCTCACGATCGACTTTGATATTGATAAATAAATCATTCATGACTTCAGCTGTGGCTTGATCTTCAAATGACTCATGCGCCATGACATGACACCAGTGACAGGCTGAATAACCGATCGATAACAGAATCGGTTTGTTTTCATCTTTGGCTTTTTGTAACGCTTCCGGTCCCCAGGGATACCAATCGACAGGATTATCGACATGTTGGAGCAGATATGGACTGGTCTCGTGCTTGAGGTGGTTCATGTGTGGTTCCATTAAGATCAAATTTCAAAACAGAATATCGCCTTTCTGCAACAATGTATCTAACGCCAATGGCCTATAAGTGAAAATAATGTCAGATTTATTTAGGCTGCATGATAAACTTTACTTATGTTTATTCATCCTGAATTTGACCCCATCATATTTCATGTTGGTCCTCTTGCAGTGCGTTGGTATGGTTTGATGTATTTACTGGGCTTTGGTGCATTTTGGTGGCTAGGTTGTAAAAGAGCGGCTCAAAAAGACTCGTTGATGCCTGTTGCACAAGTCAGTGATTTTCTTTTTTATGCATTTCTAGGTGTGATCATCGGTGGTCGCATGGGTTCGGTATTTTTTTATAACCTTGATTATTTTTTAATCCGTCCTGTCTATTTATTAGAAATTTGGAAAGGGGGAATGAGTTTTCATGGCGGGTTATTGGGCGTCATTGTGGCCATGGTGTTTTATCAACGTAAGCAAGGATGGGGATTGTTTAGATTGGCGGATTTTGTGGCGCCACTAGTTCCCCTAGGTTTAGGTTTTGGACGCATCGGCAATTTTATCAATGGTGAATTATGGGGACGCACGACAGACCTACCATGGGGTGTTGTATTTCCCCAGGTGGATGAGCTTGCACGTCACCCTTCTCAGCTTTATCAGGCTTTTCTTGAGGGCATAGTACTGTTTGTCATTTTGTGGCTGTATTCCTCGAAACCCCGCTTAACGGGTTGCGTGTCGGCGCTATTTTTAATCTTTTACGGGTTGTTTAGATTTTTGGTCGAGTATGTACGTGAACCGGATGGTCATTTAGGATTTGTCGCACTCGATTCTCTCACCATGGGGCAGTTATTGAGTCTGCCCATGATCGTCATCGGAGTGGTGTTGTTTTATTATGCCCAACGGGGAACATTTGAGACTGGGTCACGATAATGAAACAGTATTTAGAGTTACTGCAACATGTCTTAGAGAATGGTGTTGAGCAAAGTGATAGAACTGGCACCGGTACTCGTTCGTGTTTTGGCTATCAAATGCGTTTTGATTTGAGTGAGGGCTTTCCACTGGTCACCACTAAAAAATGTCATACCAAGTCGATAATCCACGAACTGTTATGGTTTATTCGTGGCGAAACTAACATCCAATCTCTAAATGAGGTTGGTGTCAGTATTTGGGATGAGTGGGCGGATAATGAGGGTAATTTAGGACCTGTCTATGGTGCCCAGTGGCGTGCATGGCCAGCAGCCGACGGGCGTGTGATCGATCAACTCAAAGACTGCATTGAGCAGATTAAAACTAATCCACATTCACGTCGTCATATCATCAGTGCATGGAATGTGGGGGAGATTGATAAAATGGCTCTTCCACCTTGTCATGCTTTGTTTCAATTTTATGTGGCTAGCGGCAAGTTGTCTTGTCAGCTTTATCAACGCAGTGCCGATGTGTTTTTAGGAGTGCCATTTAATATTGCTTCATATGCGCTACTCGTGATCATGATTGCGCATGTGACTGGTTTGCAGCCTGGAGAGTTTGTGCATACTTTTGGTGATGTGCATGTTTATAATAATCACATAGAACAAGCACAGCTCCAATGCCAACGTTCCGTTTATCCATTGCCAACGCTTGAGATCGTTAAACCTGCTGAGTCAATTTTTGATTTTACTTATGAGCATTTTGAGTTGAAAAGCTATCAAGCACATCCTCATATTCCGGCGCCTGTTGCGGTGTAAATAGTATGCCTGTGATTGCAATTATTGTTGCTACGGCAAAACATCGGGTAATTGGTCAAGGCAATGATATTCCTTGGTACTGCCCTGCTGACTTGCAGTACTTTAAGAAAACCACACTGGGTGCACCGGTCATTATGGGTCGCAAGACCTGGGATTCACTCAAGATACAGCCACTGCCGGGTCGAGAAAATATTATTATCACTCGTGACCCAGCCTTCACTGCAAAAGGCTGTGTGATAGTTAATAGTATTGAGCTAGCTCTGGAACATGTCGCGCAGGTAGAAAAGATATTTATCATTGGTGGGGCGATGATTTATGAGCAGATGTTAGATCATGCCGATGAGCTGTATGTGACCGAGATAGATGCTGAGGTTGGGGGTGATCGATATTTCCCTGTGATTGATCAACATCAGTGGTGTCTCGATCGTGCTGAAAAATATTCTGCAGATGATAGAAATCCCTATAACATGGTTTTTAAGCGTTATATAAGAGAGCGCTAACGCAGGCCGCTTGCGTCATTTAAGCGCATTGGTATTGATGAATAATGGGGGAGTTTGTATCGATTTGTGCAGCCGTGAGTTGCTGCCCCCACAAACATCCCGTATCTATTGCGAGTAAATTATCTTTCAGTTGCAGTCCTAATGCTGACCAGTGTCCAAATACAATACGCAGCTGGGATGATTTACGTGCAACATCAAACCAAGCATGAAGATTTTCAGGTTGCTTGCCGAGCGGGCCTTTATAAGAGAAATTCATACGTCCTTGTTGATCACACACACGCATACGTGTGAATGCATTGAGGCTGATGCGACAACGCTGCTCTGAATCAAGCTGCTCATTCCAGAGCGCTGGTTCGTCTCCATAAGCGACTTTGAGAAAATCAACATAATGATCACTGCGTAAATGGCTTTCTACTTCGGATGCACATTGTTGTGCCAGAGTGAGATCCCACTGTGGTAGTAAGCCAGCATGAACCATGGCCCAATTCAGTTGTGAATCAAAATAAAATAACGGTTGTTGTCGGAGCCAATCTACAATGTCTTCGGCTTGTTTATGTCGCAGAATTTGTTGCAGGCTGCTGTTAGGTTTGCAAGTTTGAACGCCAGCATGACAGGCAATGAGATGGACATCATGATTACCTAGAACGCATTGCACGGCATTGCCTAGTGAGCGAATAAACTGAATGGACTCCAGCGACTGGGGGCCACGATTGACCAAATCACCGACAAACCAGAGCTTGTCTTGAGATGGCTCGAAAGCTATTTTTTCAAGCAGTCCTTGCAATGCATCATGACAACCTTGTATGTCTCCAATTGCGTAAGTGGCCATAACTGACTATGTCATCTACTTGTGGTAGGCGTTTGTCATCTGCGAACTAATTTTTAAAGTGCCTTTTAATGCAAGATACGTGGTGCGGATAAAGTAAATAAATCAATATCTGCTTCGAATTCAACACCTTCATCGGTGACCATTTGATAACTACCATGCATGGTGCCTACAGGTGTTTCCAACATTGTGCCACTGGTATACTGAAAGCCTTCGCCGGGCTTAAGATGGGGCTGTTCTCCCACTACACCTTGACCCTTAACTTCCTGTGTTTTGCCATTTGCATCGGTGATAATCCAATGACGTGTCATTAGTTTGGCGGGTATTGTGCCATGATTTTGAATAGTGACGGTGTAGGCGAATACATAACGATCGTCTTCACTGTCAGATTGTGATTCTAGGTAAGAAGTATCAACACTGACGTTGATTTTTGGGGCAGTAGGTGTATCCATAATGATGTCTGTAGTGTGTAAATGAATTCAAAAATTTTATACTGCCACAATTATAGCAAAAATTATTTAAGGCTGTTCCTTTCGATATTTGGTCAATTTAATCAGCTGTTCAATATGAAGATTTTGAGGTCTAGTGGACGGATCTATGTCCAATGCTTCAATCTGTTCGATAGTGAGAGTTTTTTTCAGATTATTCGCCAGTGTTTTACGGGGTTGTGTGAAGACAAGTTTGACCATTTGTGCGAAATCTTGACGCAAATGTGCAGAAACTAATGGTTGTGGATGTGGGCTTAGCCGCATGAACGCAGAAGTCACTTTGGGCGCAGGTGTGAAGTCTTGTGGTTGGATTTCAAATAAACTTTCTGCATGGCATTGCGAATGTACCATAGCTGATAGACGTCCAAAGTTGCGTTCACCTGGGCGTGCGCAAATACGATCAACGACTTCTTTTTGTAACATGAAGTGCATGTCGACAATATAGGTAAGATGCTTGAGCAGATGGAAAATGATGGGAGTAGAAATATTGTAGGGCAGATTGCCTACCACACGTCGGGCATAAGGAGTGTTAGAAAAATCAAATTTCAATGCATCACCCTGATGGATGATTAATTTGTTACCCGAAGGATCAAGCTGTTGTAATCTTTTAACAAGGTCTCGATCTAATTCGATGACTTCCATTTTGTCGACACGTCTCAGCAAGGGTTGTGTCATGGCGGCAAGGCCTGGGCCAATCTCTATCAATTGGTCTTGTGGATGTGGTGATATGGCTGATACCAGACGTTGAATAGTCTGCTCATTATTCAAGAAATTTTGGCCAAACCTTTTCCTTGCTTTATGTGGGTTAGGCATAGGTGATGTTTTGACAATGGATTAACAGCACATCGATGATTACTTAGTCGATACTCTGCCAGACGGAGAAGGCACCACGGATATCGCCGACAGCATAACCAGTGGCCTGATCATCTGGGTAGTGTTGAGCCAGTACTTTATGAACAGATGCTGGGATTTGTTGTTCAGTCCCATGACAGGCGAGGCAAGGTGCTTGAACCGGTATCGCACGCATATATCGAAACTGATTTTGTCCATCAGTAGTCACTTGATCGGTATGAACCAGTTGTTGGATTGCTACACCTTCGGCGGCTAGCTGTTTAAATTGTTGCAGAATACTCCGTTCCCATGCATCAGGCTGATTGTTTGGATTGCGATATTTTAGACTGGTGCGTTTGATCTGTAATCCTGAATTTGTGTTTAGCTGTGTAGTGATTTCACTGGCCTGCATTTTACAAGTATTGACGGCAGCCTGTGGCCCGCCGGTTTGCATGGCTGACATGAGTGCTCGCTTGAGGTCGCCTGCCAGCATTTCAACTTTATCATTGCTCTGATGAGTAAACTCCAGCATAGCAGTTTGAGCGCTATCGTCATCAGTACTATTATTTTCAGTATGATCACTTCCAGAACAGGCTGTTAAAGTCATGCTAATGATGAAATAGATGATTAAGTAAGTGATCGAGTTAATACGAAAAAGGGGAATATTTTTCATGGAAGTCTTGACCTCAATTTTTTTTTGCTTGCGCCTGGTGGCGTGCAAGTTCAACTGCAGCGATTAAACTACCATTGTCACTCTTGCCTGAACCGGCAAGGTCACAGGCTGTGCCATGATCTACCGAGGTTCTTATGAAAGGTAGTCCTAGCGTGGTATTCACTGCGTGACCGAACCCAATATGTTTAAGCGTGGGTAGGCCTTGATCATGATACATCGCAAGGACGGCATCAACATTGTGTAAATGTTTGGGGGTGAACAATGTATCGGCGGGATAGGGGCCAGAAACATGTATATCATTATTTTTTAGGTGCTCAATGGCCGGCTCGATGATTTCGATTTCTTCATGTCCTAGATGGCCTTGTTCGCCTGCATGTGGATTGAGCCCGCATATTGCGATGTGCGGACGTGCTATACCAAACTTGTTGTGTAGATCTTGATTGAGAATTTGTGTGATATCAATGATAAGTTGTTGGTTGATATGAGTGGGAACTTGACTGAGTGGTAGATGGGTTGTAGCAAGTGCTACACGCACTTGGTCGGCCACTAGCAACATGACAACTTGAGATTGAGTTTTTTCTGCAAGGTATTCTGTGTGGCCTGTGAAAGGGATGCCCGCATCATTGATGATGCCTTTATGCAAAGGTGCAGTGACAATAGCGCTGTAATGCCCAGCTTCAGTCCCCATGATTGCTTCGTCTAAACACGCTAGCACGTAGGGCGCGTTATTGGCATCCAACATGCCAGCGGTTACTGAGGAGGATGTTGCAATGTGTTTAACCTGTATGTGGTTGTCTTGCTGGCAGGCTTGTTCACTAATCGTGACATCGATACCTAGCTGAGTGGCACGTTCCCGCAAGGCATTTTTATCACCAATAACAATGCAATCTTGGAGCAACGCGTAGGATTGCAAAATAATGTCAAAACCAATACCAGCCGGTTCGCCTGCAGTTATGGCCAGAGGTTGCATAACGTATTTCTCATACGAGTCATTCCCACTTAGGAGTTATCTTCAAGCAGTCGGTTTTCAATATAGCTTTCATCACGTAACTGACGTTGCCACAACTCTCTCTCTTCTTCGATTTTTCTTTGGCGCAAGAATTCACGCACTTGATTGCGACGTGCTTGTTCAGAGTTATCGTATTGGCGTTTGCCTTGCAATTCTAATATGTGCCAGCCAAATTTTGTTTTAAATGGTTCACTGAGTTGGTTGACTGAGAGACTAGCAATTTTTTCTCTAAAGGCAGGGTCGTAGACATTAGGAGATGCCCAGCCTAGATCACCTCCGTTAATGCTGCTGCCGGGGTCCTCCGAGTGAGCTTTAGCCAGTGCTGAGAAACTCTCACCATTGATGATTCGATTACGTAGATTATTGAGGCTTGTAATGATTTCTTGTTCATCACGGACAGCGTTAGATCGAATCAATATGTGGCGTGTAAGTACCTGCTCGACCATCATTTTTTGATGACCACGTGTATCTATAATGCGAAACAGATGAAAACCACTGCCGCTTCTCAATACATCACTGACATCGCCTGCTTGCATGTCAGCTAAGGCCTTGGCGAATACATTGGGTAATTGTTCTCGATTACGCCAACCAAGGTCACCGCCTTCAAGGGCATCTTGTGCTTGGGAATAAGCGATGGCCAATTGAGTAAAACTTTCGCCGCTGATGGCTCTTTCATGCAGTGAGTCAATCGTGCTTCGTGCTGCTTGAATGTCACTAGCTGAAGGATCTTGCGGTAATTGAATCAGTATGTGAGCAAGACGATATTCGAGGTTGCGATCGAGCTGGTTTTTTTGACTTTCGATTAATGTATCGATTTCTTTGTCTGTGATTTTTATGTTGTCTTCAATGGCACGTCGATGCACTTGGCTTATTATCATCTCCGTACGGATTTGCTCACGGAAGGTGATATAGTCAATGTTTTGTCTGACTAAAGCTTGGCGGAAATCATTTAGATCTAAATTGTTACGACGTGCAAGATTTCGCATAGCTTGGTCAAGTGATAGATCGTCAATTTGGATGCCTCGGCGTGCACCCCAACTCGTTTGCAGTCTCTCCATGATCATGCGCTCGAGGACCTGGGCGGCTAATACATTGGCACTGGGAAGTTCGGCTGATCGTCCGGCTTGTGATCGCAGTACATCAATTCTACTGATAAGTTCATTTTCGGTAATGATATCGTCTTCTACTACAGCAATGATTTGATCAATGAGTATTTCTTCATTGGCGATTGCAGTCATCGCGGCAGTGAAAATCAGTGCGCATAAAATAGGATTAATTGTTAAACGAATTAAGTTCTTCATAACCACGAATACTTGTTTGTAATTGCTCATTTAGTGGAGATCCTAGTATGGTGAGTCCTTTTAATGTCCACTGAAGTTCTAAGCTTTTATTAAAATCACCCTCGTTATCATTGGTAAATCGGCGTGCTACAACACGCAGATTCCAACAACAGGTATCGTACTCAATTCCTGCCAGTAAATCTAAATCTCTGTCATCTTTGAAATCATAATTCCAACGTCCTACCGCACGCCACTCTTTGGATATAGGATAGATCATGGAAATATCCGATTGTGAAAAATCTCCTCGCCTGAAACGATGCCCAACGTTGAATACAAAATCATCATCTGATTTATAGCGTAGATTGAAGTTGGTACGATTAAATTCTTCGGTTTGTGTATCCCATAATGCCGCTGTGATTGCACTCCAACGATCATTGAAATTGATCGCTAATTCAGACGCAATATCTGAGTTGTTATCACCATTAGTTTTGTCATTCTGATTTAAGGTAACTTCATTTTCATCCATGTAAAAAATCGCCCCAATACTGGCGCGAACAATTTCATGGCCTGTGCGATTGGAGAGATAACGAGAAGTGACCGCGGTCGTCAGCTGGTTGGCGTCAGCAATGCGATCGGCATTATTGAAGCGATCAGTTCTGAACAGCTGACGGAAGCTGAATTCATACTCACCTGTGTCGAACAATGGAATATCATCATAGTTGCGCTCAGGCGTGTATAAATAAAATAATCTCGGTTCTAGTGTTTGTCGGTATTCACCTGAGGCAGAATGTTTTTCAAAGTTGAGGCCGCCGTCTAATGAAAAACTTGGCAAGCTACGTATTGGCGTCTCATCTCCCGTAAAGCCTGAAGATAAATCATAACGTGTATGACTCATGCGTACAGAGGGAATGAAGTGATAATTTGACGAATGGAACGGGCGTGATAATTCGCCAAATAAATGTGTGCGATTGCCATCAACTTTTTGTGCATGATCGAATGCTACCCATTCGCTGGAGGTGTTCAGTTCAAAGCCTGCAGGCAAGTCATCATAGCGATTCTTTAAGCGTATCTGAGGCATACGTTTATACGGGTCGTTAGATGAGGGTTTGTTGCTATCCACGATCTGATATTGTTGAATTTTAACGAGACCATCCCAGCGCCCACCCCAGAGCGTGCCACCATAGCTAACATTTGCATGGCGTTCTAATCTTTGCGTGCTGGTCAGGCCGATAGAATTACTCAGATCTTCAAAGTAATCATCATCGGAGACTTTGTTATATAGTAGGCTACTTTTAAAGCCATGTCCTAAATTATGTTGATGATGAAAGGAGATCAAGTAACGATCATCATCGTAATCGGAGTCATCTAAATATTGGATGTTTGCTGTGCCTTGGTAATCTGGATTCATGTAACGGCCGGTTAAATCCATCTGTGCCCCACGTTTGGACAAATAGCGAGGTGTAAGCATGGCATCTTTGTTGGGCGCAATATTCCAATAAAAAGGGGTTTCAAAGGCCGTACCTGAGGAGCTACTGCGGCCGACTTTAGGCGCTAAAAATCCAGTTCTACGGTCGTCATTGAGAGGAAAGCTTAAGCGAGGGGTATAGAAAAAAGGCACCCCCTTAAATTTTGCTACAACATTTTTAGAGTGTCCGACGCCTTTTTCACGATCGAGGGTGGTGTGTTCAGCATGTAATTCCCATGCCCGATCTGTAAATTCGCAGGTGGAATAAGTACCGTTCTCTAATTCAGTGATCGATTCTGATACGCGAGTGGCGGTTTCTGCAGTCCCATTGGCACCATTTGAGTGATACCAATAGGTGACGTTGTTAGCAGTGGCTTTATTAGTGTCAGTCCATAGCTCAGCACTTTCAGCTACGAAGTCTAGATCTGGGTCGCGGACCAATACATTGCCTTCAGCTGTAGCTTTTTGTTCCTTCTCCAAATACTGTACACGATCTGCATATACTTCTTGTTGGTCGCTAAATAGGTGTACACGAGCATCGTCATCGGTTACAAGTAGTGGATCTGGCAGGCGACCACAATGTTGCCACTGTTCATCCTCAGCCAGCGATGCAGTACTTAAGAGTAGTGATATTATGAGGATGGAGTAGGGCAAAATCCGAATTAACATAAGATTAATTATAATTATTGTTTTAGTGTTGTGGGCGACGATTTTCACACACTAATCTCACATTGATTTAAGACTAGTTATACTCTATCGGTCACACATATGCCGGTTACATGGAGATGATTCGGCCATTATAGAGCATTAAGTAGCAAAAAGGCGCAGTCATGAGTAGTTTCAAGTTGTCATTGGGTATTATTTTCATTTCAGCCCTCTTAATTGGGTATCTGATCTGGAGTAAACCACTACCTGAGGTGGATCTGCAAGAGATAGTGCCTTTAAAAGTGTTGATAGGCACGGTTCAAAGACAAGATATTTACCCATTTGAGACGGTTACAGGTCGACTAAATCCACAAAAAACTGCCAAACTACATTTTGAAGTCTCAGGTGTGGTGCAAAAGCGTCTGGCAGAGCCGGGTATGAAAGTTTCAGCGGGTGATTTTTTAATCAGCTTAGAGCAAGCAGATTATCAGGATCAGCTGGTGCAAGCTCAGGCTTCTCTTGTTATTGAGACTCAAACGCAACAGCGAGATCGTGAATTACTTCAATTAGGCAGTAAGAATTTAGCGCTGCAGAAAAAAGAATTACGTCGTTTAGAGCAGATTGCTGAGAGGAATTTAATCGCCCACTCCAAAGTGGATGAAATGCGTCAGCGTGTGTTTGATTTGCAAGCAGAGGTAGCTCGTTTGCAGGCCGCTGAGGCTATGTCAGGAGCACGTATTCAGCAACAACAATCCCGTGTTGATAGTGCTCAGCGTAATTTTGATCGAACTCAGTTGCAAGCTCCATTTGATGGCGTTGTCAACGAAGTGCTGGTAGAACAAGGAGATTACGTTAATGTCAATCAAATGGCATTGAGTATCATCAATGTCGATAGTTTAGATGTGCAATTGGATATCCGCGGGGAACTCGCACAAGGTTTGCGTATGGGACATAGTGTGCAGGTGACGCAAGCCGGTCAAATGTTATCCGGAGAGATTGTGGCATTGCAGGCCGATCCAGATATGAGTACTAATACCCATTCAGTTAGAGTGAGAGTGTCAGGTGAGAGTTTATATGCAGGGGCGTTGGCACAAGTGCGTTTGCCTTTAGCGGCACAAATGTCTGCATTGGTGATTCCAGTGACCGCGGTACTTAATCAATATGGCAGTGCTTATGTGTATATGCTTGAAGACAATCGAGTGAACTTGCAAGAAGTTAAGGTGGGTAAACGGGTTGCCAATCAATATGTGGTCTTAGATGGATTGCAAGAAGGGCAACAGATTGTCATGCGTGATGTTGTTGCTCTGGTTAATCAACAAGTTGTCACGGTGCAGTACTAAATAATGCCATAAGCCCTCAACCAATGAACATCATTCATTTCTCAATACGTAATAGTCTCATTGTTAATCTATTTCTGATTATTATCGTTATTATTGGTTTTTTCTCTTGGGAGAAATTACCACAAGAAATATTTCCTACAGTGGATTTAGATCGGGTTAGGATTACCACAGAATTTGAGGGTGCACCTCCTGAGGAAGTCGAACGTCAAGTTACAATAGTGATCGAGGAAGAGATTGAAAGTCTGCCAGATATTGATGTAATTACTTCGCAGAGCTCAGAAGGCTTATCCAAAGTGGAAATCAAGTTAAAGACCGATACGGATCTGGATGAATTTTTGCGTGAGGTACGCTCGGTCATTGACACAGTGGATGATTTGCCAGAGTTAGCAGAAACGCCAGAGGTCACGCGTTTGAAAACTCGTTTTCCCGTCATCAGTATGAGTTTGTATGGAGATGTTGAGCGCGGATTATTATATGAAACTGCAGAAGATGTTCGTCGTGATCTTCTGGGCTTATCGGGAGTGGCGAGTGTTGGTGTAGCGGGAGATCGTCAGTGGGAGTTATGGGTTGAAGTGGATCCTCATGTCATGGCGGCACGTCATGTCACCTTGAGTGAGGTCACTAATGCTCTCACACGTAATCTAGATGACTTGCCGGGGGGGTCTCTCAAAGCCAATGAGGGAGATATATTGCTCAGAGGCATAGGAGTTGCACCGGATGTAGCGTCAGTGCAAAAGTTGGTATTACGTAATGATATTAATGGCGGTCAGTTATTTTTGTCAGAGATTGCCAATGTCACGTTACAGTTGGAAGAAGAAAAAACTATTGGGCGTTTTAATAGTGCGCCTTCGGTCAATTTAACCGTCACTAAAACGGCACGTGCATCTACCATTGATGTGGCAGCAGCTGTCAGAGAATATGCGCGCACTGAGGCTGATAAATTACCTGCTGGATTACAGGCAGGTCTGTTCAGTGATTTATCTGTAGCTGTGAAAACGCGACTAGAAACCGTGCGTTCTTCGGGTGTGATTGGTTTAATTTTAGTATTAATCTCTTTATACCTATTTTTGAATCTAAGAATTGCGTTTGTCACTGCACTGGGCATCCCAGTTTCTTTCTTAGTTGCCATCATCCTGATTTATTATTTGGGGTACACCATCAATATGGTGTCTTTATTCGCTTTTTTGATTGCACTTGGAATGATTGTGGACGATGCCATTATTGTTACTGAGAATATTTATCGACATTTGGAAGAAGGCATGGAAAGAACTCAAGCCGCCATTGTCGGTGCGCGCGAGGTGTTCTGGCCGGTGGTTGCATCTACTTGCACCACGGTGGCGGCATTTATTCCTATGTTTGGTGTGAGTGGAACACTAGGTAAATTTATTGAAGTAATACCGGTAGTGGTGACCGCGGCATTAATTGGTTCGTTAATAGAAGCCTTTGTGATATTGCCTTCACATTGTTCAGAAATGCTGCGACTGCAGACACGTCGGCGTCATCGCTTTTGGATAAATTCATTAGAGAAATATCTGAGCACTTTAAGATGGGCGCTGACCCATCGTTACGTGGTATCGATTTTAACGCTGGCTGTGTTGGCTGTGGTGCTGACTTACGCTCAGACTAGATTGCCTTACAATCAATTTGGCGATGTGGAAATCGATCAATTTTTGGTTAACATTGAAGCGCCTAATACTTACAGTGTCGAGGATACTTCTACTTTAGCGATTACTATTGAAGACAGGATTCTTGGGGTGGTGGCTGAGGAGGATTTAAACACCATGTTGACCAATGTGGGTGTTATTCTGGTGGATTTTAATCGTTTCAAGATGGGTAGTAACTATATTCAATTATCGATTGATTTGAATAAGGCGGCACCGCAAACCTTCATAGAGAAGTATGTTTCTCCATTAGTGAATTTAAAGTTTGGTGAATTTGGCACGCGTAATCTCAGCACTCAAGAGATTATCGATGATATTCGCTTTGAGTTGCAGAGTGTGGCGGGTATACAGCGTTTTTCTATATTGCGACCTCAAGGTGGGCCAGCTGGGGCAGATATCGAAGTGGGAGTGGTCGGTGAAAATATTGATCAATTGATAGAAAAATCTTCTGACATCGGGCAGTTTTTGAAAAGAGTGCCTGGCGTGAGAGATGTCAGTCAAGATTTAGAGCCTGGGAAACTGGAATATCAATATGTGTTGAATGAACGCGGTCGACAATTGGGATTAACCCAGGAAGATTTAGCTAATGCGGTACGTACAGGGTTTGTTGGCTTGGAAGTCACGCATGTAAATTGGCAGGAAGACCGTTATCCTGTGAGGGTGATATATCCTGAGTCATTACGTAAAGACAGCGCGGGTTTATCGACCTTACCGCTGACCTTGAGTTCGGGTGGCAGTGTTTATCTGGGTGATGTCGCTGATCTGACTTTACAGAGGGGGTTGGGAACAATTTTGCGACGAGATGCACAACGACTTGCAGTGGTTACTGCAGAAGTTGATCTTGATGTGACTACTCCATTGGAAGTAAATGAACTTATTAGCGCAGAGTTTGATTATCTCAACAATCCGGGTTCATCAATGGAATTACTGTTCCTCGGTGAAAAGAAAGAGGCCAATGATTCATTTAAAGATATGCTAAACGCATTGGTAATTGCTCTGGCAATTATCTTCTTCATATTGGCAGCCTTATTTAAATCATTGTTGGATCCGTTTGTCATTATGTTGTCGATTCCTTTTGCGATCGTTGGTGTCATTATTGGGCATATGCTTTTTGGCTATAATTTGCAGTTCTTGTCAGTGATTGGCTTTTTGGCGTTGACGGGTATTGTGGTGAATGATTCTTTAATTTTGGTTGATTTTGCTAAAAAACGTCTAGCACAGGGAGTCTCATGTTACGATGCAATGTTGGATGCTGGGCATGTCAGAATACGTCCAATTTTATTGACAACAGTCACCACCTTCCTGGGTATTTCACCTTTAATATTTTTTGCCAGTGGGCAGACGGCCTTCTTATCACCGATGGCGGTGAGTCTAGGATTTGGTTTGATTTTTGCCACTATCCTAATATTGGTAGTCGTGCCATGTTTTTATATGGTGGCGGATGATATGCGCAATGCAGTTAAGGCTAGAGTCTCCGCTTATCTGACTAGTGATTAAGTCGTTATTATGTTGTTTGAAATACAGCAGTTTATTTTAATTCAAATGTTGTGATGCTAGCAGATTGATGGTGATTCGATTGATGTACAGTCAACGCTTTGCTGTTATTATTCTATTTCCTGCCATTACCGTTAACGAGTGACGTTAAGACTTACAATTCAATGAAGATTTCAGCGCAAGCATTTAAGCAGTTAGAGCATAAATCAATTACTTTATTGGGCATGTCAGGTGTGGGTAAGACAACGCTTGCCAATAAGCTTGATAATCAGCAATGGTTTCACTATTCCGGTGACTATCGAATTGGCACTAAGTATTTAGAAGAGCCGATTTTAGATAATATTAAAGCCAAAGCCATGAACGTAGATTTTTTGGCGGATTTATTGCGTTCCGATTCCATTTATATTTGCAATAACATCACTGTTAATAACTTGGAGCCGGTATCCACATTTCTTGGCAAGCTAGGCAGTCCTGATTTGGGTGGCTTGGAATTTAATGAATTTATGAAACGCCAGCGACTACATAGGCAGGCAGAGATATTTGCTATGTTGGATGTGCCTGATTTCATGAAAAAAGCTCAAGATATTTATGGCTACCCAAATTTCCTCAATGATGCGGGAGGCAGTTTGTGTGAGTTGGATGACGATGAGGTATTTAAGGTTTTATCTAATAACACTCTGATTTTGTATATACGTGCTAATCAAGAACATGAAAAATTATTATGTGAGCGCGCAGTGTCATCACCTAAGCCGCTTTATTTTCAGGAACAATTTTTACAAGACCATATTAATATCTTTCTTGAAGAAAATAATATTCAAGAAATTGAGCAAATGGTACCAGATGAATTCAATAGCTGGGTGTTTCCAAAGTTGCTAGAGCATCGTAAACCGCTCTATGAATTCATTGCTGAACAGTATGGCTATACCGTGGATCTTGAAGACATACAAAATGTTCGTGATGAAAAAGATTTGGTGGATTTGATTTGTCAATCGATTAATCAATAGACCCGTTCGTGAGTTTATTTTGGCATTAGTACAACACAATAATTTACCCCTGTACGATCGTCTGGCGAGTGAGGGCATTAGCGTGCTCCAAGCTGAGCAGTGTGACGCATCGCTGCCTGTATTGAAAATCGGATTTTTCAATATGATGCCGGATGCAGCTTTAACAGCCACTGAACGACAGTTTTTCCGTTTGCTGGGCAGTCATGACAATATTCACTGTGCGGTTTATCCATTTCGTTGTGATGAGTTGGAGCGTTCGCCACATGCACAAGTTTACCTTCAACAGCACTATCAACCGCTGTCAGAAATAAAACATGCTGAACTAGACGCTTTAGTGGTGACTGGAGCTAATATTACTCAATCCAAATTAGACCAGGAGTGTTTTTGGAACCAACTAAAAACCATCTTGTTGTGGTCAAAGTCACATCTAAAGTCGACATTGTGTTCTTGCTTGGCTACCCATGCGGCGATGCAGGTATATTATGATGTTCAGAGACGTCATATGGGTGATAAGTGTTGGGGTGTGTTTGAGCATCATTTAACTTTATCTGACCATGCCTTATTAGCGGGAGTCGAGCAATCACTTTTTATGATTCATTCGCGTTATAATGATGTATCGGCTCAAGATTTTTTAACTCACGGTATACAGCCGCTGGTATGCAGTGAACAAGCCGGTGTGCAATTAGCCGCTGAGCAGGATCTTAGTGTGGTCTACTTTCAAGGTCATCCTGAGTATGATGACATTAGTTTATTAAAAGAATACAAACGCGAAATCATCCGATTTCTAAATAATGAACGTGGAGATTACCCACCCTTACCCAGTCATTATTTTGATTCAGAAGCCACTTCTGTTGCGCTTAGCTTTCAAGAGCTTATTGAGTCGCGTGGACGCGACATAAAAAGTCTAGAGGATTTTCCTGAATCTTTACTAGCAGCAGGTATTGAAAATCGTTGGCAGTCTAATGCACAAACTCTGTTTTCTAATTGGTTGGCGAGTTTGACTGGAAGTTAGTCTGATTCCATTCATTGAATTCACCTATTCAGCCCGCCATTCGTTAATACCTTATTTCATGGGCTCAATTGAGTAAACTTTATTAGTCAGTGAAACTAGCCAGTCGGGCATGTTGATCCACAGCTTATAGTGAGGGAGGTGGTGACCGCACGTAAGTTATGTATTAATTAGTTTTAACTGATGTGTTTTTTTCAGAGCGTAGAATGTTGTATTAGATGTTTATGTCTTGGTTATCAATCCAGTATGATATGGTGTGTGAAGTTTGAATAGCATCAGTCTATGTTATGGATTTTGATAAGCCGCTTGCACTCGAGAGTTTAGGCACAGAATATGCGAAGAGTTGCGCTCAATAATATAAAAAAAGAATCTACACTGTTTCGTGCGCGTGCTTTAGTGGTGAGCATAATGGTGATGGTGGTGTTTGGTTTGTTATTACTTAGATTGTATAACTTGCAGATTACTCACAATGCTCATTACCAAACACTCTCTAATGATAATCGTGTGAGAGTTGAAGCAATACCTCCCATGCGTGGCTTGATGTTTGATCATGAAGGTATACTTCTGGCGGATAATAAACCTAATTATAGATTAGTTATTACACCGTCAAGTGTGGATGATATGGATGCTTTATTGAGTGCCTTATCAGACATCATCGCTATTCAGCCGCATGAATTAAAGCGTTTCAAAAAAGAGTTTAGACGAAAACAATCATTTCAGAAAATCCCATTGGTCTACAATCTAAGTGATCAAGAGGTGGCAAAATTTGCGGTAATGCAATATTACTTCCCTGGGGTAGAAATTAGTGCCAGTTCTATGCGCTATTATCCGCAAGGAAAACATTTTGCCCACGTGGTGGGCTATGTGGGACGCATCAATGATTCGGATTTGTCACGTTTGGACAAGCGTGATTATGCAGGGACGTCCTATATTGGAAAATTAGGTTTGGAGAGAAAATATGAGTCTGTTCTACACGGTGAAGTAGGATACAAGCATGTAGAGATAAATGCGCAGGGTAGACCATTGCGTGTACTCAAGACTCAGTCACCAATTCAAGGGATGGACTTGCAACTTTCATTGCATCAGTCATTACAAATGCAAGCGCAAACCTTGCTTGAGGGTAGAAAAGGTGCAATCGTTGCCATGGATCCAAATAATGGCGACATTCTAGCTTTTGCCAGTCAGCCGACATATAACCCTAATTTATTCGTGAATGGAATTGGCCGAAGAGCCTATTCACAACTGCGAGATGACCCTGATCAACCATTATTCAATCGTGCCTTACTAGGCCAGTATCCACCCGGTTCGACTATTAAGCCTGTGGTTGCCATGGCGGCTTTGGAGTATCAGATTATAGCTCCGGAGCAGACTATGTATGCTGGGCCCCATTTCAAGCTGCCCGGCAATGCGCGTAAATATCGTGATTGGAGAAAAGAAGGGCATGGGATTGTTGATATGTCCAAGGCTATTGCTCAATCCTGTGATGTGTACTTTTATAGTATTGGACATCAGATGGGTATTGATAATATGCATCAATTTTTATCAAAATTTGGTCTTGGTCAGTTGACCGGCATCGATACGGTGGGTGAAATTGATGGCTTGTTGCCCTCTCGCAAGTGGAAGGTTAATACTCGAGGTGAGGCATGGTACCCGGGTGAGACGGTGATCACCAGTATTGGTCAAGGTTATATGCTGACTACACCATTACAGCTAGCTTTGATGACCTCTTATTTAGCTACTCAGGGGCGGACGTTTCAGCCGCGCATGGTGAAAGCAATGCGCGATGTGGATGAGGGGGATTGGCAACCAATTACTCCAATACCGTTAGATGTGATTGAAATTGATGACCTACAACATTGGCAAGTGATTACTCAGGCGATGAAAGATGCAGTGCATAAGCCATATGGTACGGCAAAATCTATTAGTCAGGGTTTGTCTTATAACATTGCCGGGAAGACCGGCACTGCACAAGTATTCAGTATTGCTCAAGATGCCATGTATGACAAAGAAAATGTGCCAGAAAATTTGCGTGATCATTCTTTATTTGTGGCTTTTGCGCCGGCCGAGAATCCACAAATTGCGCTTGCTGTGATTGTAGAAAATGGTGGAAGTGGTAGTGCTACCGCTGCTCCTATATCACGTCAATTGATTGATACTTATCTTAATAAAGGACAAATCGTTGTCAGTCATTAAGTCAGATTTTCGTGAGCATCCGCTTCGTATCATCTATGATTTTCTCAAGATTGATGCCATGTTGTTTATGGCTTTGGTGCTACTGAGTTTGTCTGGACTAATGGTTTTATACAGTGCCAGTGGGGGTAATATTGATTTGGTACAACGTCAATGTTTGCGTCTATTAATTGGTTTTGCAGGATTGTTGGTGTTTGCGCAAATACCAGTGGAACAGTTACGTAAGTGGTCTTTATGGTTGTATTTGTTGGGGATTATTTTGCTGCTTTTGGTGTTAGCGATCGGTGATATGAGCAAGGGAGCACAGCGTTGGTTGGATCTAGGATTTGTTCGTTTTCAACCTTCTGAGTTGATGAAGATCTGCCTACCGATGATGGTTGCTTGGTATTTTTCTGGTATTACATTACCGCCGAGCACCAAAAGTATTGTTATCGCTTTTGCCATTGTCATTTTGCCCATAATCCTGATCATTCGTCAGCCAGATCTAGGCACAGCTATATTGGTCACAGGGACTGGTTTATTTGTCATATTTTTAGCTGGCATTAGCTATCGCCTGATCGCAATATTACTTGGATTGATGATGGCAGCTACACCGATATTTTGGAATTATTTATTACATGATTACCAACGTGGCAGAATACTGACATTGTTGAATCCAGAGAGAGATCCGTTGGGTGCGGGTTATCACATTATTCAATCAAAGATTGCGATAGGCTCGGGAGGAGTATACGGACGTGGTTGGTTTGATGGAACCCAGTCACACTTAGACTTTGTCCCCGAGCGCTCCACAGACTTTATATTCTCGGTGTTTAGTGAAGAATTTGGCTTCATCGGTGCATCCATATTGATTCTGTTGTATCTAATTATTATTGTGCGTGGGTTGGTTATCGCTGCCAATGCACAAAGCAGCTATGCTAGATTGCTTGGAGGGGCTATTAGTTTGTCATTTTTTTCTTATGTATTTGTTAATATTGGCATGGTGTCAGGTTTATTGCCGGTAGTGGGTGTGCCACTGCCATTGATTAGCTACGGGGGGACCTCTATGGTAACGTTGCTAGCTATGTTTGGAGTACTTATGTCAATTCATTCTCACAAAAAGTTATTGGGCCATTGAAACTATTTATATTGATTAATCTTCTGGTTTTATTGTTAACCAATGCATGGGCGGGCTCCTATTTTGAGCGCAAAGATGTCAAAGCATTCATCCATACAATGGTTGAGGAACATGATTATCCGGGTGCTGAGTTAGAGGCGCTATTTAGAAGTGTCAAGCAACAAAAACAGGTAGCCAAGGCCATTAAGGCGCCTGCAGAGCGCAAGAAACAATGGCATCAGTATCGACCTATTTTCATTACTCAATCACGCATTGAAAATGGTGTGAAATTTTGGAATCAGTATGCGGCTATTTTAGCTGAAGCAGAACAACAGTTTGGTGTGCCCGCTGAAATCATTGTGGCCATTATTGGTGTTGAAACATACTTTGGTAAGCATACGGGCAAACATCCAGTATTCGACAGTTTAGTGACTCTGGGTTTTGGTCCCACTCGATCTGAATTTTTTCGTTCAGAGCTCAAGCATTATTTATTACTGTGTCGTGAAGAAGGCTTAGATCCAAGTGCTTTGCATGGTTCTTACGCGGGTGCTATGGGGTTAAGTCAATTTATTTCCAGTAGTTATCGTCATTATTCGGTGGATGGCGATGGTGATGGTCGGCGTGATCTTTGGAATAGTCCTAGAGATATAATTTTTAGTGTGGCCAATTATTTTAAACAGCATGGTTGGAAACATGGGCAAACAGTGACTCAGCGTATGGAGTTCTCAGGTGATGCAACCCAATTGGACGTGAATAATAAGCTCAAGCCATCTTACACGAGTGAGGCACTTCAAAAGCTTGGTTTTCATGTCAGCACCGATTCCAAGGATTTAGTTTCATTGATTGTTCTTAATCAAAAAAATACCCAAGAGTATTGGATGGGTGAACATAATTTTTATGTTATCACTCGTTATAATCATAGTCATATGTATGCCATGGCTGTATATCAACTTAGTAAGGAAATTATGGGACGATGGAGTTCATCTCAAGTCGATCAATAGTAACAAACACTGTTCGAACTGTAGTTGTGGCTGGGGTTTCTTTGCTGCTACTGAATGCCTGCTCAACTAAAATCTCGAAACAGACCGCTGTAGTTGAACCTGCGCCAGAAATGGTAGACACACATGGCAAGGTAATTCCAAAGAACGAACCTAAAAGTAAATATGGTAATCCAACCTCTTACGAGGTGTTCGGAAAGCGTTATTATGTACTGCCCAGTGTGAAAGGTTATGTCGAAGAAGGTATTGCATCTTGGTATGGTCCTAAATTTCACGGCAAGCGAACTTCCAGTGGTGAAACCTATGATATGTATAAAATCACTGCTGCACATAAAACCTTGCCGATTCCATGTTATGCGCGCGTAACCAATAAAAAAAATGGACGCTCAATTATTGTAAGAATTAATGATCGAGGACCATTTCATGATAATCGAATAATTGATTTATCTTATACAGCCGCCACGCAGTTAGGTATTGTATCGCGTGGAACTGGTTTGGTTGAAGTGAGGGCTATAGATCCAACCACAAGCCCCATAGCGATTGAAGAGACCAAATCTGCTGGTTTGGACAATATTGGAGCAGAAACACAACAAGACAATGTGACACAAGCCAACGACCTTAAGATTTTTGTTCAGGTGGGTGCGTTTAGTGTACAAAGCAATGCTCAGGCTTTGGTGCAGAAGTTGCGTTCGTTAGAGATAGGGGCTGTCGACGTGCATCCGTTTTCAAATGCAGAGAGTGTTATACATAAAGTTTGGATAGGCCCGCTAGAGACAGTTGTAGAAGCGGACTCGACAGTATTAAAACTCAATGAAATTGAACATCAAGATTATAAGATTGTTTTTTCACAACCGCTTGATTAAATAAAAGTAATCACAAATCTCTATTAGCAGATGCGTGATTACAAACAACAGTATAAAAATAATAAACATATGATGAATATAAACAAAACTATGATTATGGTGCTGCTGGCTTGCATGGGTGGCCTGAGTTGGGCCGCTTCCATACCTACACCTAAGCCGCCGAGTACCAATGCCAAAAGCTATATTTTGGTTGATCATCATACCAATCATGTGATTGCTGAAAAAAATGCTGATGAACGTAATGATCCTGCTAGCATCACAAAATTAATGACGGCCTATATTGTTTATAAGGCGCTAGCTCAGGGCAGTATTGAATTGACCGACCAGGTTTTAGTTAGTGAAAAAGCTTGGCGTGCACCTGGTTCTAGGATGTTTATTGAGGTAGGAACCCATGTGAGTATCGAGCAGCTTTTACAAGGTTTGATTGTACAATCTGGTAATGATGCCAGTATTGCTTTGGCCGAGCATATTGCAGGGAGTGAATCAGCCTTTGCAGACTTAATGAATGCGCAGGCTCAAGCGTTAGGTTTGAATAATTCACATTTTATGAATGCCACCGGACTGACTGACAAGCAACATTATACGACAGCGCGTGATATCGCGACGCTAAGTCGCGCCATTATTCATGACTTCCCGCAGCAGTATAAGCGCTACTCTATGCGAGAATTTACTTATAATAATATTACGCAAAAAAATCGTAATCGTTTGTTATGGCGAGATCAGTCTGTGGATGGTTTGAAGACGGGTCATACTGACGCGGCTAAATATTGTTTGGCTTCCTCAGCGCAACGCAATGGGATGCGTTTGATATCTGTAATTTTAGGTGCGCCTTCTAATGATGCGCGAGTTACTCAATCACAGTCTTTGCTGAATTATGGGTTCAGATTCTTTGAGACACACCGTCTCTATGAAGCGCAACAATCTTTGATGACTCAACGTGTATGGTATGGGGAAGAAAAAAATATTCAGCTTGGTGTGGCGCAAGATGTTGTGATTACACTCGCCCGAGGACGTTATAAAGATATTAAGCCACATTTAGAATTGCCGGCTCGATTAGAGGCGCCAATACAAAAGGGCCAGCAGATAGGTAAAGTGATTATCGCAGTGTCAGAGGATGACAGTATTGAATATGACTTGATCGCATTACAAGATATTCAGGAAGCTGGTTTTCTTAGCAAGCTGAGAGATTATGTGATGGGTTATTTTGAATGAGTCTGGCTTATCTTAACGGGGACTTTAAAGCGCTTGAAGAATGCCAAGTTTCGGTGTTGGATCGAGGGTTTATTTTTGGCGATGCAGTATACGAGCTGATTCCCGTCTATAACAACAAACCTTTCCAATTAGCTAGGCATTTGAAAAGGTTAGCACGTAGCTTGAATGAAATCGCTATTCAAACACCCCATGATGATCAACAATGGCAAGGCATTATCCAGTCACTGATCGATCATTATGAGCAAGAGCAATGTTCAATCTATATTCAAATAACGCGTGGTGTTGCTGCACGTGACCATGCTTATCCAAAATCAGTTGCTCCAACAGTATTCGTGATGGTAAATCCATGGCCAACAGCCTCAGATACATATCTTACTCAGGGGTTAAGTGCAGTTACACTTGAGGACATACGTTGGGATCGCTGTGACATTAAAGTGACTAGCTTGTTGGCTAATGTCATGATGAAGCAACAGGCAGTTAACCAACAGGCACATGAAACGCTATTAGTACGTGATGGGGTCGTGCTGGAGGGTTCATCATCGAATGTTTTTGTAGTGCAAGCAGGACAAGTATTTACTGCCGAAAAAAATCATTTAATATTGCCTGGGATTACACGTGATGTGGTTATTGATCTATTGCAACAGTGTTCGATTCGATTGATCGAGAGGGCGGTCAGTATTGAAGATCTGAAGTGTGCAGATGAAATATGGATTACAAGTTCAACAAAAGAATGTCTGCCCATCACGCTGCTGAATGGGCAAGCCGTTGGTGATGCGCGGCCAGGCAAATACTGGCGTCAAGTGTATGACGCTTTTCAAACCATGAAGTCGTTATAAGCCATGTCAAAGTTAGATGATAATTCACAAAAGCCTCTTACAGATGAAGTGGAGGAACTGCAAGGTCTCGTTTATCCCTGTGAGTTTCCTCTGAAAATGTTTGGTAAAAATGAACAGAGTTTTATCGCGGCTGTTGAAGCGACTATAGAGCAATGGGTTCCACGCTCTGATTGGGCTTCAAGTAAACAAACACCTAGTAAGAATGCCACTTACGTAAGTTATGAGATTGTCATCATTGCTCAGAATCGCACTCAACTCGATGGTGTATGTGCAGCGGTTACAGCTTGTCCTTCTGTGATTATGGCACTATAAAGATCTATTATTTTGTCGAATCTAGTGTTGTTTAATAAGCCATTTGATGTGCTGTGTCAGTTTACTGATGATGATAGGCGATCAACGCTGGCGGATTATGTAGACATAAAACATGTTTATCCTGCTGGACGTTTAGATAAAGAAAGTGAAGGTTTGTTGCTATTAACAGATAATGGTGCTTTGCAACATCGGATTACCCACCCTAAACAAAAGCTTGCCAAGGTATATTGGGTGCAAGTTGACAATGAGATCAGCGATCAAGCTATTAAGCATTTAACTCGTGGTGTGCACTTGAAAGATGGCATCACACGTCCAGCTAAGGTGAAGCGCATTTCACAACCGCCCAATCTCTGGGAGCGCATACCACCAATACGTGTACGACAATCTATTCCAACTTCTTGGATAGAGATTGCAATCACAGAGGGTAAGAATCGTCAGATTCGCAGAATGACAGCTGCAGTTGGTTTTCCAACTTTGCGTCTTATACGACATAGAATTGGTGATTGGAGTTTGAAAGATCTGCAACCTGGGGAATACCAATGTATAGACGTGTCATTTTAAATCGGTCTATTTAACATTGATGGTTCATGATGTGTTGTGGGTAGCAAAAGGCTATAGCCTCACTTGAAAACTTAATCTGAGAGTTAATTTTATGAGTAGTGAAAAATTTCCATACATTGCGATAGCGTTAGGCGTGATGTTCTATATTGCACTATTTTTAGGCGGTCAAACGCATGCAGACGGATCAACACATTTGCCATTATTGACATTGTTGCTGGTGAGTGAATTTGGTTTTATCAGTCACTTGGCTGCGCTCTATATTGTGATAAAAAAATGTCTGCGTATTGGTATTAATGTTGAGCTGTTAGTTACGGCCTCTTGTTGCATTATTTTTATCGGCTACTTTCTGATTGCAGGCTTAAAGTTTTGGCCCAGTTAATGTTACAAAAGTTTTCCGGGTAAACTATGCTATCCAGATATTGCTATTTGATTCCAAGCGCATTGCGATGAGCTGCGTGTAATCGACTGGCTGTCCCGACATCAAACCAAGTTCCTTGAAAGATTTGTGCACTTATCCGTTGTTGTTGGATAGCACGATTAAATACCTCTAATAATGGGTAAGCTCTTTTATCATGTGTAAAAATCTGTGGGTTCAGATAAGCGACACCGCTGTAGGTGTAACGTTGTGAGTTGTCATTAATACCCAACTCTGTTGCGCTAAAATCACCTCGTAAATGATGCGGCGGATTGTCAACCATCATTAGGTGGCAATCTTGATTAAGTGTGAAATTGCTATCAAAGGGCATATCGGTGTAAATATCTGCACTAATACATAAAAACGGTGATTCCCCTAAGAAATTTTTTGCATAAGCAATACCACCACCTGTTTCTAATGCTTGCTCTCCTTCATGCGAATACTTCAGTTCAATACCATAGCGCTCTCCATCGCCTAATGTGGTCTCAATCATATGCCCGAGGTAGGCAGTGTTGATCACGATTGCCTCAAAGCCGGCTGCAGCACATTTCATAATATGGTGTTCAATGAGGCGTTGGTGGCCTACTTTTAGTAGAGGTTTTGGACAATGTTGTGTGAGTGGGCGTAGGCGCATGCCGCGACCAGCTGCTAGTATCATGGCTTTCATTGGGTAGATGCCTGTGACAAAACCTGAGAGGGTAATGACTTCAAAAAGTCATGAAATTCTTTCAATGAGGGATAACAGGCAGATACTTGCAACATATAATTGAGTGTTCGAGGAATGTCATTGAGATAGGTCGCTTTATTGTCTCGATAGTTGAGTCGGCAAAAAATACCCACGGCTTTGAGGTGGCGCTGCAAACCCATGAGATCAAACCAATGCTTGAATTGATCTAACTCGATCGAATGAGATAAGTGGATTTGCTTATGGAAGTGGCTTATCCATCGATCAATTTTGTTCTGTGGCCAGTCGATGTAGCAATCACGTAACAAGGAGACTAAATCATAAGTAATAGGACCGCAAACCGCATCTTGATAATCGATTATGCCAATTTGTTGATTCTGTAAAATCATTAAGTTTCTAGAATGAAAATCACGGTGAACAAAGGTCTGAGGTTGTGCAAGAGCGTTATCGATGAGTAATTGATAAGTGTTATCTAAGCAAGCTTGAATAGATTCATGCCATTGAAGTTGATGATGACGCTGTAAAAACCATTCTGTAAATAACAGCATTTCTTGTTGTAATTTCTCTGCGCTATATTTAGGCAAGTGCTTAGTTGGCACGGCTTGCAAGTTAATCAAACTATCTATAGCGGCGCAATAATATCTATCTGCGTTCTGTGAACTGAGCTGTTGGAGTAATAAATCGTCACCAAAATCTGAGAGTACAAAAAATCCTTGTTGTGGAGAGTAATGATGAATAACCGGGACGCAAATTGAGTGTTTTTTCAATAGCAAGCTAGTATCGATAAAAGCTTGATTGTTCTCGTGAGTCGGTGGTGAATCCACTGCAATTAACGACACATCATTCGCGCTATTGCACAATGGATCCTGAGTGGCATCAGTGGCATTGATAGATATAGAACTGGTTTTGAAGCGATAGTACTTGCGGAAGCTAGCATCGCCTGAAACGCTCTCCAGTGACTGGATATCGTCACTATAGCATTGTTTTAACCAATGGATGAGTTGTTGTTCACGTGTGCTCATAAAACTAGATTATAGTCGATACTGCCTATGTTTGTGATGTACGTAGATGGGTTGGAGAAGCATCTGTAGTATGGACATTATATACTCATGCTAAAATTACTAATGCATGTTTTTTGAAATTTCATTTCCGCCTGGAGGGCTCAGTGAAAGCAGCAGAATTATTCATACAATGCTTAGAAAATGAAGGGGTTGAATACATTTTTGGTATCCCGGGAGAAGAGAACTTAGATGTCATGGATGCTCTGCTGGATAGCAAGATAAAATTCATTACCACTCGTCATGAGCAAGGTGCAGCTTTTATGGCAGATGTCTATGGGCGTCTGACAGGGCGTGCGGGTGTGTGTCTTTCTACTCTAGGGCCTGGGGCAACCAATTTGGTGACAGGCTTTGCTGATGCTGATATGGATCGCGCCCCCATTGTGGCGATTGCTGGACAAGGTGCGACCACGCGCATGCATAAAGAGAGCCATCAGGTATTAGATTTAGTAAATTTATTCGAACCAATTTCAAAATATAGTACGCAGATACGTGCACCAGAAATTATTCCCGAGGTGGTAAGAAAAGCTTTCAAAGATGCGCAGATGGAGAAACCTGGTGGTAGCTTTATCGATTTCCCAGAAAATATTGCGGGTGCCACTATGCCAGTTGAAAAGCAACCGCTAAAAGTGCAGTCACCGTCATTGCCAACTCCGCCTGATAGGAAAATTCAGCAAGCGGTAGAAGTGATTAATCAGGCAGAATATCCGATTATTATGGCCGGTAACGGAGTGATTCGAAACAAGGCTAGTGAAGCTTTGGTTAACTTTGCAGAAAAGCTCAATATTGCTGTAGCTTCAACCTTTATGGCTAAGGGCGTGATTCCATTTTCACACGAGTTGTCATTGGGTACAGTGGGTTTGCAAGCCAAGGATTATGTAGGTTGTGGATTTGAAAAATCTGATGTCATTATCTGTGTTGGTTTTGATATGGTGGAATTTCATCCACACATTTGGCATAAATACAAAGACAAGAAAATTATTCATATTGATATGAGTCCGGCCGAAGTCGATGAGCATTATATTCTTGAGATGGGGTTGGTGGGAGATATTAGCGCGGGTCTGAATGCTATTGCGGAACGTGCAATTCCAAGAAAAGGCGTATTCAATAACCAGTTACGCAGAACTATTGTTAACGAGTTATCTGAGCATGCTGATGATCAATCATTTCCGATCAAGCCGCAGAAGATTATTTCTGATTTGCGCGCGGTGCTAGATGCTAAAGATGTGGTTATTTCTGATGTGGGTGCGCATAAAATGTGGATGGCACGCATGTATCAAGCAGAATCACCTAATACTTGTATAATCTCCAATGGATTTGCTTCTATGGGCATCGGTGTGCCCGGTGCGATCGCGGCTAAATTGGTACAGCCTGAGCGTGTAGCAATAACCGTCACTGGTGATGCGGGTTTCATGATGAATTCGCAAGAAATTGAAACAGCACTACGCAACAAAATTGCCATTATTGTTTTAATTTGGAATGACAGTGAATATGGCTTAATTCGATGGCATCAGATGCGTAAATTAGGGCGTCCCAGCCACATTGAATTTAATAATCCTGATTTTGTAAAGTATGCAGAGAGTTTTGGTGCAAAGGGTTATCGCGTTGAGCGCAGTGAGGATCTTAAGCCTGTATTAACTCAAGCTATCGCAGATAACACGGTGGTAATTATTGATTGCCCGGTCGATTATTCTGAGAATATGAAATTAACTGAAGAATTAAGTCGACTCACTAGTGGTATGTGTCTGGAGTAGATTAAATGACTGAGCAATTCACATTGATGATTAAAGGAGCGCAGGGTAGCGGTGAGTCGTTAACTGTCAGTGCGCCATGGGATGGAAGTGAAATTGCTCAGGTGCCTTATGCGTGCAGTGCTGATATTGAGCTTGCATTGGCAACAGCGCATAAAATTTTTTCTGACAGAAAAGCATGGTTGCCAAAGCCAGAGCGACTGCAAATTTTGGAAAAGACCGCAGCATTAATGCAACAGCAGAAGGAATGGTTGGCAATAGAGGCAGCTCGTGAGGGAGGGAAACCTTTACTTGACTCACGTGTGGAAGTGACTAGAGCGATTGATGGTATAAAGAGCTGTATTGAGGTATTGCGTACTGACTCTGGTCAGGAAATTCCTATGGGACTGAACGCCGCCTCCATGCAGCGTTTGGCTTTTACACATAAAGAGCCCATCGGTGTGGTCGTAGCGATTAGCGCTTTCAATCATCCATTGAATTTAATTGTGCATCAAGTCGGGCCAGCGATTGCTGCTGGTTGTCCTGTGATTGTTAAACCTGCTGAGGACACGCCATTGTCATGCATGCGTTTTATTAAGCTATTGCGTGAGGCAGGCTTGCCAGAAGCCTACTGTCAGGGGTGTGTAGTCAAAGACCATAGTCTTGCAGAACAGTTAGTCAGTGATACTCGTGTGGCATTCTTATCTTTTATAGGTAGTGCTAAGGTGGGTTGGATGCTGCGTAGTAAGTTGGCGCCTGGTGCTCGCTGTGCCTTAGAGCATGGCGGTGTTGCACCCGTTATCATAGAGCAGAGCGCTGATTTAGAGGACACCTTACCACTAATTGCTAAAGGGGGTTTTTATCATGCGGGTCAGGTGTGTGTGTCGGTGCAAAGAGTGTACGCACCAAAAGCGATGGCAGAGGATGTCGCACAACGCTTAGCTAACCTTGCTCAAACCATGTCTGTGGGTGATCCAACATTAGAAGTGACCGATGTGGGACCTTTGATTCGCACACATGAAGTGACTCGTGTTGCTGAATGGGTAGACGAGGCTATGCAGTCAGGGGCTCAGTGCATGTGTGGTGGTCATGTTTTATCAGCATCGACCTATGCTTGCACAGTGTTACTCAATCCGAGTACGGAGGATGCAGTGAGCCAAAAAGAAATTTTTGGTCCAGTGATCTGTGTCTACGGTTACGATTGTATAGACAGTGCGATTAAGCAGGCGAACAGTTTGCCTTATGCTTTTCAAGCCTCAGTGCTGACGCAAAATATTGATGTGGCCATGTATTGCAGTCAGCAACTCGATGCTGCCACAGTTATGGTTAATGACCATACTTCTTTCCGAGTCGATTGGATGCCATTTGCTGGCCTTAAGCAGTCCGGTCTAGGTGTTGGAGGTATTCCTTATACTTTTGAAGATATGCAGGTGGATAAACAAATCGTGATTCGATCTAAACAGATTATTTAACTATCGTTGAATGGATCTTATGAGGTCGATCGTTTGGTGTGTTTATTCATCATTGCTGCGTTTAAGCAAGTAATCAAAAAACTCAAATTTACTGATTAAGCCTTCGCCACTTCGGTCGTATTTTTTAAATACTTTCGGATCGCCGAGATTGTAGATGACTTGTGATTCCTTGAGTGTCAGCTGTTCATTTCTATTTAAATCAGCTGACCAAAATAAACCATCTCTGAAGCTCATACCACCGCCTCGAGAGAGGACAGATTCAGAAAATAGCAAACAAGCCAGTAGGGTGAGTGGTGTTATCAACTGAAAACATTTCTTCATGCGATATAAATCTCCATTAAGCAAGTTTTTTGACAAGAACACGCGAGTTTCTTTTGCTGCTGATGGCTTTTTGACGATCGGCAGGTAACGCGTTCAATTGGCTTTTTTGATAACCGTTATCATAAAACCAATGCAATGAGCGCGTGGTCATGGCAAATACTGTATCACAACCTAATTGTTTAGCTTTGTTTTCCAAAAATTTGATTAAGCGTTTACCGTGCCCTTCCTTTTGAAACTCTGGATGTACTGCGATACAAGCACACTCTGCGTGATATTGATTGTCGTAGGGGAGTAATGCCCCACAGGCGAGTACAAAACCATCACGTTCAATCACCACATAATGTTTCAGATCACGCTCAATCTGCTCTGAAGAACGAACGAGCAAAATACCTTCATCTTCTAGAGGTTTAATTAATGATTGTATACCACCGACATCATTAATACTGGCGCTGCGAATATCATCATATGCGTCATGTGTAATCATAGTACCGGCACCATCTTGACTGAACAATTCTTGTAACAGTACACCAGATGACGTGTTACTTAGGATATGTACACGCTCGACTTGTTGGTAGCAGGCCTGCAGTGATAGCTCAACCAACATGCGCATTTTGGCGGACAGCGTCTTACGTCTTTTAAGTAATGCCTGAGCATCACTTAAGGTAAGGAATTTGATGCGTTGCTTACGATGGTCGAGAAGGTTTTTCTCTTCAGTGAGAAAAATAAGTTTTTCAGCTGGCATACTGGCTGCCACAGTGGAGGCAATTTGATATTTATCAATATAAAAACACTCACCACTGGGTGAATAGCCTAATGATGACAATAATACTATGTTATTGACTTCTAGTTGCTGGCGGATGGCATGTGTTTCGATGCGGCGCACTTCGCCACGATATTGTTGATCGATTCCGTCGACGATGCCAACTGGCTTTGCAAGGACAAAGTTGCCACTGACTGTGGTGAGTTTCATGCCCGCCATGGGCGTGTTGACTAAGCCTGTGGAAAAAAGTGATTCTAATCGAGTTTGATATTCGCCAATCAGATGCTGCAGTTTGATCATCTTATTATGGTCGACGACTTTAGGTGATCGAGCTCTAAATAGGCCAGTATCAAATACGATAATAAGTTTGATGCCTAAAGTCTGCATCAGAGCTAGGTCTTGTATAAGCTCACCTAGAGAATCACTCGTGACAATCTCGGTTGGCAAAGTGATGACAAAAGTACTGCCTTGGTGAGCGTAGATGTAGGGTGCCGCCGCGCGGAAAGTGTTGATATCGAATGTTTCCATTGGCATGGTCTAAACAAATAAGAATGTATATTAATTATACGGGTAATTGCATAAAATTGACGCATTTATTCAATGAATATGCAGGTTAATGCTATCATGCGAGCTACAATTCGTGTCATAGCTTTGGCTGACTAGATGGGTCATTTTACACAGTGATTTTGCTAACGCTAGCATTTAGCAACATAATGCAAATCATCATGAATAAATAACAACAAGAACATCATAATAAGGTTTAGGATAATGTATAAGCAGATAATTAAGTCGCTGAAGGCAGTTATTTCTTCTGTCGTTCTGAAAGTATGGATGCCATTGTGTGCCGGGATGCTGATATCGTTTTCATCAATAAGTTTAGCTGATTCAGGCAAATCTAATATCCCTGGTATTGATCGCGCAAGTGTCAGTTATGAAGTGCCCGCTGATCTTGATCAATGGTCGACACATGAAGTCTCTAGTCTGCGCGATGAGCACCAAGAAAACCTTGATCAAATTCGCCAGAATCAAACCAGCAGAGATCAAG
>Ga0181581_10000295_pt1 | contig 37016 bp, 37 predicted proteins | sample 071ome_22_FD_132433 | JGI IMG/M metagenome (GOLD analysis project Ga0181581, IMG submission 132433) | Coastal salt marsh microbial communities from the Groves Creek Marsh, Skidaway Island, Georgia - 071404AT metaG (megahit assembly) | ecosystem: Environmental > Aquatic > Marine > Intertidal... | reverse complement strand
TGATACGCGTATCGAGGTCCCAGCCATCTTTTGCTTCAATCTCATCCTGGACTCTTCCCTGGCGAGCAATGAGCTTGTCCATATCATCAGCGCTCATTTCCTCAGCGAATTTCTCATTAATTTCATCGTATTCCTTGAGAAGATCTACGATTTCCTGAAGCCCTTCCTCTACGATGTCTCGAACTGTTTTCTCTTCATCGAGCTGAGGTTCCTGTTCGAGATAGCCTATGGTGTAGCCGGGAGCTAGTACGGTTTTGCCATCAAAGGAAGAGTCGACTCCTGCCAGAATTTTTAAAAGGGAGGATTTACCGGAGCCATTCAGCCCAAGAACCCCAATCTTGGCTCCATAGAAATAAGAGAGATGGATGTTTTTGAGTACCGGGGTTTTCTCGTAAAACTTTGACACCCCAATCATGGAGTAGATTACTTTCTTGTCCTCTGCGCACATAACGGCTCCTTAGAAAAAGTAGATTGTGAGGGAAATTCCCCGCAAGGGCTGGCATGATACCGTTTCACCAGATGAGATTCCAGAGAATATCCGAAACCGGATTAATCCGACTCTTTTCAGGAATTTACGTGAGCTTCAGGGGTATCCAGTTGATTGGTAAACAAATCAAATTCATTCCAGAAATAGTGACGATGTTTATCCACTTCCATCAAGATTTCATGTTGGCATCCTTCGACGACTCGAACCTGAATATTCTTGTTATAGAATGCCAGCTTTTTATTGACGTCGGTTTTGACAACATTGTCTCCATCGGGGCTGAATATCAAGCAGGGGATTTTGATCTTCTTGACGTTAGAGACCCTTCTGGCTAGACGCATGGAGCGTGATCCTTCAAAAATCCACTTCCAGGTTGGACCCCCCATCAAAAATAGTGAGTTTTTAGAATACAAGCGTGTAATCATATCGATTCTACCCTGGCAGGTGGTCAGGCGAGCACGCACATGCTCCTTTTGCTCAGGATCAGGTGGGCCGGAACCAATGCCATAGTCACTTCCCTTGCCCAGATTAATCATGACTTTGGAAAGAGCTTGAGCTACAGCAACAGGTGAATGCCAGTCAAGCATGGGAGAGCTGAAAATTCCCGCATCAAATCCATGTTCTTTTTGAAGTAAGCGAAGGCCAATACAACCTCCCATGGAATGAGCCAGCATGATATGAGGTCTCGCCAGCTTTCTCACATAAGTCTCATAGATGTCGTAGCACTCAAGAATCATGGCATCAAAGCTGTCTACGTACCCTCGTAAGGGATCATCAAGAAAACGATGGGAGAGACCTTGTCCACGCCAATCGAAAGTGACAACGTGATATCCCTTGTTGAGTAGTTCCACCGTTACTTCTTCATATTTCTCGATAAACTCGGTAAAGCCCTGGAGGATTAACACTGTGCCCTTGACTGCTTCACTGGATTGCCATCCCATGACTCTGATTTTGTAGCCTTCTCTGCTTTGAAAGTACTCACAGAGAATCTGTCGCTGGGTGAGATAGGTGTTTTCAATGTAATGATTGGCAGTTTCAGCGCTCATCGAGTGAGTCCTCTCCGGGAAGTTGTCCTGTCTGGACACTCCATAAGTGATAGTAGTGACTTTTTTGCTTCAACAAGTCTTCGTGGGTGCCCTGTTCAATAATTCCACCATTTCCCACCACAAAAATCCAATCTGCGTGAACAATAGTAGAAAGTCTGTGAGCTACAATCAGAGTGGTGCGATCTTTTGTCAGTTGGCGCAATGATCTTTGAATAGCGGCTTCTGTTTGATTATCTACACTTGAAGTGGCTTCGTCAAAAATCATGATGGGAGGGTCTGCAAGGATAGCTCTTGCTATGGAAAGTCTTTGGCGTTGACCACCCGAGAGCTTTTGTCCTCGCTCACCGATAACTGTTTCGAAACCGTCGGGAAGCTCTTGAATAAAGCTCAATGCCTCAGCCTGATCACAGGCTTTCAGGAGCTCATCCCGGGAGACATTATCCCGGGCAAAGCACAAATTTTCCTGTACTGTGCCATGAAAGAGAAAGACATCCTGACTTACCAGAGCGAAACTCTTTCTGAGGCTCTCGAAGGAGAGATCCCGGATATTCGTTCCATCCAGAAGGATTTCTCCTTTGTTACTATCCTGAAAGCGAAGCAAAAGTTTCAGCAGAGTGCTCTTTCCTGAGCCTGTCTCTCCAACGAAACCAATGGTCTGACCCGCCTCTATCTGAAAACTCAAGTCATCGAAGACTTTGTTTCCATCCTTGTATTGGAAGCTTACCTCTTGAAATGAGATGCGCCCCTCGCAGTCTTTGAGAGACTTTTCTCCAGGTTGAATCTGAATCTTTTCTTGAAGAAGTGAGAAGATTCTGGCCAGAGAGCCATTGGCCCGTTGATACAAGTCCAATGTTTGTCCAAATCTTGTCAGTGGCCATAGAAGTCTTTGAGTCAGGAAGATCAAGACACTGTAGCTTCCGACTGCGAGTGTGCCATTACTTACAAAGTGTCCACCAATGAGCATGGTTGCGATGAAGCTGATCATAATGAGCATGCGAATTAATGGGACAAACATGGCGCTTCTGGCAATCGCCTGGCTATTAGCCCCCACATAATCTTTTGAGAGTTCCTCCATCTTGAGGGCTTCCTGCTCCTGGCGATGAAAGGCCTGAATGGTTGCCATACCCTGCAAATGATTTCCCAGCTCCTGATTGAGAAGTCCGGCATGATCACGAACTTCCCGATACAGTGGTTCCAGGCCCTTTTGAAAGCGTATGCTGGCGAAGAGGATGAACGGCATGGGCAAGACCGCAAAGAATGCGATGAATGGTGCTGTGATGAAGAATATGGAACCGACGACTATGACAGTTGTGAGTAGCTGCAAAACATCATTCGCGCCCCCGTCGAGAAATCTCTCGAGTTGGTTGACATCATCGTTAACCACAGTCATGAGAGCACCTGAAGATTTATCTTCGATGTAGCCAACTTCCATTTGCTGTAAATGGGTATAGCAATCCATTCGCAGACGATGCTGAATATCCTGGGCAAGATTTCTCCAGTGGATTGCATAGAGATACTCGAAGACACTCTCCAGCACCCATACAATTACAGTTAGTAATGCCACCAGCAAAAGTTGCTTCATTGTGGTGTCCAGACCCTGATTGTTTAGCCACTGTATCTTTCCCTGAACGACCACTTCCACAGCGAGTCCAATCAAAAGAGGAGGTGCCAGATCAAAAATCTTGTTCGTTACCGAATGAAACCCTGCAGTGAGGAACCTTTTGCGGTAGTTCTCCGAATAATGGTATAGACGTTTGAGTGGATTGCCAGACATGAATTCTCCAAGCGGTTAAGCTTATCAGAAGTTGCCGATTCCTTCATCTTGCAATTCGTTTAGGGCAAGCCGGAAGCTGGATTATTTTCCGCTCGTAGACTTCTTGATTTCCATTGGGCTGGAAGAGAGGACTTCCTTTTCTTCATACAAAGTATCTTTTGTATACTGAAAAGGGGTTTGCACCAGATCGTTGGGGATGAGGCGCAATAAAACCTGATAGACTTCCCGGAATCTGTGGATATTATCCATCAACCACAACGCTTGCTTGTGCTTGCTTCTGGGTTGCTCTCGAATCCAGTGGAGTGTCGCTTTCTCCAGTAATTGAAATTTTTGCTCAAGTTTCGTTCGAAGCTCGGTACTCATGGGTTTTTGATCCAGTGCATTCAGCCAAATTTCATCACTTAAAGTTTCCAGCTTTCCAAAATAAGAGTAAAGGTATTCTGGAACGGTGAATCCCTGAATAACCACACCTTTTTGAATGGAAGAGTGAAGTTGGCGAAGGTTGTAGTAAAGATGTTCATAGTGAGCCAATTGCCGTAGAAGTGACAGTTTGGTGTCGTTGGTTACTACTGGATCTGCCTGTCGATTTTGAAGGATCAGATGATGAATGCAGTCTCTTCGAGCTCGGAACTCAAGGAGGAAGTCCTTGGTTAAAGGCTTGGAGTTACTGGCAAATTCAGGATTGGAGAATAGCTCACAGCAGTCGTCAAAAACCTGCTTTACCAGCAATCGGGTTCGGTTGAGTTGTACGGTAGCTTCACGAAAAGACTTGGTCGGACTGTTCACAAGCATCTTCCAGACTGTGGGAGAGAGGGATACCTTGATTGTATCTGTTTTTGAAGGAAGGAGTGTTTGCATAAGGCGAATAATAAGAACTCCCAGAGCACCCCAGGTTAGAACAAACATCAGGTTGTAAAAAGAATGCACTCCGTTCAAGTGTAACAAGGGAGAAGTCAGGATATCACCCGGTACAATCTTGTCAGTTACTGACAAGAAAATAGGAAAAAAGAACAAAGTGATGAGTACACCGAATAGTCTTGTGCCCAGAAATGTGTAGGCGACTCTCCTGGCCTCACGGCGAAAGGGAAAGCAGGCAGCAAGAAGCAGTATTGTTTCTCCGATTTGAGCTCCAAGCAGAAGGCAGACTTTGCCGTAGTAACTGGCAGAATCCTGGATTTGAAGAGGAGAAGGGAACAATTCCTCCGGTTGACTCGAAAATTCAAACAATCCAAACAATATACCGAGCAATACTGCTTTCATCTGTGAGAGAAGGCCTTCTCCAGTTTGAGATTGAATACCGGGCAGATGTTGCTGAAACCAGTCGGACTGACTAAACTCGTTGCCAAGTAGAATCAGGGTGAAGAAGAGGAAGAAGATAATCGCTACACTCTTGCTCACAGACATTGCGATTGGATTTTTGGAGAACAGAAAAATTCCCATACACATAAAGATCAACAGGGGGTAGATAGATTCCACACTGTATTCCGGAAGCCACAGGGAAAGAGAGGTGCCAATACAGGCGCCCAACATGGTTTGATAGGCTTGATCAAAGTGGAGGAGTTGCTGTTGGACAAAACCCAGGCAGACAATCAGAATCGGTAATGGTGACTTTGTGAGGATCGAGACAATGAGGCCAAAGAAGAAGGGAGCCCAGTTGGATTGAAGAATCGTTGAAAGTCGGTCAAAAAACAGGTTGGATTCCGGTGACTCAATGGAGTCTTTAAAAATTTCCAGGGCAAAATAAAACAAGCCCATGATTGCGAGGAGTTCAAGATTCATTTCGGGACCTCTTCACTCAAGGCCAGCTCTCCTCTTGGTACAACTGATTCCAGTCTAAGGATACCGGTCTTGTCAAGGACCAGTCGAAAACGTTCGTACTCGATCTTTAGGCGATCGAAGTGCTCATGTCCCAACTTCAACTTGTATCTGGCGATCACATTAATATGGTAAACCCTGGGAGCATTGGTGGATTCAACAGAGCCTTCATCAGAAAAGTACTTCCAGGTCTTGGTGGGCTCTGAGAGTTTCTTGAGCATCTCGGAAACATCGAATCGAATGATGTCTTTGATTTGATTGACGTGAGCAATTGAATTGGGTCGGTTGTCGAGATTGACCTGGATGCCTTTACTGTACTGGATGACTTCTTCATGTCTCTCAGGTTCCAGTTCATCCCGTCGGTCCAATTGACGAAGATACTGTATCTCAGCTGGAAGACTTTCCTTCTTTAAGTAAGTCATGTACTCCTGACAAATTCCAATTCGGTATTCTTTTACTGTGTCATCCTCGCTCACATAGGGCAGCTTCAACTCAAAATCCCGGTCAGGCAAAAATTTTCTTAGTTTATTGTTGAAATACTCCTTACTCAGGTCTTTGATCCGGTCTTTGAGTACATAGCCAACGACTCCAACAATAAACACGATCCCTAGTCGAAAAGATGCCTGTGGTCCTTGCATCATTTGGTATCGCTGAGCTTCTGTCATTGCCGCAAAAGAGGCGGCCAGGGCGGCACCGGTTGCTGCTATGATATTTCGAATTTTACTGTCCTTCTTGATACTCTTGGATTTCAGATAGAGAACAGAAGAAACGTACTTTTTCAATAGCCCGAGTCGATAATGCAGGCTTTCAGCAAGAGTTCGCTTAATGGATGCTCTCACACCGTAGAGATGGCGTTTTCTGTAATTGATTTCGTTGTTCAAAAGAGACTTCACTCGTTTTGAATGAAGCTTGAATTCCTTCTCAATTTTTTCAAGTATATAGATGAAGTTATCCTCTAGTCGGTAACTAAGATACTCGTTAACCAGATGAAAACACTTTCTCACCTTCTCATGGTAAAGAGAACCGTGGCTTAGAATCCGGCTCAGATATCGATTGCGAAAATGGGTCAGCCGATTCTGAATATCTTCAGCATCCCGGATTACCTCTATTGTTAATGTTTCAGGATTGATTGAGTACTGTTTTCCAGACTTTATCTTGAGTTTTAAGTCTTTTAAGAGGGTGTTTAAAAAGCAGCCAAACAGCTTGACTTCCTTTTCTACTGCCTTGACAAGGTTCTTTCTCCTGCTGGTTGGAGTTGAAGAGTCGAGATACAGTTCGCTGTAGTGCAAACGAAACTGCAACGGATCGCTCGAGTACCAGTCCGGGTGAAAGGGAGTTTTGATTCTAAGATAATTGGTCAAGTCAGAGAAAAACTGCTTTCTTTCGTAGCTGTTGCTATTGATACCCATGGATCTCGGAAGAAAGAAGTATAAGTCCAAACTGAGATCCTTACTGTTTTCTGCGCCAAATCTGTGCAGATCGTAATCATAGCGGCATTGAAACTGGAGCCTGTCGTGAATTGTGTTTGCGCTATCGATATCGTGAACGAGCCCGTCATCCTCTATAGAGTCAAGGGCTTCCCAGGATTCCCAATCTTCTGCTTCTTCGATAGTTTCTACTTCCATTACCGTACCTTGCGAGTGCAACGCTCCATTATAGCGCACCGGGGCATTGCTTGTGAAATGACTGGCTAAAGATTAAGCTTGTGATCTTGTTTGATTAGAGATGAGAAAGAAGGAATGATGAGCCGTTGGATGAGAAATGGGCTGGCACTGGCAGTCGTGTCATTGGTTTGGTTGTATGCCTCCGGTAGCTTTCATGGATTCAAAATAGAAGAGAGTCTACAAGAGAAGAAAAGCTACTCCAGAGAAGACCTGAAGAAAGCTTCCTTTGCTGTTTTCGCCGGAGGTTGTTTTTGGTGTTTGGAAGGGCCTTTGGAAGAGCTTTCCGGGGTTTTGGAAGTCGAGAGCGGATATGCCGGGGGAAAGGAAGTCAATCCAAGTTATGAGGATGTAGCCAGAGGAAATACGAGCCATCGGGAAGCGGTAAAGGTTTACTACGAACCAGGCACTGTTGATTTTCAGACTTTATTGACCAAGTTCTGGATGCAAATCAATCCAGCCGATGAAGGGGGGCAGTTTGCAGATCGTGGTGCCCACTACACATCAGCAGTTTATTACAAAGATCCTCAAGAGCAGAAGCTGATTCAACAATCCATTCAGAGAATGAATGAACTTGATTTCCTGGGTGGAATCGTCAAAACGAAGGTATTGCCCTACACCAATTTTTACAAGGCGGAAGAGTATCATCAGGATTACTACAGAAAGAAACCCCAGCACTACTCCAGATACAAGCAAGGCTCAGGTCGAGGACCCTTTATAGAATCAGTGTGGAAGAGTCGGTTTACTTTGAATTCACTAAGGGAAAAGCTCTTTGGTAAGATCGAGAAGCAAGAAGATAAAAAGGCTGACAAGGTCTATCAGACCTTTAGCAAAGAACGGCCTTTTGTTAAGCCTGACACTGAGACACTGAAGAAAACCCTGACTCCTGTTCAGTATTATGTGACTCAGGAAGATGGTACGGAGCGGGCTTTTCAAAATGAGTACTTCGATGAGAAAAGAGAAGGGATTTATGTGGATATCGTCAGTGGAGAGCCACTGTTTTCTTCCACTCATAAATTCAAGTCGGGGACAGGTTGGCCAAGCTTCTATAAACCACTGATTGATGGAAACATCGTAGAGAAGGAAGACCATTCCTTCTTTATGAAGAGGGTTGAAGTAAGAAGTCGCTGGGGTGATTCTCATTTGGGGCATGTCTTTGATGATGGACCTGAACCGACGGGTCTTCGCTACTGTATCAACTCAGCGGCACTGAGGTTCATCCCGAAAGAGCAGATGAGGGAGAAAGGCTACGAAGCATTTCTAAAGGAGTTTGAGTAAGTTCATGCAAAGTTTGGCAATAGTGGGAGCAGGAATTGCCGGCAGCTTGTTGGCTCGTGCTCTTCAGGAGAAATATCAGGTTCATGTTTTTGAGAAGTCCCGAGGTCCCGGTGGGAGAATGTCGACGCGAAGGAGTTCAGATTCTTCCTGGCATGTTGATCATGGGGCTCAGTTTTTCACTTTGAGGGAGCAATCAAACTCCCAATTTCTCGAAAAACTGGAGTTGAATGATGTTTTTGCCACCTGGAATGCGAGAGTCGTCTATTTTAAAGACTGCGGGATTTTTGAAGAGAGCCCGTTTCGAGAACCTCACTATGTTGCGGTTCCTGCGATGAATAGTCTTTGTAAGAAGGCTCTTCAAGATCTGAAAGTGACTTACAATGCCCGTATAACTGAACTTAAGCGGGAAGACTACGGCTCCTGGTCTTTGTTAACCGAGCAGGGTGCAGTTTTTGATAATTTTGACTGGGTTGTGCTTACTGCGCCGGTCTTGCAGAGTGTAGAGCTACTTCCTGAAGATTTTGAAAATCGAAGCTTACTGGCAACTTGTAAAATGGAGTCCTGTTTTGCATTGTGTGGCCCTGTGGAAGAAGAGTCTAGCTGGGATGCGGCCTATTTTCATGATTCCAGCAAAATTAGATGGATGGCGAGAAACTCGAGTAAGCCAGGTCGTGAAGGTGAGTCTTTCTATGTGGCTCATACAGACTCAGACTTTGCCCAAAAGCTTCAAGCGCTGGAGAAAACTGAAGGTTTAAAGCTCTTTCATAAAGAGGTGAAGCGAGTCAGTGGTCTTGATTTCAGACTTGAGAATAGCTTTGGGCATTTTTGGAGGTACGCTCGAGCCCAAAACTCAATACCGGGTGATTACGCTATTGACTCCAGACTTCAGTTGGCCGTAGCTTCAGACTGTTTCCCCGGTACTCGGGTGGAAGGGGCGATTCAAAGCGCAAGATCACTGGCGCGAAAGCTCAGTGAGTCAGTTTAGCCTTTCCTAGTTTTGGGCCTTGGGTTTTTGATGTGACTTTGCCTGACTCCAGTCGACCTTTTCGTAGCTAAGAACTTCATCTTCATCAGACTTCTTGTAACTAATCTTACGTACTTCAGAATCTTGATCACAAACAAAGAAGTGATCCATCTCATAGAATTCAGTATTTGTCATTGGGTAGACCACTTTGCGAAGGTTTTCTGCGATCGGGTCAAGTCTTAGAATTGCCACTTTGCGAACACCTGACTCAGCGTCATACTGAGCTTCAAAGTAAACATCATTTTTAGGGCTCATGCACACAAATTTCAGATTCAGCTTTTCTTCAACTTTTCCTTTTTCAAACTCAAACCACAAGCTAGAGGGTGCAAGCACTGAAAACTTGGTGATTATCGAAATTTCGCCTCTTTCTTCTATACCCAGGAATTCAGCATGAGAAAGAGGCAGAATTGAGCTCGCTTTTGTAGGGACATCTCCAAGCCATGAACCCTTGCTGGAAAAGATTCGCACTTTCTGAGAAGCTCTGTCGAGTACAAAGAGCGTGGAGCCGCTTGCTTTCAATTCACTGACCTCATTGAGGAGAGGACGACTTTGAGCGTGAGAAAGCCACTTCAGTTGACCGCTGATGTTATTCTTTCTTAAAAGGTGTCCTTCTTGATTTCCCAAAAAGTAGGTGGCTGGATTAATTGCCAGAATCGTATCGAACTTAATACTGTCGGTCTCAAGTTCAATCTTTTGTTGACTCAGTGGCTTGTCATCCTGGAGTAAATGAACGGTTTGAGTGTTTGTATCCAGGATAAGCCAGCGCTTTAGAGCAAAGCTCACCGGATGGGGGAAGTGCAGGATTCCTTGCTCTTGCGAAGAGCTTAGCTTGTATTCGGACAAAGGGAGCAGTAGTGGTCCGGTTTCGACCTTGTTTGCCTGGATTGTGCCCAGGCACAGTAGTAGTAATAAAACTATCTTATGGTAATACTTAAGGGTGCTGCCGCCTTTAAGCGAGCCATGTATGGTCTGTGTCGCCTGCGATCCGCACTTCGAATTCCAACTTTGTAGTGATTGCATCCTCTTTTTCTTCGTAAATCTCCACGGTTGGGATGGTAAGACATGTTTGCACCCAGGAAGAATACCCGACCATCAACAAAATTTATAGCATTTCTCATCTTGCTTGCATTCTGGAGTTCTTCTTCCATCCGATTCATTCGGTTGCTTGCCATGCTTCGACTCAGGCCGGCCCTGTGGTCGGCTGCGTATTGAGCAGCGTTACCTTTTGAAGAGAAAATTCTTTGTCGGCGAGAGCGACGTGAATTTCCAAGAATTCCAAAGTAAGGCTGAAATTGTCCGGACTGAAAGGAAACCCCCGGGATTGTATTGGGAAAAAGGGGGTGGTTGACTCTGTTCATGACAACCTGAGCCACATCAAGTGTTTCTTCCTGACAGCGTGCACCCGCTTCCAGAATGGCCAGCGTAGTGAGAACGTTCATATCAAAACCAGTGATTTTGACGGTGTTTCCATCTGTTATAGGCTCTGCTGGTTCTTGAACTGTAGATTGTTCTTCATCATTCACCGAACGGTGGCTTCCGGTAATTTCAGCCCAGATCGTTGATTCAAGTTCAATCAGCTTCTCACTGGCTTGTTGCCCCCAAAGTTCATTCTCAAAGAAGCGATCCTTGTGTTTATCCTTTAGCTCTGCACCTTCTTGAAGGTTACTTTTGGCCTCATTGAGAAAACGAACTTCATTTCCCCGCTTCTTACCTGCAAGGATAATGTATTGTAAGGCGAGGTAGTGTTTTACCTTTGCACTTTGCCCGTCAGTTTCTCCGTCCAGTTCCTCCAGACTGTTTTTACCCTGGGTGTAGTGGTAGGTTTTGTTTTTCTCGACCACAGAATCAATAATTTCATTCACCCTTTGTTCTTCTGCAGTAGGTTTCCGATCTTCATCTTCTTCCACACCGATTTCATTCAGACGTTCTTCCCATTCCTGATTATCAGGGTAAGTATCATGATGTTCTGAAGTCATTTCTCTTGCTTCAACAAGGTACAGCTGAGAGAGGGCACGATAACTTTCATGTGCTTCGGCATAGCGTGGGTCTTGAGCCATATTTCTGTACTGAAGCCCAAGGAAAACTTTAACTTTTACGGAACGACCCTGAGTTTGCTCCAGCAATTCGGTAGCTATCTGAAGAGCTCTTTCCATTTCTCCCCGTTGATTCAGTGCATCCGCTTCAGAAATTCGCTGATTGACGATATCCTGGGAAACCGGACCTTCCGAGTCAGCCTCTTCTCCACTGCCTTCTTCAGGATTCGTTTGTCCACCGGCATCCTCTTCCTCTTCGGCCTCCTGATCTTCTCCTGATTGACTTCCTCCGAAATCAATGTCAGGAGCCTGAGCTTCCTGATTTGTTGCAAGAGTTCTCTCAATACAGGAAATTTCCTTCTCTATCTGCTCTCTTCTGTTGCTGTCAGGAGATTGCTGTAGTTGTCCATTCAATATGCTGAGTGTCAGCTGAAGGTTTTCCTCGTTGCGAAACTTTGACTTGAAAGCTCCAACCTTGGCCCAAAACAGTGCCTTGTCCAGTTCTCCAGACTGCTGAAGCTCCCGGGACCTGGTCTGCTCTGCACTGATGTTGAATAAATAGTTATCTCTAAATTCGCGGGCTCTTTGTGCGAACTCTGTGTCACTTGGCTGGTCTTGACGATCTGCAAGCATCTGAGAATAGCGATCCATTTCCAGAATTACAGTCCCAATCTCATGCACTTTCCTGAATTGAAGTGTTTCTCTGAGAAGGTTGATGTACTGCGACAGGACCTGAGAAGGTGGGTTTTCTGTTCCTGTAATTTGCTCTTTCAGTCTTTCAAGCTCAGCCATTTGAACACCGTCAGAAGCGGAAAGATCCCTGTGCCAATATTCTTCTTCAGTTCCCAAATCCTGAAGATACTTGTTGGAGGCAAATCCTGTCTCACCTTCATACTTCACCAAAGACCAGTTTTCATGTCTCTCAAGAATTTGCACTCTTGAGTCTTTGGGCATCCAGACTCGAACGCTGTTTATACTGCTGTTCAAGCGCGGTCTCAAGGCCAGAGAGCTGCTGCGGGTATTCACTTTGGCGATGGTGAACAATGCTGTCCTGGCATCCGGAAACAGGGAGTTGATTTTGATTTTGTACCAGTTGCCTTCGCTCCCCAGCAGGCTGGCTTCACTACTTGATGAAACCAGCATAGGTCTTTCTCTGGTGTCCGTTCTGGGGATTGTTCTGAAATTTGTTCCACCCAAAACGGTGAGGTTTTCGCCATTTTCCCTCACTCTGGATTTATGAACCCATCGATAAACTGGTCCGTTTGAGTTGGCGTTAGCATCTTCACCAGTTCCAAGACTCTCTTCCTGAGAAAAAAACGAAGTTTCCCATAAGGACTCGTCGAGCCCACCGGCACTCGCTTCCTCTTCAACTTGCCCGAAGGCTGGGGCAGTAGCATTAGTAGTGGCTGCCAAAAAGTGTGTAGCCATGAGGGTTAGGAGAAAATACCGGGTAAAAGATTCAACTATTCTCACTTGATCCCTCTTTTATTTGTAGAGTCGATAGATGTACAGCCCAAGTCCTTTGCGTCTTAAATAGCGATCTCGCCATGAGCTCATGGAAAAGTTTTGCTCCCACCGAGCGCGAGCACTCGAGTTGGAGTAAATTTGATTGCCAGAGCCCATGATTCCTACATGTCCTGTATTACGTCTGGGTGTCCATACGGTTGGCGAAAGGATAATATCTCCCGGTTGGGCATTTTCGACTGGAATTCGCTCAGCATGGCCTGCTCGTTCCAAAGATTGAAAAACAGTGTACATACTTGATGTCCCGTCTCCGTTGACTGTATAGCCAACGGTGCGTCTAAGAATTTTGTTTACGAACCAGGCGCAAGCCAGATTGCCACCATCGGGCCCAGATCTTGAACTTTCCCCAACAGCCCTTCGTGCTGCGTCATAAATCTCTGCGCTTCGACCGGTGCGTGGTTGTCTTACGGTATCCACGGTGATGGATTCGTCTACCGTAGTAAACCTTGGAGCATCGGGATCTTCGTCACCACCAGTAGATTCAACAGGTACAGTTGGTCTCAGGCTCTCTTCAGATTGTCCTGGCTCTTCTCTGGTTTCCTGGGGGTCTCTTCTAGGAGCTGTGGTGTGAGTGGGACTGTCTTCTATATCGTATTCTACGGTGAAAGACCGGAACTCTTCGTTATAGCCTGTGCTGGCTAACTTATCACAATCTCCATATCCCATGTCCATGCCGACTCGCAACAGGCAGGCATCTCCCTGATCTTCCAGAATTTGAGCTTGCTGTCCTCCAGAAACATAGCGAACAAAATCTTCGTCGGAGCCTTTCTCTTTTTGTAGTTTGAATCGTTCACTGCGAAGGGGGAGCTTGGCAACTGGGAATAAGGCAATTCCTGGATTCAAGTCAAGATTGGAGGTGTCGATTTTCAGCCAGCGACCTTCCTTGCCGTAAGCAGTAGTTTCGAACTCCTCCCGGTTGACGAAGGGGCGTTCCTGGGTTTCGATTCTGGGGATTTTGCGAATATTGGACCTGGCTTTCACAATCAGCTTCCCATTGACCACTTTCGTTCTTGCGGTTGTTACCCAACGGTAGGACTTGTTTTCCTGTTCTGACGAACTTGTGGAATCACCCGGGTTGCTGTCCTGTGTCTCTCTTGAATTTTCCAGAAGAGCGTCAATATCGACGGATCCATCGGAATTCCTAGACAAGCCTGAAAAGTAGGGGCTGGACCCCAGTGTGACCAGAGCCATGGCGAATATCATCAAGATGCGTACAAACATTAACTCTCCCGGGAGTTGATTCTTATCTTAATACGAAAGATTTGCACAAGTGTTTCATTTCCACGCAGGTTTAATGCAAATCTGCAGGATTTACACTAGGCAGAACGGAGTTTGTCTTCTAGAATCAGGCTGATGAATGGATTAAAAAAACTTCTTTTTCTAACTCCCGGAAGAGTCATCTCTCTACTGCCCAGAAGTTTTCAGCTTGCTTTGGGTAGAATTCTGGGTCGATTGGCGATGAGATTGACCCCCAAGAGAGTCAAGATTACCCGGCGTAATTTTGAGATTGCTTTTCCCGAGAAAGACGCTACAGTTCTTACCAGGAAATGTTTTGAGCATTTTGGGTGTTTGCTGGTGGAAACCTTGTGCCTTCCTTTTTTTGGGTCAAGCCTCAAGAAATGGTTAACTTTTGAAGGGATGGAAGTATTCCAGGAGCATCAAGCGAAAGGTGAAGGCAGTATTCTGCTTACCGCTCACTTCGGGAATTGGGAGACTATGTCGTGGTGCAATCGACACGCAAATATCATAGTTTATGGGCTTTATCAGAAGCAAAACAACACTCTGGCCAATGATTGGTTTTATGAACTCAGGCGATGGACCGGGCTACGCTTGATTGAAAAGAAAAGTGGTCTTAAAAAAGTTATTGGAGATGCTCTCGTGCGAGGGGAGACTTTCGGCTTGGTGGGAGATCAGGGAAGAGGACAGTATCTAGAATTTTTTGGAAGGGAAACCAATTTTCCGGTAGGGCCAGCGTGGAATGCAATTGAGCATAATTGCAGGCTCTACTTTACGCTCTGCATTCGCGAAGGTAAGTACCTCAGGATGAAAATGCTCGAAGAGATTCCCATTCAAGAAGGGGATGATCGCGAAGAGCAAATCCGCAAGACCACGGAATTATACATCCAGAAACTTGAGGAAGTGGTTCGTAAATATCCAGAGCAGTATTTCTGGATGCACGATTTGTGGAAAGAGTTTAAAAAGAAGCCTAGCGAATCGTCTTCACCAGCTCCTTCAGCGGGGAGCTAAACTTTGATCCCACCAGTTTTGCCATAACTGCAGCATCCAGGGCCTCTGCACAGACCCTTCTCTGGTCTTGTGGAAGACTGTTTACCTGACTTAGAAAATCTCTTTCCTGATTAGCGGCATAAACAGCAAGGATTTGCTGAAGTTCACTTAGAGATGGATGACTCTTCAGAGCGCGAAAGAGGGCTGAAGACAGTTCAGGTTTGGGTTCGTCTGCGATTTGAATGATAATTTTGTGAAAGTAGGGGGCCAGCTCCTTGTTGACAACCAGTTTGAGTTGATCAGCCCCTTGAGCATTTTCTACTTTCTTAAGAGCCGCAACCATAGGATTGAGGCCTTTCTTCTTGGCTCTGTAAACTGAGCGAATGTGGCTCACGTCCGCGTGGGCGGAGTACGCTTCCTTGAGATCCCAGGGTAGCTTTTTACGATCGGAGAGGTTCTCACTGACTTTAGCCATCCCCATTGTACTGATTTCATACTCCACAAATTTCTTGGCCAGTTCAAGACTCAGCTTTTCTTCGATTCCGTATTGATCCAGTGGGAAAGGGGAGCTATCACCTGCAATAGCGGTCCAATCTTCACCATCTTTCCTCAAGATGTAGAGTGCTCCCGAGTAGCCCTCTGATTCGGAGAGAATTCGATAGCTCTTACCCTTGTATTCATGCTCAACAATGATCTTTGATTCCACTTCGGGCTGCTCGTCCTCTTCACAAAAACAGGGTGTTACGGCCAACAAGCTCGCTATAATTAGAGAGTAGAGTGTTTTAAGAATCATGATTTACCTTTTGGAATACTTGACGATGAAATTCTAGCACAGATGCGATTCGCTTGGGAGAACAGTCCGAGACTATTCCTGAATCAGGTCATGATACGGTATGCGTAGGTTCTCAGTGGTCCTCCATGCTTGTTGGAGCTCTCGTAGTAACTTCTCCAGCCACTTACACCCCTTCTTTGAATCCAACGGGCTTGACTGGACGAATTTTCGTAGATTTGTCCACCTCGGCCCATTATGCCAACATGTCCTGTGGAGCGAGTCGGTTCAAATCGGGTTGGTGAGATAATGATGTCACCGGGCTGAATGGAATCGATGGGAATTCTTTCCGCAAGGCCTTGACGAACCCTGGATTCCAGCTGCTGATGCATGGAGGCAGTGGAATCTCCATTAATGCGATATCCGACGGAACGTTGCAAGATTCGGTTGACCATCCAGGCGCAAGCCAGATTACCACCATCTGGTCCAGCCGCAGAGCTCTCTCCCAGGGCACTGTGAGCCGCACTGAGAATTCTGGCATTGTTCGAGCCTGCAGGTGCCGATTCTCTGGAGGGGGTTGCTGCAGGAGAAGAGCCAGGCTCTTCAGCTGAAGGATTATGAAATGATCGATTGGTTTGTGGGCCACTTTGATTTCCAGAGCCTTGATTAGAACATCCCGTAAATGCAAAGAAACTGAGGATGTAACAGAAGGCCACTTTCGAAGTGAAGATCAGCAATGATGTGATGGAAAATCGAATAGAACTGTTCATAACTCTCCCTAAATCTTGATAGATTTTACAACTGGGTAAAACTGCCCTCACCTTAATAATGAAACATTTGGGGAAAACGTCAAGGGTTTTCGAGAGGAAAGCTTGTCACTTGTGAAAAGCGTCAAGACTTCTATTAAAAATTTAATAGCTGGCAAAAAGAATATGAGTTTTGGAGCGATCTCCCGAAACTTCAAAAAAACTGGCAAGCTCCGCCTTCTTTGAATATTCGTCCGGAAATTGGCCGACGGGTGCGCCTCCAAGTTTTGCATAGAGAGAAAAAAGGCTGGCCAGGCTTATCCAGTCTTTACCATCAATTTTGATTACAGGGCTCTCCAGGGTGACTTTTTCCTTGAGTGGGTAACTGATGGCTAACTCAACCTCCATGCTGCAGTCCTCAGGTTTTGGTCTGTTCTTGATCGCTGGAAATTTCTCCTTAAGAGTAACTAGCTCCTCAGTGTTGGTCGGTGGACTACCCAGACAGGAACTCTCTACTTTGGCTGCAAACAATTGAAGGCCGGTCTTTGAATACATAAGATTGACCAGTGAGGCAGGATTGTCATAAATTTTTGTAATCCACTTCTTTTCTCCCGAATAATGCTCCAGGGCGTTTGTCTGGTTGTGATAGAAAATCTCTGCAAAGCGGTCAGGAGACTTGAAAGAGTAGGCTTTGCCATTCGCACTCCATTGAAGCAGCTTTTGTACTCCATTCCACTCTGGAGGAAGATTGTTGGCTGGTGCGATAGAGAGTACTTGGGGTTTTACGTCTTCTGGTCCGCTGAACCTGACAATTCTGTCTCTCGTGGCGATTGACCAATAGAGGCCGGGTCGATCAGTTGTTCTCACATTATCAATAGATTTAAAGACAGCGACAACTTGTTGTTCAGTTAACTCTTCTCTAAGAGACGGGAAGTGGTTTCGAATGTTTCTTGCGGCAGGCCCGTAAAAATATTCTCTCTCTCTTGCGAGCTTGTTCTGAGATCTAAGCTTCTCCAGCAGCTCTTTCTGGCAGATGGGTTCTTCAAAGCTTTCACATCCTTCTATATTCAGGGCTCTTTGGTCAGCGGGGCTCAAGGTAGTCAGGTGAGAAAGAGTGCGAATGGAATCTTGTGGCTTTTTAGCCCAGCCAATGTCCCAGGCCAGATAATCGCTTCGGTGAGCGAGGGGTTCGGGCGAGAAGACTTCTTCAGCGGCAGATATCCAGCAGGCCTTTTCTTCACATGCCAGTGCCAGATAATGCAGGGAGTCGAGTTTGAAGAATTCTCCATCGGGATTGGAATTCACCCACTGAGGGGATGAGGAGTGTCGCTCATAAACAAAGACGTTAACTTTGTGTTTTTCAATTTCCACGACCTCTTGAAAAGTGCCGTTGTCTTCAGTCCATCGTTTCTCCAGAAACTTCTCCTGAGTTTGTAGTAGGGCTCTTTGGGTGAAGTCTCCAAGATTGACTCCGTGAATCACGCGATGTACCTGTAGAGAGCGGCTTGAAGCAAAGCTGGAGAGGGCAAAGTAGAAAATGCCGACTCCGCCAAACACGACGAGTACAATAGCGATAGCGCTACCTGAGTTGCCTTTAAAACTCCTTGAGGTGAGGGATTTGGTAAAAGCCATGAACAATTTTTGGTTCTTTTTCCTTGTCTGGAATTTTGAGCTCGTATTCTATCAGGTTGCCTTCCAATCTTCTGACTTTAAATTCCAGAATGCTCATTAAGATGTCTCGAAACTGCTCACGTGAGTGGCTGTATTGCACGAGTCGTCCATGCTGGTCCAAAAACAGCATGCAGAGGTCTCCAGTGGAATCCCTGAATATCAGTTGGTTACGAAAGTTGCCAGTTTGGCCTTCCGGTGAAAGGTGGGGGTAGAGGAGCTCTCTGGAGGACTTGAGACTGTGATGAATCATCCTGGGGAAAAAGAGAAGTTGGGCATCCGAGTCAATCTGCTCCATGATTGTCCCGGCGTTTCGAAGCCAGGCGGCACCCGTAGCTACAATGGCGAGAAGTAGAGCAAAGACTCCCGCTCCCACGGCAATTTCAACCAAAGTGAAGCCTCTCTTTGTGCTCTTTATCATGGTTGTCCCCAATGTGTTTTCAGGCGGGGGACAGTATTAAAGTAGCGAATTTTTCCGCGTGGTCCTTCACAACTGGTGTGAATGACAATGTGATTGGTGAACTCTTCTTCCTCGTGAAGGCATTTCATCTTTGGGGCAGCCGTAATTTTTGGATATTCCAGTCCCAGCTCCCTGGGTAGCTGTCGTTGAGTCTCCAGTTTGGTGTAAATCATCGCCCTGATTTGTTTGGCTCTTTTGGTATTTTGATTGATTAAAACAAGCGCCATCGCTCCCAGGGTGGCAATCATCCCTGTGGCAATCAGGATTTCGACTAGAGAGAAGCCCGCTCTAGCTCTTGAGCGATTCGATAACTTGCGACAGTTTTGTACGTACTTTGCTTCCAACGATCCGATCCCTGACAGAAGTTTCCAGGCTGGCGATGATCTTGGCCTTTTTCTGATCATTCAAGTTACCATAGCTTTCCTTGAAGTGCTCGGTTTGTCGCGCGGCATACACTGCAGTGATGGTGACCAAAGCTTCCAGTTCAGGATGACTGGCTGTAGCTTCCAAAACCTCTTTTCCCAGAGCGGGAGTGGGTTCGTCGGCAATTTTAACGATTAAGGGGTGCATGACCGGTTCCAGGCTTTTCAGGATAGCTTCCTGAAGAAGTTCTCCCTGGGAATTGCGAACCAGATTCAAGGCTCGAAGCATTGCCTGCTCGTTTCTGTTGGCTGTGCCGTACTCAGGGAGGGCGTCTACTTCAAAAACCTTTTTATAGGCTTGAAGAAGGTCTGCGGGGATTTTGTTCATAGACGCTACGTACTCTTTCACCTGATCCATTCCACTCTGCTCGATTTCATGCTGCACATACTGGTCCGCAAGGGGAAAAGCTATACTGTCTTCAACTCCGTAGCGGCTAAGTGGCCAGGGTGAAGAATCTCCACCAATCAATTCGCTGTTTGTACTATTATCCTTGTACAGAAACAGGCCACCTGAGTCCCCGCTGAGTTCCCGAATCAAATTCCATTTGGTTCCTTCGTTTTCCACGGAAGCGATGACTTTGGTTACTTCCGTGCTGCTGGACCATTTAATGTCTGTCATGTCTGGATTCTCTGTAGCACCAAGCTTGCAGCTCAGTCCGGTCAGGCTTAAGAGTAGTAGAAGAGATAGATTTTTCATGAGTTCTTCTTTTAATTATGGTTCGTCTCTAAAAGTAATACCCATGAAGTGGTCAAAATGTTTCAAAATTAGCTTAATAATCTGTAAAACTTGACTTCCAGACGCTTTGTTCCTCCGTAGTAGGAGTTCCATCTTTCAGTGGTAAAGTTCTGAGCCCAGGCAGCGCTGCCTGAAGAGTTCGAGTAAATTTCGTTACCTTGACCGACAATTCCCACATGACCTGTTCGTCGGGAGGGAGACCATACAGTGGGTGACAGAACGATGTCACCAGGTTGTATCTGATCTGCACTAACTTCCTCAGCATGGCCAGTTCTGACCTTGGATTGGAAAACTTCTTCCATACTTGAGGTGGAGTCGCCATTGATAGTTTGATTGATCGAGCGGTCGAGAATTCTGTTGACCATCCAGGCACAGGCATAGTTGCCTCCACCCGGGCCTGCCGCTGAGCTTTCTCCGACAGCCTGTACAGCTGCATTATAAATGGCTTCATTGTTTGAGCCGGCTGGTGACGCTGCACCGCGGGGACCATCCCCGACAGATCCAGCCACACCGAAAGCGCTGGATTCGAGATTAGAGGCCTGAGTTTCGTCGACACTCTCAGCGGCGGCTTCGTTGAGTTTTTTCTGCCGATTGGCTTCCTGAATTTTTGCTTTAAATTCGCGACCGGCCTGACCCAGGCTCTTCATTGCGCTTTTAAGTAGCTTGTATGCTTCAGAGGGGCCATTTTCAGATGGGGCGGGATCGTGCCATTCACGATTGACCTCTGTTGCTCCAATGTGGCTAGAGCTCGTCAAGCTTAGACTCAGTGCTAGTGCAATAATGGATGCTCTGGTCATTAATCTAATCATTTGTATCCCCTGATTTAATCAAAACAATTGGTTCGGTTAGAAGATGCCCTACAATAATTATGAATTTACTTGTAAAAAGCGTCAACCCTGAATAGTTTATTTTTTAATTCAGTTTTCCTGGAGTAGTTTTTCCTGTCATTAAGCAAAAAAAGTCGGGCAAACTTTGAAAGTTAATCCAGGAAAGTTCTACAATTATGGGCGGGGAAACAATAATTTTGAAAGGAGAACGCCTTGAAAGAATTCATGAAGAAGTGCTGGGAAGAGCCTTCGTCGAGATTGATTCTTCTGGTGAGCGCCTTCCTGCTGGCCAGTTCTGCGGGAATGTTGGGGTATCGCCTGTCTGCTGCGATGGAAGTTCAATCAAGCAAGTGCAAGCTAAAAAAAATGACGCATAAGTATCGCAAGATTAAATGTAAGTACAAGCGCTCCAAAAAGCAGTATTACAAACTAAAGAACGAGGTTAGAGATCGCGAGATGGATTTTGATCATCGCGATATTCGCAATCAATATTTAAATCGGCTAGTTAGCAATGAACTGAGTTGGCTTACGGTTTTGGTGGATTTCCTCAAGGATACGGAATCAGCAACAGTGAAATCACGTTTGAGTTTGTTTTCCGAAAATGAGTTGCATTTAATTCTGGAGGGTCCTTCAGAAGAAGCTATCCTGAAGAGATTGCAGGATGTTCGGTCACGGTTTTCAACAACGAACTTCAGGATTAACCACATGAGTGTCGCAGCTCAAGCTTTTTCTGATCCGGAATCAAAGGTTGCGATTGTGGTCTCGGTCGAATCAGGGGAGGTTGCTTGTGAAAAATAAGGCAGTTGTACTCATCGGTTTTTTCTCATTGGCAACTTTTTGTTTTAGTTATTTGTTCAGTTCGCAAACAGCTGTAGGCTTCGGCGAAGGCCCGATAAAGGCTTTAGATAGAGTCAGCTACCGAATGAAGTGTAAAACTAAAAAGCTCAGAAAACTCAAGAGGGTCTTTGATCGTGAGGTCAAGGAACTTTCTGCTCTCAATCTGTACTTTAAAGAGAGCCTGGAGGAAGAGGAGCTTGAACAAAGAAGCTTAATCGAGCGAGCTTTGGCGCCAGGCGAGCTTGGAGCTTTGCAATCCAGATTGCTGGGACATTCCCTTGAAGGCAAGTGGAAGCTGGAAAGCATGAAGAGTTTCCCAGGTTTTCTGGGTGAATTTGAGACTCATTATATGGATTTGCGATTCAGTGGGAGCTATGAAGAGATTCGCTCCTGGCTGACTAATTTACAATCTGCGAATTTGCCACTTCGAGTAATCCACCTGCACATCGGACAGAAGGAGTTGAGTGAGGAAGCCATACTTGAAGTTGGAATCGAGACTTTGATTCATCCTGATGGTGGAGTTTTGGTGAATTAGGCTCAAGCAAATTTAACTAGGGCATCTTCAGGGATGCTCCCGAGATATTCAAGCGCTGCCAGCAAGTGGTAGCGCTTTGTTTTACTCGAAGAGTTTCCGGTTGAATTATAGTCACCCAGGAATCCATTGAGCTCTTGTGCAGGAATCATTGGGTGTTTAAAGAAAGTAAGGGATTTTCATGCGCGAACTTACCTAAAATTGGTATGCTGTAGCCCCTGTCGGATAATCTTGAAACCAGAGGAGTACAGATGCCCAAATATGAGCTCAAAATTAACGGTGAGAACTATACGGTGGAGGCTGAGTCTTCCATGCCATTACTGTGGGTTTTAAGAGATCTGGTGGGACTCAAGGGTACAAAATTTGGCTGTGGGAAAGGGCTGTGTGGGAGTTGTACAGTCCATGTAGGTGAAGCCGCGGTTCGCTCTTGCTCTTTTCCTGTCTCCGCTGTACAAGATCAGAAAGTCAAGACGATCGAGGGTCTTGCTCAGGAGAGCCGCCATCCTTTGCAGTCCAATTGGGAGAAGGGTAATGTTCCCCAATGTGGATATTGTCAGCCGGGGCAAATCATGAGCGCTGCCGCTGCCATCCAGAATGGTTCCATGAACAAGGGAAATGTTAAAGATATGATGAACTCCAATTTGTGTCGCTGTGGGACTTACCAGCGAATTCAGGAAGCAATCCTGAACACTTTGACTGCAAATGAGAAGGAGTAAGGCATGAGCAAAACTTTCCAATTGAGTCGCCGAGCGTTTTTGCAAGCAACAGGAATGAGTCTTGGAGGACTTATCCTTGGAGTACCTCTACACGCCGAAGAGACTACTCAAAGCCTGGAGCCAAATCTCTTTGTTGTAATTAGTCCGAACAACGAGATTTCCCTGGTTTGTCATCGATCAGAAATGGGTCAGGGTATTCGAACTTCAGTCTGTGCACTTCTTGCAGAAGAGCTTGATCTTCCAATGGAGCGTTTCAATATCGTGCAGGCAGCCGGAGATGCTAAATATGGGGATCAAAATACGGATGGATCGAGAAGTATCCGCAGGAATTTTGACCGACTTCGATTAATGGGGGCCCAGGCCAGGGATCTTCTTGAGCAGGCTGCCTGTTTGCATTTCAAGGTGAAAGCTCAAGATCTGGAGTTTGACGATGCCTCGGTACTTGTCATCAAAACCGCACAATCCATTAGCTTTGGGGATTTGGTTCCCATTGTTTTGAAGAATCAGTTGAAGGTAAAGGAGAAACCGGCTCTCAAACCTGCAAACCGCTGGAGATACATTGGTAAAGTGATTCCGCTCAAAGATGTTCCGGCTATGGTTGACGGAAGTGCTGAATTCGGAATTGATGTATCCATACCTGGCAAAGTTTATGCGTCGATCGAGCAAGCTCCTGTTCTGGGAAGCTCTGTAGAGTCTCACAACGCCTCTACAGCCAAAGAATTCCCTGGTGTAATGGATGTGATTTCTCTTCCTGGTTTGGCTCAGCCTGTTAATACAAATGCGGGCCTTGCTGTGATTGCTACGAATACCTGGGCTGCCTTTGAAGGCCGCAAGCAACTGGTAGTCAACTGGACTGACAGCGAATATGATGGCTGGGAAATGGATGTGGTTTTCAAGGATATGCATGAGGCTTGTGAGCAGGCTTCCATAGAGGTTCACAAAGCAGGGGATGTGAGTAAGTTCGAAGCGAAGGATCAGGTGGAGGCAGTCTATTCTACCCCAGTTCAGGTGCATGCTCCGATGGAACCCCTGAACGCAACTGCACGAGTTGTCGGGGAGAAGTGTGAAGTCTGGGCGCCGACTCAAGACCCTCAAAGAGCAAGAAAAGCAATTGCGGCTTATCTTAAAGTACCGGAAGAAAACATCACGATCAATATCACTTTCCTGGGTGGTGGCTTTGGCAGGAAGAGCCAGCCTGATTTCCTTTTGCAGGCAGTTCAGCTTGCCAAGGAATTGAACAAACCTGTGCAAGTCGTCTGGACTCGTGAGGATGAAATTAAGCATGGCTTCTATCATGCTCCCTCTGTCCAAAAACTCAAGGCAGGGCTAGATGAGAATGGTAAGATTCAAAGCTGGGAACATAACAGTGTTTTTCCCACAATTATGAAGGTCTTTGATCCTTCCGCCAAGAGTCCTGCTTCCTGGGAAATTGGCATGGGTGCTACAAATCTTCCCTATGACATCAAGAATCAGTTAATCAAGACTCATGAGTTGGATTTTCCAGTCAGAATTGGTTGGATGAGGGCCGTCTGTCACGTATTCCAGGCTTACGCCATCAACAGTTTCCTCGATGAAGTTTGCGTAAAAATCAATCAGGACCCAATCGACTATAGATTATCCATGCTCAAGGGCGAGGGGGATACTCAAAGAAGGTTGAGGGATCTACTGAACTTCACCCGAACTCAAAGCAATTGGAATCAGAGGCGAAAACAGGGTGCAAAACTCGGATTTGCGAGTCACGATAGTTTTGGTTCTTTCGTTAGCGCAGTTGTGGAAGTGTCAGGAACAAGTCTGGAGGACTTTAAAATTACTGAAGTGGATGTATGCATTGATTTAGGTCGTTTCGTCAACCGTGATAGCATTGTTTCGCAGATGGAAGGGTCTGTAGTCTTTGCAATCTCTTCTACCTTGTACCAAAAGGTGATGGTGTCGGACGGGAAAGTTAGTTCTTCCAATTTTCATGATTCGCAGATAGCCCGGCACATGGACTCTCCAATTGTCAGGGTTCACATCATGGAAAATGAAGAGCTTAGTGGTGGAGCTGGAGAACCCGGGGTTCCCGCTGTGGTGCCGGCGATCACAAATGCAATTTACGCGGCTACAGGCAAGAGGGTACGAGATCTTCCGTTGAGAGGATAGACGTCCAATCGGCTGTCAGCCGATACCAATTTGTAAGTTCTGATTTACCAGAAGAGCTTGTCCCAGATTCGTCCAGCTTTGGATTTGATCTTCTTGAACAATCCTTTTTGTGGAGGAGCGGGACTGATTTCCTGATTATCCTTCTTGCGTTTTGCGTGACGGGACTTTGACTTGCGTTTGGAATTACTCTGCGACTCAGTACTTTGTCCCTGATTCCTGCTCTCGAAGTTTCGATCATCGTTGCGACGTGGCTTGCGTTTTTTGCGAGGCTTTGAAGAATGCTCTTTTTCAGTTCGCTTCTCTTTTTCAGTTTGCTCTTCTTTTACTGAGGAGCCTTTCTTTGTGTTTCTTCTGTTTCGATTGCCTTGGTCCCTGTGCTCTTTTTCTTGGGAGCGAGGAGGCTTTTTGGACGAGGGTTTTTTGTACCAGATAGATTCAATACCAGTCTGTTCTTGAATCTCCTTGAGAAGTTTTTCGTCCCGGTTGGAAACAAAAGTGAGTGTTTCTCCGGTCTTTCCCATTCTACCTGTTCGCCCGGTGCGGTGAGTAAAGCTCTCTGCATCTCTTGGGAAATCGTAATTCACGATGTGAGTAACGTGGGAAAAGTCGAGTCCTCGGCCGGCCACATCTGTAGCAACCATGACCTGGACACGATTTCGTTTGAACTTGTCAAAAATAATCGATCTACGGTTTTGATCCAGTCCCCCGTGAATGTAGTCTACTTTCAAGCCTTTCGATTTTAGTTTCTGATGAAGATCTTCAACACTTGTTCGTGAATTGCAAAAGACAATGCACTGACCGATTTCATGGTTATCAAAGTACTCTGTTAATCTTTGGAATCTTTCTCTGCGATTGACTTTAAGAAAAGAATACTGAATAGACTTTGGGGTTGCTGCTTCTTCTGTGAGACGAACTTCGACAGGATCTTTGAGGTGTTCCTTGCAGAGTTTGTCTATGTCCGTTGGCATGGTGGCGGAAAACAAAAGAGTTTGATGCTCGTGCCTGAGGCAGGAAAGAATGAACTCAATGTCTTCAAAAAAGCCTAAATTGAGCATTTCGTCAGCTTCATCCAGGACAAAGGTTTTGATATCACGAAAAGACAAATCTGTAGAGTAAATATGATCGATGAGGCGTCCTGGAGTAGCTACTATAACGTGAACTCCTCTCCGTATTTCACCCTGTTGATCAGCCATGCTGACACCGCCGTAAACTGGTAGAGCCCGAATGCTCGAGTGTTTGCCGATCTTATCAATTTCTTCCGTATACTGGAGAGCAAGTTCTCTCGTGGGAACCATAATCAATGCCTGTACCACAGGTTTGCTGGAGTCAATCTGATTCAGGATGGGAATAGCGCATGCACTGGTTTTTCCCGAACCGGTTTGAGCGAGTCCCAGTACATCTTTTCCGTCTGTTACTGGTCCGAAAGTGAGTTCCTGGATGGGTGTCAGGCTTTCATAGCCCATATCCTTGATTCCAGCTAAAATATCTTTATTGAGGGGGAGTTCGTCGAATTTCATCTTGTTTACTGTCTTCCTTCTGTTTGAGCAAAGATATCAGAGTCTTGAGGGAATCAACAGAAGATAACTCTCTATGTTGTTGTCGTTGTGACTTTCAGTGCTGATTCCCTGTTTTAATTCTTTGGTGAGAATCAGAGGCTTTTATGCTCTTGAATCCACAGGCTACAATAGTGGACATGTTAGAAGCCATTCGATCGGAATCAGATCCTCAGAAGCGAATCACCCTGCTTCGCCAGTACTTCCATAATTATCCCCAGTATCAGTAAAACCCGATTGAAGTCGCTCAATTCCTGTCATCTGAAATTTGCTCCAATGAAAAGAAGAATCCTTACACAACTCTCGCTCGGGAATTCAGGGTTTATTTGGTAAGAGAGGGGCTAATTTACCTGCCATCCATTCCCGACTACGAAGTTCTTGAAGATTTGCTGGCATTCCATGGCAAGGATTTGGCTTATGTATTATCCATCATGGCCCGCTTCATTCGTCCGTACCCCTCCAAGGTTTCCAAGAAGTTCAATACCTTTCTCACCCAGGTTCAATCCAAGGACCCTCAAGGTGCTCTGGGGCTCGTTGCAGAGAGCTTGCTTGCAGAAGTCAAGGCAGCTGTAGAGGTCGAAGGAGAGTCCGTCGATGAAGCTCGCTACAAAGAGTTGATGGAGATTGAGGCTGTAGAGACCATGAGTCATTACTTTTCATTAACCCGGGATGAAAAGTTGGGCTGGTTGGCGAATTGGGAAGAGCATTTGGTGTCCAATCTTTCAAGAGAGGAGAAGATCCTTCCTCCAAATTGGATGTATGAACTGGTGGATCATGAGAAGGATGAGTTTTTTCTTTCCAAGTTGGTGAAACTAAGCCCTATTTTGGGGTTTCGCTCGGGACAGAAGGATGCTTCCCATGTATTTCCTAATTTGAGGCTTGGTTTGAGTCACCCTGAATCCAGGGTCAGGGCGAACTCTATCGATGGTCTGGAGGCTTATCTATACGAGGAAAGACGCTACTTGATTTTTCTTTTGCTGACTAGATTCGGAGACGAAAGCAGCAGGGTTCGATCGACAGCCTTGCGTGTTATCAAGAAGTTGACCGAAGGTAAGATGCAGGAGTTTTTTCCAATGGTTTTGAAACAGATACGAACTTGCAAAAGGAAGGAAGATCTCAAATCTTACGTATGGCTCGTAAGAGAACTTGGGGAGATGCAGTATTTTCGAGAGGCTATTCTTGCCAGAATGTCGCAAATGGAAAAGGGGATTGATTAGTGCGAAGAGCTGATTCAGTTCAAGCTCTTCAATTGTTTGAAGTTTCCCGAACTGAAAGTGTTAACCACCTGCTATTCTCAGGTAAATTGTGAGCCACCCGGTTCTCCCGATTTAACTGAGAGTGTGAGCCCCCGCTCTCAGGCAAGGTGTGAGCCACCAGGTACTCCCGAACAAATTCTGGAACACTCTGGATGACTCACCAGTATTTATTCTACTACTGATTTTCAATCAAGCGATTGCATTCACTTATGGAAGATATGCCTTCCTTGACGAGTTCCTGAACTTTTTGCCGTTTGTCCTTGAAGCCTCGCTCACTCAGGAGTTCACGCAAGTTTTCATCCTGACCCAGTCGAATCATTTCTTTCATGCTTCGATCCAGCTTCACAAATTCATAAACCGCTCTTCGACCACGATAACCCGTGTGATTGCAAAGTTCACAGCCTTCACCCTCTACACAGCTTTTCAAATCCCTTAGTAGTTCCAGGGACTGAACCTCTGCTTGGTCAACTTGCCTTTCTTTCTTGCAGTGAGTGCAATTCACTCTGACGAGTTGCTGGCAGATGACACCCGAGAGAGCGCTGCTAAAAAGGGAACTCTCTTCTGCTATGGTTCTGAGCCTTTCAATTGTTTGAAAGAATGTGGAAGTATGCAAAGAGCTGATAATCAAATGACCTGTAAGCGCGATTTTAGTGGCAATTTCAAAGGACTCAGGGTCTCTGATTTCGCTCAGGTAGACTACGTCAGAATCATGCCTCATCACAGTTCTCAATGCTGCGGTCATGGTTAGTCCTATTCTGGGTCTGATCTGAAGATGGCTGACTCCTGGAATCATGTACTCCACTGGATCTTCTACGGTGTGAATGCTTCGTTTTCGTCCCTTGGAAAGTTCCCCCAGGGCCGTATAAGCTGTTGTTGTCTTTCCGCTGCCCGTCGGACCACAAATCAAGATCATTCCAAAAGGGGCTTTGAGAATCTCTTCAAACTGTTTTCTGTCTTCTTCATCAGGCAGTACCCGTTCCGGTTCGATGACTACATTTTCAAAATCAAGCACGCGAATCGTTAATTTTTCATCAGGGACGCATGGCATCGTGGAAACTCTCAAGTCAAGCTCCCGCTCCTTGAATCGAATCTTAATTCTTCCATCCTGTGGGAGTGATCTCTCCGCGATATCCAGGGCTGAAGCAATTTTAACGGCTCTTAGAAATTCACCGTAGGCTCCATAACCAAGCTCTTGAACTTCCTGTAAGCTGCCGTCGATTCGAAAACGCACGGTTACATGCTCCAATTCTGGGCAAAAATGCAGGTCACTGGCTTTTTGCTCAAGCGCTTTCTCAATCCAGCTGGTCCAGGCTTCCTGGGATTCTTTTTGCTCCACTTCCTGATTTTTCTGCGGATTCAGGCGGATAGAAAACAGTCCCTTCTCTATAGATTGGGCAGCTTTTTGAAGATTCTCATCAAATGTACCTGCTCTTTCCCCGGCATCCAGGATGCCAATCAGGACTTCATCAGCCTCGATAGCAGTTTTGTTGATGAGGGCACTGGTAAAGCTGTGACCATCTTTGATTCCCTCGATAAGCTTTTCAATCTCTACTTTCCAGGTGTCGTTGGAAAGGTCAATGCTGAGTCGCTCCAGTCCCGATATCAGCGGAACTCCGCAAGACAGGGAATACCCGAGTTTGTAAAAAAATTTAGCGATATTGTTTGTCATGATGACTCCTGTTTTTCAATTAAGATTCTGGTTTGATTAGGAGTTTCCCGGCCGAAGTCTCTCCAAAACTATGTTTATATAACCCGTCTTTTCAAGAAATCTTCCATGGAGAGAATTCTGTTGGACTTGGCTGATTTGTTTTTCGTTTCCTTTTCCTGCAAGTAGCTTTCAATGGATGATTTTCGAAAGCGTAGTTCTACCTGAATCTCGAAGTGAGGGATTTCCTTGAGTGATGAGAGTATGCTTTGCACTGGCAAACCCAAAAAGTCGCCAAGCTCTCTTAGATTCATAATCTCCTTTTGTCCTTTTTCCTGAAGGAGGTCTTCCTCAGGTAGTGCAGCCTGTGCAAATCCATCCAGTCAATCGAGCAAGGGGTCTGTTTCTCCAAGTAACTCGAAAAAACTTTGGAATTGCTCGAATTCGTGGACAAAGGAGCTTTGTTTGATCATTTCCTGCTCTTCTGGCAAGAGATTGCCCTCTTCACCGTAGACCAAATCCATCATCAACTCTTCTTTAGTTCGAATTTTCATACGCTCTCCTTTTGAGATAACTCAAAATCTGAAACATTCGATATTTCAGGGTAGAGGTTGGAGTTTCAAGGACTTGTGAAACTTCTTGAAAGGATAGATTTTGATAGTGTTTGAGGATCAGCAATTCCTTTTGTTGTGGACTTAACTCTTCAATGAGTTTTTTGAGAAGCTCCTGTTGCTCTTTTCTCTCAAGCAAGTTTTCTGTGCTCTCAATCTCTGAGGAAATCTCCAGGAATCGAATACTCTCTTCTTCTACAATCTTTCGTTTTCCTTGTCTGGAAAGTAACCTCAAGCGTTCGTTCCTGGCTATGGTATAAGCCAGTGGCAGGGGGTTTCGTTCAGCATCCAGTTTTGGTAACAGCCTCAAAAAAACTTCCTGGGTGAGGCCCTCAACATCACAACTGGGAACTCCCAGGCGGAAGTAAAACGCTCTTAGTCTCTTTTTGATTTCATTCAGATCGTGGTTCATTCTTGTTCCTCACAGGGATATACCCACAACTCTGTGCACTGGACGAAAATAAATGCAAAATTTGAAAAAAAACAACAGAAGGTCGCCGAAGTCTAAGTCAACGATCACATCAAAAAACTAACAAATACCAGGAGACTTCATGATTCTATCAAACTTGGAAACCATACCGGGACTCAAAGTAAAAAAGCATTTGGGATTAGTGAGTGGAAGTACCATTCGAGCCAAACACCTGGGCTCTGACATACTGGCCAGTTTGAAAAATCTGGTAGGTGGAGAGCTAAAGGGATACACAGATTTACTGAATCAAAGCAGGAATGAAAGTGTAGACAGAATGAAGGAACAGGCCAAGAAGTTGGGAGCAAACGCCATTTTAAATGTGAGATTCTCCACTTCGTCTGTAGCTCAGGGCGCTGCCGAGCTATATGCTTATGGTACAGCCGTTGTTTGTGAGCGAGAGAGCGAGTAAAGCATGGATTTTCTATTCCAGCTTTTTATAATTCTTGCCGTTCTTTTTTTTCAGCTCACCATAGCGTTTGGCCCTTTTTATCTGATTGGGAGGATTCTTGAAAATAGACACTTCAAGAGTATCAAGGAGAGAGAAAAGTCACTTATCAGGCTACCCGCAGTCAATCTGAAAAAAGTGACTCATCACAGAGTGGTCTTAAAGACCGAACTGGTTCAGGGCTCTGCTGTGATTTCCCTGGATCACTTCAAACGATTTCTGGCTATGCTAAGAAATCTGTTCGGTGGTAGAGTGGGAGTTTATGAAAGCTTGCTGGATCGGGCTCGCCGTGAAGCAATCCTTAGAATGAAGGAGTCTTCTGGGGGTGCAGATTTGATCTTGAACCTTCGGGTGGAGACCAGCTCAATTGGCAAGAGCGCCAACAAGAAGAAGGCAATCGGGGCCGTTGAAGCACTTGCCTACGGAACAGCAATCTACTACGAAAAACAAGGAAACTGAGGCAGAACATGAGTGTACATGTAGACCCGTCTTCCCATGAATCTCTGATCGAGGATGGAGGCAATGTTGGTAGCGAGTCGCTGCTGAAAAAGTTGTTTCAGATGCTGACTGGTCTGGTTGTACTTCTTTTGTTTCTGGTTATTGTCTATGTGACAGTAGCAGATTTCGTTATCGTGAATCTACCGGATTCATCCGTTCAAAAAATTCATCAAATGGCACGCTATATCCCACTGGCTCATGTGCACAATCCCCCTGAAAAGCTCAAGGATTATCTGGATGAACTTTTTTTACAATTGGTTTCCAGTTCAGAATTGAAGGATAGGGAGTTTGAACTTCTATTGGTGAAGAGCTCACAAATCAATGCTTTCGCCTATCCGGGGAATCGAGTGGTTCTCACTTCAGAACTCCTGAAGACAGTGAAGAGTCGCAATGAGTTAGCTATGGTGCTTGGTCATGAATTGGGCCATTTCAGTTCCCGTGATAATCTCAAAGCTGTTAGCAAGCAGGCATTGGCGTTGTTTCTCTTTGGTTTTCTGCTGCCTAAGGATATGGTGGCGTCGAACCTGGAGAACAGTTTTCAATCCAGCGTGCTCAAATTCTCTCGTCTGCAGGAAAGCAAAGCTGATTCCTATGCTCTTTATCTGGTCTCCGAGTTGTTTGGTGGAAACAGTTCCGGTGTCATTGATTTCTTCAACAGAGACGAAGGGGTGCCAAGCTCTTTGCCGATTGCCCAATATCTTTCGACTCATCCTGTGGGTCCACAAAGAGTAGAAGCCCTGACAAAATTAATGAATCAACTCAGGATGGAAGAAAAAGGTTTGGAAGACTTTCCTGAATGGTGGGAGACGGACCTGGCAGAACTATCCGGAGTACCATTATTGGAAATGGATGAGGAACTTTAAACGAGATTGACAAAAATTTTGTCTCCTGACTGGCTTCTGTTTACCTGAGAAGTCCCGGTTAAATCCTCCATAGTTGTGTCGGTATTGTGACGCATATGCTGAACTTAACGTAATTTAAGGGAGGCGAAGGATGCTCACCACTGTAACCTGGATATGGGATGACTACGAAAAACGGTATAAAGAACTGCGCTCAGTAGCACGGTTAAAACAAGAAGACAGGAAGGCTGAGTCGGTCCCGTCCGAAAGCAAAAATGCCTACTGGAAGAAATTCACCAAACACTAGGAAGAAGGGCTTGATTCCAGGATCTTTTTTCTCAAGAACCGGGATATTTTTAAACAGGTTCCACTGTCCCACAAGAAGAGTTTGAACTTTGGAAGTCGGATTGTACTGAAGGATAAAAACTCTTTGTTGACGAGATAGTTTATCTGATAATTGCTAGATTCACCCTTGGACCAGTTGTCATTGCGATTGAGTTTCAGTAGATAGCTCACAGGGGTTTGAACTATTAGTTCTGCTTCCAGTTCCTGAGCTAGTTTTTCCATTATCGCATCGAATTTGAGGTGATTTTCGCTAAAGCCATCCAGGGGGAGCTCTTCCAAGAGTAGTGCAGGGCTTGTTGGAGTTTCCTGCTTGAATAGATTCCAGTTGAGTGAAAAAAAGACGCAAGCACTCGAGAAAAAGAAATAGGGGGCCCAAAGTAAGGTTTCGCCCCAGGCATAGGATAGGACCAATTGCCCCTGAATCAAAGAATAGAGGCAAAGCAGGAGAAGACTCAAAGAGCAAAGATACAGGCCTACTGCCAATGAGCCCATCAGACTCAGCAGCAGACAATCGAAGAAAGTGTAGTTCTTTTCTCCCGACAGAATCACTTTTTACTCTCTAACTTATCAAGTGCTGTTTTCGCTTCTTGAAGACCTTGCGAAGCGGCCTTCTTTAGCATAAGTATAGAAGCTTTCAAGTCTCCATTTTTAGCTTCAATCAAAGCGAGGTTGTATTGGGAGTGTGCATGACCTAGCTTGGCAGCACTCTTGTAGAATCTGAGGGTTTTGGAAGCACTCTTCATTTGATCCAGTTGGCCATAATCGTAGGCAAGCGCAAGTCTGTGACAAGCATCTGCAGATCCATGCTCGCATGCTTTTTCATACCAGCTCAGGGCCAGGGTAGTATTTTGGTGACTGGGGTTTCGCTCGTAAATCTGTGCAATCAAGAATGCTGCTTGAGAATCTTTCAACAGATCAAAACTGGCTTGAAGGTGACCAAGTGCATTTTGAAATTCCTGCACACGAATCAACAACAGGGCAAGATTGAAGTGTGCCTGTAAGATTCCCGATTCAATGGACTCCAGGTACATCTTTCGGGCTTGATTGGATTCCCTGACTTCCTCATGAATCAAAGCGAGATTGTAACTTGCTTCTGTTACACCATTTTCTCGGGCTAAGGAGAACTGCTCTTTGGCCAATTGAAGATCACCCTTCAAAAAGGCCTCCATCCCTTGCTTGAAGTTGCGCTCTCCCAAATTCGTTTCAGGAGCCAATACCTCTTTGACGGGCTCATTTTGGAGAAAATAGAAAAGAGAGAATACTACTGTGAGAGTGAAGACTGTGACGAGGGCTTTCACTTTGGCTGAGCCCTTGTAATTCTAGAGTGCACCGAGTTCCCTGAAGTCCATTTCCAGAAAGTCGAGGTTTTCCTTCATACCAAAACGATATCGCTCGAAAAACTTTGCTGAGGGGATATCAAGTAAGAAGGCGTTTCGATTTTTTTCAGTATCAAGCCCTGTAATGCTGATCAGGATTTTTCGACCCTTTTGAATGGGAAGGATAGCGCAAATATTTCGAGTGTTCACCATGAGGGTTTGCCCCCGAGTATCCTTGATCAAAATCTGCATGTGGCTAGTGTAGCAAGAACCCTCCCGCACGAGGAAGTTAGTTTGCATGATTCAATACAGACTTTTGTTCATTTCCAGCACTTTTGGATGAGTTCATGGCTTGTTGGGGCGAAGGTTCAACTCTCGTGTTTTCTGGTGGTTACAGGATCTGACAATTCTCCCGAAAACTTAAGAATATGCTGATAGGAAAATTATTGAAACGAATCTGCCTTCTCTTCACTTGCCTGACGGCTCACCAGTCCAGCGCAAACATTGGTCTTTCCGAGCTTCTAAGCTTCAATGAGGATAGCAATCTCAGCAAGATACAGATTAGAAAGCGAATGGAGCAGCAGGGTCAATTGAAACACTCAACACGCTATATTTTGGCTTTGATGCAAATGCAGGGAGTTGGGGGGGAAGTTGATTTGAAAAGTGCCTTTAATCATTTGAAGGAATTGGGCAAGGCCGAGTATCTTCCAGCTCAGCTGTTGTTGGGCTTGCATCTTGAATTGGGTCGCTATGTGAAAAGAGATCTGGTTTTGGCATGGAAATACTTGAGCAATGCTTCAAAAACCGGAGATGAAGAAGCTCTCATGGCAGTAGCTAGGTTGTTGGAACTTGGAGAAGGCCCCACAAAACGAAATGACTACGAAAATGCATTCAGAATTTACTATCTGCTGCATCAAAGAGGTTATTCTCCTGCGACTCATCAAATGGCCCGCTATGAATTCTTTGGTCTCAGGGGCAAGGCGAATCTGGAGAAAGGCAAGCAATTCCTTGAGACAAATGTCAAAAAGGAATATTTGCCTTCCATGCTAATGCTGGCAGTTTTTTACAGGGATGGTGTCTATCCGGATCCGGGACTGAAGAAGTCGAAACTGCTTTTGATGAAAGCGATGGGAAAAAAGCATTGGAGAGCTGGATACGAGCTTGCACAACTCTATATGAAAGAAGCCAAGGGAGATATTTCCTCTGCGAAGAAGGCAATCCTCACTCTGTATAAGCTGAGCGAGAACGGATATGCACCTGCTAGTTGGTGGATTAGTCAGATGTACAATAGAGGGCACTTGCTCCCTATGAGTCGGACCAAGGCCTTCATGTGGCAGAAGACAGCAATGGCTCAGCTGGGGCTGGACTACCAGATGATGGACTGGGGGCGTGGTATCGGTGCGAGTTATAAAACTTACAAGACTAATCCCGGAACTGCTGTTCATGAAGAGATGTATCACAAGTCAGGAGGTACGGCGAATGAGCGACTAGTCAGCAATGCTCACAGTTTTATTGAGAGAATTGACCATGACGCTTCGTTCACCAGAGAAATGCCAGGTGGAGACATGCTCTACGCTGGGCCTTCCAGAAAGGAAATTCTGGATCAAGTTCCACCCAGCAAAGGGGAGGTCCGTCAGGAACGTGATGAAAGGGAAGATCCTGAGGGAAGTTCATCCAGGATTGCCATGCTTTACGATGGTCCTTCTGAGGGTGACAGGTTTTACTCTGAATCACGGGGCAGGGAGGAAAATTCCAGTTTTCTATCCAAAGAGGAGCGAGAATCAGGTTCGAACAACTCGCTATCTATGACTGAGATGAGTTCTGATGAACCTCACGGGGACAAGCGGGAACTCTCCAAAATTAGAGTCGAGAAACCTCCAGTCGAACATTCTCAGGACTTGTTTCGTGAAGAGTTCTGGAAGCATCATGCCTTTTTACGATCGATCATGAAAATGGAGAAAAAGCATCGATTGATGGCTTATCTAAAGCGTCTTGATCTGTTGAAACTTCTTCGAGCAAAAGGAGATCAAAAGGATCTTCTAAAGATGACATTAAAGTCGTTGAATCAGGATTTGATTTGGGAGTTGGGGAAGCTTGAAAGCGAACTGGAAAAAGGAGTGGGGTACCACGTTGATGAAGACTATTCTGATCCGAAACCTTTTGATGAATTGTTGGATTTATGGAATCAGGAAAGTTCTCAAGCATTGGTCCATCAAATGCTCGATATTCAAAAAACGCTTGCCCAATTGGCAAAGGTTAATCTGGAAGAGCTTGGAAACGCCGTTGATTTGTCTGCACTTCAATACCTATGTGACCCGGTTAGTCTGTTGGGAGTTTTCCATGACCCTCAGCATCAATTGCAAAGAGCTTCCCAGTTGCATGAAGCGCGAGACTTTGCCCCGATGATTCTTCAAAAGAGTTGTGAATCTCTGCGACCGATGCTTTCCAGCTTGCACTCGGGCAAATCAGGTAAAGGTTATTAGTCTACTAGTGGTCCGGGCGAAGCACTAGAGTAGTTTACAGCACCTTTTGGCTACTAAAAATACATCAAAGCCAAGAGGCCCGCTCTTTGACTTGTTTAAGGATGTCTACAAACTACCCAGAAGGCAGCAGAAGAAGATCACTGAAGTTGTAGAAGCTTTGGTTGCTGCTCAAACGTAACAGATTCTTTAAGAACTCCAGCCCCGCCGTTCACACAAATTGCTAACTGGCTGTTACGCTCGTCGCCAGACATAATAACCCGTTGAAACGGTAATACTCGCTTCGCTCCTACTCCGTTTAACTGCAGTATTATGTCGGACTCCTCTACAAGCTTGGTGGGGGCAATTTGGGTGCCCTGCTCATTCCCAATCGCATACAAGATCACTTTCAGTTAGTTTTCTATTTACTCTATCAACAACAAGCTGTTTGAACTCTTCTGAGATTTCTATGCCGTTCTTTTCCCCATCCATAAATTGTAAACTATCACGATAAATTACTAGATCAATGTTTTCAGCCATCATTTCAGCATCAAAAGTCAGGACCATATCGCTTTCTTTAAAGATAACTCCAGATCTACCTTTAATTAAAACTGTAAAGCTCATCTGTTCAGCTTGTCGAAAATACAAGAGCAAATTTAAGCTACCTTAAGGTGCTCCTCCCAGCTAATTCCACTTTTGTAGATTTCCACACACTCTTCAAAATTCAACTTCTCCATTGCTCTTGGTCGAAGCAACCAGGATGACTCAGGGACTATTACCCTCTTCTTGGTAAAACAGGTAGAGGCTCTGGAATAGTATTTTTCATCTGGAGCTGCGTAGTCCAATGAATACATTGTCCAGTG